>Ga0247823_10002541_pt1 | contig 14995 bp, 9 predicted proteins | sample 13C_PalmiticAcid_2_FD_192426 | JGI IMG/M metagenome (GOLD analysis project Ga0247823, IMG submission 192426) | Soil microbial communities from agricultural site in Penn Yan, New York, United States - 13C_PalmiticAcid_Day30 | ecosystem: Environmental > Terrestrial > Soil > Agricultural land...
GTATAACGCCTGCACTTGATATAGCGTTTCATCGGCCAAAAAATATGGCCGGTGTCGTTAATCCCTGAAAACCATGATGTCTGAAGGCCACAAAGGCCCTTCAACTGCGGAGATACTTACTCCGCAGCCACTTTCTTCTGCATCTTGTCGAATTGGCCCCACACGCCTTCATTGCCGTGCCATTCCCCGCCAGTCGCGCCTTTGGAGTATTCTGTCGCGCGCTGTTCGAAGAAGTTGGCGTGCTCGACCCCGTTAAGGATCTCCGACAGCCACGGAATCGGGTGCTCTTTCACGCCATAAATCGCCGGCAGTTTGAGCTGACCCAGACGCCAGTCGGCGATGTAGCGGATGTACGCCTTGATGTCGTCGGCGGTCATGCCCTGCACCGGGCCCATCGAGAACGCCAGATCGATGAAGGCGTCCTCCATCCTCACGACCGTACGGCAGCACTCGATGATGTCGTTCTTCACTTCATCCGTAAGCGCACCAGTTTCCGCCGCCAGCGTGTGGAACACGCGGATCATGCCCTCGCAGTGCAGAGACTCGTCCCGCACCGACCACGAAACGATCTGCCCCATGCCCTTCATCTTGTTGAAGCGCGGGAAGTTCATCAGCATCGCGAACGAGGCAAACAGCTGCAGGCCTTCGGTGAAGGCGCCGAACATCGCGACCGTGCGCAGGATGTCGGCATCCGTCTCGACGCCGAACTGCTGCATATAGTCGTGCTTGTCCTTCATCTCCTTGTACTGGGTGAAGGCCGAGAACTCTGAATCGGGCATGCCGATGGTCTCGAGCAGCAGCGCATAGGCCGCGATGTGGATCGTCTCCATGTTGGAGAACGAGGCCAGCATCATCTTGATCTCGGTCGGACGGAAAACGCGTGAATAGCGCTCCATGTAGTTGTCGTTCACTTCCACGTCCGACTGCGTGAAGAAGCGGAAGATCTGCGTCAGCAGGGCGCGTTCGGAATCGTTGAGCTTGGCCGCCCAGTCCTTGCAGTCCTCACCCAGCGGAACCTCTTCCGGCATCCAGTGGATCTGCTGCTGGCGTTTCCAGAAGTCGTAAGCCCACGGATAGCGGAACGGCTTGTAGGAATGCGACGGCGTCAGGATGCCTGCGCGCGCCACAGAACCAGCGATCGCGGCGGTGGCCTCAGCCCGCGCGGCGTCGGCTTTTCCTGTTCCTGAGTCGGACATGCGTATTCTCCCAGCCATTCCCCAACAGACCGAACACCATATCTAGGGGCTCTGGCGTGTCACAAGAACTATATATTGACGAAATATGGTTGATTTTTCCTTACTTCGTCACCCAGCACGCGAGTCTCCCACAAACAGCGCCCCCCGCCAGTGCCGCACGCAGCTCCTCCACAGCAAATGGGTCGCGGGCAGCCAAAGAGGAAGCGCCCACCGGCCCCAACCCGTAGGGCGCATCGCAGATGCACCGCGCCCACGCGCCCGTCCTTCGACGGACGGCCCTGCGGGCCTGCTCAGGATGAGCGCTACTCTGTCAGTCCCGCCGACCTCCCTTTAGCGCTCATGGTGAGCAGGGCCGCTTCGCGGCCCGTCCGTCGAACCACGAGCGCGGCGCTCACCGACCTCGCAGCAGCAAGCGGCCCATTTGGGCCGCTCATCCCGGCGCAAGCCGGGACCCAGGATTACACCGGAGCCAGCCACCCTGGATCCCGGCTTGCGCCGGGATGAGCGGATGAAAGAGAGCCCAAGTGTAGGACAGCGCGATCTGGATTCAGAGGACGGAGAAATGAGTTCTTCCAATCTCCCAACACCTTGGCCCGCCAAACTGTAGGATAACCCTCCCCAGAACTTACGGCACCCGAAGCGCGCGTATACTCCCACCCATGAACGCGCTTTGGCAGATCATCCTGCGTATCCTCTGGCGCCTCCGGCCTGTCACAGCGCTGGAGGTGAACCTGCATGACGTGATCGAGATCGGCTTTGCGCTCTTCACCTCGGATTGCGAGCTCGACCGCCTCACCAACGATCTAGGCTACTGCCGCCTCATCGCCCCCGCCCTTGCCGACGCGCACGCCAAACTGAACCTGCTGATCTATCTCCGCGCCTGCGAGATCGTCTGCATCACCCCGCGAAACGCCCGCTTCATCCCGAACTTCTCCCACACGCACACCAGCACCGACCCGCTGGCCCTCTGGCGCTCCTTCGAACGGCTCGTGGCAAAGTTCGACGACTATGAGCGCCTCTCTAAGCTCCGCGCACAGCGCCTACGCCGCGAAGCCACACCCATCCCTCCATCGCTACGCGACAGCCCCCTCCGTCTTGATGCTGCGCATCAATCCACCTGCCCCGCGCGTCGCGCGGTGGAGGACGCAACCGCCGCCCTCAGTCCTCGCTCGCGCAACGCGCGGGGGAGGTGGCTCGGCGCGTCTTCGCGCCGAGACGGAGGGGGCTGCGCGTCTTCGCGCGGATGGCTGCACACCACCGGCCCGCCGCAACGCCCTATTCCCAATTCCCCATTCCCTCACCTCAGTCGCTCCGCGACTGAGACCGCCCCCTCATGCCCAAAAACAAAAAGGCCGCCCTTGCGAGCGGCCTTCAAAACTCTTGGACCCAACAGCCCCTTAGTGATGCAGCGTGTAGGAGAACGCGGCGAACTGTTCGCGGCGGTTCACGTCCTTGTCGCCGGCGATGTCGTTGAACTCCAGCTTCCGCTCGACAAGGCCGAACGACATCTGGGCGCCAAGACCGGTCGACCAGGCGATACCCGCCTGGAGGTCGCCAACCGTTGCCTGGTCACGGAGGCTCGCGCCATCCATCGCCGACTTGTCGGCGACGTTCCAGACCAGCGCTTCGTTGTCCGCGCCGACGAAGAAGTACCAGGACGGAGCAGCCGCCTTCTCGCCGCGCAGGTCGCGATCAACTAGGTTCGTACCGAAGCGGACTTCCGCGCCTGTACGGGCGACGTTGTTACCGGCGCGATCCTGCTGGATCTGGGCGCGCGGAACGAACGAAAGGTCGAGGCCGAGGCCGGTCTTTTCCGCAGCGGCGCCGAAGGAGACTTCCCCGCCCCAGCTCGAGCCGATCATCGAACGGACAGGTTGCGGCGTGGCGAGATCCATCGCTTCGAACCGGGCCGCCATCAGCGGGCTGGCGAGATTTGTCGGGCTGAAGTCGTTTCCAACGCGGAGCGGAAGACCCGTTTCAGGCTGGGTCGGCTGCGTGAAAATGATATCGCGATGGGCGCCTTGATCCGTGAAGGACTGCGGCCCATCTACAGGTCCGACTTGGAGAACGATCGCTTCGGCATCGGTCGGCGGCGTAGCGCAGCCGAGACATGATGCGACGAGTACTGATCCGGCTAGACTGGCAATCATTTAACTGCTCGTCCCAGACATTGAAGCCCTCACGGTGGGCTGACCCAATTACCAAACTGATAATGCGTTTGGCGCTCGGGAGGTTCCCACCTAGGCGAAGTTCATTCGTCTACCCTGCGGAAATCTTACCCCGCCTTCATGAGGCGAACAACCTGCCCCAACAGGTCGAAACAAGCAAAAAGGCGGCCTTTTCAGGCCGCCTTTTCCGCTGCAGTGCAACATATCCCCGGTTTTTGGGCCAATACGTCTATTGGCAGGCCAGGCACTCTTCGTAGTCCGTCCGTTCCTTGCCGCCGAAGTCGACGACTTTTTCTTTCTCGGACCCGGCGAATCCCGCCCGTTGGATCGATTTGGAACGGCAATAGTAAAGGGACTTCAGACCCTTCTCCCAGGCCGTCCAGTGGAGCATGTGCAGGTCCCACTTATCGATGTCGGCCGGCAGGAAGAGGTTAAGCGACTGGCCCTGGCAGATGTAGGGCGTGCGGTCAGCCGCAAGCTCGATCACCCAGCGCTGGTCGATCTCGAAGGCGGTGCGGAACACCAGCTTGTCCTGTTCGGTCAGGCATTCGAGGTGCTGGACCGAACCTTCGTGCTCGAGGATCGAGGCCCAGATGCCCGGCGTGTTGTTGCCGGTCTTTTCCAGGACCTGTTCGAGGAAGGGGTTCTTCACCGAGAACGAGCCCGACAGGGTCTTGTGCGTGTAGATGTTCGCCGGGATCGGCTCGATGCCGGCCGAAGTGCCGCCGCAGATGATCGAGATCGACGCCGTCGGCGCGATCGCGAGCTTGTGGGAGAAGCGGGCCATCACGCCCGAATCTTCCGCATCCGGGCAAGCGCCCCGCTCTTTCGCCAGCTTCACCGAAGCCGCATCCGCGCCACGGCGCAGGTGCTTGAACATGACGTTGTTCCAGGCTTTCGCCGTGGCCGATTCCATCGCCACGCCCTGGCTTTGCAGGAAGGAGTGGAAGCCCATCAGGCCCAGACCCACCGAACGCTCGCGCTTGGCCGAGTAAACCGCACGCGCCATTTCCGGCGGCGCACGCTTGATGAAGTCTTCCAGCACGTTGTCGAGGAAGCGGAACACGTCCTCAAGGAAGGTCTCGTTGCTCTTCCACTCGAGGAACTTCTCGGCGTTAACCGAAGAGAGGCAGCACACCGCCGTGCGGTCATTGCCCAGGTGATCGAGACCCGTGTGAAGCATGATTTCCGAGCACAGGTTCGACTGGCGAACCTTGAAGCCCAGCTGTTTCTGGTGAGCCGGCATCGCGTTGTTCACGGTGTCGGTGAACAGCAGGTAGGGCTCGCCCGTGGCCATGCGCAGCTCAAGCAGCTTCTGCCAGAGCTTGCGGGCCGAAACCTCTTTCATCACTTCGCCCGTCTTCGGCGACTTGAGCTGGAACGGCGCGTCCTGGCGGACAGCTTCCATGAACTCGTCAGTGATGTTGATGCCGTGGTGCAGGTTCAGCGACTTGCGGTTGAAGTCGCCCGCGGCTTTGCGGATCTCGAGGAACTCCTCGATTTCCGGGTGATAGATGTCGAGATAGCAGGCAGCCGAACCACGACGCAGCGAGCCCTGGCTGATCGCGAGGGTCAGCGAGTCCATCACGCGGATGAACGGGATGATGCCCGAGGTCTGGCCGTTCTGACCGACCTTTTCGCCGATCGAGCGGACTTCGCCCCAATAGGTGCCGATGCCGCCGCCGTTGGAAGCGAGCCAGACGTTCTCGTTCCAGGTCTCGACAATGCCGTCGAGCGAGTCGGAGACGCCGTTCAGGAAGCAGGAGATCGGCAGGCCGCGATCCGCCCCGCCATTCGACAGGACCGGGGTCGCCGGCATGAACCAGAGCTTCGAGATGTAGTCGTAAATCCGTTGCGCATGCTCGACATCATCCGAGTACGCGGTCGCGACTCGGGCAAACATCTGCTGGTAGCTCTCGCCCGGAAGGACGTAGCGGTCGTCGAGCGTCTTCTTGCCGAAATCGGTCAGGAGGGCGTCGCGCGAGGGGTCCGTCAGGACCCCCGAGACCACGCGAAGGCTGGCCTGCGCCTTGGGCTTACCACGGCGGGCGGCGGTCTTTTCTTCGGCGGTAACGGCTTCTGCGGACATCGAAATCTCTCGTAAGAGGCCAAAATTCGTTAATTCCGGCCAGAACCGGCGAAACCCAACTGATTGGTGTCCCGCGCCAGCCCCGACGCTACATATAGTGTCGCCACATCCCTAAGGGACCGTCAACACACCGGGGGCGGGAATCTTTTTGGTTATCCACGGACAAGAAATCAGGGGATTTAAAGTGCGTTAACCATTGGCGCCTCATACGCCCCGCTCTCCGATCGACTCGGGGTCCGGGACCTTCTGGGGGCGAGAGCCGCCACAGGCCATGGGACGCCGATCGATCAGAGCGCTGCGCGCAGGGGGCCAAGGGTTTTTCAGCCTTTGGGGGGCACCGCGCCGGCAGCCGGCCAGGCCGTATCGCCAAGGCGCGTCACCGAGAATTCGATGAACTTCACCGGCGCTCCGCTCTTCGGAATGCGCGTGCCCGTCTCGGTCCAGACCCCATCCTTCACGATCGCCTCATAGGCGATTTTCATTTGGGGACCGGCCTGGATTTCCCAGGTGAAACCGGTCGGCGTCGGCACGATCGGGAAGTCGCCCGTCCGGCCACCGGAATAAGAGCGCATCGTATAGACCTTGGCATCCGGATCGTAGGAAATGACGGCGAAGGCGTTGAAGCTGAGCTCGCCGTTCTTTTCATAGCCCCTGCCCTCGATCACCCGCACCGTGCCGTCGAGCATCGTGCCGACCCGCTCAGCCTGCACCATCTCGTGCCACTGACCGTCATTGCGCAGCGACTTCTCCGGCCCACGCCATTCGCCATCAAGCATGGCCAGCGCCTTCATCGCATCGCGTTGCGCCGACATGCGCGCCGCGTCGTTGGGGCCTTGGGCGAAAGACGGCGCAGCCAGAACAACCGACGCTGCAGCCAGCGCCAGAGCGAAGATCAGCGGTCTGGAATTCATCGGCACATCCTCCCTGCTTGTGCCGGGAGGTGGCGCTTCACGCCCCCGGCTTGTCAATCGCGCGCCACAGCCTTGCCCGACGCAAGGGCAAGGCGGATAGCTTTGGCCGAGGATTTCGGAGGGCGGACATGATCACGGGCAGGAAACGGACACTTATCATCAGCGCGATGGCGATGGCCGCCGCCTGCGCAGGTCTGATCGCCGTTGCAGCGCCTGCGCCGCAGCAACCTGCAGCCGCAACGCCCGACACGCTGATCCACGCCGGCCGCGTCCTGGCCGAACCGGCGAGCGGTCGCGTGCTGACCGAGCAATCCATCCTCGTTCGCAACGGGCGCATTGTCTCGATCACGCCAGGCTACGCGCAGCCGGCGAACGGCGCGATTGTCGTCGACCTCAAGAACCGTTTCGTGCTCCCCGGTCTGATCGACAGCCACGTCCACATCACGGGAGAACAAGGCCCGGACTCGCGCGTCGACGAATTCATCAAGACCAGCGCTGATCAGGCGATCGACGGCGCAGGATTCGGCATGAAGACGCTGCTCGCGGGCTTCACCACGGTCGCCGATCTTGGAGCCGATACTGACGCCATCCTCGCCCTGCGCAACGGCATCGCCCGTGGCACCGTCCCCGGCCCGCGCATCATCGCATCTGCAGGTGCGCTCAGCGTGCATGGCGGGCACGGCGACGCCAACGGCATGCCACGTAACATGGCGCTGATGCTGCGCAGCCCCGGCGTGTGTTCGGGCGTAGAAGACTGCACGCGCGCCGTGCGCGAGCGGGTGCGCGATGGCGCGGACATCATCAAGATCACCGCGACCGGCGGCGTGCTTTCCAACACGGCGGCGGGCCTTGCCCAGCAGTTCACCGAAGAAGAGCTGAAAGCCATCGTGCAGGCTGCCCACGCGATGGGCCGCAAGGTGACGGCGCACGCGCATGGCGTTGACGGCATCAATTCCTTCCTGCGCGCAGGCGGCGACTCGATCGAGCACGGCACATTCTCCGATGCGGAATCGGCCAAGCTCTACAAAGCCAACGGCGCCTATCTGATCCCCACCCTCCTGGCGGGCGACTTCGTCGTGCGCGAGGCCAACCGGCCGGGCACCTTCCTGCAGCCAGCGCAGATCGCAAAGGCTCGCGAGGCTGGCCCGAAAATGCTCGACATGCTGTCGCGCATGCACAAGGCCGGCGTGAAGATCGCCTTCGGCACCGACACGGGCGTCTCGGCTCACGGCGACAACGCGCAGGAATTTGCCCTGATGGTGAAAGCCGGCATGACGCCGCTACAGTCGATCCAGGCGGCCACCGTAGGCGCGGCGGATCACTTCAGCCTGACGAATGAGATCGGCTCGATCACCGCTGGCAAGGCCGCCGACATCATTGCGGTCGATGGCGACCCGCTCACCAATGTGCGCGAACTTGAGAGCGTCGACTTCGTGATGGCCAAGGGCAAAGTCTACAAGCAGTAGCGATTACGCGCTCGTGGTTCGACGGACGCCGCTACGCGGTGCTCACCATGAGCGCTAAACCACTACCGGATCTGTAGCGCTCATCCTGAGCAGCGCACGAAGTGCGCGTCCGTCGAAGGACGAGCGCGTACCCCTACAAGTTCAACAGTGTCGGATCCCCGCCCTGCGCCGCGATGTTCACTGTCACGGTCCGCTCCGTTGCGAAGCGTGCCAGATAGTGCGGGCCGCCAGCCTTCGGGCCCGTGCCTGACAGGCCCGAGCCGCCGAAGGGCTGCACGCCAACCACCGCGCCGATGATCGAGCGGTTCACATAGACATTGCCCGCACGCACGGTGGCTTTGACCTTCTCTGCGAAGCCTTCGAGGCGCGAGTGCACGCCCAGCGTCAGGCCATAGCCCTTGGCCGAAAGTTCGCCGCCGACCTTCTCGATATCATCGGGGTCGTAGCGAATGACGTGGAGGATCGGGCCGAAGACTTCCCTGTCGATCGCCTTGAGCGACGGCAGCTCGACGATCGACGGGCCGAAGAACGTGCCCTGTTCACGCAGCCCGCCGATATCGCGCTGGTAAGTCGCGTAACCGGCGGCGGACATGCTGGCGAAATGGTCGTCCAGCGTCTTGCGCGCTTCGGCGTCGATGATCGGGCCGACATCTGTTGAAGGATCGGCAGGGTCGCCGATGACCAGAACATCCATCGCGCCGCGGATCATCTCGATGATGTCCTCGGCCGTCTCATGCGGCAGGAAGAGGATGCGCAGGGCCGAGCAGCGCTGACCGGCCGAGCGGAAGCCGGACATGATGACGTCGTCGACGACCTGTTCCTTCAGCGCGGTGGTGTCGCAGAACAGCGCGTTGAGGCCGCCGGTTTCGGCGATCAGCGGCGCGATGGGGCCGTTCTTGGCTGCCAGCGTGCGGTTGATGATGCGGGCGACTTCGGTCGAGCCGGTGAAGGCGACGCCGCCGCAGTTCGGATCGCCCGTCAGCTTGCCGCCGACCTTGCCATCGCCGGTGAGCAGGTGGAGCGCCTCGACCGGCAGGCCGGCTGCGTGGAACAGCTTCACGGCTTCTAAGGCGATAAGCGGTGTCTGCTCGGCGGGCTTGGCGAGCACGGTGTTGCCGGCAGCCAGAGCGCCGGCGATCTGGCCGGTGAAGATAGCGAGCGGGAAATTCCACGGGCTGATGCAGACGAACACGCCACGGCCCATCAGTTCGAGCCCGTTGGTCTCGCCCGCAGGCCCGGGCAGCGGTTCAACGCCTTTGAACTTGGTTTCGGCCTCGACTGCATAATAGCGGCAGAAATCCACGGCCTCGCGCACCTCGGCGATACAGTCGTCCAGCGTCTTGCCGCCCTCGCGCGCTAGGATGGCGATCAGCCGGTCCGTCTCCTGTTCCATTGCATTGGCCATGGCTTCGAGAATGTCTGCGCGCTTCGCCCCACCGATTGCATTCCAGTGAGGCTGATACTCGAGCGCTGAAGCGTAGGCGGCATCGATGTCCGCATCCGTTGCTGACGCAACGCGGCCGATGATGCGCGATGCATCGGCAGGGGCGCGGACCTCTTCGCCATTCGACGTCTGCGCCTTGCCCGCGATGATCGAGCCCGCCACGATGGGGCCAGCCTCGTCGAGCGCAGCGATGGCGCCGGTGATGCGCTCGCGTGTTTCCTTCTGACTGAAATCCAGACCGAGCGAGTTGATGCGAGAGGCGCCATAGAGCGCGGGCGGCGGCGGGATGCGCGGATGACGGTTGGGGGTGGCGGAGAGCAGCGTATAGGGATCCGTGGCAATGCGCTCGGCGGGAACGTCCTCGTCGAGGAAAGAATGAACGAATGACGTGTTGGCGCCGTTCTCCAGCAGGCGACGGACGAGATAGGGCAAGAGATCCTGGTGAGCGCCGACAGGGGCGTAGATGCGCACGGCGCGTTCACGGCCTGCGGCCTTGTAGAGCGCGACGCCCATGCCATGCAGGCGCTGGAATTCGTAGTCTGTGCGGCCTGCCCGCTTCGCCATCAGGTCGATGGCGGCGAGCGAATGAGCGTTGTGGGTGGCGAACTGCGGATAGATCAGCGGGCCGGTTTCGATCAGCGCTTCGGCGCAGGTGAGATAGGAAACGTCTGTCGCCTGCTTGGTGGTGAAGACCGGATAGTCCGGCTGGCCATCGACCTGCGCGCGCTTCACTTCGGTGTCCCAGTAGGCGCCCTTTACCAGTCGCACCATCAGCCGGCGGTTGGTGTCGCGCGCGAGATCGCCGAGCCAGCCGACGACCGCTTCGCCGCGCTTCTGATACGCCTGCACGGCGAGACCCAAGCCCGTCCAACCGGCGGTGTCTTTCTCACGCGCCAGCTTCTCGAGAAGCTGCAGCGATAGGGCGAGGCGATCGGCTTCTTCCGCATCGAGCGTGAAATTGATGTTCTGCTTGGCAGCCATCTTCGCGAGCTCGGCCACCATCGGATAGAGCTCACGATGCACGCGGTCGCCCTGCACGGCGCGATAGGCCGGATGCAGCGCGGAGAGCTTCACCGAAATGCCGTCCGCTGTTTCGGGCCGGTCGCCGGTCTTTGCCTTGCCGACCGCCGCAATGGCGTTGGCGTAGCTGTCGAAATAGCGGCGGGCGTCGACCATGGTGCGGGCGCCCTCGCCGAGCATGTCGAAGGAGTGGCTGGCGGCCTCGCCCTTCTTCACCGTGCGCTGACCGCGCTTGAGTGCTTCGTAGATTGTGCGGCCCATCACGAACTGGCCGCCCATGATGCGCATCGCCTGCATCATCGCCGCGCGGATCACCGGCTCACCCGCCTGGCGCACCATGCGGCCGACGAAGCCGCCAGGGTCGCTCGTGGCGTCCTCAGGCGGCTGGACGATCCGGCCGGTGAGCATCAGGCCCCAGGTCGACGCGTTGACCAGAAGCGAGTCCGACTTGCCGCGATGGTCCGACCATTCGCCGGTCGAGATCTTCTCCGCGATCAGCGCGTCCGCCGTATCGGCATCCGGCACGCGCAGCAGCGCCTCGGCGAGGCACATCAGGGCGAGGCCTTCCGGGTTTGAAAGCCCGAACTCCTCGAGGAAGCTTTCCATGACGCCGGACCGGCGCGTCTCCGCCCGCGCCTTCAGAACGATGTCGCGGGCCGCTGCCGCGGCAGCGCGGCGCTCCGCCGCATTCAGAGCGGGGTTTGTCAGAAGCTCCGCGATACGCCGCGACTCATCCTCGAATTTCCTGGCATCCAGCGCGTCAGGAGACCGTAATCCGGCGACAATCTGCTTCGTCATGGCAATCTCACCCCAATGACATGCCCGAGAATCATGGCCTGACGCCATATTCTGACCTAACCATGGACGTAACCCGTCCGGGCCCGCTATCAAACGCCGCCGCAACGGAAAAAAGGACCCGCGCCAGCAAATGCGGATCATGCTTGTCACCGACGCCTGGGATCCTCAGGTCAACGGCGTCGTGCGCACGATGAAGCGCGTGATCACCGAATGCGAGCAGATGGGCCATACGTGGGACATCGTCTCTCCCAACGGATTCAAGACGATCCCGCTGCCGACCTATTCGGAAATCCGCCTGGCCTTCGGGGCCAAGAAGATCATCGAAGAACGGTTCCTGGAATTCGAACCCGACGCGGTACACATCGCGACGGAAGGTCCGCTCGGCTGGGCGGCGCGCGCAGTCTGCCTGCGTCACAAGTTTCCCTACACGACCAGCTATCACACGCGCTTCCCGGAGTACGTGAACGCGCGCTTCCCGTTCGTGCCGGTGTGGGCCGGCTACACCGTGTTCCGCGAATTCCATAAATACTCGGGCCGCGTGATGGTCGCGACGCCGTCCATGCGTGACGAGCTGACGGCGAAGGGCTTCAAGAACATCGCGCCATGGTCACGCGGCGTGGACACGGATCTCTTCCATCCGGACAAGCGCAAGGACGATCGCGGCCCATTCAAAGGCATGGCGCAACCGATCTGGCTGAACGTCGGCCGCGTTGCGGTCGAGAAAAACATCGCGACCTTCATTGAGACGCCGCTGCCCGGCACCAAGGTCGTGGTGGGCGATGGACCGCAGCTGGAAATCCTGCGCGAGAAGCACAAGGACGTTCACTTCCTCGGCGTGAAACAGGGCGACGAACTCGCTGCCTGCTTCGCCAATGCCGACGTCTTCTGCTTCCCCAGCCTCACCGATACGTTCGGCCTCGTCGTGCTGGAAGCGATGGCAGCGGGAACGCCGGTAGCCGGCTTCAACGTGCCGGGCCCGCGCGACCTCATTCCGGGCACAGGCGCCGGCTCTGTGAATGACGATCTCGCCACGGCCTGCATGGAAGCCCTGAAGTGCTCGCGTGAAGTGACGCGCGCCTATGCCGAGACCTACTCCTGGCGCGCCTGCGCCGAGCAGTTCATCAACAATCTCGAGCCGCTGCCGGTGCCGGAACGGCGCAAGTTCTGGAAGCGGCTTGCCCGATTGCGCCATACGCTGCGCATCCGCCGTCGCAAGCCGAAGTCGGGCGGAAGCGCGCAGGATACCTCGTCATCCTCCTCGGCTGTGCAGACCAAGGCCGATTAAGCGCTACCAGCGCGAAACACGGCTTGATGTGCCGCGTTGAAACGGAATGGCTGGACCATTCTTTCTAGGACTGACTAACGGCGGCGATGCCGCGGGCACGCAATTTGCGCGTCCTAACTCGGGCCCATCCCAAACCCGGCCGAGACCTATCGCATGGTTGCCAAGATCACCCTTCTCGCCGCTGCGGTTCTCGTGGTCACGCCGGCCGCCGTCACGGTGGCGCTGCCGTCGAAGCCTGAGCCCAGCGCTGCACGGTCCGTCGAAGTGGACGGCCCAGTCGTTGGCTTCACGCAACTTGAAAACCGCATCCAGGTTCGCCTGAGCCCGGCCACGAACGAGGCCGAACGCAATGCCCGCCATCGCGTCTTCATCCGTGCCGTTTCAGGCGAAGAGATGACGATCCCGCTGAAGCCAGGCCAGACCTGGGCCAGCGCGGAGCTCACGGACGATCTCGCCAGGGCCGAAGCCCTGACGATCAGCGTCGACTAATTCACCTACTGAATCGGATCGCCATTGGCGTCGACGATGTGCACATCGCCGATATTCAGTTCACGCACGCCTTTCTCGATCTTGGCGCGGTCGCCGACAACCACCCAGACGTGGTTCTGATCGGGGATGATGGTCTTCGCCATCGCTTCGACCTCTGCCGGCGTCACGGCGCGATAGGTGTCAGCATACTTGTCCCAGTAGTCGCTGGGCAGGTTGTAGAGATGGATATCCTGCAGCGAACCGAGGACGGCGCCCGCGGTTTCCCAGCGGCTCGACATGCCGAGCAGCGTGTTGGTGCGGGCGGTGTTGAGTTCAGCCGGTGTCGGCGGCTTGCGACCGACAACGTCCGTCAGCTCCTTGCGAAGCTCGATCAGCGCGCCCTTGGTCGCGTCTGTCTGCACCGGCGCCGAGATAAGGAAGGTGCGCGGACCGCGACCACTGCTCACCATGGTCGAACGAGCCCCGTACGACCAACCCTTGTCCTCGCGCAGGTTCATGTTGACCCGGCTGGTGAAATTGCCGCCGAACAAGGCGTTGAACGCCGAGATGCGCGTGTCGTCCGCCGGATTGCGCGGCGGCTGCGGCGTGCCGACGAGAATGACCGATTGGGCCGAGTCCGGACGGTCTACGAGATAGATTGCAGGCTTGGATGGGCGGACGCCGTTGGCGACCTGCTCGCGCTTGTTAGGCGCATTCGTCCAGCCCTGCAGCGCGGCCTCCAGCTTCGGCGTGATCTCTGCCAGCGTGGTGTCGCCTACAACGAAGAGCGTCGCGTTGTTGGGGCCGTACCAGGCTTTGTGGAAGGCGGCCGTATCAGCTGGCGTCAGCGACTGGATTTCCTGCGGCGTCACGAGATGGCCATACGGGTGGTTCTCACCCCACAGCACTTTCGACATCACGCGCTGGCCGACGGATGCCGGGTCGCGCAACTGCGCCTGCAGGCCTTGAACCGTCTGCGCCTGAATGCGCTTGAAGTCGCCTTCGCGGAAGGCGGGACTGCGCAAGACGTCGGCCCAGATCGCCATGACCTGATCGAGCGTAGGTGTGAGCGCCGAGAACTCGACAGTCGAGCTTTCGCCGCCACCGCCCGCGCCGACATAACCGCCGAGACGATCAAGCTCGTCCGCAATCTGCAGCGCCGTGCGTGTCGTCGTGCCCTCGTCCAGCATGTTGGCCGTGACGCTGGCGAGGCCATCCTTGATCGTCGCCTGATCGGCCGGATAGCCGGTGTCGAGCAGCATGGAGACGCTGACCTGCGGAACGTCGTGACGTTCGGCCAGCATCACCTTGACGCCGTTCGACAGTGTCGCGGTCTGGTAGGCCGGGAAATCCGCATCGGCGACCGCGCCGGGCGCCGGCATCTTCGAGCGATCGACGGCCGGGCTGAACGCCGCCGGATCACCGAACGGCAAGACAGTCATCGTGTACGAGCCACGCGTGAGCCATTTTCGGGCCGCGGCCTGAACGGTCGATGGCGTGCCGGCTTCGAGGCGCTCAAGCGACGCCTTCCAGCCATTGGGATCGCCCGTGATCATTTCCCACTGCGCCAACTGCGCCGCCTTGCTCGACGTGCTTTCGAGGCCGGAGATCACGCCGGACACGGTCTGGACGATGTTCTTGTCGATCTCGGCCTGCGTCGGACCGGTCTGGATCAGGCGGTTCAGCTCTTCATGGATCGCCGCCTCGATCTTCTTGAGATCGGCATCCGGCTTGGCAGTGACGGTGATCTGGAACTGGCCGGAGAGTTCGCCTTGGGGATTGCTGACGAACACGCTTGTTCGTCGAACACCAGCCGCTTGGTCAGCCGCGCATTCTTGTCGCCGCCGAGCGCAGCGGCGACGTGGTCGAGCATTTCGCCATCTGGATTGCCGAGCTCAGGCACGTTCCACGTCACGTAGATGCGCGGCTGGGCCACGCGGTCATACAGGATCTCGCGCTGGTTATCCGCGAGCGGCGGCACCCAGGCTTTGGGCTGAGCCACGGGCGGCCCCGGCGGGATCTCGCCAAAGAACTTCTCGACCTGTGCCTTCGCCTCTTCCGGCTTGATGTCGCCGGCGACGACGAGGATGGCGTTGGACGGCCCATACCAGGTTTTGAACCAATCCTGCACGTCCGACATCTTGGCGGCG
>Ga0247823_10002542_pt1 | contig 14992 bp, 4 predicted proteins | sample 13C_PalmiticAcid_2_FD_192426 | JGI IMG/M metagenome (GOLD analysis project Ga0247823, IMG submission 192426) | Soil microbial communities from agricultural site in Penn Yan, New York, United States - 13C_PalmiticAcid_Day30 | ecosystem: Environmental > Terrestrial > Soil > Agricultural land...
GGGAATCGATCTTGGCGCTAACGGCGTGGCGGCCAATGATCTCGATGACGTCGATGTCGGGGCGAACAATCTTCAGAACTATATTGTTATGGCGGGCGCCACGACCAATGGCGCTCAGTTGAATCTTGTGGGTACGTTCAATAGTGCGGCCAACACAAGTTTCCGCATCGAGTTCTTCGCCAGCCAAACCGCCGATCCAAGCGGATTCGGTGAAGGTGAGCGTTATCTTGGTTTCTTAACCTTTACTACGGATGCCGCCGGCAATGTATCAGGCGGGTTTACCTTCGCCGCTACCGTAACCGCGGGAGAGCGCATTACGTCGACGGCAACCAATTTGACCACGAACGATACGTCCGAATTCAGCGCTGCGGTTATCGCGAATGCGCCCGGCGTTACAGTTACTCCGGTGTCGGGCTTGACCACCACGGAATCTGGCGGGATTGCATCCTTCCAGGTTGTTCTGGACGCGATACCTATCAGCGACGTCACTATCACTGTCGCCAGCTCAAATACCAGCGAAGGCACGATATCAACGGGAAGTCTTACGTTCACATCGTCGAACTGGAACATCGCACAGACTGTTACCTTGACTGGCGTACAAGATTTTGTCACGGACGGCGATACCGCTTATATGACGAATTTGGGGGCATCGTCCAGCAGCGATGCAATGTACAACGGCGTTAACCCGGCGGACGTCTCTCTCATCAATCTGGAAGGCGTTAATAATGCACCCATCAATACGACGCCGCCGGGACAGACCACTAATCAGACGGCGCCTATTGTGTTTTCGGTTGTAAACGGTAATGCGATTTCCGTTGGGGATATCGATGCGACCAACCTGCAAGTCACACTCTCTACCGCAGGGGGAACCCTAACGCTTGCACAAACGACGGGCCTTGTCTTCAGCGCGGGATCGGGCGTCGACGACGCAAGCATGACGTTCTTTGGCTCTATCGCAGACATCAATGCCGCCCTGAACGGATTGCGGTTTGTTCCCGGTGTTGGATCGGGAACGCTCACGGCGCTAACCGTTATCACTAACGATCTTGGCGCGTCGGGAACAGGGGGCGCGCGGAGTAGCGCCAGTAATGTGCTGATTGGAGTGGATCAGGTGTTCGGTCCATTCACACCAGGTGGCAGTACCCTGGGTGGGGAGTTCGCAGGCTCCGAACAGTCATCCTCAGCCAATGACTGGACGCAGAATATTTATGGAATTGGCGCGCCTAGCGAGGCTTTTGCGCCCCAAGCGACGTCTTCTTCCTCTTCGTCGGAAGGATTGTCGGATTCGCTGCTGTCCGACGACGTTTTATCAACGAATCGAGCCGTTCTGTCGCCACTACGGGCTTCAATAGATGCGAGGAGTAACGAAGCTTCCGGCAATGTGTTATCGCGATTTAACGATATCGATCAGACGATCCAAAGTTTGCTGCGAAGATTCGGCCAAAGCGTGGTCGTCACACCCTTGTCCGGAAACACGGGCGATGGCTTTGAGACAGGGCAGGCGTTGGTGGATAACAACAAACTCACCGGGTTTGGCCGGCTTTCCAAAGAATCCATCGAAGTCGCGGGCGCAGTGGTGTCGCTGGGAACCGTCTGGTTCATCGCCCGATCCAGTCTGCTTGTCGCCTCGCTAGCCGCGGGCGTGCCAGCATGGCGACGTTTGGACCCATTGCCAATTCTTCCGCGGTCGCAGGACGAGGGTGAAACGGATGCGCCACGCGAGGAACAAGATATGGCCGACCATCTCTTCGGCTATGAGCAAAAACCCTCAATCGACCATCGGGAAGAAGAGCAACGGTGAAAAAGTTTTCATTTCAAATGGGACCGGTATTGCGGCTCAGCGTAGGGCTGATTTCGTTGGTCATCGCTTTGGTGCTGACCTTCGATTCGGTGTTCGACATCTTGCCTAACCAACGCAAGCAGCTCATCCAGGTGAGGCAACAGGTTAGCCGCGCAATCGGCAATCAGATCATTGCGTTTCTCGTGTCCGGTGAAACCGCCAGATTGCCGAGCGTGCTCGACCGGATGGCTGAGCATGACCCGGATATTCGTTCAGTCGCCATTCGCCGCACCGATGGCTATGTCGTCGCGGCGAGTCGAGAGCATGAGCGCTATTGGGTGGCGTCCGAGGTAGGGTCCTTAAGTTACGTCGCCATGCCGCTATTCGTGAATAAGTCCCGTTGGGGCGAGGTCGAATTGGCGTTTAATGATGTAACCGATGTTTCGATTGAGGGACTGTTCAAACATCCCAGCGTATTGCTGGTTTTGCTGTTATCCACCGTCGGCTTCATGGCGGCATATTTGTATTTGCGATACGCGCTCCAATATCTCGATCCCTCACAGGCGGTTCCAGAACGGGTTCGTAGAGCCTTCGATACATTGACCGAAGCGGTCCTCATCCTGGATACGCACAACAGAATCATGTTGGCCAACGCGGGTTTGCAACAACTATATCCGGATGCAGGAAACCGCCTCGATGGCAAGCCTATTACAAAGTTAGGCTGGTTAATGGAGAGTATGTCCGGCGAAGAAGTGTCCAACGGCTATCCGTGGGATATTGCAGTCCGCACGAACCAAACGGTTTTGGGAAAACGCTTGAAGATCGCGCTGCCAGATGGAAGTTCGAGAGAACTGCTAATGAATTGCTCCGCCATCATTGACGGAGGAAGCGTTGCGCGTGGCTGCCTTATTTCATTCGATGACGTTACCGAATTGAGCGAAACAAACGCCAAGCTCGAAGGCGCATTAAATGAGTTGCAGTTGTCGCAAGAAAAAATTCAAGAGCAGAACGAAGAGCTTAAGAAGCTCGCTCATTTCGATCCTCTTACCGCCTGTTTGAATCGCAGGGCATTCTTTAGTCAAGCGGAGCCGCTGTTTCAGGCTGCGTTGACGGACGGCGCCGAGGCGGTGTGCATCATGAGCGACATTGATCATTTCAAATCCTTCAACGATAAATATGGCCATCAGGTGGGCGACTTCGTTATTCAGCAGGTCGCCAAGACGCTGGGGCGAAATCTACGTACGCAAGATTTGCTGTGTCGATATGGAGGAGAGGAGTTCTGCATCTTTCTGGATGGCGTGACCCTGAAGGATGGCGCGGACGTCGCTGAGCGAATGCGCTCGAGCGTCGAGAGGGAGGCGGGGCCCGGCGTTCGAACTATTGATGGTCTCAAGATTAACTCGAGCTTTGGCGTTGCTTCCGTAAGAAAGGGGAGTAAAACCTTGGCGGAAATGATCGATCAGGCCGACCAGGCGCTTTATAGGGCGAAGAAGTCGGGAAGAAACCGCGTGGTCGCCATGGAGGAATTCGCGGTCGCGGAAGATGCCAAAGAGAGCAAAACCACCGCTTAGCACTGTTTGAAAAGCGAAGCGAGCGGGCGTCTCAGCGGAGTGCGGACGGAACGCAGGAGCCGGAACATAGGTGAATTATGTGGGGGTTTCCAAGCGCCGCCCAAGCCTGGGTCACAGCCGCATTCAACTTTTCAGTTTGCACTTAGATAGCGAGGTAATTGCGATCCCTGACCCGGAATAAAGAATGGGTAATAGAACTTTTTCAATAACAAAGGAGGCGGGAGCATGAACAGACTTCAAGCAGAACTGTTAGAGGAAATCTTCAACGGCACTCCCGAAGGCGCATGGCGAGACGAGCTTCTGGATCAAGCGAGACGATTTTATCCAGAGCAGCAGGACGCGACCGCGGGTCAGGCCTTCGTAAAGAGCATCCTTCAACTCGATAAAGAGATGGCGAAGGAGGCAATGGAGGCATTCAAGAAATATTATGCGGAGCCGTTAAGAGAAAAACTGCGTGAGAGCGAGACTGCTGAAAAGGTACAGGAGCTAATTGACGCGGCAGAGTTGGGAGAATACGGGGACGTAGCTCAGGAGGATCCGGAGGACTTTGTTGCGGATTTAATTGAATCAGATGAAATCCAGGATGAGATCGATGAGCAGGTGGATAATAAAATTCAGAGCGAACTTTCGCAAAATCTCTTTAGACCTGATGTTGTAAGGGACGCAATGCGCGCGATCACCGCGGAGCCGCTTGCGGAAAAAGACCCGAGCGAGAAAGAAATCATTGCTGTGTTGAAGGAGGTGTCCGAAGCGTGTAAAGACGCAGTACCGCCGGTAGTGTTTGAAGAGATAAAGGAACGAATTGAGCTGGTGTCGAATGCGCTTCTGGAACAGTCTGACATTGCGGAAATCAAAGAAAAGTTGCATATAGAGCTGGCTCGCCCTAGGTTGATAGACTATGCGAACGAAGTGAAACAAAGGATAGTTCTATATGAGGAGCAGCAGGCGCAAGCGAGGCTTGGAAATGCAGCCCAACAAGGTAATCAACCAGTTATGGGCCCTGAAGAAGAAGGCGTTGAAGTTGTGCGCCGTGAAGAATTCACCCCCGGTCAACTCCAACGAACCCTTTCAGACAAAGCAATGGAAACTATAGGGCGGGCCGCAGAGCTGCAAGCCTTAAGAGCCATCAAATCCGATCCGGAGAATTTCAAAACGGCGCGGGAGCTTGCTGAGCCTTCCCTGGAGAAGACATGGCGCCGTGCGGCGGGTATAGCGGAGAAATTTGTAGAGGAAATGATCACGGGGATACGTGTCAGAGATGGAATGGGTTTTCAAAGAGAAAGGGATACTCAAGCGAGAAGGGATGCTCCGGCGACACAGTATCTTCAAATCGAAAGCGGTGGCTTGGAGGAGTCGGCGGAAAGGAAAGGAAAAGGAAAGCGTATGGCGCCATTGGACTCATCTGACGACGACAAACGTGAAGAGCGCGGCGGTTCGTCGGAGGAGGTGGGCGATGGCGTTACTAAAGAGGAGCTTGATGCAATTAGTCGAATGGAAAAAAAATCTTTTCCACTGCGCGGCGTTCCAGAGACGAGTGGGCGGGCAAGCGGTTCAGTCGGCGATATGGAATCCTCATCAGAATTGCAGCTTGACGACGATGCTCAAGCCGCGATTAATAAGCACTACAAAGATGGGCAATATACTTTGGCAGGAGAATTACCTGTTTATTCCAAAGTCCGCCCCACGGTCACAGTTTTCCCTTTTCACGATAAGGGTGGCATGACTCTTTTCGCGCTACCTCCTGAGAATGGCGTTGGTAAGACTGTGATTTATGCATTAAACGATGAAAAGCTTAAAGAATCGAGGTTTACCAAAAGGCAGAGAGATTCGATAGGCGGTTACGTTAAGGAAAATAAAAAATTGCCCTTTACGACGCATATCGAGCTTGGTCGGCAGGCGCCGAGCCAATCGGCCGATAAGCCTGGCCCGCCGAAAAAGACCAGAACTAAGTAACGGCTAATATTGCACCCATCCAACTCATCCAACTTCGGCAAGCCAAGTGACGGCTTGCCGAGTTTTGCAGCTTGATTCCGGCAACCACGGTCGCGACGAGAAGCACAATCGTATGCCCGAGCGTTGAGCATTTCACTAGCAACAGTCGACGCTACGCGCCGTAGCGCAACGATGCGGGTAAGGTGAAGGCGCCGTTCGCCAATGTCTATGCGCTGTTGCCAAGCATCATGCGCCATGCGGAACAGTTGTCCGGAAGGTCGGCCCGATAGTCGATCTGTGATTAGACCGCGGTGTGGTGTACGGGATAACTGCGGATTTAGGTTAATTTCATTTCGATGCGGCGACACGACGCGACGGCGGAGCGCATGCGGTAAAATCCTTCCCGCCAGCAGAACACTTTCCCTCCCTATGACTACTGTAATCAACGCGCTAGAAGCGCGCCTTCCTGAACTATTGTCCATTGATCGACCGCGAATTGCGCAAAGTTTACGCAAGCTCAGGCAGCGCGTTGCGGAAGGCAAACCATCCGATCGTCTTGCGGCGGATATCGATATACAAGTTCGTGATTCGGCCGCCAAGATGGCGGTGCGTCTCGCGGCGTTGCCAGCGCCGGACTTTCCCGAGAATCTTCCCGTCAATGAAAGACGCGAGGACATCGCTCGCGCCATCGCCGGCAACCAAGTCGTCATCGTTTGCGGTGAAACCGGCTCGGGTAAGACGACACAGCTTCCAAAAATCTGTATCGATCTGAAGCGCGGCGCCGCAGGCTTGATCGCCTGCACTCAGCCGCGCCGTATCGCCGCTCGCAGCGTCGCTTCACGGCTTGCTCAGGAGTTGAGGACGAAGCTGGGGGAGGGCGTGGGTTATAAAATACGCTTTACCGACAAGGTCCGGCCGGAGTCGTACATCAAGGTCATGACCGATGGGATTTTGCTCGCGGAAACGCAGGGCGACGCGATGTTGTCCGCGTACGACACCATCATCATCGATGAAGCCCATGAGCGCAGCCTTAACATTGATTTTCTACTCGGCTATTTAAAGCAGCTTCTGCCTCGCCGTCCTGACCTCAAGATCATCATTACTTCCGCGACGATCGACGCGGATCGTTTCTCCCAGCATTTTGATAATGCGCCAGTGATTGAAGTCTCTGGCCGGCTTTATCCGGTTGAGGTGCGTTACCGAGCGATCGAAGCCGCCGATGAAGATGAGCGGGAGACGGATATTCCCGGCGCGATTGTCGATGCGGTCGATGAACTGGCGCGCGTGGGACAGGGCGATATCCTCGTTTTTTTACCTGGCGAGAGGGAAATACGCGAAGCGGCGGAAGCGTTGCGTAAGCATCATCCGCCGCATACGGAAATTCTTCCGCTATTCGCCAGGTTGTCCGCCGAAGAGCAGGACAGAGTATTCAAGTCGAGTAATGGACGGCGAATCGTGCTTGCCACCAATGTGGCGGAAACCTCGCTGACGGTGCCCGGTATTCGTTATGTGGTCGATACGGGACTTGCCCGAGTGAATCGCTATTCGATTCGCAGCAAGGTGAACCAACTGCAAGTCGAACCTATTTCTCAAGCGGCGGCGAAGCAACGCGCGGGGCGTTGCGGTCGTGTCGCTAACGGCGTCGCGATAAGGCTATACAGCGAAGACGATTTCAACGGCCGGCCGGAATTCACCACGCCGGAAATCTTGCGCACATCGCTTGCGTCGGTGATTCTGCGCATGGAGGCCGGCAATCTTGGCGAGATCGAAAGCTTTCCATTTATCGAACCGCCTACCGCACGGATGATCGCCGACGGCTATTTGCTACTAACCGAACTGGGTGCGGTTGACGAGCTGCGTCGGCTAACTCCCACCGGTAAGGAGTTAGCCCGTTTGCCGGTTGATCCCAAGGTCGGCCGCATGTTGCTCGCGGCTCGCGATCACAATTGCCTTACGGAAATGCTGATCATCGCTTCGGCATTGTCGGTGCAGGATCCGCGCGAACGACCGATGGATAAGCAGGAAGCGGCCACTCAAGCCCATGCGCCTTTCGCCGATGTTAGGTCGGATTTCCTTAGCTATCTCAAGCTATGGGAATTCTTCGAAGACGCGCTCGCGCACAAGAAATCCAATCGGAAATTGGTGGAGCAGTGCCATGAGCGCTTTCTTTCTTTTTTCCGTATGCGCGAGTGGCGCGATATTCATCAGCAGTTGGCGACCTTGGCGGCTGAATCGAACATGCGGTTGAACGAATTGCCGGCCACGCATGAGCAAATCCATCGCGCGTTGCTCGCTGGATTGATTGGCAATGTGGGCTGCAAGGACTTTGAAGGCAACGAATACCTGGGTGCGCGGGAGACTAAATTTGTCATCAGCAATGCATCAAGCTTGAGAAAAGCTCAGCCGAAGTGGCTGGTAGCGGCGGAGTTGACCGAAACGAATCGACTTTATGCGCGAAGCGTCGCCAAGGTGGAGCCGGAATGGATCGAGGCTGCTGGTGCGCATCTGGTGAAGCGTCATTACTTCGATCCTCATTGGGAAAAAAGCGCCGGTCAGGTAGCCGCCTATGAACGGGTGACGTTGTACGGATTGACGGTGACTCCCAAGCGGCGGGTGCACTATGGGCCGATTAATCCGACCGAGGCCCATGAGCTTTTCATTCGTGCGGCGTTGGTTGCGGGCGAGTGGGAGACGAAGGCGCCGTTCTTTGTCCACAACAGGAATCTGATGCGCGAAGTGGAGGCGCTAGAACACAAGGCGCGTCGGCAGGATGTGCTCGTTGACGAGCAAGCGATTTACGATTTCTACGCAGCGCGTATTCCTGAGGACATCACTACCATCATTGCGTTTGAGGCGTGGCGGAAGGAGTCGGAGCGTAAAGATCCTAAGCTGCTTTTCTTAACGCGTGAATATCTCATGCGCCATAGCGCTGAGATGGTGACGGAAGTGCAATATCCGGAGCGGCTAAGACTGGACGAGGTCGAGTTAAATTTACGCTATCGCTTCGAGCCGGGGCATGCCCTCGATGGCGCTACATTGACGGTCCCGCTGCATCTGCTCAACCGCATCGACGAGGCAGTCATTGACTGGCTCGTGCCAGGCATGCGGCGAGAGAAAATTACTTGGTATCTGAAAGCGCTGCCCAAAGCGTTGCGCCGTGTCGTTGTGCCGGTTCCCGAGTTCGCCACTGCGGCATTGGATGCCATCGAACCCGGTAAGCAAAGTATGGCGGAAGCGCTCGCCGAGTTTCTTACTGCGCGTACAGGCTTGAAGGTCGGAGTGGATGCGTGGGACGGCGAGAGCTTGCCCCCTCATCTCAAAATGAACATTCGCGTCATCGACGATGGCGGTCGCGATCTCGCCATGGGACGTGACCTGAAGGCGTTGCGCGCGCAACTGGGCGAAGCGGCCCAGCTTACGTTCGCCAAGGCGACTCCTGGCATTGAGCGGGAAGGGCTGAAGGCTTGGGATTTCGGCGATTTGCCAGCGGAAATAACGTTCACTCGAAACGGTGCGAAGCTTACGGGCTATCCAGCTCTGGTGGATGAGGGCGAGTCGGTTGCTATTCGTCTCTACGACGCCGAGGATGCAGCGCAAATGGCGATGCACAGCGGCGTCTCGCGCTTGCTTCGTTTGGCGCTCAAGGAGCAAATAAAACAACTGGAAAAAGGCCCAGCGGCTTTCAATCAGTTGGCAGCGCAGCTTCGCGGCACGTTAAGCCCGGATCAACTGCGAGAAGACTGGCTTGCCGCCATCATCGATCGCGCCTTTATTGGCGATGATGAGTTGCCCCGTAATGAGAAGTCCTTCGAGCAGCAGAAGCAACGGGCGCGAACCCGGTTGCCCGCTGTAACCGATGCGACAAACCGCCATCTGGCGGAGATTGCTCAAGAGCATCAACTTGTGTTGCAGCGGCTTCACGGCCTTGGTCCACAACTCTCTCGCGTCAGCCGAGATATCCGCGCGCAATTGTCGGCGCTTGTTTACCCCGGTTTCCTCGCCAAAACGCCATGGGAGAGCGTACAGAACTTACCGCGATACTTGCGCGGCATGCGGCTGAGACTCGACAAGTATGGCAATAACCCGGAGCGGGATGACCGTAATGCGGCGGCTGTCGAGCGGTTGTGGAAACTTTATCAAGAGCGGCTGGAGAAGCATCGTAAGGCCGGCGTTAACGATCCCCAGCTTATGGAATTCCGATGGTTGATCGAGGAATTGCGCGTGTCGCTGTTCGCGCAGGAGCTTAAGACGCCGATGCCGGTTTCGGTGAAGCGGTTGGAGAAATTTTGGGAAGGGGTGAGGGTGTAGCGAGGCAATCGCTCAACTTATACCGACCCCAGGCAAAAATGGGCCGCAGATAAGCGCAGATTTTTAGGATTAAAGCGGATGGCAATCTGTGAAAATCCTGTCGATCTGCGCTTATCTGTGGCCCATTTTTGTTTGGAATTGGCATTAAATGCTTGCCCCTATCTTTAATGTTGGACTTCGTTTTCGGCCCCCTCCTGTCTTTCATACACAAAGTTGCAAACCGCTCTAAACGGCCAAAGCCTAGTTAGAGACAGGCTTACACTTCCACAAAAAAAAGCCGCAAGAAGTTTCAGTTTTGCAATTCTGTTCAAATTTTCCGCACTTTGTGAACGCAATAAAAACAGTTCATTAGGGCGTTTTTCTTCTCGATTGCAAGGAGGTATGCCGTTTGCTTGCTTCAAGCGACAAGGGGCTATTGTCTAGTGATCGCGCATTTAGCTATTTACTAAATAAAGCCAATCGAATTGCCAGCTTCTTTGGGAGAAAACCAATGGACGCACCTGAGAACGACAAGACAGACCTGACGCTGGATGATTATCGGGAGCAATTCTTCTCCTTGCAAAATGCGGAGGAGCGAACGCGATGGGTTTTGGCTGTCACATCATATTTCGAAAAGAATCCGCCGCCCTCTGGCGAGCTAGCTTGGAGCGCAGTACTAGGGCTAAGCGCAGAGCTGGAGGTGGAGAAGGAGGATAGAGCGCTCCTGGAGTCGCTACAGAGCCATATTCAAAACAGTATCGCGAACAATAGTGATCCGGAGCGCGCGCTGGCGGAAGGCGTCAAAGTGTTCAGCGAGGTCGCGACGCGTATCCAGTCGAAATCTGTCGGGTCGAGGCCTGAATTTTTGAAGAAAGCTCACCAAGTCATTTCGACGGAACTTGAGAAGCGCGTGCATGATGGTTCTGTTTTGGAGCACCTCGCGCTGGTGAGTCATACCTTGAGCACTCAACTTCCCTACTTGGAATGGCTCCACATAAAGCGGTTGGAAATAGAGGCGCTGCGAAATCATTTTACCCATTCCTCATCACTCTTCCTGCCAGACAGACTTAGAACGTGGAACCATGTCGGTAGACTCCGCTCACTTGATTCCAAGCTATTTCATGACACTTGTCAGGCTATGGGGGCGGAACTCCAGAAGTGCAAGCCCGATGAGTTTAGCGGTTCCGATTTGAGACATCTTGTCGTATTAATCGACACTTTCAGATCTGCTGGTCTTGGAAGGCTCGCAACGACATTGGCCGAGAAGGTGGTGGAAATTGTCGCCGCTGTCGATGCTAACAAGTTGAAGCTCTTGTTCGCTCCCGGCGACGGCGACAAGAAGAATTTTCAAGAAACCGCCCTTTTGATCGCCGGCGCCTTTACCGAGCCGCAATTGCCCGGAGATTGGCCGGGTATGGCGTTGCTCGCGAAGAGCTTTGTTCCCTTTGCGCAATTCGGCGATTGCCGTCGTCTCATCTTCCGGCCTATCGCTGAGAAAAAATTGCAATCCCCTGAGCTCGGTCCGCTTGCGGCTGACGATATCCCGCATGTTTTTTCATTGGTTGATAGTTTCCACCGGATGTCGCAGGCGTTTCCGTTGGGCAGCTCTTTCCGCCGGTTCTCGGACGAGTTGCGAGATGACGCTTTGACGCGTGTCTTTAACCGAATAGGCGACATCCGCGATCCGGAAGCGTTAATCGAGGCGGATAAGCATTGCCGCTACTCCGCAGCGGGGCAATGGGCAATACTCCATTGCGCCAAGGCGGCCGAGCGGATAGTTAAAACCTCGCAAGAAACAAATTCTGAGAACTTGGAAAGGGAAAGTCAGCAACTCGAGACAGTGGGGAGATGGATTGATCGTCTTCCCGACAGGAATGAATATAGCCAAGCGCGGCGATTGGTGACGGAATGGCGCGACTCACTTGACGATCGGCAAAGGGAACACGCTGCCGCTGTAATAGAAGCCAGGCGCGCCAAGGCCAAGGAAGAGGAAGCAAGGCGAGAGGAAGGAGCCAAGCCTGTCGAGGAAAAAGCGGCCGTGGTGGCGGAGACAGCCAAACCCGCCGAGAAGGAGACGAAACATCCTGCTGCTTCTCCCACACCGGCAGGTACGGAATCGAGCAGCGCGCAAGCGGGCGAGGGGGGCAAAGAAATAGAAGAAAAAACCGAGCGCGCTACGAAAAGCAGGCGCCCCAAGAGAGCCGCTAAGCGCTCAGGCCAAAGAGTGGAAGCATCGCAGTCTCGCTCATCGCAGAGCAGCGCATCGGCAGTCGCTTCTAATGAGCCGGTAGGCGAGGTGTCAAACGTTGCGCAAACGGGCAAGGGGCCCAAGAAAATAGAGGAAAGAACTGAGCTCGCCACGACAACCAAGGGCGCCAAGCAAGAGGCTAAGGGCTCAGTCAATCAAGGAATGCCATCACGGCGCCCCCCCGCGCATAATCCACAGCCAGTTGCTTCTCGTAAGCGGGAAGGCGAGACGTCAAAAGCGACGCAAGAAGAAGCGGCGCCGCCCGCCAAGAAAGCGGCTAAGCCATTAGTCAAAGGGGGACCATCACAGGATAGCGCCTCGCATAGCGCACATGCTGTCGCTTCTATTGAGCCGGCCGGCGAGACATCGAGCGTGGCGGAAGCGGCCAAACGTGCGAAGGAGAAGCAAGCAAGGCTGGAGCAGGAGAAGCAAGCGAAGCTGGAGGAGGCGGCGGCCAAGCGTGCTAAGGAGGAGGAAGAAAGACGAGAGCAAGAAGAAGCGGTCAGACATGAGAAGGAGGAGAAAGCGAGACTGGAGAGAGAAGCGGCAGCCAAGATCGTCAAGGAAAAAGACGCAATAAGGGCGGCAGTCGACACGACAAAAGATGACAGCTTTTTCAACGATGGCGGAGAACGTCTGCGGGAGCTTTTCGCCATCAGCGTTGCAGGCAGGGATGCGGTCGAGACGACAGCCTATCTTGAGGCCCTTCACTATGCTTGTTCCAAACTACCTGAGCTTAGAGGCGTCATCGGAAAGAAAGCGCGAGAGAAACTTCGCGCCAACTCCGCAAAGGCGCTCACCAAAGCGGCTGACGATATCCTGGCGTCCGACTTTGACGTCGCTAAGAAAATCGAATTCTGCACGCGGATACTCGACGCTTTGGGAAAAATTGAAAAGGGCTTAGGCAACGCCGCTGCCCAATCGATCGCCAAGGCCATGACTGATTTTTCCCAGGGCGATTTATTGGCGGCGGTCGATTCCAAGCGCTTGTTCGGATTGCTCGGTTCACTTGGCCCGTGGCGCGATGCAAAGGACTACCGCGGGGTTGAGGCGATCGTTCTCGATCATGGTTTCCCAGAGGACGGTTCGCTGACGGCGGAATATTATGCCGAACACCTCCATCCGCACTGGGAAACGGCTCCTGTTTCAGAGCGACTCGAAAAATGGCTGGACGCCCTTAATCGCGCATCCATACTTGGCGAAGAAAACGGGGCAGCAGTCTGCCAGACAATCGCCGGTTCGTTGGCCAGCACAAAACTTGCCGATAAGGATTTGCAGGCAGTTAATCCACTTGCTCTGTGCGAATTGGCTATTCGCCTGGACGTATCTCCCCAAGACCAATACTTGCGTCCCATCTGGGAGCATCTCTCATCGGAAAATCTCTCATCGGGTCGAATCGAATCTGAGGATTTGTCGAAATGGGCGGATCTTCTTTGGAGCGAACAGCCGGATAAATTGGCTGAGGACAAACGCACCCGCGACAACATAGAGACTTTGCAAAACGCAGCTCCCATTTCTAAAAAGGTGTGGAGAAAAGTTCGGCAAATGATTATGGCTGGAACGCGTGATGATTCGGCAACCACCATGAGTGATAAGTGGGAGAGTCTATTGAAGGCGCAGCCGGAAGATGTGAGAGAGGTTTGCTCCGCCAGGCCATGGCTAAGGGCGTACCTCAGTAAGAATGCGCCACCGGTTCCTAACAGTTACAACGATGCAAAGGATATGCGAGCCGATTCACTCATCGGAAAAAGAAAACACGATCTCCTCAACGCTATCAAAGAATTTTCGCTTGCGAGAGTAGGACTGACACTTCCCGTAGAAACGGCGTCTCGTACATCTGACTCCGAGGCTTCAACCGATATATTAGAGAGCGAGGAGCCATCGGTTCCCCAACCGAGCAGTTCTGCTTCGGTAGCAAAGGAGTCAGAGGAAACAGGGGCGCTGATCTTAGCAATCACAACCGCGCTGTCCGCAAAGGGAAACAAAGCGGTGAAGGCCACTCGTAAGGTGCGCGTACTGATCAAGAAACATTGGCCAGACAATGTCGCTGCAGGACTAAGTTTACTTGATGACCCCAGGTGGCCAAAGGCCATAAGTGATTTGCTGGAGAAAAGATTTAGCGACTTCACAGACCTTTTGCGCATTCCGATAAACGATCACCGAAGCGACAAATTCAACCATGCGATTGGGCATTACTTCAACGACGAACGGACACTGGAGGTGCGCGTAGGGGATTTGAGTAAATCAATGCGGCATGAGCCCAGCCAGTATATCGAGCTCGTGGACCTCATTCGGAAATTTTATGATCAACACGAATTCTCCCCGAACTCGGTGCAGGATGCACAAGAATACATGCTGGAGCATTCGGATCAGTTAAGGGAGCACACGCTGCACAACTTGACTGCGCATTTTTTTGAAGCGCTGGAGATACCCGATAAAACCTTGGCCTCCAGTATGGAGGGCCTTGATGTCGTGAGGCGCCGCGAAAAAGACACGAACGACGTGAGGCGACTCGTTAAGCTAACAGGTTTGTTCCAAATAGCTAACAGTGGTTCAGATAATTACTTAGCCAGGAAGGCCGCGCAAGAACTGAGAGCTCAGCAATTGGCAATGGGAATAGGCAACGAAGACACACAAGCTTTGTGCCTTCGCCATCCAGCAATAAAGGACGCATATCGACAAGGACAAAAGCCAAAGTGGTTGAGCGAGCAAGGATTGGCGCCCATTTTCCAGGCGTTTGACGCCCGTATCGCAGAATTGGAGGGGATCAAGCAAGCCGGAGACCGATTTGTCGCAGCATTCAGGGTTGCGATGCTGGTGGATGGCGAGAATGAGAGCGACGAGATGGAGGTCGCGGATGAGCTTCGCGGAATAATGGAGGAGTGGAATAGCGAGGGCAACAACGCCGATTGGGATGAAGTATTAACAATGCATCCGGAATGGCCGGATGTTGTAAGCGAGATGTTGGATGTCAGGGTTCGTAAATTACGAAACGTATTACACATTCCATTAGATAGCCGGCAAGGCGACCGTTTTATTGCCATGATTGGTAAAAGTTTGGAGACTGGCATGACGGATGGTGAATTTTATCAAAGGACAGCGAGTGAGCGGCCTCGGGACCGAGAACTGATGTCTATCACCAGGGGGTTTTTCCATTATTACCCGGAAGAGTCC
>Ga0247823_10002543_pt1 | contig 14990 bp, 12 predicted proteins | sample 13C_PalmiticAcid_2_FD_192426 | JGI IMG/M metagenome (GOLD analysis project Ga0247823, IMG submission 192426) | Soil microbial communities from agricultural site in Penn Yan, New York, United States - 13C_PalmiticAcid_Day30 | ecosystem: Environmental > Terrestrial > Soil > Agricultural land...
CTACTGGTTGATCCCCAAGCGCCTTCGCATCGAATGGAACGGCGTGCTACTCGCGAAAGGACGCTTTCTGGAAGACGCGCCAAATGCGACCGCTGGCAGCGACACCTTCTACAATTCGCTCAACGCCACGATCAGCTTTTAGGGCATGAATGGCCGGAAACGGACGGTCTCCTTCCGGTTGCGGTGGCCACAGAAGCAGACGCGCCTGCTCGCCCGACTGTAAGGATCGGCGATACTGGATTATGGTGCGTCGGAGGGGCCATGGACCGTCTCGATGCCATGCGCGTCATTCTCGCCGTTGTCGATGCCGGAAGCCTTTCGGCGGGTAGTCGCAAACTCGGCGCGCCGCTTCCGAGCGTCAGCCGCAAGGTTGCCGAACTGGAGCGCTTTCTCGGAACCAACCTTCTCGTCCGGACCAGCCGCAACATCCAGTTGACCGACGCCGGGCGCGACTATGTCGATGCGGCGCGACGCATCATAGCCGATCTCGAAGAAGCCGAGCGCCGCGCGTCGGGTGAGTATCAGACGCCGCGCGGCGAACTGACCGTCACGATGCCGGTCGAGTTCGGGACGCGCCACGTCTTGCCGATCGCCCTCGCCTTCATGGAAGAATATCCCGAGGCCACGCTCCGGATCATAACATCGGATCGCCTCATCCACTTGATCGAGGAACAGGTCGACGTCGCGATCCGTCTCGGTCATCTGGCAGACAGCGCGCTCTATGCTATGATAGCGGGCGAATTCCATCTCCTGACCTGCGCCAGCCCGGCCTATCTCGACCGTCGCGGCACGCCCGATCATCCTCTCGACCTTCCTGATCACGACGGCATATTGTTCGGCACGCATCCGATGTTCTGGACCTATCGCATCGACGGCGAGGAAGTGATAGCGGCCCCGCGCACGCGAATATTCGTGAACACCGCCGCAGCGAACCTCGCTGCGGCTGCCGGCGGCGTAGGCATTGCGCGGCTGTTCGACTATCAGATCACGGGCGAGATAAGATCAGGCGCGCTGGTGCCGATCCTCGCCGACTTTGGCTCGACCATAGCCACCCTTTAGGTGACCTAAACTACTATGTCACTCCTACCGCATAGATTTCCAGCGTCCCGGCCTGATAATCTGAAGGATATTAAGGGTCGGAGGGGATTGAAATGCAGAGCCAAAGGGGTCGAAGCGGCGCATTGCCGGTGCGGCCACATCTGAGGCCCATTGTCATGACTGACGAGGCTCCGGTCGTGCCGATGTGGCACCGCAACTGCTACGGGCCTGCCGATCATGACGCTGCCCGACGCATCTGCGGCAGGCGCGCGCTCGATAGTCATTGGGCTATTTCATCTAGGCAAGCCCGGCCTTGGCGCTTGGATTTCCACCTTTGTCGAGGCGATGGAAGCTCGGTCGGACATCGTGAATGGCACAAAATGTTCGTCAACGCTCGCGATATGCAATCCGTACCCGCGCCGAAGGGCTACCCCTCTCGTTACGAAAAGATCGAAGACCAAGGTCATTTTTCCGCCGTCCCGTCCGAGCTCGGTCGCGTGCTGCGCTGCGTGCTGAAACCGTGATGGGACGCCCACCTGGAACCGTTCCGTCCGCCGACTGGCGCGCCGCCAATGATGTCGCGGGCGACGCGCCGGGTGCTGGGCCGGACGAAGGTGCGTCCCCCGACATCGGCGGTCAGCCCGGCCTTCACGTCATCGCGCTCATCTTCTGCATCTATCTGTTCAATCAGATCGACCGCAATCTCGTTCAATATGTGCTTGAACCGATCGGGCGCGAGATGAACCTGACCGACGGTCAGCTGGGTTTCATCGCAGGCCCCGCACTCGCATTTTGCTACGCCATTTTCGGTGTGCCGATAGCGATCTTCGCGGACAGCCGGAATCGTGTCCATATCATCGCGGCCGCTATCGTCATTTGGAGCGGCTTCGCCCTGTCGACGGCTTATTGCACAACCTTCACCCAGCTCGTCATCGCCCGCTTCGGTGTCGGCATCGGCGAAGCGGGCTTTTCCGCCATCGCCCTCTCGCTCATCACTGATCTGTACAAGCCGTCGCGCCGTGCAGCGGCGGTCGGGATTTTCTCGTCGGCAATACCGGCGAGCGGCATCGTATGCGGCGCGCTCGTTGCATTCGTGATCGGCGTTCATGGCTGGCGCACAGGGTTCACAGTGGCCGCGGTTCCGGGCTTCATTCTCGCCTTGCTCCTCCTGAAATTGATCCGGGACCCGCGCGAGCGCGCGGTCGGGGTTGCCCGCACCGGCAGTCTCAAAGCTGCGCTGAGCCTTGTCTGGTCGAACCGGGCGATGCGACACCTCGTCATCGGCCAGGGCCTCGCCAATATCGTGGCGGCGGGCGTCTCGACCTGGGCTGCGACCTATTTCGCTCGCGCTTATAAAGTGACGCCGGCCGAGACAGGTTTCTGGCTGGCAACAATGGCGGGCCTTGTCTGCTTCGTCTCGATCTGGCTCGGCACAGTGGCGTGTCGCTATGCCGCGCGCCGCGGCGCGGGCTGGATGCTCTTTGGGATCATCGCGGCCGTAAACATCTTCGCGGTGCCGCTGATCGCGCTCATGTTGTTTTGCGGCGACAAGCTCATTGCGCTCTTCCTCTACCTCGCGGTGAACGCCTGCCTCTTCTTCTTCATTCCGACGACCAATTATATCGGCCAGCAGCTGGCACCTGCGGGCATGCGGGCCACGATCGCCGCGCTCATCGTGATGATACAGGTCCTCGTCGGCGCTACTTTCGGCATCCAGCTGGTTGGCGTGCTCAGCGACGGGCTCAACCCGCTCACCGGAAATGACACCGACTCGCTCCGGATCGCGATGATGATCCTGTCGATCTGCTCCCTTTGGTCTGCCGCCCATTATTTTCTCGCGATGCGCGCGACTCGTACGAGTAAAGACAATGCCGCCGACGCTTGAGAGGATATTGGCCTCGACCCTCGACACCGTCGGTACGAGGATAGAAGAATTGTTCGCACAATGCGGCGTGCCGGGCGGCGGAGTCGCGATCGTCTATCGCGGCCAGATGCTCTTCGCGCGCGGTTTCGGCTTCGCGGATCGCGAGCGAACGACGCCGGTGACCGCGCGGACGCGATATCCGATTGCCTCGACGACCAAGGCGATCAACGCGACCTTAATCGCGATGCTCGTCGACGATGGCCTGCTCGACTGGGACGAGCCGGTGTCGACCTATCTGCCGGCATTTCGTCTCGCTGATCCCGAGCGCACACCCCAAGTCACCCTGCGCGATCTCGTCGCCATGCGGACCGGGCTGCCAAGGCATGATTGGGTTTATATAGGCAACAGCGAGCAGCGCGCTCGCCTCGCCTGTCGCGTGGAACATTTGGCGCTTAGCGCGGGCTTTCGGGAGACGTTTCAGTATAATAATCTCACCGTCGTGCTCGCGGGCCATATCGCGGAAATCGTAACCGGCTCCGCTTGGGAAGATCTGGTAACGACCCGCATTCTGCGTCCGCTCGATATGAGCGGCGCCACCTTCGGCGTGCCGCCAGCCCCTGCCCCAGTCACAGGATCCTTTCATGAGACGCGAACCCGCACGCTCGATAGCGCGCGAACCTACGCGAGCCAGGCCTCGGCGCCTTCAGGAGGATCGATATACGCCTCGGTGTCGGACATGGCTCGCTGGGCCCTGTTCAATCTGGAGAGCGCTGCGGTCGGCGGACGGTCCCTGCTCGAACCGTCATCGCTAGCCGAGTTGTGGCGTCCGCACGCCGACATAGGTATCGGGCAAATCGCGAACGCCTCGGAGGACGCCCAGTATGGACTGGGCTGGATCATTGATTCCTACCGCGGGCTCCGCACCATCTGGCACAGCGGTTACCTGTTCGACGTCGACTCGCAGGTGATGTTGATCCCCGAAGAACGGCTCGGAGTCGTGGCGTTCGCCAATCTCGGCACCTATCGAGCCTCGCGCCTCGTCTGTGAACATGTAATCGATCACCTGCGCGGAAGGCGGCCGCTGCGAACGCCTGGGCGCTACATGGCCGAGACGCGCAAGCGTATCGACAAATTCGAGTGTGAGCTCGAGCGGACGAAAAGATCGTGCGGAACCTGCCCGAGCCTCGCGCTCGCAGCGCATGTCGGACGTTACGTGCATCCAGGATATGGCGAGCTGTCGATTTCCCTCTTCGGGAAACAGCTGCTTCTAGAACGCGGCGACATCCGGGTTCCGCTCGAACATTGGCAGTTCGACGAATGGATCAGCCGCGACACCGACTGGCTCGGCATCGCGGGAGCGCGGCCATTCGATCCGATGAACCCGGTCTGGTTCGAAGGCGACGCCGGCGGCGGCTTCAACGCGGTCCATGTTCGCTTCGAACCATCCGTTCCCCCTATCTGTTTTTCCCGGAGCCAGAATTGATGCCCGAAATATCTATGGAAATCCGGTCGTGGCCGCTACGCGAGCCCTTCCGCATCGCAAGAACAAGCTACACCACTTTCAGCGCGCTGTCAGTGAACCTCACGGCCGAAGACGGCCTGATCGCCCGCGGCGAGTCTTCGCCGGTAGACTATGCCGGCGAGACTCCGGAAACGATGCGTGACCAGATTCGCGCCGTGCGTGAAGATATCGAGAGTGGGATCGCCCGCGACGCGCTGATCAACCTCCTCCCCGCCGGCGGCGCTCGCTTCGCGCTCGATACGATGCTCTGGGACCTCGAGGCCAAGCGCAGTGGACTGTCGCCGTTCGATTCAGTCGGCGTCACGGCCGCTCCCGTGCCGACCGCCTATACCATCGGAATGCGCTCGCTCGACGAATATGAAAGCACGGCGCGGGCCTACAGCAGATACCCCCTTCTCAAGGTGAAGATTGGTGCCGGCGATCCAGTCGGTGCCATCGAAGCCGTCCGCAGCGGGGCTCCCGATGTTCCGCTGATCGTCGATCCCAACCAGGCTTGGTCAGTGCCGATGCTGCGATCCTATGCCAGCGACCTCGCGCGGCTCGGCGTCGTTCTTCTCGAGCAGCCGATTCCCGTCGGTCATGAGGACCAACTTGACGGCTGGCAGTCGCCGATCCCGCTTTGTGCCGATGAACTCGTCAACGGTGTTTCCGATCTCAAGAAGGCGCGCGGCCGCTTCTCCGCTATCAATATCAAGCTCGAAAAGGCCGGCGGCCTGACAGCGGCGCTAACACTGGCGGACGAAGCCCGCAAAGGCGGTTTTGACCTGATGGTTGGCACCATGGGTGGTTCGTCGCTTTCGACGGCTCCCGCTCTCGTGCTCGCGCAGCAGTGCAAGTTCGTCGACCTCGACGGGCCCCTCCTCCTCTCGGAGGACTGGCCGGACGGGCTTGTCTATCGGGATGGCATCATCACCCCGCCCAGCCCAGTCTTCTGGGGCTGACGTAGCGTAGGCAAGGCGCGGCGGAATCCAGCGTGCAGAAGAGCATTGGAACCGTCTCGAGCATGGCCGCGCGGCCTGGAAGTCATTCACTCAAAGACCGAAGGAGCGAGCATTGGATTCGCAATTTTACGACCGCATCGCGACAGCATTGCGGGACCTCGACAACGACGGCCTTCTGAAGCCCGAACGGGTGCTCGACAGTCCCCAGGGCGGCACCGTCGAGATCGGCGGCCGTACGATCCTCAATCTTTGCGCTAACAATTATCTGGGGCTCGCCAACGACGAACGCGTGATCGAGGGAGCAATCGCAGCGACCCGAAGTTGGGGCGCGGGGCCGGCGTCGGTTCGGTTCATCTGCGGCACGATGGCAATCCACAAGGAGCTCGAGCGCGCGATTGCGGACTATCTCGGCTTCGACGACGCGATCCTGTTCGCGGCGGCGTTCGACGCCAATGGGGGCGTGTTCGAACCATTACTGGGCGAGCAGGACGCAATCGTGTCGGATGCACTCAACCATGCGTCGATCATCGACGGAGTGAGGCTCTCCAAGGCGAAGCGCTATCGGTATGGCACCAACGACATGGACGACCTCGAGCGGACGCTGAAACAGGCCCGCGCGGACGGCGCCCGCTCGATCCTGATCGTCACCGACGGCATATTTTCGATGGATGGTGCGATCGCGCAGCTCGGCGCCATTGCCGATCTCGCCGACCGCTACGAGGCGCTCACGATGGTGGACGATTGCCATGCGACAGGCGTTATCGGCGACCAGGGCCGGGGAACGTCGGCGCTGCTTGGCGTAGAGGGCAGGATCGATATCATCTCCGGGACCTTCGGCAAGGCGCTCGGCGGCGCAATGGGCGGGTTCATCGTCGCGCGTCAGGCGATCGTCGACCTATTGCGTCAGCGTGCCCGGCCCTATCTTTTCTCCAACGCGCTCTCCCCGGCGATTAGCGGCGCAAGCCTTGCCGCAATCGACATCGCGAAAAGTGCCGAGGGCGACGAGCGGCGCGGCCGGATCGAAAGCAACGCGTGTCTGTTTCGCGCGCGGATGAGCACCGCTGGCTTCGACCTCATCCCCGGCGAGCATCCGATTATCCCGCTAATGATTCATGACGCGGCGCTGGCGCAGCAGACATCGGCAGAACTGCTTCAAGCGGGTGTGCTCGCCACAGGATTCTCCTTCCCTGTCGTGCCGCCAGGCAAGGCCCGGATCCGGGCACAAATGTCGGCCGCCCTCTCCACCGAAAACATCGAGACCATTGCCGCCATTTTCATCGATGTCGGCCGCAAGCTGAGGATTATTTGATGATCGCCACATTGAGTTCACCGCAAACCGCCGGCAAGAGCCTACAAACGATGCGCGCGCTCTCCAAGCGCGAGGCGCGCGAGGGCCTCTGGCAAATCAGCGCTCCCGTACCCGAGCCCGGCCCTCATGACGTGCTGATCCGCGTCAACCGAACCGCAATCTGCGGCACCGACATCCATATCTATAACTGGGACAGCTGGGCGGCGAACAACGTGCCCGTTCCGATGATAGTCGGTCACGAATTTTCCGGTGAGATCGTCGAGATCGGGTCGGCAGTCAGCCGTGATCTGTTCGTCGGGCAGCGGGTGTCTGGCGAGGGTCATGTCATCGATTTCAACAGCGACGCGGCAAGGGCGGGCCGGTTTCATCTCGATCCCGAGACGGCAGGCGTAGGCGTCAACCGACAGGGGGCGTTTGCAGAGTTTCTAGTCATCCCCGCCTTCAACGTCGTTCCACTGCCGGACGATGTCTCCGACGACGTCGGCGCGCTGCTCGATCCCTTCGGAAACGCGGTACACACCGCCCAGCAATTCGATCTGATGGGCGAGGATGTGCTCGTGACCGGGGCGGGGCCAATTGGTATCATGGCAGCCGCCGTCGCGCGGCGCGCCGGGGCTCGATCGGTCGTGATTACCGACGTTAATCGCTTCCGCCTCGACCTCGCGCAGCGCGTCGCTGACGTCCGGCCCGTCGACGTTTCCAAGGAAGATCTCAGAGATGTGATGTCGCAGGAGGGCATCCGCCAAGGCTTCGCCGTCGCGCTTGAGGTTTCCGGCGCCCCTCCGGCAATCCGGCAGGCGATAGATGCGCTCGTGATGGGCGGCAACATCGCGATGCTCGGAATTCCGGCCCAGTCGATGGATATTGCTTGGGCCGACGTCATTCTGAAGGCGCTCAACATCCGCGGCGTCTACGGCCGCGAGATGTTCGGGACCTGGCGCAAGATGTTCGGACTGATACGCAACGGGATCGATCTCGACGCGCTTATCACGCACCGATTTGCTGCGGATGAGTTTCAGCAAGGATTCGACACCATGCGATCCGGTCAGTCGGGCAAGGTGGTCTTAGAGTGGTAAGCGGCACAAAGCCGCGAACGGAATTGGTATATATGAGGTGACGGCGAAAAGCAGTGCGGTGGGTCTTGCGCTCGTCACCCTGTTCCCTGTGCCCGAAGCGTGTCTTTCTACCCGGCCGACAACCGCTGTCATTTCCGACTGTCAATCCATGCTTCAACATTCTTGCGCAGCAGGGCAAGCGGCGCAACGTTATCGCTGAGCACGACGGCACTGAACGCCTTGATAACGAAGCGCCCTCCTAGTGCCTTCCTTCCCTGTTCGCGCCGGGCGAAAGTCTTGTCCACTCCGCCTTATCGCCGGTCGGCAATTCTCGGGCGAACTTGTCCCCGGCCGGAAAGCCGGACGGCAGGCGCGTTGCCGAGCACAAATGATATGACCGGCGCGTCCGATGCCTGACCGCGGTCGAAGGTCAGGGTCACGGCCTTGGTGAGACCGGCTTCGTCGCGAAGGACGGCCGTCAGGCTCGCCCAGTGCTTGGCGGTCTGAAGCACGCCCAGCTTCTGAGCGGTCCACAACCGGTTCGACTTCAGGTCGAGAAGCCGGACCGTGCCGGTGGCGTAGCGCTGGCCGCTACCCTGCTCGATCTGAAGCTCCGCTGCGAAACTGGAAGATTTTGCGCGGGCCGTGACCGATCTGGCGGCAATTGCTGTGGTCATTTGCCTGCTCGGCATATGCTGGTCGCGCAGCAAAATAGAACCGGGCTTTGCCTGGGTCGGGACTGCGTCCTGCAGAACCAGAGTACCATTGACGATGACGTGCCTGACGCCTTCGGACGGAAGTGCCGGATCGGCGAAGGTCGCATGGTCGCTCACCGTCACAGGATCGAACAGTGTAAGATCAGCACGCATACCCGGCGCAAGGCGGCCGCGATCGACCATGCCGATGACCGCAGCCGGGAGCGCAGTCATCTTGCGTATGGCATCCTCGATGGTAAGCGTCCGGGTGTCGCGAACATAATGGCCGAGGACCTTCGGGAAGCTTCCATAATAGCGCGGGTGACCGCGATTGGCGATCGCTGCCCCGCAATCGCATGTGATCGCAGTGTCTGGATATTTGAGAAAGGCGACGACGTCCTCTTCCGACCCGAAAGTCATGTTGGCGTAGACGTCGGGATCGCGTTCGAGGATGCGGAGCACGGCTTCGCCGGCACGAACATTCTCTTCGGCCATGACCTCGACAAGTCGTTTTTTGATGCTTCCCAATATCATGATGCCGTCCTCACCACCGAGGCGGGTCGCGATCGCATATTCGGCAGCGTCGACGAGTTGCTGACGGAGCTTCGGATCCTTGAAACGCGCAAGCATGGCTGCATTGCCGCCGCTGGCGGCCCAGCCGGGAACAAGGAAGGCCTGCAGTTCGGTCTGGCCGGCAAATAGGGATAGATGTCGATCGCAGTCCATGCGCCGCGTGCTCCGGCAGCAGCAACCATCTCGAGCACCTTGGACGCGTCGCCGCGTTCCTTGCCGGCGCTCTTTATGTGAGTGATGACGGGTACCAGGCTGGCCTGCTCCGCAATCGCGATGGTTTCCTGCATTCCCTTGAAGGAGCTTAGACCGTCCTCCGGCCGCAGCCGATCGTGATTGGGGAAGTTGGTGCGCCAGGCGCGCGCCACCGAAACAATGCTCACCACCTCTTCAGGCGTGGCGTAATAGGCCGGACGATAATCCAGGCCCGATGAAACACCCCAAGCGCCAGCCGCGAGATTCTTCTCGACCATGCCGCGCATGGTCGCGATCTGCGCCGCCGTCGGACGCACGTCACCGTCGCCCATAACCTCCTGCCAGATCGCATTGAAGCCGGCATAGGCACCGATATTTTCGGCGAGGCCCTTGGCGGCAAAGGTCGGCAGCTGTGCCGCAATATCGATCGTTCCATAGCCATCGGCGTTGATGATCTCGGTCGTGACACCCTGGCTTAGCATGTTCACTGCCGTCGACACGCCCTCCACTTCCGCATGGCTGTGGATGTTGAAGAAGCCGGGAGCGACGACGAGCCCCTTGGCGTCGATCGTCTGTCTTGCGTCGGCCGACGCGATGATCCCAATGTCTGCGATATAACCGTCGACGATGGCGACATCGCCCGAAAAGGCGGGCAGTCCGCTTCCATCGACGATCGTGCCGCCCTTGATGACGATGTCATAGACCGGTCCCGTCTTTCCGGCTGTCGATGCGGGAGCCGCGACGGCCAGGGCTAAGGCCGGGACCATCAATGCGAAGCCGCGTGAGCGACGTATCCAGGACTTCATCATTGTTTCTCGCTTTATGTCTGTCGCCGACCCCGCGGGAGGAGTTTCGTAAACAATTGCGTCAGGGCGTCGCGGGTCTCCGCGCGCCATTGTAGTTGGCGGCCCTTCCGGTGCGGAATGAAGCACCATCGGCAATCGAGGGCGGTTGGCCTTGCAGGACGCCGTGAACGACAGGCTGCGAACCATCCCGATCATACCTCTCCCTTTCAAGACCCGGGCGACTGGCTGGTTTGCTTTGCCGGATGCGAATGGTTTTCGATGATGAGGATGATCGTGAAAATAGGCGTGAAACTAATGCGTTTGTTAGACAGTCTAAAATGATTGCGAGCGTTGGTCGAACCGCCGCCTCGCCGACGGGCTGTCCTTCGAACCATAGGCCTGCGGGGCCGTCGTGCGTTTTGCACGGTCAAGCGCGCCATACGGCGGGTCCTTGTCCCCAAGGCGCCCTCAGCCAGCCATCAAGGTGCTCCTGACCGATCATTGGGGTCCGCGACCCTACCCTCCCTATGTGCAAACACACTTCTAAGGTCCGGTGTATTGACGTTGTTCAAGGCAACATTGCAGGAAATGAAGCGCTGGCTCGTCCGGGGGGCGCGGTATGGGCAGGTCGCCGTCTTGAAATGCCGCCACGATTTCGAGACGCCGTTCGCTGGGCGGAATGTCACATGTGATGGGTCATGACGGCGAGCGGAAATTTTCCGGAGATCGACGATCCCGCGCATTTAGCTGCGAAATGTGCAAACTTTTTAGGTCAGCTAAAATACATTATCAATCTATCCCCATTTTCTTCATCCGCGCGCTGCCGAAAGTTGAGAATCTGAAGCGCAGCCGAAAAAATCGACGCGCGCATGTCCACAATCTAAGGGGTATTCGGCGATGAAGTTCAGATGGTTTGCGGGCATTTCTCTTGCGGCACTCGCCGCCACTGGTGATGCTGCGTCCGCGCAAGAAGCGTCGGCCGACACCGGCAACAGCAACGACATCGTCGTCACCGCGCAGAAACACGAGGAAAAGCTCCGCGACGTGCCGATCTCGATCAGCGCAGTCACCGGCGACACCATGCTGCGACAGGGCGCCACCAGGTTCTCGGACGTCGCTGGATATATTCCCGGCATGAACTATGAACCCGGCGGCGCCGGCGCACCCGGTGAAGGCCGGTTCAACATTCGCGGCGTCGCGTCGAGCACGTCCGCCGCAGCTACGGCCATCTATGTCGACGACGTTCCCACCACCGTCCACGGCGCCTTCGGGAGCGCGGGCTTCAAGGTTGTCGACCTTTCGCCCTATGACATCGAGCGGGTCGAGGTGCTGCGCGGCCCACAGGGAACGCTCTATGGCGACAGCACCATCGGCGGTCTTGTCAAATATGTGACCCGCACCGCAGACGTGGACGACTTCTCTGCCATGGCCGGCGCCGAGGCGATCGACATCAAGGGTGGCGAAGGGGTCGGCCTCGGCGCCCGGGGCGCGGTTAATGTCCCGGTCGTCCCTGGCCTGTTCGCGGTACGGGCAAGCGGATCCTACCAGGAGACCCCGGGGTTCCAGGACAATATCGCAAACGGAACCAAGGGCACCAACGAGGTCAAACAGGAAGCGTGGCGCGTTGCCGCGCGGCTTACGCCCAGCGCCGATATTACGATCGATGGACAATGGCTGCACTCGCAGTTGACGTCGCCCGATCGCGCGATGACCCAGCTGGTTCCGGGAACGCTGACGCCGGTCTATGGTAATTATATCAATGTCTCTCCGGTGGCGCAGCCCAACGGGCAGAAGTTCGACCTTGCCTCACTCACCGCACGCTTTGATTTCGGTGGGGTCAGCCTGACATCCGCCAGCGCCTATTCCAAGGTCGTCCGGGAATTCACGGCCGACTACACCTTCTTCGTGCGCGACTTCGTGAGCGACCTGACGGGAGGTGCCATCACCGATGCGCTCGGCGTCTTCTCCAACCCCAACGCGACCAAGAAATATACGCAGGAACTGCGGCTCGCATCGGCGCCGGATCAACCGCTGACCTGGCTGATCGGCGGCTATTATACGCGTGAGGACACCAACTCGCAGTCGCTGACCATTCCGCAGACAGCGGCCGGCGAGACGATAACGACCCTGCCGGATATATATTCAGCTACGGTGAAGGCACGTTACACCGACAAATCGCTGTTCGGTAACCTGACCTACAAGGTCACCGAAAAGTGGGAAATATCTGGCGGCATTCGCCAGTCATGGATCACCGACAGATATGAGCAGGTGGCGACCGGAATTCTGGTCGGTGGCCTTGCCACGGATAGTTCGCGGACAAAGAGTTCAGCGACGACCTGGTCGCTCGGCTCGCGCTACATCGCGAGCGATGACCTTATGATCTACACGCGCGTGGCGACGGGCTTCCGAGCGGGTAGCACCAACCCAATGGGGCCGGGCGTCGAACCCGATTACGGTCCAGACAGTCTGACGTCCTATGAGACCGGCGTGCGTGCCGACTTCCTGAACGATCTCGCGTCGATCGACGTGACCGCCTACTATCTGGACTGGAAGGACTTCTTCATCCTTGCCATCACGCCGGACGAACTTTTCAGCTACACGACCAATGGCGGCAAGGCGACTGGCCTTGGCCTCGAGTTCAGCGGCACGCTGCGCCCTCTGCGCCGCCTGACCCTGACCGCAACCGCAGGGTATACGGGACTCAAGATCCGCCGTGACCTGCCTACAATCGACGCAGAAAAGGGCGATCGGGCGCCGAACACCCCGGCGTGGAGTGGGTCTTTCCAGGCCGACTACACCCTCCCGCTGGGCGATTGGGATTTGTCGCTCGGCGGCGGCATTCGCTGGGCTACTCACCGCTATTCGGAGTATCCCAACGACCCTGACGCCCGTCGTCTCCCTGGCTATGCCGTCGGCGATTTGAACGCAGCGATCGCCAACGATCGCTGGACCCTGCGCGCTTACCTCAGGAACGTGACCGATGAGAACAAGGTCGCGGCCATGGGTCTCGATAACCGCGGCGTCCTCATGGTGCCCCGGACATTTGGCCTGTCGCTCGACGTCAGCTTTTAAGGATATATCGTGAATATGAAAGTTAGCACAGCGAACCTTTGGCTGACCACGGCATCGGTTCTTTTCCTGATGGCGTCGCCGCTCCCGGTCAGCGCAGCCGTCGCGGACGCGCCGGCCCACGCGAAGGCTCCGGCGAATATCGCGGCAATCGACGCACTCATGGCCGATGCCATCGCAAAGCAGAAACTGGCCGGTGCCGCGATCGGCGTGATGCGGGACGGCAAGATCGTCTTCCTCAAGGGCTATGGCATGGCCGATCTGGAGGACGGACAACCGGTACGGCCGGACACGATCTTCCGTATGGCGTCCATAACCAAGCAGTTCACCGCCGCGATGGTGCTGAAGCTGGTCGACCAGGGCAAGCTTTCGCTAAGCGACCCGATCAGCAAATACTTCCCCGATTTTCCGAAGGCTGAAGGGATCACCGTCCGTCACCTTCTCGACCATACGTCGGGCATTCGCAGCTATACCGATCAGGCGTTCATGGACACTCGGGCGTGGCGCGACCATGATAGCAAGGAACTTGTTTCGCTGATCGCGGGTCAGGACAATCTGAGAGATTTTCCCGTCGGCACCGATTATCTTTACAATAATTCTGCCTATGTCCTGGCCGGCGTGGTCATCGAGAAAGTCACGGGAAAGAGCTATGGCGCCGCCTTCGACGAGCTGATCGCCAAACCGCTGGGCCTGACCGATACCGCCTATGACGACGAGCGCGCGATCGTGCCTCGCCGGTCCAAGGGCTATGGAGTGCGCGACGGCAAGATCGTTTTCGCTCTGCCGTTAGCTGTAAGCGTTTCGGGCGGAGCAGGATCGCTCCGCTCGACCGCGACCGACATGTTGCGGTGGCATCAGGCACTGCTGGGCGGAAAACTGCTCAAGCCCGAAAGCCTCGCGCTCATGCTCCAGCCTGGAAGGCTCAGCGACGGACGTTTGAGCACGGTCAATCTCAAACCTGACGCGCAGGGCCGTCCACCGATGAACTATGGTTTTGGCATTCAAATCGGAGAGCGAGATGGGCGTCGCGCGATCGGCCATGGCGGCACGATCAACGGCTTTACGTCACGCCTTTACACATATCCCGACGATCGAACCACGATCGTCCTGCTCGCCAACACCGATGATGCGGCCCACGAGCTCTATAATGATGTGGCGGCCTACTGGTTCGGCGCAGCGAAGCTCTCCGCGAAGTAACGGGTGCAGTCATCGTACGGCCTTCGGTGAAGGGCTTTGCGGGAGCCCACCGTCAGCTCAGGTGACCGCCGCGCGAGCGCGATAGCCGTCGCTGTCCCAGTGCTTCGCGACGAGTGCGGCACGGAATATCTCGACCGCCCGCCAGACGTCCTCAAATCCCACGTACAGCGGTGTAAAGCCGAAGCGAAGGAAGTCAGGTGCCCGGAAATCGCCGACCACGCCGCGCGCGATCAGCGCCTGCATCACCGGATAGGCATCATCGTGCGCGAAGGAAACGTGGCTACCGCGGCTAACAGGATCGCGGGGCGTGGCGAGCGTCAGCCCCACCCGGACAGCGGGCCTCGACCAGGTCGATGAACAGCGAGCAGAGTTCCTGGCCTTTGGTGAACACCGAAGACAGATCCTGTTGGAGGAACAGGTCCACCGCCTGTTCGAGCGCGCTGAGACCGATGATCGGCGGCGTCCCGCACAGGCCGCGAAACTCCGCCTTCTGACGAAGTCCTGAAGGAAGCGAGCCACCCGCTACCGCTGGTTCAAAACCATGCTCTTTCGAAGACAAATGAGGTTGACGGTCGTTTATGTAACCCGCGCTCGCCTGTGATGCTCTGGCGTGTCCCAGCTTTTGGTGAGCAGCACATGCTCCATAATGGCGACGGCTCCGAGCACGTCAGTTTCACCGATGTACAGCGGCGTGAAACCGAATCGCAGCGTGTCGGGCGCACGGAAGTCCCCGATCACGCCGCTGTACAT
>Ga0247823_10002544_pt1 | contig 14984 bp, 11 predicted proteins | sample 13C_PalmiticAcid_2_FD_192426 | JGI IMG/M metagenome (GOLD analysis project Ga0247823, IMG submission 192426) | Soil microbial communities from agricultural site in Penn Yan, New York, United States - 13C_PalmiticAcid_Day30 | ecosystem: Environmental > Terrestrial > Soil > Agricultural land...
CCGATCAGGACAGGAAATGCAGTCCATCGCTTGGACAGCGACTGTTTCGGCAGACGCAAGAAGAGATGATGAAGGGCTTTCCAGGTGCGGCCGGCCCCCGAAAGGGGGCCGACCAAACCATCGCCGGATAGCTCCGGACCGCGCCGCAAGCGTCGTTTTGCGGGCCGCCTATCGCAAGAGAAGCGGACCGGGATGAGGGCAAGCGGGCAGCGACCGGAAGGATACCGGATAGTGGGGGTTGGCAGCGATGCCGGCCCCCATTTCGCGTGCGCGCGGCGCGAGCGGCGGAACGGCGGATTTCGGGCGGGAGCGGACGTCCCTGACATCGTCCCCCCGGACTTGATCCGGGGTCCATTACCGCAGCGTTGAAAGAATGGATCCCGGATCAAGTCCGGGATGACGAAGGTCAGCAAGCGACCGAAACTAGCCGTCGCCCCCGCGCAGGCGGGGGCCGCTGTCCGTCTACGCAGCGACGCAGGATTAGGCCGCTAGCGGCCCCCGCCTGAGCGGGGGCGACGGATTAGGTAACGTCCGCTCACCACCCCCAAACATCCTTTCCGAAATCTTCACCAAAAAATCTTCGGCCTGTGACCGCTGTCACACCGCGGTCAAGCGCGGCTGCTTATCCCTGTCCTTGCGACCCGGAGAAGTTCCCGAACGGAACGGATCCCACTTTCCCGGCCGCGCCCTCGTGGGCCGGCCGGGAACCTTTTGCTCCCGCATCGCATTGTGCTGACATCGGCAAAAACGGAGGTTCGGACGCCATCAGGCGTTGCCGGAATTCACCCGGTCTGCGCGCCCCGCAGTCCGGCAAAAAGGGAGTCTGTCATGGGTATCATCATCACATTGATCGTCGGCGGCATTATCGGCTGGCTGGCGAGCATCGTCATGCGCACCGACGCGCAGCAGGGCATTATCCTGAATGTCGTCGTCGGTATCGTCGGCGCCTTCCTCGGCAACATCCTGGGCGGCCTGTTCGGCATGGGGGCCAGCCTCAGCACCTTCAGCCCGATCGGGCTGCTCTGGGCCTTCATCGGCGCGGTCGTGCTGCTCGGGCTGATCAACCTGGTGCGCCGCGGCAGCGTCCGCTGACCGCGCGCGGGCGGCGCCCCGGCGGCGTCGCCATATCGCTAGGCGGTTTCAAGGATTTGGTTTACCTTCCCCATTGTCCGGTAACAGTCGGGCACCAGTGAAGGATCGTAGGGGTCATAATCATGGATTTCATCATCGCAATCATCATGGGTGGCGTTATCGGCTGGCTCGCCAGCATTGTTATGCGTACCGATGCCCAGCAGGGCATCCTCCTTAACATCATCGTGGGCTGTCTCGGGTCGATCCTCGGGCGCTTCCTGTTCGGGCGCTTCCTCGGCGGCGGCAGCCTGAGGGCGGGCGACTATTTCGATCCGATGACCTTGTTGTCGGCCTTCCTAGGTGCGGTGGTGCTGCTCGCCATCGTCAACCTGGTGCGACGCGGCAAGGTTCGCTGATCCCGCCGATATAGACGGTCCGTTCCGGACCTGTTTCGAAAAGGGCGGTCGGCGCGAGCCGGCCGCCTTTTTCGCGTCTCCAGTCTGCCGGCCAAGCCACTGGAATTTGGCATGGAAGGCGCCTATGACGCGCCGCGCCGCGAGCGGCGGTGTCGCCCGCGTTTCCCCCTTGTCAGGGGTGATTTAATTGGGTAATACACCGCGATGAATGGCCGAGGCTCCAAAACCCTGAAAGGGCGCGGAGTCGGACGGTCTTCGCATGCCATGGTTGGGGCGGCACAGAGGAATTTGGCGTGAACTACGAGCGGAAAGTGGATGTGATGGACGGCTACGCTGGCTATGATGACGAGGCCGGCAATCGTCGGCGCCGGATGCTGCTGATCGTTGCGGTCGCGCTGATCCTCGTGGCGCTCGCCGCCGCCTATTTCGCCTTTTCGGCGGGCAAGAGCGATGGCGCCGCCACCGCTGCGGGTGGCGGTGCGCCGAACGAAAGCATTCCCAACGTCACCGTGATGATCCCCGGCAAGCAGTCGGTCCAGGCCCAGATTTCGGCCAATGGCACGATCGCGGCGCGACGCGAGATGCCTGTCGGTGTCGCGGGCGAGGGCGGCCAGGTCGTCCGCGTCCTCGTCGAGCCCGGCCAGTGGGTCGGCGCGGGGCAGACGCTCGCGGTGATCGACCGCTCGGTCCAGACGCAGCAGGCATCGGCGCTTTCGGCCTCGATCCGCGTTGCCCAGGCCGATGCGGATCTGGCGCAGGCCGAACTGACGCGTGCCGAATCGCTCGTCTCGCGCGGTTTCATTTCCAAAGCCGACATGGATCGCAAGCGCGCGACCCGCGATGCCGCCAATGCACGCGTCCGCGTCGCGCAAGCGCAATATCAGGAAGCCACCGCGCGCAACAATCGCCTCAACATCGTCGCGCCGGCGGCCGGGCTGGTGCTGACGCGCCAGATCGAACCCGGCCAGATCGTCAGCTCGGGCAGCGGCGTGCTGTTCCGCATGGCCAAGGGCGGCGAGATGGAAATGATGGCGCAGCTCGCCGAAGCAGACCTGGCGCGCGTTGCCGTCGGCACGCGCGCGACGGTGACCCCGGTCGGCACCAATTTAAACATCGCGGGCCAGATCTGGCAGGTTTCGCCAGTGATCAATCCCGACACGCGCCAAGGCATGGTGCGGATCGCCATCCCCTATAGCGGTTCGCTGCGTCCCGGCGGTTTCGCGGATGCGCGGCTGATCTCGGGATCGGCCGAGGCGCCGCTGCTGCCCGAAAGCGCCGTCCAGAGCAGGCCCGAAGGCAGCTTCGTGCTGATCGTTGGCAAGGACAACAAGGTCGAGCGCCGCGCAGTCAAGGTCGGCTCGGTGTCCGATGCCGGTGTCGCGATCGCGTCGGGCCTGACCGGCAACGAGCGCGTCATCGTGCTGGCGGGCGCCTTCCTGAATCCCGGCGATACGGTGAAGCCGGTGCTTCAGAAGACGTCGAACTGATACCGTCGATTTTTTGCCGGACGTGCGCACAAGGGCGTTTGAACCATGAGCTTCCGTAATATTTCCGCCTGGTGCATCCGCAATCCGGTGCCGCCGATCGTCCTGTTCGTGCTGTTGCTGCTGGCCGGTATCGTCAGTTTCAACCGCATGGACGTGAACGACAATCCCGACGTCGAATTCCCGGCGGTCCAGATCGTCGTGTCGCAGCCCGGCGCGGCGCCGACCGAACTCGAGACGCAGGTCACCCAGCGCGTCGAGGCTGCGGTGCGCGCGGTCAGCGGCGTCGAGGACATGTCCTCCTATGTCGGCGAGGGCAATAGCCGCACGATGGTGCAGTTCGCCATCGGCACGCCGATCGACCGCGCCTATAACGACGTCAACCAAGCGGTGCAGCAGATCCGCAGCGACCTTCCCGACGGCATCCTTGAGCCGCAGGTCGTGCGCGTCGATTTCGCCGGCGGTCCGATCACCTATTTCGCGGTCGAGGCGACCGACATGACGCTGGAACAGCTGTCGTGGTTCGTCGACAATACGGTGGCCAAGGACCTGCTTTCGATCCCCGGCATGGCGCGCGTCAGCCGCTCGGGCGGCGTCGACCGCGAGATCCGCGTCGTCCTCGATCCGGCGCGGATGCAGAGCTATGGCGTCACCGCGAGCCAGATCAACCAGCAGTTGCGGCAGGTGAACGTCAACGCCGCGGGCGGCCGTACCGAAATCGCCGGCTCCGAACAGGCGGTCCGCGTGCTGGGCAACGCCGGCTCGGCGAACCAGCTCGGCAACTACCAGCTGTCGTTGGGCAACGGTCGCACGATCCGCCTCAGCGATGTCGCGACCGTGACCGACGGCTATGCCGAACAGCGCAACCTCGCCAAGATCGAGGGGCGGCAGGTGCTGTCCTTCTCGATCGAAAAGGCGAAGGGGTCGTCCGACGTCACCGTCCATGACGAGGCGATGAAGAAGCTCGCCGAGATCAAGAAGAACAACCCCAAGGTCAATTTCAAGATCCTGTTCACGCGCACCGAATATACCAAGGAGCAGTATCGCAGCTCGATGCTTGCGATGATCGAGGGCGCGATCCTGGCGGTCGTCGTCGTCTTCCTGTTCCTGCGCGACTGGCGCGCGACGCTGATCTCGGCGCTCGCGATCCCGCTGTCGGCGATCCCGACCTTCTGGTTCATGGACATGATGGGCTTTTCGCTGAACGGCCTGTCGCTGCTTGCGCTCAGCCTGGTCGCGGGGGTGCTCGTCGACGACGCGATCGTCGAGATCGAGAATATCGTCCGGCATATGCGCATGGGCAAGACCGCCTATCAGGCGTCGATCGACGCCGCCGACGAAATCGGCCTCGCGGTGGTCGCGACGACGATGTCGATCGTCGCGGTGTTCCTGCCCGTCGCGCTGATGCCCGGCGTGTCGGGGCAATTCTTCATCCAATTCGGCATGACGATCGTCTTCGCGGTGCTCGTCAGCCTTGCGGTCGCGCGCATGATAACGCCGATGATCGCGGCCTATTTCCTGTCGGCGCAGGGCGAGCAGGATCATGCGTCGGGGCCATGGGTCGATCGGTACGAAAATGTCCTGCGCTGGACGCTCGACGACAGCAAGCAGAAGACAGTGCGCGCGCGGTTCGATCCGACCCATACGCAGTTGATCTTCCTGCTCGTGCCGCTGCTCGTGGCGTTCGCGACGCTGGTCCTGATGACCTTGCAATATTATGCGCCGGTGCCGGTCGGGCAGGATGCGCCGAACGCGGCGTTGCACTTCCTTTTGAAGACACCTTTCGCGACGATTGGGGCATTCCTGCTCAGCAGCTTACTGGTCATCGTGCTTGGCGCGCTAGCCTATGTGATGGGCCTGCGGCGCTGGGCCTTCACCCACTGGGCGAAGTTCATGGTCCAGCGCGCCTATGCCCGCCTGTTCGATCACCGCGTGTGGATCGTCGGGATCGGCGTGGTGGCGCTGGTGTGGACCGGCATCATGTTCACGGTGCTGCCCAGCCAGTTCCAGCCGACGATCAACAGCGATTACAGCCAGATCACCTATGAACTGCCGCCCGGCTCGACGCTGGCGCAGAGCGAGGTGATCTCGAACCAGATCAATACGATCCTGATGGCCGACAAAAATGTCGAAAACGCCTTTTACGACGTCAATGTCGGCGGCGGCGGCGTCTATATCACGCTGAAGAAGGCGCGCGAGACGAGCAGCGTCGACTGGGAGCGCACGCTGCAGCCCAAGATGGCGGCGATCCCCGACGCGCGCGTGTCGTTCCAGAGCCAGGCAGGCGGCTTTTCGGGCCGCGATATCAGCTTCATCATCGGCGGCGACGACCCGGTCGCGCTCGAAAAGCATGCGCTGCAGATCGTCAAGGAGATGAGCGCGCTCAAGGAACTGCGCGCGGTGCGCATCGAGGGCGACATTCCGCGGCCCGAGATCATCATCAACCCGCGCATGGACCTCGCCGCCGACCTTGGCGTGACCACCGCCTCGCTCAGCCAGACGATCCGTATCGCGACGCTGGGCGACATCGACCAGAATGCGGCGAAATTCTCGCTGTCGGATCGCCAGATCCCGATCCGCGTGCTGCTGTCCGAAGATTCGCGCCGCAGCCTCGCGACGCTGGAAAACCTGCCGGTCCCGACGACGCGCGGGACGACCGTTCCGCTGAAGTCGGTGGCCGAGATCAGCTTCGGCGCCGGGCCGACCGAGCTTCGCCGCTACAACCAGACCCGCCGTATCGTGATCGGCGCCGACCTGGTGAAGGGGCTGGTGACCAGCGACGCGCAGACCAAGATCGACGCCTTGCCCTCGGTCAAGAATATGCCGCAGGGCATTCGCAAGATCGTCCAGGGCCAGCAGAAGTTCATGGAAGAGTTGATCACCAATTTCGTGATCGCGGTTCTGGCGGGGCTGGCGCTCGTTTTCTCGACGCTCGTGCTGCTCTATCGCCGCTTCCTGTCGCCGGCGGTGAACATGTCATCGCTGCTGCTCGCACCGCTCGGCGGTTTGCTCGGGCTGTGGATCACCGGCATGGAAATTTCGATGCCCGTCTATATCGGTATATTGATGCTGCTCGGCATCGTCGCGAAGAACTCGATCCTGCTCGTCGATTTCGCGATCGAGGAAATGGACCATGGCATCGAAAAGAACGCGGCGCTGATCGACGCCGGGCGCAAGCGCGCGCAGCCGATCGTCATGACGACGATCGCGATGGTCGCGGGCATGGTGCCGACCGCCATTTCGCTGTCGGGCGACGGGGCGTGGCGCGCGCCGATGGGGGTGGTCGTGATCGGCGGCCTGATCCTGTCGACGATGCTCACCCTGCTCATCGTGCCTGCGGGCTTCAGCCTCGCCGACAGCATCGAAAAGCGCCTCGGCGGTTTCTTCTCGCGGAATCTGCTGACCTATCGGAAGGGTGACGACACCAAGCCGCACGGCCTGCCGTCGGAGCCGCATCCGGCAGAGTAGGGGCTGGGCACGGCGCGCGGCGACGGTTGCAACCTTTGCCGCGCTTCGCCATTGAACTGGCATGACGGATGACAATCCAACCCGGTCCGCCCACCCCCTCCGGGTGGGCGTTGCCGTTCCGACGGGCGGGCTCAACATTCGCGCCGTTGCGACCGGCATGCTCGTCGTCATGGCGATCGTCTTCGTCAGCGCCAAATATTTCCAGGATGTCCACCCGGCGGTCGGCTTCGTGCGCGCCTTTGCCGAGGCGGCGATGGTCGGCGGGCTCGCCGACTGGTTCGCGGTCACCGCATTGTTCCGCCATCCGATGGGGTTGCCGATCCCGCACACCGCCATCGTACCGCGCAACAAGAACCGCATCGGCGATACGCTCGCGCGCTTCCTGCTGACCAATTTCCTGCTGCCGCGCCTGATCGCGCGCAAGATGCAGAGCGTCGACATCGCGGGCGCGGTCGGCAAATTCCTGTCGCAGCCGGGCGAGGGCGGCGGGCGGCTCAAGCTCGGCGCGTCGCGGATCATCGCCGACGGGCTCGGCGCACTCGACCAGCAGCGCCTCGGCGGCATGGTCAAGTCGGCGATCGCCGACCGCTTGCGCGAACTCGACGTTGCGCCGCTGCTCGGGCAGGCGCTGCAGGCGGCGCTCGCCGAGGGGCGGCACCAGCCCCTGCTCGACGCGATGGTCAAATGGGGGTCGAAGACGCTTGAACTCAACGCGCACCTGATCCACCAGATGGTCCACGATAACAGCAATGCGATCGTGCGCTTCACCGGGCTGGACGAGAGCATCTCGAACCGCATCGTCGCGGGGCTCGGCAAATTGCTCGCCGAGATGGCCGAGGAACCCGACCATCCGCTGCGCCTGCGCGTCGAAGAGGGAATGGCCAAACTGGCGCAGGACCTTCAGACCGACCCCGAGGTGCAGGCCAAGGTCGCGCGCGTGCGCGACGAGTTGCTCGAGAACAAGGCGGTGAAGCGTTGGCTCGACGGCTTGTGGGAGCAGGGGCGCGGGGCACTGCTCAAGGCCGCGCGCGACCCCGACACGATGCTCGCGGGGCGGCTCGGCGAACTGGTGACGCAGTTCGGTGCGATGCTGGGCGAGGATGCGCATATCAAGCGCACGCTCAACCGATACGCGCGGCGCGCGGTGGTCGGCGCGGTCGACAGCTATGGCGAGACCGCGCTCAAGCTGGTGTCGGACACGATCCGCAGTTGGGACGCCAAGACGATCACCGACCGGCTGGAAAATGCGGTCGGCGACGACCTGCAATATATCCGCATCAACGGGACTTTGGTCGGGGGGCTCGTCGGCGTGCTGATCCACACGGTCGACGTCTTGCTTTAACGGCAGGCGGCGAGACCTTCGCGAAAACTCGGGTAGCGCGGCCGCCAGCCTAGCAGCCGCTTCGCCTTGCCGTTCGCGACGCGTCGGTTCTCAGCATAGAAGGCGCGCGCGGCGGGGGACAGGCCCGCTTCGTTCAAGGTCTCCAACGGCGGCAAGGGCGCGCCGAGCAGCGCGCAGCCCCATTCGACGAGCCGGTTCTGGTGGCAGGGTTCGTCGTCGGAGAGGTTGAACACCCCCGCCGGGCCGCGGAATGCGGCGATCACACCGCCCGCGATGTCGCCCACATGGATGCGGCTGAAGACCTGATCGAGCAGCGCGATCCGGTGCGCGCGGCCCCCGATTATCCGATCTAGGATCGAGCGTCCGGGACCGTAGATGCCGGGCAGGCGAAAGACGCGCATATCGCCGCGCAGGTTCTGCCATGCGGCGTCGGCGGCGTTGCGGTCGGCGCGGCGGCCCTTGACCGGCGCGCTTTCGTCGACCCAGGCGCCGCCGGTATCGCCATAGACGCCGGTCGAAGAGAGATAGCCGGTCCATGATGCGGGGGCGAGCGCGATCGCCTGACCATAGCGCGCCAGCACCGGGTCTTCGCCCGCGACCGGCGGTACCGACGACAGGATATGCGTCGCCGAACGCAGCGCCGCGAGCACCGACGCGTCGTCGGCGAAGGCGATGGTGCCCGCGCGCCCGTCCTGCGTCGTGCCGCTAACGTCCCAGCCGCGCGCGGTCAGGCGCTCCGCCAGATGGCTCGCGGCAAACCCCAGCCCGAAAATCAGTATATGTCCCATGGCGCGCCTTATTGCGCAGGCGGTCCCCCAAGCCTAGACCCGCTGACATGACCGATGCCTCCTCGACGCCCGCCATCCCCGTCACGATCCACCGCGCCGACTATCGGCCGCCCGAGTGGCAGGTCCCCGACGTCGCGCTCGATTTCGCGCTGGATATCGACGAGACCAAGGTGTCGGCGAGCCTGTCGGTCGAGCGCCATGCCGATACGCCCGTCCCGCTGACGCTGCGCGGCGATGCGATCACTCCGGTCGAGGTTCGTGTCGACGGCGCGGTGTGGAACGACTGGCACATGCAGGGCAGTGACCTGGTCGTCGATCTGGGAGATCGGGCGCGGGCAACGGTCGAGGTCGACACGGTCATCAACCCCGCGGGCAACAGCGCGCTGATGGGGCTGTTCGCGTCGAACGGCATGCTGTGCACCCAGTGCGAGGCCGAGGGGTTTCGCCGCATCACCTTCCACCCCGACCGCCCCGACGTGATGAGCCGTTACAAGGTTCGCATGGCGGGCGATAAGGTGCGCTTCCCGATCCTGCTGTCGAACGGCAATTGCGTCGAGCAGGGCGATGGGCCCGACGGCACGCATTGGGCCTTGTGGGAAGATCCTTGGCCGAAGCCCTCCTATCTCTTCGCGCTCGTCGCGGGCGACCTGGTGGTTAATCGTGACCGCTTCACCACCGTATCGGGGCGCGACGTCGAACTCGGCATCTGGGTGCGCGACGGCGATCTCGACCGCACCGGCCATGCGATGCAGGCGCTCAAGGACAGCATGGCGTGGGACGAGCACGTCTATGGCCGCGAATATGACCTCGACCTGTTCAACATCGTTGCGGTCGGCGATTTCAACATGGGGGCGATGGAGAACAAGGGCCTCAACATCTTCAACACCCGCTATATCCTCGCCGACGCCGATACCGCGACCGACATGGATTATGACGGGGTGCAGGGGGTGGTTGCGCATGAATATTTCCACAATTGGTCGGGCAATCGCGTCACCTGCCGCGACTGGTTCCAGCTGAGCCTGAAGGAAGGTTTCACCGTCTTTCGCGACCAGAGCTTTTCGGCCGACATGGGATCGCCCCCGGTCAAGCGTATCGAGGATGTCCGCCTGCTCCGCGCTGCGCAATTCCCCGAGGATGCCGGGCCGCTCGCGCACCCGATCCGCCCCGACAGCTTTCAGGAAATCTCGAACTTCTACACCGCGACCATCTATAACAAGGGCGCCGAGATCATCCGGATGATGGCGACCCTGCTCGGCTCCGAGCGTTTCCGTGCGGGTACCGATCTTTATTTCGACCGCCACGACGGTGAGGCCGCGACATGCGAGGATTTTGTGCGCGCGATGGAGGAGGGCGGCGATATCGACCTGTCGCTGTTCCGCCGCTGGTACGAACAGGCGGGGACGCCGCGGCTGACGCTGGGGCTCGCCGAGGAGGGGGGAGACTGGTTCCTCGACGTCGCGCAGACGGTGCCGCCGACGCCGGGGCAGTCCGACAAAAAACCGATGCTGATGCCGCTGCGGCTCGCGGCCTTTGCGATGGACGGCAGCGGAGAGGCGATGCCCGACACACTGGTGACGCTGATTGGGGCGAGCCAGCGCGTGCCGCTCGGCACCTTCGCCGCGCGGCCGGCTCTGTCGGTCAACCGCGGCTTTTCGGCGCCCGTGATCGTCGATTATGTCCGCGCGCCGGGCGAGCTTGCGTGGCTCGCGGCGCACGACGACGATCCCTTCGCGCGCTATGAGGCGCTGCAGCAATTGATGCTCGACACATTGGTCGCCGCCGTGTCGGGCGAGGCAGCCGATCATCAGGCGGTGATCGATGCGGTGGCGGGCACGCTCGCGGGGCGCGCCGAGGATCCGGCCTTCGTTGCCGAAGCGGTGCTGTTGCCGAGCGAAGCCTTTATCGGCGACCAGATGGTGACGGTCGACCCCGACGCGATCCGCCGCGAGCGGCTGGCGCTGCAGGCGGCGATCGGCCGGGCGCTCGAGGGCGAGTGGCGCGGGATCCTCGGCGGGACGTGCCCGCCCGCGACTGACCTGTCGCCCAAGGCGAAGGGTGGTCGCCGCCTGCGCGGCGTCGCGATTGCCTATCTTGCCGCGACCGGCATTGCCGACGTTCCGGCCCTGGTGTTCGACATCTTCTCGAACGCCGACGGCATGACCGAGCGGCAGGCGGCACTCGCGACGCTGGCGCATGGCGACAGCGACGAGCGCGTGGCGGCGCTCGACATCTTCTACCAGCGCTACCGCGACAATCCGCTGGTGCTCGACAAATGGTTCCAGGTGCAGGCCTGGTCGCTGCGCTCCGACGCGGTCGATGCGGTCAAGGAACTTGCCCGGCACCCCGATTTCACGCTGGCGAACCCCAACCGCGTGCGCTCGCTCTATGGCGCGCTGACCGGCAACCAGGCGGCGTTCCACCAAGCCGACGGCGCGGGCTACCGCCTGATCGCCGACCTGGTGATCGCGCTCGACCCCAGGAACCCGCAGACCGCCGCGCGCATGATCCCGCCGCTCGGGCGCTGGAAACGCTTCGACGACAAGCGAGCGGCGATGATGAAGGCCGAGCTCGAGCGCATCCTCGCGCAGCCGGGGCTGTCGCGCGACACGACCGAGCAGGCGTCGAAGAGCTTGATGGGCTAACGGCTCAAACGCTCAGCCTGCGGCGATCAGCGCCGACAATTGGGCAAAGCTTTCGACGACATGATCGGCGCCCGCCTCGCGCAGCGCCTGTGCCGATCCGGCGCGCTGATGGCTGCCCGCGAGCAGGCCGATCGTGGTCATGCTCGCGGCCTTGCCGGCCGCTACCCCGGCGGGGCTGTCCTCGATGACCAATGCCCGGTGTCTATCGACACCCATCGCCGCAGCGGCGTGGAGGAAAAGGTCGGGGAAGGGCTTGCCGCGCGCGACGTCGTCGGCGCTGAAAATCCGTCCCTCGAAAAGCCCGGTGAAACCGAGCCGGTCCAGGCTCGCCCGCAACCGCGCATGCGAACTGGATGACGCGATGCAACGCGGAATGTCGGCGTGGCGGCGGAGGAAGTCCGCCACCCCCGCGACGGGCTCAAGGTCGGCGGCAAAGGCAGCTAGTGTGCGGCGCAGCAGTTCGGTTTCGAAGTCCGGGACCGTGCGCGAAATATGTTCTTCGACGATTTCGCGGACCTGACCCGACCGCTTGCCCATGAAGCGCGCAATGCCTTCGTCCGCGTCCATCGGAAAGCCGAGTTCGGTCGCATAGGCCGCGGCCACACCGCAGGCGAGAGCCTCGCTGTCGGCAACGACGCCATCGAAGTCGAAAATGAGCAGGCCAATATCCATCGTCCCGACGATGTTCGCGGCAAAGCGACCGACGGTCAACCGTGGCGATGGGCGGACGGGACATGGCCAGCTGCACCATTTGCTTCATCGGAAACATATGCTTAGCTAACGCGATGGCTGAAGCACGGGGGTGGGCATGGATTCGGCGACGGGGGATGAAGAAGGCGGCGCATCGACGCCTGAGGATGATCGCGGTGCGCGCGCCGCGCCTTGGGTGCGCTTTTGGCGCTGGTTTCTCGGCTCGCATGATCCGGCGTTTCGCGATCCCCGGGTGCGGGTAGCGTTGGCGGAACCTGGCGATGACCGGATTCGCTACGCCGAAATGATCGCCAAGCAGATCGAGGTCGAACAGGGCCTCGCCAACACCCGCATGATGTGGAACCTGACGTTTCAGGGCTTCACGATCGCCGGCTATGCGCTCATCGCTTCGTCCAGTGGGTCGGATCCCGCGCGCTACACGCTCGAGACGCTGATCGCCTGCACGTCGATCGTGATCGCCTATGCGACGATGCGCGGGGTGGTGGCATCGCAGGCGCAGCGGCAATATCTGAAGGATTGTTGGGCTGCGAACAATCTGACCGATTACTTCCCCGAGCCCTTTTCGGTGACCCGCACCTCGTGGTGGGGGCGCTTTCCCTTCTATACCATATGCTTGGCGCTGATCCTCATGTGGACGGCGCTGATCGTGGCGCAGAGTTTTTGGGAAGGCGACGGCGAGAATGCGGTGAAGATCAAGGTCGAAGGACGCCCCGAGGTCCAGTGGAGCAATCCGCACCCATCCGCCCCGCCCCTGCCACTGGATTCCAAGCCCAAGCAGTGAGCCCGGACTGCCGGCCGCGCAGGGGACGGGCGGCCGCCGACCGCGACTGCCCGCCTTCCATCCGCGCTTGGTGAAATGAACTCAAACCGGGGCGGAGAGTTTCGTGCCGACCACCCCGATCGCGATCAGCGCCATGAAACCCATCTGCACGGCGCTGGCCTTCTCGCCAAACAGGATGATGCCGCCGATGATCACGCCGACCGCGCCGAGGCCGGTCCAGATCGCATAGGCGGTGCCCGCCGAGATATCGCGCATCGCAAAGCCGAGCAGCGCCATGTTGAGGAAGCTCAGCGAGACCGGCACGATCGACGCCTGCCAGGTGCCGAGCGTCGCCGCCCATTTGAGGCTGAGGGCCCAGCAGATTTCGGTGAACACGGCGATTGCCAGGATGAACCATCCCATTTCCATATCCTTCAAGTTGCGGGCTCGAAAATATGGGCGCTGGCCGGAAACCCGTAAGAGGCCGCGCGGGGGACGATGAACGTCTTGTGGCCGCCCCTAGCTCCGTTGGCCGGGCAGGGCAAGGGCGCGAAACCGCCGCGGCGGGGTGCCTCGGCCAATTCCTACATAGTTTGGACGCGGGTCCTAAGGGCTTACCCCGATGGCGACTCTGCAGGCCGGCGCGGATGATCGGCACGCTGTCATCAATTGCGGAGGAGAAGCACCGTGCCTGCCAAGCAACCCAATATCCTGATCCTGTGGGGCGATGACATCGGTCAGTCGAACCTCAGCGTGTTCACCAAGGGAATGATGGGCTATCGCACGCCCAATATCGATAGCATCGCCGAACAGGGCATGCTGTTCACCGATTACTATGCCGAGCAGAGCTGCACCGCCGGCCGCGCCAGCTTCATCATGGGGCAGAACGGCCTGCGCACGGGCCTCACCAAGGTGGGCATGCCCGGCGCCAAGGAAGGCATGCAGGCGGTCAACCCGACCATCGCGCGGGTGCTCAAGTCCGCCGGCTATTCGACCGGGCAGTTCGGCAAGAACCACCTCGGCGACCGCGACGAGCATCTGCCAACGATGCACGGTTTCGACGAATTCTACGGCAATCTCTATCATCTCAACGCCGAGGAAGAGCCGGAGAACCCCGACTATCCGAAGGCCGAGGATTTCCCGAACTTCCGCAAGAATTTCGGCCCGCGCGGCGTGCTGCATTGCCATGCCGACGGCAAGGGCGGGCAGAGCATCGAGGATACCGGTCCGCTGACCAAGAAGCGGATGGAGACGATCGACGACGAGGTGGTGGACAAGGCCAGCGCCTTCATCCGCAAGACGGTGAAATCGGGCGAACCCTTCTTCGTCTGGTTCAACACCACCCACATGCACTTCCGCACGCATGTGAAGCCCGAAAGCCGCGGCCAGGCCGGGCGTTGGCAGAGCGAATATCATGACGTGATGATCGATCATGACAAGACGATCGGATCGATGCTGGCGCTGCTCGACGAACTCGGCATCGCCGACGACACCTTCGTGATGTATTCGACCGACAACGGCCCCCACTGCAACAGCTGGCCCGATGCCGGCACGACGCCGTTCCGGTCGGAAAAGAACACCAGCTGGGAAGGCGCGTACCGCGTGCCCGCCATGGTGCGCTGGCCCGGCAAGATCCCGGCGGGATCGATCTCGAACGATATCGTCTCGCATCTCGACTGGCTGCCGACCTTTGCGGCGATGGCCGGGATCGACGATGTCACCGGCCAGCTCAAGAAGGGCTGCACGCTTGATGGGCACAAGTTCAAGGTCCATCTCGACGGGCACGACCTGACCGGTCACCTGACCAAGGGCGAGAAGTCGCCGCGCCCCGGTTTCATCTATTGGACCGACGAAGGCGGCGTAGCCGCGCTCCGCGTCGACAATTGGAAAGCGGTGTTCATGGAACAGCGCTGCCAGGGCACGTTGCAGATCTGGGGCGAGCCGTTCGTGACCGGACGCATCCCCAAGCTGTTTAACCTACGGACCGATCCTTACGAGTTCGCGGACATCACCTCGAACACCTATTGGGACTGGTATCTCGACCGCGCCTTCATCCTCGTGCCGATGCAGGGGATCATAGCGGACTTCCTAGGGACGCTGAAGGAATTCCCGCCGAGCCAGAAGGCGGGCAGCTTCAACCTCGACAAGGTGCTCGAAACGATGACGTCGGCCGCGTCCGGCGGCGGCTGACGATCGACTCAGACAGAAACGAGAGCGTCCTCCGTCCCGGTGATCGGCGCTCCCGGCCCGGCCTTCCAGCCCTCACAGCCCTCAGGAAGGCCGGGTACCTTTTTCTTCCCTC
>Ga0247823_10002545_pt1 | contig 14984 bp, 15 predicted proteins | sample 13C_PalmiticAcid_2_FD_192426 | JGI IMG/M metagenome (GOLD analysis project Ga0247823, IMG submission 192426) | Soil microbial communities from agricultural site in Penn Yan, New York, United States - 13C_PalmiticAcid_Day30 | ecosystem: Environmental > Terrestrial > Soil > Agricultural land...
GGCGCGGTCGGCACCGCCAGGACCTGGTGGCCGGATGGATCCACCGGCATCGGCCGTCCGCTGGCGCTGGCGATCACACGCGACGGCGTGTTGTATGTGTCGGAAATGAGCGGCGGCCGCATCCTCCAGATCGCCACCGACGGCCATATCCGCGTGATCACCGGCCTGGCGCAGCAGGAGCGTCTCTCGCGCCCGGCTGGTCTGGCGCTGGATGGGCGCGGCGTGCTGCACGCCACCGATGCCACCGGCTACCGTGTGCACCGCATCGTGCCGCGTACCGCCACGCCGCCGCCCCCGGTCGCCGGTCCCGCCCCGCATGCGCCGCTGCCGGACACGCAGGGACGCTGGCCGCTGCATCCGCAGGACGGCTGGCACGAAGTGGTCGGCACGCTGGGCGAAGTGCGCGGCAATTTCCGCAAGGAAAACCGCGACCACCTGCACAGCGGGCTGGACATCCGCGGCGACATCGGCCAGCCGGTGCTGGCGATCGCCGACGGCAAGGTCAGCAGTCCCTATGCCGCGTGGGGATATGGCGGGCAGGGCGAAGGGATGGGGCTGGACATGCTGGCCTACATCCACATGCGGGTGGGCCGGAGCGCGCGCGGGGAGGTGACCGATCCGCGCTTCCAGTTGCTGATGGACGAAGCCGGCCAGCCCGAACGCATCCGGGTCCGGCGCGGCACCCGCTTCCATGCCGGCGACGTGCTGGGCACCATCAATCCGATGGCGCACGTGCACCTGAGCGTCGGCGCCAGCGGTTACGAGCGCAACGCGATCGCGCTGGGTTTCACCGGTTATGCCGATCACCAGCCACCGCGCATCGACGGCATCCACCTGCTCGATACCCTGGGCCAGCCGCTGGAGGAGAAGGAAGGCGGCCGGCTGATCGTGCCGCGCGAACTGTCCGGCGTGCAGATCGTGGCCGAAGCCTGGGATCAGGTCGATCGCAACCTGCCGCGCCGCCGGCTGGGGCTGTACGCGCTGGGCTACCAGCTGCTGGACGCCGAAGGCAGGCCCCTGCCCGGCCACGAGGCGCCGCGAATGAACATCGAGTTCAACCGCATGCCGCCGGATCCGGACGCGGTGATGCTCGCCTACGCGCCGGACAGCGGCATCACCGTGCACGGCAGCGCCATCACCCGCTTCCAGTACGTGGTGACCAACCGGATCCGCGATGGCGTGGTGGAAGCCGGAGCGTGGCAACCCACGGAACTGCCCGCCGGCGAGTACCTGATCCGGATCACCGCGCTGGACTACAGCGGCAACGCCGCCGCCGCCAACCGCGATCTGCGGATCCTGCTGCGCTAGACCGATGTCTGCGCACAGCCGGCTCGTGCGCGCATAGAATGCCCGACCATGCCCAAGACGCCCCGCACCAACATCGTCGCGCTCCCGGTGTCCACCGCCAGCGCCCACCGGCTCGGCTACATCGGCCGGGTGCCGACCGCCAAGGCCCGTGACGCCGATTCCTGGTTCACCCCGCCGGAGTACCTGGACTCGGTGCGCGCGGTGATGGGTGGCATCGATCTGGACCCCTTCACCTCGGAAACTGCCAACGAGATCGTCGGTGCGCGCCGGATTCTCACCGCCGAGCGTTCCGCGTTCGACGAGGACTGGAACGTCGGCCGGCGTGGACGGGTGTTCATGAACCCGCCCTACTCGGCGGGCCTGTGCGCGCGCGCGGTCAATCGTTTCGTCGATCAGCTGGAAGCCGGCCAGTTCGGCGAGGGCGTGGTGCTGGTCAACAACGCCACCGACACCCGTTGGTTCAACGTGCTGGTCGCGCGCTGCACCCGCATCTGCTTCACCCACCACCGCATCAGTTTCTGGAACGCGGACCGCAAGCACATCTCCGGCAATACACGCGGGCAGGCGTTCTTCTATTTCGGCCGCAACGCGGACAAGTTCGCCCGCATCTTCAGCAAGCACGGCTTCGTGGTGCACCCGGTGGCTGAAACCGGACCGGCCTGAATTCCTTTCCCGTCCGTCAGGCGGCGGGCGCGCCGGCTGGCCGCATCGCGTCGCTCAGGGACGCGCGGCCACGGTCGCCTGGTTGTCCCCGCCATCGCCCGAGATTTCCAGCAGGCGCAGTGGCTGGCCGTCGTGGCGATACTCCAGCCCCGCCTGCACGGCATCGATGGCACGGACCTGCGCGCACAGGCCGTCCGCGCGCGCCTCGATGGCCTTCGTGCGCACTTCCAGCATCTGCTCCAGCTCCCGATCCATCTTGTCCGCGCGCGCTTCCAACTGCCCGGCGCGGCCGGTGAACACGCTCCACAATGCGCTGCGCCCGATCATCGAGGCCATCGATTCGGCCGCGTTCTCGATGTTCTCCTCGAACTTCTCGTCGAAGACTTCCTGATCCCAGCGACCGCGACCCAGGGTGCGATCGACATGGGCGATCGCCTCGCTGCGGAAATCGTCCACCTTGCGCGCCTTGCGCTTGCTGCCGGTCATCGCCTCGACCACGCCGGACAGCGCATCGAAGGTCACCTCGACCGAATCGCGGGCCAGCCCGGCCACTTCCGGCATCAGCCGGTAGGCTTGGTACTCCAGCTGGCGCAGGCGCTGCGCATCGGCATCGCTGATCGTGCGCACCTTGCGGTCCACGCTCAGTTCGCCGTCGTGGAAGAACACCTCGCGCGGCGAACCCTCGTCGCGGTACAGCCACACGCCGCCGGTATCGACCAGCACGTTGTACGACGTGCTGATGCCGCATTGGCGGGAATCGACCTTGGGCCGCACCGGCTCCCCGGCGTGGGCCGCCAGCGGCAGCAGCGCGAGGACGGACAGGATGAGCGGCAACGGGCGCATGGCGGTATCCGGGTGGAACGATGGCGCAAGCTTCGCGGATGCGCGCCGGCGCGACCCGTGGGAAAAGTCATGGCGACGACCGTCACCCCGTCCTCCATGTGAAGCGGAGCCAGCCCCGGCCACGCCTTCCCCGGTGAGGAACGCGGGAAACTCCGCCCGCGCCGCCGCTCGATGGGAGCGCGTATGCTGGCGCGATGGAAACCTATATCGCCCTGCTGCGCGCCGTGAATGTCGGTGGTACCGGCAAACTGCCGATGGCCGAACTGCGCGCCATGTGCGAGGACGCCGGTTTCCGCGACGTGCGCACCTACATCGCCAGCGGCAACGTGGTGTTCCGCAGCGCCAAGCGGGCCGCGGGGGTGAAGGCCGCACTGGAGGAACGCCTGGCCGCCTACGCCGGCAAGCCGGTCGGCGTGGTGCTGCGCCAGCATGCGGAACTCGTGCGCGCGCTGGAGGCGCAGCCGTTCACCGCGGCGGCGCCCAACCGTGTGGTGGTGATTTTCCTGGACGAACCCCCGCCGGCCGATACCCTGGCTACGCTGCGGCATCGGCGCGACGAACAGGTGGCATTGGGTGAACGCGAGATCTACGTGCACTACGGCGACGGCATGGCCGACTCCCGCCTGGTCATTCCCGCCGCGCGTGCCGGTACCGCGCGCAACCTCAACACGGTCGCCAGGCTGATCGGGATGGCGGCGGAGTAGGGCCTCGTCGTTGGCCGAACCGATGGGCGGCCGGCGGCGCGGATCAGTCGACCGGCTTGAGCAGTTCCCGGATGTCCACCGACAGCGCGTTCGCCAGCCGTTCCAGGCCGTCGATGGAGATGTTGGTGACGCAGCGCTCCAACTGTGACACGTAGGTGCGATGGAATTCGCCGAGTTCAGCCAGTTCTTCCTGGCTCAGATTGCGCGCCTTGCGCAGTTTCTTCAGGTTCACGGAAATGCGTTCGCGCGCGGTAGTCGCGGAGCGCGGCGGGGACGACGGCTTGGCCATGTCTCAGACTCACCCGCTACCGTTTGACAATCTACAGAGCATTCATCTACCGTGTTTGAATCTCGTTTTCGTCAACGGGAAAGCCGCTGGACGGGCACGGGATCACATCGACTGAACGCACAAGGAGGTTGCCCGTGCATCCGTATTCAAGAAGTGAAACCGCTCACCAGGAAAGCGTGGACGCGATATCCGCGGAGAGCATCGCGTCCAACGAAAACTCACTGTCGCAATTGCTGCACCTGCTGCAGGGAGCGCACGAACCGGTCCTGGCCGACGTCGGCATCACCCGCTTCCCGCCGGCGCGGCTGGAGGCCCTGCACGGCAATGCCTCCCGCGAGGCCGAAACCTGCCTGGATCGGGCGCAGCTGATGCTCCACCTGATGGAGGGCGCGCTGGAAGGCGAGCACCCGCCCGAGCCGGCGCTGCTGCAGCGGGTGGCCCAACAGATCGGCCGGACCCTGGCCGACCATCGCCGCTGGCGTGATCTGGCCGACAACGCGGCGTATTACCGCGACCATCCCGGCGTGAAGGCGCGGATCAGCGCACAGCTGTAAGCCGCGCGATGGCGGAACTCAGCCCAGGCCGACCCGCTGCCGTTCCAGCCCCATGTCGTGCACCGGCCGCACTTCGATGCAGCCGAAGCGCGACCACGGAAACTCATGGGCGATCCGCACCGCCTCGTCCAGGTTGTCGGCTTCGATCAGATTGAAGCCGGCCAGCACTTCCTTGGTCTCCGCGAACGGACCGTCGGTGATCGCCGGCTGGCCGTTGCGGACCCGCAGCGAGCGCGCGGTCCGTGCCGGTTCCAGCTGCTGGCTGGCGATCAGCGTGCCGGCCTGCTTCAGCTCGTCGGCGTGGCTCAGGCAGCCGCGCATCAGTTGGTCGTATTCGCCCGGGGGCAGGGTTTCCAGCAGGGCATCATCGGTATAGACCAGCAACAGGTACTGCATGTCTTGCTCCAGTGAGGGGACGGGGCCACCGCCAGAGCGCGCATGATGCCGCATCCGGGCGGGGCGGGCATCCTCCGACCCAGGCGTCGCAGCGGCCGAGACCGGCGCTGCCGGGAATCGCCTGCCGCGGAAAACTTTTTTTCAGGGGGCTGTCGATCCCCGCCCTTCACGCCCGTCGTACCCAGTAAGCAGCGATGCTCCGGCCTCCGGACGCCGCCCTTCCCATTCCCTCCGAAGGAGTACGACATGAAAGTGATTGTGTTCGTGAAAGCCGACGCCGATACCGAAGCCGGCGTGATGCCCACCCAGCAACAGCTGGAAGAAATGGGCCGTTTCAACGAGGAACTCGTCAACGCCGGGGTCATGCTGGCCGGCGAGGGACTGCGCCCGACCTCGCATGCCGCGCGCGTGCGCTTCGATGGCAAGCAGCGCACCATCATCGACGGTCCGTTTGCCGAAACCAAGGAATTGGTTGCCGGCTTCTGGATCTGGCAGGTGCGTTCGCTGGAAGAAGCCATCGAGTGGCTCAAGCGCGCGCCCTTCGACGGCGGCGCCGAGGTCGAAATCCGTCCGATCTTCGAACTCGACGACTTCGGCGAAGCGCTCACGCCGGAACTGCGCGAACAGGAAGAACGCCTGGCCGCGCGCATCGCCGGCGAGAAGTAACGCGTATCCGCTCCATCCGCATCCTCCCGCAACATCCCTGACAAGAGAAGGAATCCTCCCATGCGTCTCAAGCACTATCTCAGTTTCGATGGCGATTGCCGCCAGGCCCTGACCTGGTATGCCGGATTGCTGGGCGGCCAGGTGGCCGCGATGCAGAGCTTCGGCGAAACCCCCGGTTGCGGTGATCTTCCCGCCGCGCTCAAGGAGCGGATCCTGCATGGCCGCGTCGACGTCGGCGCTTTCAGCCTGATGGGTACCGACGCCACGCCCGATCATCCCTACCAGGGCGTCACCGGTGCCTACGTGGTGATCGATCTGGATGATCCGGAAAAGGCCGAATCGCTGTACGCCGCGCTGTCCGAAGGCGCGCAGGTGGTCGAGATGCCGCTGCAGCAGACGTTCTGGGCGCGGCGCTACGGCAGCCTCGCCGATCGGCATGGCGTGCGCTGGATGATCAACTGCACCTGAGCCCCTGCAATTTCCTCCCGAAATCCATACGCCATACAACCAGGAAAATTCCGATGCCCACGCAAATCTTCGTCAATATCGCCGTATCCGACATGGCCCGCTCGAAAGCGTTCTACGAGGGCCTCGGCTACCACTTCAACCCGCAGTTCACCAACGAGCAGGGCGCCTGCCTGGTCATCAGCGACACCATCTACGTGATGCTGCTGACCCGGGAATTCTTCCAGGGCTTCACCGACAAGGCCCTGAGCGATCCGGGCACGCATGCCCAGGCCATCCTGTGCCTGTCCGCGGACGACCGCGCCGGTGTGGACAAGCTGGCCGACGCGGCCATCGCGTCGGGTGGTCGCCAGCCGCGCGAGCCGCAGGATCATGGCTTCATGTACCAGCGCTGCTTCGAGGATCCGGACGGCCACCTGTGGGAAGTCGTCTACATGGACATGGCCGCGATGCAGGAGCAGGAACAGGAAACGGAGCAGGCGTCATGAAACTGGTGGTGACCGCCTTCCTGAGCCTGGATGGCGTGGTGCAGGCGCCGGGCGGGCCGGACGAGGACCGCAGCGGCGGCTTCCGGCATGGCGGCTGGGCCGCGCCCTATTTCGACGAGGCGATGCTCACCCTGATCAACGGCGGCATGGCGAATCTCGATGCCCTGCTGCTGGGCCGGCGCACTTACGAGATGTTCGCCGCCCACTGGCCGCATGTCGGCGACGAGGACCCGGTGGCCGCGCGCTTCAACCGCATCCCCAAATACGTCGCCACGCGCACGCTGGACACGTTGGCATGGCAGGGCAGCGAGCGGCTGGAAGCCGACGTGACGGCGGATATCCGCCGGCTGAAGCGGCAGCGCGGCGCCGAACTGCAGGTGCACGGCAGCGGTGGGCTGGTGCAGACGCTGCTGCGCGAGGATCTGATCGACGAACTGCAGCTGTGGTGGTTCCCGGTGGTGCTGGGCGAGGGCAAGCGGCTGTTCGCCGACGGCGCGGTGCCGGCATCGCTGCGTCTGCAATCGCACCAGGCCTTCGATACCGGCGTGATCCGCCAGTGCTATCGCATGGAGGGCCGGCCGGAGTATGGCTACTTCGGCCTGGAGCAACCCTCGGCGGAAGAACTCGAGCGCCAGCGGAAGATTGCCGCCGGCGAGGACTGAGCGAGGAACATTCCGGACCGGACCATCCCAGGAGCATCTCATGTCGCGGCTGCGTTTCCGTATTTCGATCTCGCTGGACGGCCATGTCGCCGGTCAGCAACAGAGCGTGCAGAACCCGCTGGGCATTGGCGGTGAACGCCTGCATCACTGGGCGACCGCGCTGGCATCATGGCGCCGGGCGCATGGGATGGAAGGTGGCGACGTCAACGCCAGCACCACGGTCATGGAGGAATCGATGGCCGGCATCGGCGCCACGATCATGGGGCGCAACATGTTCGGCGGACATCCGGGCGGATGGAACGAGCGCACGCCCTGGAATGGCTGGTGGGGAGAGGACCCGCCCTTCCACCATCCGGTATTCGTGCTGACCCGCCATCCGCGGCCACCGCTGGTGTTGGGCGACACGCGCTTCCACTTCGTCACCGAGGGCATCCATGCCGCCCTTGAACAGGCGCGTCGCGCCGCCGCCGGCCGCGATGTCGCCCTGGCCGGAGGTGCGCAGGCGGCGCGCCAGTACCTGTCGGCGGGCTTGGTCGATGAAATGGAGCTGCATCTGGTGCCGGTGCTGCTGGGTGGCGGCGAACGCCTGTTCGAACGGATCGGCGACGATCTGCACGGCCTGGCGCTGGTGCGCACGCTGGCCACGCCGACGGTCGTGCACCTGAAGTTCGAACGCCCGGACGGCACGCGCGGTCCGGTGCGCTGAGCGGAGGGCGGACGCGATGAAGTATCTGTGCCTGGGCTACTTCGATCCGGAACGGATGGATGCCTGCCCGCGCGAACAGGTCGAACGGGCGATGCGGCAATGCGAGCCGCATTTGGAGGAACTGTATGGCAGCGGGCAGGTCATCCTGGACGCCGGGCTGGGTCGGGAAATCCACAGCCTGCGCCGGGTCGGGGACGCGGTGCAGGTGGCCGAGAGACCGTTCGCGCCGGGCGAGGCACGCGTCGGCAGCGCGTTCCTCATCGAGGCCGACGACATCGAACATGCCGTGCGCATCGCGATGCTGCACCCCACCACGCGGCTGGGCGAGGGCGAGGCCTGGGGATGGGGCATCGAAATCCGGCCGCTGCGTTACTTCGAACTGGACGGCTGCTAGCGGACACGGCCGACGCGGCCGACAGGGCGGCTTCCGGACGGCCGCGCCCAGGGAAGGCGAACCGTCCGCAGACCTGGACGAAGGGGCGTGCCGATGAGGCGTCCGCCATTCAGCTTGCACGGTGCGCCGGGCGGTGGTCAGATCGCCGGCCATGGCCCCCCACGATCTGCACCGCACCCTCGACGCGCTCTGGCGGATGGAATCCCCGCGCCTGATCGCCCGCATGACCCGCATGCTGGGCGATGTCGGCCTGGCCGAGGAGATGGCACAGGACGTGTTGGTGTCCGCGCTGGAACGCTGGCCGGCGTCGGGCGTGCCCGACAATCCCGCCGCCTGGCTGATGACCGCGGCCAAGCATCGCGCCATCGATCGCCTGCGCCAGCACCAACTGCACGCGCGCAAGCACGACGAGCTGGCTTACGAGCTGGATGGGCAGGACATGCCCGGCCCTGACGACAGCGACCGGCTGGAAGACGACATCGGCGACGATCTGCTGCGCCTGGTGTTCATCGCCTGTCACCCGGTGCTCTCCACCGAGGCGCGGACGGCACTGACCCTGCGCCTGCTGGGTGGCCTGTCCACCGATGAAATCGCGCGCGCATTCCTGCAGGCGGAGCCGACCATCGCCCAGCGCATCGTACGCGCCAAGCGCACCCTGGCGCAGAAGCAGGTGCCGTTCGAAGTGCCGCGCCGGAGCGAACTGGCCGAGCGCCTGGATTCGGTGCTGGAAGTCGTCTACCTGATCTTCAACGAAGGCTACTCCGCCACCGCCGGCGATGACTGGATGCGCCCGGCGCTGTGCGAGGAGGCGCTGCGCCAGGGTCGCGTGCTGGCCGGACTGGTGCCGAACGAACCGGAAGTGCACGGCCTGCTCGCCCTGATGGAACTGCAGGCCTCGCGGGCCCGCGCGCGCACCGCGCCCAACGGCACGCCCATCCTGTTGCTGGAACAGGATCGCGCGCGCTGGGATCGCCTGCAGATCCAGCGCGGCCTGCAGGCGTTGGAGCGTTCCGTGAAGCTGGGGGGCGCGCAGTTGCCCTATACCCTCCAGGCTTCGATTGCCGCCTGCCACGCCCGCGCCGTGCGCGCCGAGCAGACCGACTGGCCCCGCATCGCCGCCCTGTATGCGCAATTGGCGGCGGTGATGCCCTCGCCGGTGGTGGAACTCAATCGCGCCGTGGCCTTGAGCCGCGCGGAGGGCGCGGCCGCGGCTTTGCCGCTGGTGGATGCACTGGGCGAGGAACCGCTGCTGCGTGAATACCCGCAGCTGCCCGCGGTCCGCGGTGATCTGCTCGAACAACTGGGCCGCCGCGGTGAAGCACGCGAAGCCTTCGAACGCGCCGCTGCCCTGACCCGCAACGCCCGCGAACGCGACCTGATGCTGGCGCGTGCGGCGGCGTGCCTGGATGCATGAGGACCGGTGAATCCCCTGAGTCGGTAGTGAAGCTTCCTCAACGAAGGAAGCCCCCGTTTCCGGGGGCCTCCAAGCTTCTCAACCACGGTTAGTTAGAACTTCTGCGCATAGCGGAAGTAAATCGTACGACCATAGGCGTCGTACAGATTGAAATTCCAGGGCCGGCCGCGATAGGTGATCAGTTCCGGATAGCGGTTGCCCAGGTTGTTTGCACCCAATGTAATGCTTCCATCCCATGGTGCGTTGATGGTGAGCGACAGGTCGTGGGTAGCGTAGCTGCCCACGCGCGTTTCGGGACCGCCCGCCAGGAACCCGAACGAAGGGGCTTGGGCGGGGTTTTTCTGATCCCCGATATAGTTGATGTTCCAGTTGACGCTAAAATCGCCGTTCGTCCAAGTGTTGCGCAGGTTCGCCCGGGTATCAGGTTGTCCGACCCAGCCGAGGCGGTCCTTGTGGGTGAGTCCGTCCGTCACGGTGTGGTCAAGGACGCGCGATACCTGCAACCAGCTGTCGATCCGCCCGGCCGTGGCGAAGTCGAAACGAGTACGCAGATTCACGTCCACGCCACGGGTATCCAGATCGCCCTCGTTCGCATACGCGGTGTTGATCTCGCGCAGCGCACCATTCGGGCGCCGGGTAATGCTCGTACCGGCCGGCAGTGAAATGCCGCGATTATCGAAATCGACGAGTTCCTGATGTTCAATCAGGCGAATCCGGTCGTCGATCTTGATCCGGTAGAAATCCACGGTCAGATTCAGCCAATCGGTGGCATCCCAGGCCATTCCCACACTGTACTGCCTGGATTGCTCGGACTTCAGCGCCGGGTTGCCGCTGGAGTAGCTGTCAACCTGATAAGAGCCTACGGTCTTGTCCTGCTGGCCATCGGCGATGTTGTCGCCATTGGCGTCGCTACCGCATTGTGCGGAGGTATAGCCGACACCCAGGCAGGTCCGATAGTCGCTGATGGGAGTGGCGGAAAACGAGCGTGCGCCGTACAGACTGGTCAGGGGCGGGGCGCGGAAACCTTCACCGGCGGAAGCACGGAAGGTCAAACCGTCGAGAGCCTGCCAGCGGACTGAAAGTTTTGGCGATACGTCGCTGCCATAGTCGCTGTAGCGGTCATAACGCGCGGCTGCGGTGATATCGAAATTGCCGGCGATAGGAAACAGCCATTCCGCATAAGCGGAGCCGATGGTGCGATCGCCGGCCGCCGAATTGCCTGCCGAGCCCGCGATGACGCCAGCCTCCGATAGCGAGTCATAGATATCGGCATAGGTTTCCTTGCGATATTCGGCACCAAAAGCCAGGACCGATCTCCCTCCGCTCATGTCGAACAGGTCCAAGGTGGCATCGGCTGAAAGTTCCTCGATATCGAACTTGCCGTCACGGCCAATGGTGGCGGTGAACGCCTTCACCGCGTCGGGATTGGCATAGGGGTTTCGCAGGTCATACCGACCATTGGCGATGGCAGCTTCTGCCAGTGGCGTGACGATATAGCCACGGCCGGTTTCCTTGAACCGCGCATTGCTCCGGCGCAAGCCGAAGTCCACGGCCAGGCGCTCCGAAGCCTGCCATTGTAGCCCCAGGGCTAGGTCAGTGACGGCATTGTCCACGAAGCTGTCACGGTTACCCGCAGCAGCATATCGATGATAGACATAGGCGCCCTGGCCATCACCGGGGACGGGGTCATTAGGTGACCCCTCGGCAACATAGACCTTGCCGGGCGTGGGGGCATAGCGGCCGAAGCTGTCGGCGTTGCTATAGCTGGCACTGCCGTGGAAAGACCATTTTTCGTTGATCTGCCATTGCCCGCGAGCGAACAGCGACTTGTTCTTTATCGACGCTTCGTTGGCGGCTTCGGCGTTGTAGTTGTAGACGCAGTTGCTGCCGAGCCTGTAGAAGTTCGGATCGCTGCAGGCATATCCGGGCAAGGCGCCGCCGGGCCTGTCATCCTCGTAGTAGAAGTTGTTTCCATAGAACGACGCACCCTTGGATCCTCCACCGATCTGATCCCGCGTGAAAACCATGCCACGCTCGTTGTACGAAGCTCCCAGCAGGAGATTGCCGCGGTCGCTATTGGTTCCGAACAGTACGGAAGCTTCCTCCGTATCGCCGCCCTTGACCTCCGTAAGGCCCTTGCCATACCGGATCTCGGCGCCTTCGTAGTCCTTGCGCAGGATGATGTTGACCACGCCTCCGATGGCATCGGAACCGTACAGTGCCGAAGCCCCATCGGAGAGAACCTCGATGCGTTCCACGGCAGCCAGCGGAATCGTGTTCAGATCCGCACTCGTTCCGGTGGATGGCGCATACGGGGCACGGCGACCGTCCACCAGGACCAACGTCCTGTCCGCGCCCAGTCCGCGCAGATTGATGTTGGAAACGGCCTGCGCGGAATTTCCGGATTGAGGTCTCCAGTTTCCGAACGATCCGAAGGTGGCATCGCGCAGAAGATCGGCAACCGACACCCGTCCACTGGCGTCAATCGTTGCGCGATCGATCACCGTCACCGGGGCGGCGCCCTCGATATCCGCCCGCTTGATACGCGATCCGGTCACCTCGACCTTGTCGAGTGTCGAGACCGGGTCGGCCGATTGCGCGAAGGCGGCGGGGGACAGGGCCAGCAGCACGGACGCCTGCAGAACGCCGAGCCGCAGGGCCGACGTGGACTTCTTGTACTTCATTTCGAATGCTCTCCTGGGAACGCTAAATAAGGCTAAAAAAACGCCTTCTTAACGTTACCGGCGGATGTGAGCGGAGACGTTGCCGGCTTTACGCAGTGGCTTTGCTCGAATTGCCTTCCTGCTGATCGCCGTGACGGCGATAGTCGGTGGCGGAGATGCCGAAGTGCGCGCGGAAGGCGCGCGAGAAGCTGCAGTTGTTCTCGAATCCGGACGCCTGGGCGATTTCGCCGATGGGTGCGCCCGTGCTGATCAGAAGATCCGCGGCATGGGCGAGGCGGATCCGCGATGCTGTCACCTGCGGCTGCTCCTCGTAGACGAAGGTGTAGGTGCGCGAAAAATAGCTGTGCGAGAAATTGACCAGGCGCGCGAGCTCGCGCATGGGGATGCGCCGGTGGTGATGTCCCTTCAGGTACAGGCGGGCGCGTTGCAAGCGCACGAATACCTGGTGGCGGTGGCCGCGGGTCCTGCCGGGGCAGCGTTGCGCGAAGCGCTGGAGGTCGCGCTGGATCTCGGCCATGAATGCCAGCAGTGGCCGGGTATCGCCGTGGCTGCCGGCCCCCATCAGCGCACGTGGACAGGCACGCCGCCACAAACGCAGGAAGACCACGCGTTCGCGGCGATTCAACCGTCCGCGACCCGGATATACCCGCGAATCATCCGCCGGCCGCCGCGAGGGCGATCCGCCCGCCTCGAACGACATGCCCAGGCACAGCCCGGTCGAACTGGCCTGGACGGTGGGGCGCGACTCCCGGTCCAGGGCGATCCACTGGCCCGGCCTCAGCCGGAACCGTCCTTCGGCGGACTCTATCCAGGCTTCGCCCCGCACCTGTACCCACAACGAGAACCGGCGCGCCTGCAGGCCGAGATTGCCCTGGCGGGAAACGGCGAGACAGCGTGGCGGTGCATGCGGAGTGGTGGTTTCTCCGCAGCGCAGGGTCCGGCCACGATCGGCCCACAGCATCGTTGCTTCCATCTTGTTCATGCCTCCGGTCCGGCACGCCGAAAGGCGCGGTGATTGCGTCCGGCGGACTCCGGACGGATGGGCAGATTGGCCGGCGTGGCGGAGCGCCGGAATCGGAAAGCTCCGAGACCCTCGTCAGAACCGCAAGAAATGCAAAGCGAGTGGGTGCGTTGGCTCAGCCGCCGGAGAGAGCCGTGAAAAGTGCGTGGCCGGAACGATTGCCCGGACCGGAGGCATGCGATGCCCGGCGCTTCGATCTTTGGAATGGACCGGGGTTTTTTCAGGGCGGATGGGCCCGGGCGCTGGCGTGATGGTCGTTTTGCAGGAGCGATGCTTCGAGGAACGCCACCCGCTCGCGTATCTCCTGCTCGCGTTGGCCGGTCGCGCGGGCGTCCGCTGCGAATACATCACCTTCCGAAACCGGCGCCACCAGTGCCAGCGCGCCTTCCATGCGGTGCAGCAGCTCGCGCCTGGCGACCAGTGCCGAGGCCGGCAAGCGATCCAGCCGCGCAAGATCCTCGCGGCACGCCGCAACCAGATCGGGAATCAGATCGCCATCGTCGCCGCCCGGAAGCACGGCCTGCGGTGCGGGTTGCGGTTCCAGCACGGGCTCGGAGGCGGGCGATGGCCGCAGGTGGTGCGCCAGCTTGCCCGCCAATTGATCCAGTCGCACCGGCTTGGCGAGGAAATCGTCCGCGCCGGCCTCCAGGCAACGCCTGGCCTGCTCGGGCAGCGCGCTGGCCGAAAGCGCGATGACGGGCAGGTGGCGGCCGGACGGTTCGGCGGCGCGGATCCTGCGCGTCAGCGCCAACCCGTCCAGGCCCGGCATGTGGCAATCGGTGATCAGCAGATCGACACCGCCCGCCGCGAGGACGGCCAGCGCGCGTTCGCCATCCTCCACCACGGTATGCGTGTAGCCGAGGCGATCCAGCTGGCGCGCGATCAGCGCCCGGTTGACCGGATGATCCTCCGCGACCAGGACATGCCGGTTCGCCGGAAGTGCTGGCGGGAGCGCGGGCGTCGGTTCACGGGCCGGCTGTTCGCCGAGGGCTTCCCGGCAAGCCTCGGCCACGGCGTGATGCAGCAGCGGATCGCCCGGCAGCGCGATGCAGGCGCGACCCGGTCCTGCCGCGAGGGGCGCCTGCAGGTCGACGCGGACGCAGGGCGTTTCCGGTGCGCAACCGGCGGGACCGACGGCACAGGCATCGACGACCGCCAGATCGAAACCGACGGACGCCGGAAGGTCGGCGCCTTCGCCGCTCAGCACGTCGAAACCCAGTGCCGACAGCGAATGAAACAGGCCTTCGTTTCGCCACGGGTCGCGGCTGCGCAACCAGGCGCGTTTGCCCGCGAACGCCGACACCGGCCGGAGCGGCTCGCTGACCGGCAGGCTCAGTTCGAACACCGCCTCGGTCCCGATGCCGGGTTCGCTGGCCAGGCGCAAATCGCCGTCCATCAGGGAGGCGATGCGGCGGCTGATCGCCAGGCCCAGTCCGGTGCCACCGAACCGGCGTGCTTCCGACCCTTCCGCCTGCACGAAGGGATGGAACAACTGGGCGAGATCGTCTTTCCCGATTCCGATGCCGGTATCGGTGATGGTGAAGCGGATGCGCTGGTATCCATCGGTGTCCCCGACGACCGACAGCCTCAGCGCGACATGGCCATCGTCGGTGAACTTGATGGCGTTGCTGACCAGGTTGCTGAGCACCTGCCGGATCCGCGTGGCATCGCCCAGCAGCGCGCCGGCCACCCGGTTTTCCTGGATCACGTGCAGGCGGACGTGCTTT
>Ga0247823_10002546_pt1 | contig 14983 bp, 7 predicted proteins | sample 13C_PalmiticAcid_2_FD_192426 | JGI IMG/M metagenome (GOLD analysis project Ga0247823, IMG submission 192426) | Soil microbial communities from agricultural site in Penn Yan, New York, United States - 13C_PalmiticAcid_Day30 | ecosystem: Environmental > Terrestrial > Soil > Agricultural land...
GTCCGGTGCCGTTCGACGCGGCGTTGGCGGGCCTGCGCGTGTGCGCCGGATGAGGCGAGGGGGCAGACACCATGGCGATCGACTGGCAGCAATTGGTCCGGGTTCGGGAGCGCAGCCGGACGGCGGCCCTGGACGAGGCGCGGCGCGATGCCGAAGCGGTGGCCCTGCGGGACGCGGAGGTCGCGCGGGCGGAGGCGGAGCTCGAGGCGAGGCGGGTCTCGAGGCAGGCCTTGTGGCACGGGGTGGCCGAACCCGGCCGGTCCGGCCTGCGGATGGACGATCTGCGGGGGGCCGCCAGCTGGGGACGCCGGCTCGATCGGCAGATCACCGAAGCCGGTGCCGGCGCCGAGGCGTCGCGTGCGGAGGCCGCCCGACAGCAGGAACGACTCGTCGAGAGTCGGGCGCGGGTGCGGCGGGCGGCCGCGGAAGTGCAGCGGGCCACCGAGATGGGCGAACGTGTGCGGGCCGCGCAACGTCGCCGGCAGGAGCTGCGGCTCGAGGACCTGTCGGAAGAGTCGGCGCTGCGGGTCTGGGCCACGGGCCGCGGAAAGGAGTGATGCGATGCCGGTGACCATGGCTGCTGCCGAGCAGCTCTTCTTGAACGTGATGATCACGATGCCCCGGCTGCTCGCGATCTTCGCGGTGGCCCCCTTCCTGTCGCCGAGGATGATCACCGGCCCCGCGCGGAACGGCCTGCTGCTGCTGCTGGCGCTGTTCCTGTCGCCGGTGGTGGCCGACCTGCCGCCGCTTCCGCTGGGCCGCGTGCTCCTGGTGGTGGGCAAGGAGGCGCTGATCGGCACCTTGCTGGGGCTCGGCTTCGGCGTCTTCGTGTGGGCCATTCAGAGCGTGGGCGACCTGATCGACTTCCAGACCGGATCGGGAAACGCCGCCTTCTTCGACCCCGTGGGCGGACACCAGGGCGGTCCCACGGGGGCCTTCCTCGGTTGGCTCGTCATCACGCTCTTCGTCGCGGCGGGCGGGTTGCTGGCGATGCTGGGAGTGGTGTTCGATTCGTACCGCCTGTGGCCCGTGGATGCCTTCTTTCCCGACGTGGGGCGGGTGCTGGAGGAGTTCACCATCCGCCAGGGCGACACGCTCTTCCTGTGGATCGTGAAGCTGGCGGCGCCCGTGGTGCTGGTGCTCGTGCTGGTGGAGCTGGGAATGGGCCTGCTCAACCGGGTGGCGCCGCAACTCAACGTCTTCGTGTTCTCGCAACCGCTCAAGAGCCTGATGGCCACGCTGATGATGACGTTGTTCCTCTTCTTCGTGTACGACTCGCTCGTCGAATTCATGAGTCCGTCGAACGGCGTGCTCCGGTTCCTGCGCCACGCGCTGTAGGTTGGCCATGGCCGAGAAGACCCACGACCCCACCCCGAAACGCCTGCGCGACGCGCGCAGGAAGGGCGAGGTGGTGTTCAGCGCCGACGTGGCGTCCACGGCCGTGTTCGTGGGCGTGGTGGTGGCGATGTGGCTGACGGGCGCCACCGCGTTCGACGCCTTGCGCGAGCTGTGGATGCACGCCACGGAGGGTGGCCTGCTGAAGTCGCCCGGCGAAGGCCTGGCGCGGTTGCTCCACCATGCCCAGGCCGTGTTGCTGTGGGGGATGCTGCCCGTGGCGGGTGTGGCCGCGCTCGCCGGCATCACGGGCTCCTTCGCCCAGGTGGGGGGCGTCGCGGCCTGGCAGCGGCTGAGTCCCGACGTGAACCGCCTCAACCCCGCCGAGGGCCTCCAGCGCATCTTCTCCACCCGCAGCCTCGTCAACCTCGTGAAGATGGTCGTGAAGACCCTCCTGTTGGGCGCGTTGCTGTTCGTGGTCGTGCGCGGTTTCCTCGACACGGCACTCAAGCTCGGCCATGCGAGCCCGGCGTCCGCCCTCGATGTGGCCGCGCGGGTGGTGTTGATGACCTTCGCCTGGGCCGCCGTCATCTACGCCGTGATGGCCGCGGTGGACTACGTGCACCAGCGGCACGAGTTCATCAAGCAGCAGCGCATGTCCATCGAGGACCTGCAGCGCGAATACAAGGAAAACGAAGGCGATCCGCTCACCTCGGCGAGGCGCAAGTCGGCGCACTTCGAGCAGGTGTATGCGAGCCTCGCCGACCGGGTGCGCATGGCGTCCGCCGTGATCCATTCGCCCCGCGTCGCCGTGGCCCTGCAGTACCTCGGCGACAAGGACCTGCCGCGTGTGGTCGCGCGCGGCGAGAACGAGGTGGCCGCCCAGATCCGCCGCACCGCCGGCGAGGCCCTGGTGCCGATCGCATTCGAGCCGTCGCTCGCCGAGCGCCTCTACGACGAGGTGCCCGAGGACCGGCCGATTCCCCGCTCGTTGTACGAACCCGTGGCCCGTCTCCTGCTCTGGGCGCAGGGCGACGAGCCCACGCCCCCTGCAGCGGGCCCTGACCCCGTGGATGATTGAAAGGAAGCAGCCATGTTGATCGCCGATGGTGGTGGCGGATCCCGCCCGCATGTCGCGCCCCCCGCGAACCCGCCGAAGCCGCAGCCGACCCCGGCGAACCACAACAAGCCGTCGACGTCGGGCGCGGACCGCGCGCGCGAGGCGCAGCGGCAGCTGGAGGCCCTGCTCGAACGCATCCGCGAGATGCAGCGTCAGGCCGCCGAGGCGCGGCGCCGTGCCGCCGAGGCACTCCAGAAGGCCGAGCAGGCCCGAATCGCGGCAGAAGCCGCGCGCGAGAAGGCGGACAAGTCGAAGACCCCGGTGGACGAACGTGGCGCGAAGAAGTCCGAGCAGGACTACGCGACGGCGGACGCGCGCCTCAAGAAGGAAACCGCGGAGGCCCATCGCCACGACAAGGAGGTGGCGCTGGCCAACGCGCAGGTGGCGCAGAAGCGGGAAGCCTCGAAGCGCGCGGACGGCAAGGCCTCGGAGGACGCCGACAAGAAGGTGAAATCCGCCCAGGACGAGCTCGACGCGGCGCGGCGCACCAGCGACCTCTCCAACGACGCCCTGGACTACGAGGAGAAGGCCACGAAGGCACTGGCCGCCGAGCACCAGGTCGCGGACCTGACGCCAGCGGCCGGCCGGCCCTGGTCCACCGTCCCGAAGGCCGACCAGGATGCGCTGGCGAAGGCCCGGAGCGACGCCGAGACGTTCCGCAAGGACGCCGATGCGGCGAAGGGCAAGTTCACCGCCGCGGTGGGCGCGCAAGCGCCCATCGCGTTCTACGGGCCGCCACCCGCCACCGCCGATGGCCAGCCGGCGGCGGACGCACCCGCCGACCCGATGCATTCGCCGCTGCAGCAGTTCCTGCAGGTCTCGCCCCCCCTGGCGACGAGCCCGAGCAGCGGAACGACGACCTTCACCCCGGGCATCCCGCTCACCCCGCAGGTCACCCCGGACGTCAAGAAGACCCTGAACGGCATCGCCGACGGCAAGACGGTCGACCAGATCGCGAAGGAGCGGGGCATGACCGCCGCCGAGGTGGTGGCCGAGGCCCGGTCCGGCGGGGTCACGATCGAATCCGGCGCGGTCGACGTGACGAACGACCAGAGCAGCGTCACGGTGACACGGGGCGATGCGAGCCTCGTCTACACGCGCGACGGTAAAAACGACTCGCTCACCCTGAAAGCCACGTTCGCCGACCCCAAGTCGCCGGACGGAACCAGGACCGTGGAGGCCACGCGCGACAAGGACGGCCGCTTCATCCAGACGGTGAAGGACGACAAGTCCGGCGACACCACCACGCACGTCATCGATCCCGACGCCGGCACCCGCACCGATGTCGTCGAGAAGAAGGACGGCACGCGCGCCGAGACGACGACGGACCTCACGGGGGCCACCGTGACCCGCCCGGTGAAGGCGGGCGAGGACTACCTCGACGTGGCGAAGGCAGCCGGACTCACGCCCGAGCAGCTGCTCGCGCTGAACCCGGGCGTGGACTACGGCAAGCCGCTGTCGGAAGGCCAGGAGATGGTGGTATCCGGCGTTCGCACCACCACGGTGACCACGAACACCGACGGCACGAAGCTGGAGAAGACCGTCGAGAGCGATGGGTCGATCCACGCGGTGGCCACCACGAAGGACGGCCGCCGCATCACGCTCATGGGCGACGAAGCGCCCGACCACAGCCCGGCAGCGCAGATCCGCAAGGGCCTGTTCGACGAGGGCAAGACCGTCGCCGACGTGGCCAAGGCCATGGGCATGACCGAAGACCAGGTGCTGGCGGCCCTGCCCGAGGGCACGGTGGACGTCACGAAGCCCACGTCCGACAACGGCGACGTCGAGACCCGCACGCTCTACGACCCGGTCAGCAACAAGGTGGTCGTCGAGACCCACGACTGGCAGCACGACGGGACGTCGCACCGGGTCGTCGACGACGGGACGAACTTCAAGGTCCGCCAGCTCGACCCCGAGACCGGGAAGTACGTGACGAAGGATGTGGCCGGGGGCGTGGGATACCTGCAGAAGCTCGCCGACGACGCGCGCGGCGACGTGGCGGACATCGATTCGCGCATCTCCGCGCTCGACGCCACCATCCGCCAGTACCGGCGCATGGGGGAATCGACCACCGAGCTGCAGGAACAGCGCCAGCAGCTCGTGAACCAGCGCGACACGGCCCGGGGGGAAGCCGACATCGTCCAGGCGCGCGCCACCTCGGGACTCATCAAGAACCAGCAGGTGCAGCTCGACCGGATCGCCGCCAACGCCTACCAGCGACAGTTCGTGGCGCGACCGGGCAGCGACGAGCAGAAGGACGCCACGAAGGCCCTCGACGAGATCCTGGCCCTCACCGACAAGGTGGACCGCCTCGTGAAGTCGGGCGACATGGACGTGGAGTTCCTCATCGCCGACCTCGACCGCCGGCAGGCGCACACCGCGAAGACGGACGCCGACGAGAACCTGCAGGAGGCCTTCCGGAAATGGAAGGACGAGGTGTGGATGTGGCAGGGGCTCGACGAGAAGACGGCCGAGAAGCTCAAGGCCGAGGGCCAGCGGTCCAACCACCGCATCTTCGCGAGCCTCGACCAGGAGAACGAGGTCGCCTGGGAGGCCTTCGAGTACCAGCAGGAGAGCTGGGAGAAGTACGGCACCGACGGCGCGAACGACATCGAGCTCGCGGCACGCAACGCCTGGCTGCAACGCAACCAGGCGGGGGATGCCGAGGTGAAGGCGAACGGCCGCCACGACCAGGTGGCGATCGACAAGGGCATGGCCGACAGTCACGTGATCCAGGGCGACATCGACCGGCTCCAGGCGAAGAAGGACACCTGGGCCGCGGCGAATCCGAAGGCCTTCTCCGGGAACTTCCCGGCGGCGGACGGCGAACACGGTGGCCAGCAGGAGCTTGACGCGCTGAACGACCAGCGCACGCAGCTGGAGGTGGGCGTGGTGAGGGACACTCAGGCGCTGAAGTACAACCAGCACCTCGAGGGCCTGTCGATCGACCAGCGCGAGGATCCGGAGAAGCTCAAGGAAGCCGACCAGGACTACGCGGAGAAGAACGCCAAGGACATCGAGGCCGCGGACCAGCGCATCAACGACCTCCAGATGGCCGGCCTGAACCAGCGCGCGAAGGCGTCGGACGATTACATCGCGCAGTGGGCCAGGGACAACCCGAAGCTGCAGGCCCGGCTCGACGACCTGTCCACGGCCGGCATCACCAACATCCGGATGCTCGAGAACCTGCAGTCCCGGCGCGACGAACTGCTGGGGTCGTCGCACGAGTTCCAGCAGCTGGATGCCGCGCTGACCCTGCGGGCAGACACCGAATTCCGGCTGGCCCGGATCGGCGACGAGGACGTGGCCCGGGTGCAGAAGGACCTCGACGGCATCGACAAGACCGTCGAGGGCCAGACCTGGCTGCGCGACATGTTCTCCGACAAGGCGGAGGATTCCCAGCACTGGACCCGGGACCAGCGCGACGAGGCGAAGCAGCTGCGCGACGACCTCGCTTCGGGAAAGATCTCGGCGACCGAGTACACGCAGCGGCGCGACGAGATGATCGATGGCTACGGCATGGAGTCCATCGACGTCGGGCGGGACCTGCGGGACAGCAACGAGACCTGGGCGATCGTGGATGACTCGGTGCGCATGGCCGCCACGGCGGCCGCGGGCATCGCCACCACGATCGCGACGGGGGGCAACATCGTGGCCGGCATCGCGGTCGGTGTCGCGGTGAACCAGCTCTGGGACACGGGCAACGATATCTATGCCGCGTCCAATGGCCGCGACATCTACGCGGACGGCCATTCCTCGCTGTTCACGCTGGCGGGACGGGGGGCGGCCACGGCGTTCGGCCATGACGACCTGACACTCGACCAGACGATGTTCACGCTGAAGGACGACGCGGTGGACATCGCCAGCGCCGCGGTGTCCGCGACCGGTGCGGGCGCGGGCCTGCGCACCAGTGCGGCGCTCACCGCCAAGGTGGCGCTGAAGAAGGGCATCTCCCTGGCCGAAGGCCAGACGCTGGGCTGGGGCAGCCGTGCGGTCGTGGGCGCCAAGGCGGGGTTCGTCGCGCAGGGCGTGGACGGCGTCGGCCGCGTGGGCGTGGAGACGCTGGACGTGGGGCTCGACGGCCAGCTGGGGACCGACGAGGGTGCCCGACGCATCGGCACCACGCTCGTCAACGGGGCCATCGGCCTCGGCACCTCGTGGATCACCGGGGGCGTGTCGGCGGCCATCCCGCTCAACACCGCCCGCATCACCGCGTCGAACGTGCTGGCGCAGGGCGCGAACGACCTGGTGGGCAGCTACGGGACGGGACAGCTCATCTCGCTCGCCAACAACGGCCGGCTGATGACCGGCAACGAGACCATCGCGGCCTCGCTGCAGGCCGTGCCGGGCACCATCCTGAACATCGGCCTGCACCCGTCCTGGCACGAGAGCCCGTCGGCCACACCGTCGAAGCCGGCCCCCGTGGCGACGGGGAAGAAGCCGCCGGTGGGCCTGGGGCCGGACGGCAAGCCGCTGGTGCCCGAATCGGTGTCCGGCAGCTGGGAAAAGGCGGCCTCGCGCGCCGAGGCCCTGATCCGCCGGCACGAGCTGGCCAGTGCCCCGGGGTCCACGACCCCCGGCCTGCGCCCCACGGCGTCCGAGACGGCCCTGTTGCGATGGCTGCAGCAGGATCCGCCGGCCGGATCCGGCACGGTGTTCGTGGTCTCCACGCTCGGTCCGAAGGACACCGTCTTCGGCGCCAGTGGCGGCGTGCGCGCGCGCAACGGCGACACGTTCGCGACCTACGCCGAGGCAGCGACGGCGGCCGCGGCACGGGGGGGAGCCTGGGTCAACCGGGTGCAGCCCGACACGCAGGCGCTGCCGATGACCGCCCGTCGGAGGGTGGGGGCAGACGAGATCGTCGGCTCGATGCACGTGAGCACGGACGGCAACGCGCTGCCGCTCGGCATTCCCAACACCCGGCACGGCGACCTCCGGGTGGTGCCCGCGGGCGAGCCCACCGTGAAAGGGGCGGTCAAGGCGGCCCTGTCCGCGCAGCCTGCCAATGCGAAGATCGATCCGATCCGGATGATGAACATCGCCGCCGGCCTGCGCTTCACCGCGGAGATCACGAAGGCGACGACCGGAATGACGTTCGGCACCAGCTTCCTGGGTGGCCGGGCGGCGAGCGTGGCGCCGGGGCCGCTCTCCGGCTTCGGTCGGTGGGCGTACCTGGCGTCGTCCCAGCGCGGCAAGGAGGCCCTCGCGGCCGCGACGGTGGGCAACGTCGGGAAGGCCGACAAGCTGATCGGCAAGGTCATCGACGGAACGGGCTCGCGGGGCGACAAGGTGATGGACCCCGGCAAGGCGCAGACCATCCGGGACAACATCACGAAGGTGGGTGCGGCGGGGTCGAAGGTGCAGGACGTGCTGAAAGCGATGGGCACGGACGCGCCGTCGTCGAAGCACTTCCGCCTGCACACGCTCGACGCGCCGGCGGACGCGGTGCCGGCCCTGATGGCCGACTACCTCGCCGTGCCCGGCATGCGGAAGTTCGAGCAGGCGCTGCGTGCGGAGGCGGGTGGGGAATTCCATGGGAAGTCGCGGACGGAGACCCGCGAGACGCTGCTCGGGCGCCTCGACGCGATGGACGCGGCCGAACTGCAACGCGTGCGCGACGACGCGGCCGACACGTCGCCGCAGGCCCGCCTGCTGCGCGACTTCCCGGCCGTCTGCGACCGGCTCGTCCGCACGGCGGACGCCAGGGCCGACCTGCGCGACGCGCACCAGGACCTCTTCGACGCGGTGGTCGGCATGGTGGGCAAGGAGGGCCGGATCGACCTCGGAAAGGCCGAGGGCCTGGCCGGCAGCACCAACTCGCCCGACACGCAGCTGGGCAAATTCAGCCGTCGGGCGGTGATCCTCACCAACGTCAACCTGGCGGTGGGCGCCGGCTTCAAGTCGCGGGCGGTCGGGGACGGCGGTGTGGTGACCGAGTTCGCGAACGCCGCGGACTTCTTCACCCTCGGCACGGCCGGGATGAACATCATCTACAACCGCAAGGTCGAGGCCCTCTCCGACACCAAGGCGCGCGTGACGGCCGAGGCCGAGGACGCGGGCATGACCTACGACGCGTACGTCGCCGGCAACTCGCCCGAACAGGTGGCGGCCAGGCAGTCGGTGGAGGCGGCGGACGCCGAGAAGACGAAGTGGAACCGGTGGCGCGACTTCGCCGGCATCAGCAGCGGCGTGCGGGCCTACGGCCAGGGCGCGCTGCTCACCCAGCTGGACTTCAGCGGCCTGCCCCACGGCAACCTGATCCAGGGTGCGCTGGTGGGCGGGTCGTTCGTCCAGGGCACGCTCACCATGGGATGGGTGGGCCTCCAGACCTACATGCCGCTGCGCAACGGCAACCTGCCCACCTTCACGAAGGTGGCCAAGTGGACCACCGCGGGTGCCATCGTGCTCGTGCCGCTCTCGACACAGGTGCTGACGGCCATCTTCCAGCCCGCGGGCGAGAAGAAGGACAGCTACTACGCGGCGGCATGGAAATGGCTGTTCCCCGACCATTCGACCGTGGAGAAGCACGGCGCGTTGCCGTGGGCCATTCCGGACGTCCATGCCGGTGACCCCCTGGACGACACGGCGTTCACGCGGGTCGAGGCGGCCACGTTGCCGGAACTGGAGCCGGTGTTCGCGACGGTGGACGGCAGCGATGCCCGGACACGCACCCTCTGGGGCATCTCGGGCGACCGGGCCGACGAGCTGCTGGCCGATCCCGCGTTCTTCCCGGCGCGCGTGGCTGAGGGTCCGGGGCAGCAACCGCATCCGGCCCTGGCGCAACTGTTCAACCTCAACCCGCGGTTCTACCCGGCATTGAACGACGGCCGGGTGACAGAGGCACCGGGCGACCCCGACACCCTGCGCGACGGCTGGCAGGTGCAGGTCGGCGCGCAGTGGCGCATGGGGTGACGCGAGACGGCGGGCCGCCTTCGTGGCGGCCCGCACGGGTCGTGAGGGCGCATGAAAAAGCCCGGCCTCGGCCGGGCTTCTTGCAGGGGGCGGTGGCGATCAGACCGACACCACCGAGACCCCATGGTCCGCCAGGTGCAGGCTCACCGGCGCCCCGTTCTCGAGCGGATACCGCACGTCGGGCGAGACGACGAACAGGTCGCCGAGCGGGCTCGCGAGCGTGTACTCCATCAGGCTGCCGACGTAGGTGCGCTTGACGACACGGGCCACCAGGCCGGAGTCGGTGGCCGGTCCGATGCGCCATGCTTCCGGGCGCACCGCGATCTTCACGGGACCGGCGGGCACCGGATTCGCCGTCGGAATCGTGAGGCTGCCGAGTCGAGCGAGTCCCGCGCCGTCGCTGGCCCCGTCGAACAGCATGGCCTCGCCCATGAACCCGGCCACGAACTCGGAGCAAGGGTGTTCGTACAGCTCGCGCGGCGTGCCGTCCTGCGCGATGGTGCCCCGGTCCATCACGATGATGCGGTCGCTCACCGCCAGGGCTTCGTTCTGGTCGTGGGTGACGTAGGCCACGGTGAGCTTGAGGCGCTGCTGCAGCGCGCGGATCTCCTCGCGCATCGCGCGGCGCAGCCGCGCATCGAGGTTCGACAAGGGCTCATCGAACAGCAGCACCGCCGGCTCGAGGGCCAGTGCCCGGGCCAGCGCCACCCGCTGCTGCTGGCCGCCGGACAGTTCGCTCGGCATGCGATCGTCCATCGCCTTCAGGCCCACGGTCTGAAGCATCGTGGCGGCCTTCGCGCGGGCGGCCTCCACGGGCTGGCCCGACATGCGCAGGCCATACGACACGTTGTCGATGACGCTCATGTGCGGGAACAGCGCATAGCTCTGGAACACGAGGCTCACGTTGCGCTGGGCCGGCCCGAGCGCGGTGACGTCCTGTCCCGCGATCAGGATGCGGCCGCCCGACGGCGTCTCGAGCCCGGCGATCATGCGCAGCGTGGTGGACTTGCCGCAACCCGACGGGCCGAGGATGGTGGTCAGCGTGCCGGTGGGCACGACGAAGCTGATGCGGTCGACGGCCAGCGGGTCGTTGGGGCCGTTGCCGTATCGCTTCGAGACGTTCTGGAATTCGATGCCGTGCATCTGGAGTCCCTTCTGTGGCATGGAGGTGGAAGGAAGGCGGAGTCAGTGGGCGGGGGCGCTCGCGCGCCGGCCGAGCTTGCGGTCACCCACCAGCAGCTGGATCGCGGCCGTGGCCAGCGCCATCAGCAGGATCAGCACCGTGCTGTACGCGAGGGCCACGCCGTAGTCACCCTGGCCCACGCGTCCGATGATGAAGGTGGTGGACAGTTCCGTTTCGGCGGTCACGAGGAAGATCACCGCGGACACCGTGGTCATCGATCGCACGAAGCTGTAGATCAGCGCGGCCGCCACCGCCGGCTTGAGCAGCGGAAGCACCACCGTCCACAGCGTGCGGGCGGTCGATGCCCGGAGCATGACCGACGCCTCGTCGAGCGACTTGTCGAGTTGGCGGAACGCCGCGGAGCCGGCGCGCACGCCCACCGGCAGGTTCCGGAAGATGAAGCACAGCACGATGATCAGGCTGGTGCCGGTCAGCTCGAACGGCGGCACGTTGAACGCGAGGATGTAGCTGACGCCGAGCACCGTGCCGGGAATCGCGAAGGCCATCAGCGCCGAGAACTCGAAGGCGCTCTGCCCGCGGAAGGTCATGCGCGACAGCAGCCACGCGATCAGCAGGCCGAGGCCTGCGGTGAGGGGCGCCGCCACGGCCGCCAGCTTGACGGTGGTGAGGAGGGACGGCCATGCGATGCCCACCCACTGCCAGCCGCCATCCAGGGCCACGTCGAACGCCGTGCGGAAGTGCGCGAGGGTGGGCGTGTGGTCACGGCCCCAGGTCTGCACGAAGCCGCCGCTGAAGGCGAAGAGGTACACCACGAGCGTGAAGACGAGCCACGGCACGGCCACGCCGAGCGCGAGGCGGCGCACCCCGTCGGGGAGCGGCATCGGCAGGCCCGCATCGCCCTTGCCCGACACCGTCGTGTAGTTCCTGCGGCCCAGCACGCCGCGCTGCAGGGCGAACACACCCAACGCGAACAGCGTGAGGATCCAGGCGAGCGTGGCGGCGCGGCCCTGGTCGAACTGGGCGCCCACGATCGCGAAGAAGATGTCGGTGGACAGCACCGAGAACTGTCCGCCCACCACCGCGGGGTTGCCGAAGTCGGCGATGCTCTCGATGAAACCCACGAGGAACGCGTTGGCCAGGCCGGGCAGCATCAGCGGGAAGGTCACGTGCCAGAACGTGCGCGAGCGACTGGCCCGGAGCGTCTGCGACGCCTCCTCGAGCGACGGGCTGATCCCCTGCACCACGCCGCGCACGATCATGAAGGCGATGGGCGTGAACGCGAACAGCTGCGCGAGCCACACGCCGAAGAAGCCGTAGAACCAGCGACCGGGCTCCACCCCGAACATCGATTCGACAGCCTGGTTCACGAGCCCCGCTCGTCCGAACAGCAGGATCAGGCCCAGGCCGACGACGAACGGGGGCGTGATGATCGGCAGCGGTGCGAGCAGCCGCAGCACGCGCCGCACGCGGGAGTCGCTGCGGTCCTCGAGCAGCGCGAGCAGCGTGCCGAGCACCGTGGTGCCCGCGCCGGTGGCCACGGCCAGCACCAGGGTGTTCCACGCGACGCCGCAGCGCCGCTCACCCGACAGGCAGCCGAGGCCCCAGATGCGTTCGTTGGCGATCCGCGTCCACGCCGCGCCGAGGTCGAACACCCCGGACGGATCGAAGAAGGCGCCCGACAACGCCCGCAACACCGGGTACGCCACGAAGATCACGAGCAGCCCCGCGCTGCCGGTCACGGCGGCCGACACGAACAGGTCGCCCCGGAACGCGCCGAGGCGGGCCAGCCCGAACGCGGTCAGCATCAGCAGCGCGGCCAGCACGATGGTGGCACCCCAGCCGAAGCCCGGTTGGGACGTCGCCGCGAGCGGGCCGGGGAACAGTCCGGCGAGCAGGCCCGGGTCGGCGCCCGGCAGGCCGATCACGAAGCCCTGCGCGAGCACGGCGAAGGTGCCGAGCAGGCCGCTGGCCAGCAGCACCCAGCCCTGGCCGCGCGTGGGCAGCAGGCGGGCCGTGACGCCGCCGACCAGCAGCGCGAGCGCGGCCGGCACGAGCCACGGCCGGCGTTGCAGGACCACCTGCGCGAGGCCCGAGGCGCTGTCGTGGCCTCCCACCAGTTCCCCGAGGCCCTGGAGCGCGAACACGCCGTCGGGGGTCGCGTACCAGGGGACCAGCGCGAAGGCGACGAGGCCGAGCAACGACCAGAACAGGATCGGACGGTTGGATCGATGGTTCATGACAACGTGGTCCGGAGGTCAGCGGGGCAGCGAATTGACGTCGCGCTCCCAGCGCTCGATCAGCCGTTTGCGTTCGGCCGACTTGCCGTAGCGGCTGTGGTCGTAGGCGACGAACTTGATCTTGCGGAAGTCGGGAATGCGCGGGTCCAGCGGGGTGGACTTGTTCGACGGCAGCTGGAACTGCTTGGCCGTGGCGCCGAACTGCTGCGCCGCCGGGGTCAGCGCCCATTCGTAGAACTTGCGGGCGTTGTCGGCGTTTCGTGCCCCCTTGATCAACGACATCGAGCCGATCTCGGCGCCGGTGCCTTCGCACGGGGTGTCGGTGGCCACGGGGAACCCCTGCAGCTGCTCGCCCGGCGCGTCGTGCACGAAGCTCACGGACACCATCGCCTCGCCACGGGCCACGGCCTTGATGGGGCCGGAACCGGAACGGGTGTACTGGTTCACGTTCGTGTGCAGCGACTTCATGTACTGGAACGCGGCGTCCTCGCCCATCAGCTGCACGAGCGTGGCGACCATCGTGTACGCGGTGCCCGAGCTGTTCGGATTCGCCATCTGGATCTCGCCCTTGAGCGACGGCGACAGCAGGTCGGTCCAGCAGTGCGGGGCCTTCAGCTTCTTCTTCGCGAGCAGCTCGGTATTGAACCCGAAGCCGAGCGGGCCGGAGTACACCCCCACCGTGCGCCAGCCCGACTGCTTCGCCTGTTCCTGCGCCCAGGGGTGCAGCTGGAGCAGCGACGGGGACTGGTACGACTGGGTCAGGTCGAGTTCGGCGGCCTGCATGTGCGGGTCGCCGGTGCCGCCGAACCAGACGTCGGCCTTCGGGTTGGCCTTCTCGGCGATGAGCTGCGCCAGGGCTTCGCCTGTGCTGCGCTTGAGCACGTTGACCTTGATGCCGCTCGTGCGGCTGAAGGTGGTGCTCATGAGCGTGCACCATTCGTCCTGGGCGGAGCAGATCAGGTTCAGTGTCTGGGACCCTTGTGCGCCGGCGGCGGTGGCCGAGGCGACCAGGGTCAGTGCGATCCATGGATGGTGAAACGACATCGTGGTCCTCTTTTCGGGAAAGCGGGAACAACAGCAGCCCCACGCGGTCCCCTGGAAAGGACCGACGGCCAGGACCGCGCGACGGGAAACCGGGGGGTCAGGGCCCCTGGCCCCAGGCGACGACGGCGTCGACCCCGATCACGCCACTGGCGTCGATCCGGTTGTAGAGGTCGACGCTCGCGCCCATGGCGCCGGCGATCTGCCGGCAGATCGACAGGCCGAGGCCCGTGCCTCCCTGGCCTGCGGAGAACGGTTGGAAGAGCCGCTGCCGCACGTCCTCGTCCACGCCGGGGCCTTCGTCCCAGACCACGAGTTCGACGCAGCCGGCACCGTCGCGCAGCAGCACGCCCAGGCGGCCCGCCGGCGGGGCATGGTGGATCGCGTTGGCGAGCAGGTTGCGCAGCAGTTCGCCCAGCATCACGGGATCACCCGGCACTGGAGGCGCCGCGCCTTCCAGCGCGAAGTCGAGCCGCTTGGCCCCGATCAGCGGGGCGAGCTCCATCACGGCATCGCGGGCCGCCGCATGCAGGTCGACCGGCGCGAGGTGGCCGGTGCGCTTGAGCTGCTCCACCTTCGTGAGGCTCAGCAACTGGTTCGCGAGTCCCGCCGCGCGATCGACCGTGTGCAGCATCTGCGGCAGCACCTCGGACGCCGGAACGTCGCCCGCGATGGCCGACTGCAGCTGCGTGCGCAGCACCGCCATCGGAGTCCGCAGCTGGTGTGAGGCGTCGGCGAGGAAACGCCGCTGTTCATCGACCCACTGCGTCTGGCGTCGGTGCAGTTCGCGCATGCGCTGCACGGCGGGACGCAGCTCGGTAGGGCCCGCGTAGTCGGCGGCGTCCGCACCCGGGTCGTTCAGCGCGGCGCGGGCCTGGTCCAGCCAGCGCAGGGCCACCGTCACACCACTGACGATCACCACCGAGACCACGGCCGCGCAGGCATACACCCACGCGAGCGGCGACTCGAGCACCACCTCCCGCCCGCTGGGAAGGCGCTCGTGCCAGGGCAGTGCCACTTGCACCAGGGCGCCGTGCGGCCAGCCCGCGGCCTCCGCAGGGCGTCGGGCCGCGGCCGCGCGCACGAGCACGCCGCGGATGTGGGCCACGTAGAGTGTCGGACCGGTGAGCGCTGACGCCTGGTCGCGCCATGGAAACGGGGCGAAGTCGTGGTCCCCGGCGACCCATTCACCGG
>Ga0247823_10002547_pt1 | contig 14978 bp, 9 predicted proteins | sample 13C_PalmiticAcid_2_FD_192426 | JGI IMG/M metagenome (GOLD analysis project Ga0247823, IMG submission 192426) | Soil microbial communities from agricultural site in Penn Yan, New York, United States - 13C_PalmiticAcid_Day30 | ecosystem: Environmental > Terrestrial > Soil > Agricultural land...
CGTCCGACACCGGCACCTTCATCTGCGCCTGCAGGTCGAAATAGGTGTAGGCGCCGATGTGGTTGTTGGTGAGCGGCACCTGGTTGTTGTACTCGCCCGGCGAAATATAGCGCGCACGCACCAGGCCCGAGAAGCTCTGGTCCTCATAGCCGATCGAGCCGTTGACCCGCCATGCCGGCACGCCGAGGCCGAACGAATAGCCCTGCGAGCGGACATATTCGAGCTTCACCACGCCATCGTCGGTGGTGAGGCTGTCGACCCAGGTGCCGAGCACCCGGAACTTGAGCCGGCCATCCGCGGACTCGAACAGGCGGTTCAGCGGCAGGATGTAGGAGACCTCGGCGTCGATGCCGCTGGTCTTGTAGTTGGCCAGATTCACGAAGGTCGAGACGGTGCGCGTGATGTTGCCGGCGCCGTCGCGTTCGACGCGCGCACACAATGCGGTGTTACCGTTATAGCAGCGCGTCACCAGATCCTGGGCGGCGACGGTGGTGATGACGTCGTCGACGTCGATGTTGAAATAGTCGACCGACATGTTGAGGCCCGACACCGCGGGCGGCGAGTAGGTGAAGCCGAAGGTCCAGGTATCCGCCTTCTCCGGCTCCAGATTGGGATTGCCGCCGCCGTTGCTCAGCACATAGACGTTCTGCTTGGTCACCGGATCGTAGATCGTGTTGTAGCCGGTCGTCGTCTGCGTATAGAGCTCGCTCAGATTGGCCGAGCGGATGTCGCGTGAGCGGGTTGCCCGGCCCCGGAAGCCGGGGAAGAACTCGTTGGTGACGCCGAGCTTCCACGACCAGATCGAGCCCGTCGTGCTGTAGTCGCTGACGCGCACCGCGCCGTTGAACTCCAGCTTGCGCAGCAGCGGCGTGTTGTGGATCAGCGGCACCAGCACCTCGCCGAACGCCTCCTTGACGTCGAAGCTGCCCGACATCGCCGAGAAGCTGAAGGTGCGGAACGCCTTGGCGGCGTCCAGCGCGCCGATGGTCTGGGTGATGCTTTCCTTGCGCGCTTCGATGCCGATCGCGAACGAAACGTCACCTGCGGGAAGCGCGAACGGCTCGCCGCGCAGGCTGACGCCGCCCACGTCCAGCTTGGTCGTTCCGCGCTGGCTCGGCGTCCCGGTGACATAGTCGATCGCCGCCTGCGACGGCGCGCCCTGGCCGAACAGGTTGATCGGCACGCAGTTGGTTGACGGGTTGGTCAGCGCGATCCGGCAGATCGGCGTTCCGCCCGGACCCTTCACCGAATCCACCGCATTGGCGAACTCGCGGGTCAGCAGGAAGCCCGGGGTATCGATGTTGTTCTGATACTCGCCATGGCTGTAATAGGCGCTCCAGCGCAGGCTCGAGCCGATCTTGCCGTCGAACGCCAGCGTGCCCTGCGTCACCTTCCGCTCGAAATCGATCTCCGGATAGGACAGGTCGCTGTTGAAGCGGCCCATGTAGAAGCTGGTCTGACCGGCGTTCGACAGCGCAGTACGGACCTGATCCGACAGGTACGCATTGTCCGCCTGGATCAGAATCCCGGACGTCGCCGTGCCCTGCACGTGATCGCCGAACCAGATATAGTTGTTGTACATGCGCGAATGGCGCAGTTCGGCGGTGACCTTGATCGCCGGGGTGATCTCATAGGTCAGGCGGGCGAGCGCGCTGTAGCGGCGCTGCGGGGTCATCAGCGGGCTCAGATCGTCGTTCGACGGACCTTCGCCGCCGCTCATGAAACCACCGACCACGCGGCCAAAGTTGAAGTCGCGCAGCGAGCCGTCGGGGTTGAACGCCTTGCCCTTGAGCACGCCCGAGGTGATCAGGCCGCCATAGGCGGAGGTCGAGAAGCCGACGTCCGGCGTCATCGCGCCGCCGAACGAGGCCCAGCGGCCGATATTCTCACGGCCGACCTTGGGCACGATGCCGTCGCTGTTGAAATATTCGCCGCCGATCACGAAGTGGCCGCGGCCTTCGGCGAAGCCGAACCCGGCCTTGCCTTCGAAGCGGTGCTGCGCGGCATCGCCATAGGTCGAGAGCCCCGCCTCGGCGCCGAGCTGGAGGCCGCTGAACTTCTCGTCGATGCCGATATTGACGACACCCGCGACTGCGCCCGAACCCCATGCCGCGGAGGCGCCGCCGGTCACCACCTGCGCGCTGCGGATCAGCACGTTGGGAATGGTGTTGAGATCATTGTCGCTGACGATGCGGCGTCCGTCGACCAGCACCAGCGTGCGGTTGATCCCCAGGCCACGCAGGTCGACCGGGGCATTGCCTGCGCCGGTGTTGGTGCCGGTCGTCTGCGCGGAAGTGGTCGCGCGGAACTGCGGCAGGTCATTCAGCGCGGCCGCGACATTGGGGCGTGCACCGACGGAGAGGTCCTCGGCAGTCACCATGATCGTCGGGGTCGGCGTGTCGAAGTTGCGATCGATACGCGAACCCGTGACGACAACTTCCGGGCTCTCATCGGCAGCCTGTGCTTCCACCGGCGCGGCCTGATCGCTTGCGACGGTTTGCGCCCATGCGGTTGCCGGGATGAAGAATGCGGCGCACGCGCCAACTACACTGCCGAATCGCGTCATATGACCCTCTGTTTCAGCCGGCGGTCCATCGCCGCGGGCTTTCACGGGGAAGACGAACGGATTTCACAAAACCGACATATTTCTGGAAATTTACGCTGGATGACGGTGACGCCGCGTAAGTTTCCCACGTCCGGAGGGGTTGAAGCACGCCCCGGAGTGGCCTGGATCGTGAAGTCTGCGCGCACAAAGGATAGCCCCATGCGGTTAATCACCGAGCCGGGCCGGCAAAGCCCCGGCTGCCGGTTGCGTTAGGCCGCGACGATTGAACGCGTCGCGGAGCAGGAAGCTTGAAACTGGACGTACGGATTGAATCATGGCCGATGCGGTCGCCGTTCCGCATCTCGGGCAAGGAATTCACCAGCGCGGAGATCGTCGTCGTCGAGGCGCGCGATGGCGCGCATTGCGGTCGGGGAGAAGCCTGCGGCGTCTATTATACGGGCGACCTCCCCGACCGGATGGTCGCCCAGATCGAAGCGCTGATGCCGGTGGCGGGTACGCTCAACCGGGAAAGCCTGCAGCAGCTGCTTCCAGCGGGCGGCGCGCGCAATGCGGTCGATTGCGCGCTCTGGGAGCTGGACGCGGCGCGGGCAGGCAAGCCGGTCTGGCAGCTGGCCGGTCTCGATGCCGTCCGTCCGCTGCCGACGGTGTTCACGATCGGAATCGACAGCGTCGGGGAGATGGCGCGGCAGGCGCTGGGCATGACGCATGCGCGCGCGATCAAGATCAAGCTCGCCGGCGACGAGCTGGATGCCGCGCGCGTCCGCGTCATCCGCGCGGCACGGCCCGATGTGTGGCTGGGCATCGACGCCAATCGCGGCTTCGATCGTGCCGGTTTCCTGGCGCTGCTGCCGGTCCTGCACGAGGCGGGAGTTTCGTTGGTCGAACAGCCCTTCGCGATCGGGCGTGAGGGCGACATGGCGGGGATCGACCGCAGCATTCCCGTGGCCGCCGACGAAAGCGTTCAACAGATCGGCGATCTGCCCGGACTGGTCGGCCTGTTCGACATCATCAACATCAAGCTCGACAAATGCGGCGGCCTGACTCACGCGCTGGCGATGGAGCAGGAGGCGCGGCGGCTCGGGTTCCGGGTGATGGTCGGCAACATGACGGGTACGTCCTGGTCGCAGGCGGCGGGTTTCGTCCTTGGCCAGCGCTGCGACTTCGTCGATCTCGACGGCCCGACCTTCCTCGCCGGGGATCGCGATCCGTCGGTGCGCTATGCGGACGGCATGATCCACTGCCCGGATACGGTCTGGGGACTGGGAACCGGCGCCTGACGCGCGGCAGTGCGAAGCCCGCGCGCCAATCGGTCAAGCAACGCCGGCACGCGGCTGTCATGAGGCCCGCTCAACAACGGAAGGCCCGGATATGGCAGCAGGCCACATGACAGCTGGATCGAGCGGACGGATGACACGCGAAGACGCATTCGCGATCGGGCGGCTGGACGCGACCGGGCAGGCGGCGCTGGTCGCGCGCGGCGAACTTGCGCCGGTCGAGCTGGTCGAAGCCGCGATCATCCGCATCGACGCGCTCGACCCGGCACTCAACGCGCTGACCTTTCGGGACGATGGCGCTGCGCTTCAGCGCGCGAAGACGGTCGACGGGGCGATGGCGGGGGTTCCCTGGCTGGTCAAGGACGGGCTCGACTATCCCGGCATGCCGACGCGCAGCGGATCGCGATCCCGTCGCGATGCGGCCGCCGGGACGATCGCCTTTCCCTATACGGAGCGGCTCGACGAAGCCGGGCTGGTCGCGATCGGCAAGACCAACGCGCCCGAATTCGGCCTGCTGCCGACCACTGAGCCGCTGCTCTACGGCGCTGCGCGCAACCCCTGGGCGCTCGACCGTTCGCCGGGCGGGTCGAGCGGCGGGGCGGCGGTTGCCGTCGGCTCGGGCATGGTTCCGCTCGCGCATGCGGCGGATGGCGGCGGATCGATCCGGATCCCCGCATCGAATTGCGGATTGGTCGGGCTGAAGCCGGGGCGCGGCGGCAATGTCCGGGCGCGCGATCCGCATATCATCGAAGACCTGCTCGTCGGGGATACGTTGCTCTCGCGGTCGGTGCGCGACGTGGCCTGGGCGACCGCCGCGGCCGCGCAGCATATCCCCGCGGTCACCACGCCGGACCGCCGCCGGTTGCGTATCGCGGTGATTCCGGAAAGCCTGGATCGGGGAGGCCCGGCGCCCGAAGTGCAGGAAGCACTCGATTTCGCGGCCACGCTTTGCGCTGGCCTCGGCCACGACGTGGAACTGGTTCCGTCGCCGGTCGACGGCCCTGCCGTTGCCGCCGCGTTCCGGACGATCTGGGGATATCTCGCCCGGGATTCGATCCGCGATGCGGTCTCGCGGCTCGGGGCGTCCTCGGCGACCGTGCTCGAACCCTGGACACGCGATCTGGCCGTCTGGGGGAGCGCGATCGAGGCGATCGACGCCGATCGGCTGTTCGGGCACGTTGCGGCGGCGGGCGCTGCGCTTGACGCGTTCTTCACGGACTATGACGCGATCCTGTCGCCGGTGCTGCGCCTGCCCGCGCTGCCGATCGGTGCGCTTGCACCCGATCGCCCCTTCGATGAGATTATGGCGCTGATGTTCGACTATGTCTCCTACACGCCGCTCCACAATCTGACCGGTCTGCCCGCGATCTCGCTCCCGCTCTACCCGGGCGATGCCGCCGGCGTTCCGATCGGGAGCATGTTCGCAGCGGCGCGCGGGCAGGAGCCGATGCTGCTCGCGCTCGCCTATGAGCTTGAGGCGGCGGCGCCCTGGAGCGGGCGCTGGCCGGCGCATTCGATTGGCGCGGCGCCGGCTCTGACGGACGCATGAGCGGAAGCGGCGACCTGCTTCGCGAGCGGCAGGAACGGAACGGGGCGGTGTTCGACCCGGCGATGATGCTGGAGGCCCGTCAGCGGACCCGCGCGGCGATCGCGCGGATCGCGGCGGGAATTTCGCCGGGTATGGCCGAAGAAGCCGGGCAAGCCTTTGCGCGGCAGGTGTTGAAGGACGCGGGCATGCTGCGCGGCTGGCATGGCATCCATGTCCGCTTCGGCGCCAATACGCTCAAGAATTTCGGCGAGCCGTCTGCCCCCGGCGTCGTGCTGGGTCAGGACGACATCTTCTTCATCGATATCGGTCCGGTCTGGCAGGGCCATGAAGGCGATGGCGGGGACAGTTTCGTCACGGGCGACGATTCCGAAATGGCGCGCGCCGTGCGTGACGTCCGGGCGCTGTTCGGCATGGCGCAGGAGGCGTGGCGCGCCGATGGATTGACCGGGCAAGGCCTCTACGCCTTCCTCGACCGTCGCGCCGAGGAACTGGGGTGGCGGCTCAACCTCGACATGTCCGGGCACCGGTTGTCGGACTTCCCCCATGCCGTGAAGCATGATGGCGCGCTGGCCGACATCGCCTATCGGCCAACCTCCGGCCTATGGGTGCTCGAGGTGCAGATCCGCCATCCCGAAAGACCGTTCGGCGCATTCTACGAAGATCTGCTGCTCGGCGAGGGCGCGTAGGGCCGCTGTCCGCGACCCGATCCGCTAAGTGTCCGGCCCTTTCAGTTAAGTCATGATCGTGCTTTCCGTCACTATCGTGTAAAGAAGTGCCCGCTGCCGTGTGGAGCCGGCGGGCCGCGTGGTGGGAGACATGAGCATGGCCAACTCCGAATTTCGCGCACGGATGCCGGCGGAACGCAGCATTCAGGACATCAAGCAGATGAACCACTGTCTGCACGATTCGGCGCCCGTGCTGGCCCCGGTGCACGACGGCTGGCCAAAGCCGGTGGGGGAGGCTGGTTTCCGCTACGACTATGACATCAACATCGCGCGCGGCGGCTGGGAATTCCACGAGCTCGGCGCCGGGCTCAGCGTGATCATCACCGACATGGTCGCGTCGATGCCGACGCCGCGCCGGCATCACATGACCGATCATCTCGTCATGTCGATCGTGATCGACGGGGTCATCCCGTTCGCCGACCCGCGCGGGTCGGGATCCGCCGATCCGATGAGCCGGGGCTTCTGCACCGTCTACGGCCTTTACGAGGGCAGCGCGGTCGAGACGCTGTATGAGCCCGGAAAGCATCTGCGATGGCTGACCATCGCGATCGAGTGCGAGCGCTTCCGTGAAGCCACCGGCATCGACCCCGCGGAGCTCCCGCACGATCTCGGTGATTTCCTTGCCGGCATCGCCGAGCTGCCCGCGCGCCGCGTGCCGGTGACGCATCCGACCGTATCGCTCGCTGCGCTAAACCTGCTGGAATGCCCCTATGGAGGAAGCTTCCGCGGCGCCTATATGCGCTCGAAGGTGATGGAACTCATCTGTCATGTGCTCGCGGCGATGACCGATCCCGCGCAGGTCCATGCCGGTGAGCGGCTGTCATCGGTCGATGTCGGCAAGCTGGAACAGGCGATGCACCGGGTGCGGGCCGACATGCAGGCGCCGATCCGGGTCGATGACCTTGCAGCCGAAGTCGGGCTGTCGCGCCGGCGCCTCCAGCACGGCTTCCGCCAGCTCTACGGCGACACGGTCTGCAATGTGCGCGACCGGTTGCGGATGGAGCTGGCGCTCGATCTGGTCGTCGATTCGACGATGTCGATGATCGAGATCGCGATGGAGACCGGCTACGAGCATCCGGCCAGCTTCACCCGCGCCTTCAAGGCGACCTTTGCGGCATCGCCCGTCGCGACCCGCAACGCCGCGCAGGCCGGTCGGCTTGCGCGGCGGCGGCGCGATGGGGCGGGGCACCGGGCCGCGCGCTAGCTCAGCTCAGCAAGCGGTCGACGATCTTCGCCGGGCCGTGCAGCAACGGGTCGCAGCAGGGCAGGCCGGTATCGGCTTCGATCTCCGCGACCACGGCGTCGACGCGATCGGCGGGCAAGGTGCTGCTGTTGATGCTGACGCCGACGACGCGAACCGCTCGGTTGGTCAGCCGCGCCGCGGCCAGCGCCATCTCGGTCAGTTCGGCAAGGCTCGGCACGGGATAGTCGAGCCCGAGCAGCTTTTCGCGCATCGGCTCGTGGCAGACGACCAGCGCATCGGGCTGGCTGCCATGGATCAGGCCGAGCGTGACCGCAGCATAGGCGGGGTGGGCGAGCGAGCCCTGGCCTTCGATCACGTCCCAATGATCGGGATCGGCATCTGGCGACAGCCACTCAGCGGCACCCGAGATGAAATCGGCGATGACCGCGTCGATCACCACGCCGCGACCCGCGATCAGCAGGCCGGTCTGCCCCGTCGCCCGGAAATCGGCGTCGATCCCGCGCGACCGCATCTCCCGCTCGATCGCCAGCGCGGTGTATTTCTTGCCGACCGCGCAATCGGTGCCGACCGTCAGCAGCCGCTGGCCGGTCCGCTTGACGCCGGTGCCGGGCAGGAAGCGGCGGGTGGGCGCGCGCACGTCATAGATCGTCCGGCCATGGCGCGCGGCGGCATCGGCGATCGCCGGAATGTCCGCCAGCCGCTGATGCATGCCCGATGCGACGTCCAGCCCCGCCTCGAACGCCGCGTTGATGCTGGCGATCCACTTGTCGGGGATCACGCCGCCGACATTGACGACGCCGACGATCATCGTCCGCGCGCCCTGCGCCTGCGCCTGCGCGGGCGTCACCTCGGGCAATCCCAGATCGGCGGTGCATCCGGGCAGGCGGAACTGGCCCAGGCACAATTCCCCGCGCCATTGCCGGATGCCGGCACCCATCTTGTCCATACCGACCAGATTGGCGTCGCCAAGAAACAGGAGATAGGGGCTTTCCATTCTGAACCATCCTCGACTGCATGTGATGCAGCCTTGGGTGGCGCAGCTCGGGCGCGGCCGCTTTGCACGACGGACCGCTCGCTAAGCGGTTCAGGCACAACGCGCAGGCCCCGGTCCGGCACCGTCTGGCAAAGATAATCCGGCGCCCGTTTCTGTAGGGTCGGCGCCGCGCGCACCGCTATGCTCGGCAGCTCGAACGATCGAGCAAGAGGGGCGGAATGGACGCGATCACGGACGGCACGCCACGACGGCAGCGCATGGTACTGCTCTTGCTCCTCAGCGCGACCTATGCCGTCAACTATATCGACCGCCAGATCCTCGCGATCCTGCTCGAGCCGATCAAGCGCGACTTCAACCTCAGCGATTCGATGCTTGGCCTGCTGGCGGGGCCTGCGTTCGCGCTGTTCTACGCGACGATGGGGGTGCCGATCGCGATCCTGGCCGATCGCCGGTCTCGGACGCGGATCATCGGCTTTGCGCTGGTCTGCTTCAGCGTCGCGACCGCCGCATGCGGCCTCGTCACCCAATTCTGGCAGCTGGTGGCCGCGCGCGTGATGACCGGCGTGGGTGAGGCGGGCACCGGCCCGGCGTCCCAGTCGATCATTACCGATCTCTTCCCGCCCGAGTCCCGCGGACGCGCCCAGGCCACCTATGCCGTGGGGGTCAATCTCGGGATCATGATCGCCTTCCTGGCCGGCGGCTGGCTGGCCCATCGGTTCGGCTGGCGCGTCGCCTTCATCGCGGTAGGGCTGCCCGGGCTGCTGCTCGCGCCCTTCTTCTTCACGCGCGGCCGCGAACCGGCGAGGCGCGATCAGGAGGCGGCTGAGGACGCGCCCTCGATGGCAGAATGCTTGCGCTTCCTGCGCGGGCAGCGTTCCTATTGCTGGCTGGTCGTCGGCAGCGGGCTCAGCGCCTTTGCGGGCTATGGCGTGGCAACCTTTGTACCGGCCTTCCTCATGCGATCGCACGGGCTGGATACACAGCAGGTGGGGATGATCTTCGCGATCATCCTGGGCGTCGGCGGCGGCCTGTGCACCTATGGGTCGGGCGTGATGGTCGACTGGCTCGGACGGCGCGATGTGCGCTGGTACATGCGCGTCCCGATCGTCGGCATCCTGCTCGCCCTGCCGTTCTGGCCGCTGTTCCTGCTGGCGCCGAACATCGTTGTCGCCGTCCTTGCCGCGATCGTGCCGCTGTCGGTCAGCGCGGTCTATATCGGGCCGGTGATCACCACGATCCAGATGCTGGCGCCGCCCCGGATGCGCGCGCGGGCGGCGGCGATCCAGCTGTTCATCGGCAATCTGATCGGGCTGGGGCTGGGGCCGCAGGTCATCGGCATCGTCAGCGACGCGCTGGCGCCGGTCTATGGCAATGATTCGCTCCGTTACGCCCTGCTCTCCGGGGTCGCGGCAAGCTTTTGCGCGATGTTCGCCTATTGGCGCGCCTCACGGGCGCTGGCGGCGGACGTCGCGCGAGTGGCGCGAGCTTAACCGCGTTCCGCGGCGGTACCGGCCCGCTACCGCTTCAACGACGCCGCCGCAGCAGTCGGCCGGCGGCTGTGGTGACGCTACCCGCTTCGGGCGTATAGGCGCTCACGCCGTTGACCCAGACTTCGGTGATGCCGCCCGCGGCCTGAACCGGATCGGCGAAGGTCGCCCGGTCGATGATCGTGGCGGGATCGAACAGCACCAGATCGGCATAGGCGCCGGGCTGCAGGACGCCGCGGCCTTCGAGGCCGAAGACGCGCGCCGGCAGCCCGGTCATCTTGTGGATCGCCGTCTCGACCGGAAACAGCCCGACGTCGCGCGCATAGTGACCGACGACGCGCGGGAAGCTCCCCCATAGCCGCGGATGCGGCAACCGGTCATGGGGCAGGCCGTCGCTGCCGATCATCGTGCGCGGGTGCGCGAGGATTCGCCGGACATCGGCCTCATCCATCGAGAAATAGACTGCGCCTGCCGGTTGCAGGCGCCGGGCCGCTTCGGGCTGATCGACGCCCCAGTCGGCGGCGATGTCGGCAAGCATGCGACCCGCGGCCTCAGGGCAGGCGAGCGACCAGGTGATCTGCACCGGCAGGTCGTCGCGCAGCAGCTCGACCAGCAGGGCGGTTGACGAGGCGGCATAGGGATAGGCGTCGAGATCGACGCGCTGATCCGCATTGGATCGCTCGATCAGCGCGAGCGTGTCGCGCGACCTGCCGAAATTCTCGCGTAGCGCGCATTTATGGTGGCTCAGCACGACCGCGCAGCCGACGGTCCGCCCGATCTCCAGCGCTTCCTCGATCGCCTCGACCACGCGGGTCCCTTCATCGCGCAGGTGCGTGACATAGAGCCCGTCGTGCGCGGCGAGCGGCGTGGCTATGCCGGTGACCTCGGCGGTGGTGGCGGCGCTGGACGGCGGATAGGCGAGACCCGTCGAGAAACCCGCGGCCCCCTCGTCCAGCGATTGCTCAAGCAGCGTCCGCATTGCCGCGACCTCATCGGGCCGCGCCTCGCGGTCCAGTGCCTCGCCCATCACGGCGGCGCGCAGGCTCATATGGCCGACCAGCGCCAGTGCATTGACGGCGGGCGGCTGCGCGGCGAGGCGATCGGCATAAGCGGCGAAGCTGCCATAGACCCACCAGCTTTCGTCCCCGAGCAGATCGAGCGGCGCGACCGGCCGTGTGGCGGACCGGAGCGGCGCCAGGCTAACGCCGCAATTGCCGACGACGACGGTGGTGACGCCCTGCGACACCTTGCACGTCATGTCCGCCGGATCGCCCAGGATCGCGCGATCGTCATGCGTGTGCGAGTCGATGAAGCCGGGACTGAGCGCCAGCCCATCTCCAGCGATCTCGCGCGTCGCGGTCCATGCCGCCAGATCGCCCATGGCCAGGATGCGGTCGCCGGTCACGGCGAGATCGCCTTTGGCGGGCGGCGTGCCGGTGCCGTCGATCAGCCGGACGTTCCGGAACAGGATATCGGCGTGTGTCATGCGGGGTTCCGGATCCTTGCTGGCCGGGCGTCGTGCCCGCCATTCCTACCCTGAAATTCTCCGGAACAGAGCGCACGACGTCTTAACCGATCCGGAAACCGGCTTTGCCGGCGCGGACAGATGACCGGCCCAAAGCGTACCTTACAGTGAAGCGCCGGATCGCATAGGCAAAGAATGGCACCTCGTATGACGGTCAGATGACGGCCGTGTCCCGACACAGCCGGGCAAAGGCTGGCGGGCGTTCGTTGATCGGGGAGACCGGGAATGACTATCGGCAAGACCATGTTGCGCACCACTTCAGCCTTTTTCCTCCTTGCCGTACCGGCCACGGCGGCGATGGCGCAGGAGGCGCCGGAGGACAGCCGCTCCGAGGATATCATCATTACGGGCGTGCAGTCCCAGCGCGCGGGAAAGACCGCGGTGCCGCTGCTCGAGACGCCGCAGAACATCCAGGTCCTGTCCACGGCCCTGCTCAAGGATCAGGGCGTGAACCTGCTCGACGATGCGCTGCGCAACGTCGCGGGCGTTTCGGCGGGCGGCGTGGCGCGCGCCTATGACCTGTTCCGTATCCGCGGGTTCGATGCCAGCAGCTTCACCTATGTCGATGCGCTGCCGCGCGGCCTCGCCATCAATGTCGAGCTGGCCGGGATCGAGCAGGTCGAGGTGATCAAGGGTCCGTCCTCGGGCCTCTATGGCAGTGGCTCGGCCGGGGGCATGGTCAATCTGGTCAGCAAGAAGCCCGTGCGCGATGCCTTTGTCGATATCGAGGGCAGCTTCGGCAGCTTCAACTCCACCAATGCGATGATCGATGGCGGCGGGACGCTCAACGGCGCCGGCACCCTCTATGGCCGCCTCGTCGTGAACTATCGCGACGACAAGAGCTTCATCAATTTCCGGCCGGGCACCGAACGGCTCTATGTCGCGCCCTCGCTGACTTTCGAGCCGAGCGACCGGACCAAGATCACCCTGCTCGCCTCGCTTTCCAAGGACTGGAGCGAACTGATCCCCGGCCAGCCCGCCGCGGGTCTGGTCTATGCCGGGCCGCGCGGTTTCTACGATCGCCACGTCTATATCGGCGATCCCAAGGCGATGGGGAGCATCCTCCAGACCGTGGTCACCGCGGGCTATGAGCTCAATCATGAATTCAGCGACAGCGTCTCGCTCTACCAGCGGGCGCGGATCACCGATCTCGACCTGTCCTGGCTGAACCTTCAGCAGCCGCTGGTCTACGATCCGGCGACCGGCGTTCAGACCGAATTCTCGCAGGATTATTTCGAGGACCGGCGGGTCTATGGCATCGATACCGGCCTCAACCTTGCGGTGTCGACCGGCCCGGTGGAGCACCGCTTGTCGGTGGGTGTCGAATATGATGGCCGCCGCACCAATGCCGAGAGCCGGCTGGGCTTCGCGCCTGCGGTCAATCTCGACCTCTATAACCCCGACTATAGCGTGTTCGTGTATCAGCCCCGCACTGCGATCTCGACGCTCGCCTCCAAGTCGGATTCGTTCGGCTTCTACCTGCAGGAGAATGCCAAGATCGGGCGTCTCAACCTCCAGCTCGGCGGCCGCTTCGACACGATCGATTATGGCAATGGCGGTGAGAGCCAGAGCGCCTTCTCGCCCACTGTCGGCGCCACCTACGAGATCGGCGAGGGGCTGGCCCTCTACGCCAATTATGCGCGGTCCTTCTCGCCCCAGGCGGGGCTGTTCGACGCCAATGGCGACCAGATCGATCCCGAGCGCGGCGAGCAATTTGAGGCGGGCGTCAAGTTCGCGCCGGCGGGCAAGCGGCTGAGCGCGACGCTGGGCATCTACCAGCTCACCCGCAGCAACGTTGCGACCGGCATCCCGACCATGCCGGGACGCTATGCGGTGACCGGCAGGCAGCGCAGCAAGGGCATCGAGTTCGACGGCCAGTTCGCGGTGACGCCCGCCTGGCAGATCATCGCCAACTATGCCTATACCGACGCGAAGATCCTACAGGACAATGTGCTGCCGGTCGGCGACCGGGTGCTGGGTGTGCCGCGTCATCAGGCCGGCCTCTGGACGCGCTACGAGATGAAGGAGGGCAGCTTGAAGGGCTTGGCCTTCAGCATTGGCGGCCGCTATCTCTCGAAGCAGGCGGGCGGGGTGCCCAACACCTATTTCCTGCCGGCCTATACGGTGGTGAACGCCAACATCGCCTACCGCACCGGGCCGCTGTCGTTCCGGCTCAACGTCAACAATCTGTTCGACAAGAAGTATTTCATCAGCTCGGTGGGCGAGTATTTCGTGGTCACGGGCAATCCGCGGACCGCGATGCTGACCGTCGGCCTGTCCTACTGACAGGGATGGGCAGGCAGAAAAGGATCCGGCGTCATGTCCATCTATCTGCGTCTGGCCCTGCCGCTGCTGCCGATCTGCCTGGGTGGGGGATCGGCAACAGCGGGCGATCCCGCCAGGATTGAAGCATCCACTCGGTCCTGTGCGGGGCGGGACGTCGCGGTCGGCGGGAAGTCGCTCCATTTCGTGATTTGCGACGGCCGTCGCGGCGGCCCGGTGGTCCTGCTTGAAGCGGGGGCGACGCTCGATTCGACCGAATGGACGAAGGTCATGGCCCGGCTCACCGGTCGAACCGGCGCGACGATCATCGCCTATGACCGCGCCGGGATGGGAAAGAGCCAGGCGCTCGATACGCCCTACGACATCGAACAGGAAATCAACCGCCTACACACCGCCCTCCGCAAGCTTGGGCGAAACCGGCGCCTGCTGATGGTCGGGCACAGCTATGGCGGCTATCTGATCCAGCTTTACGCCCATCGCCATCGCGCGGACGTGACGGGGCTGGTCTATGTCGACGCCAATACCCTGCAGGGTATCGGCGGCGTCGAGGGTGCAAAGGCGCTGATCGATCCGGTGATCGAGGCAGACCGCAAGGGCGAGGGCAAGTTCAACGACATGCGGCTAGCGCATGGCTATGTCGTTGCGACTGAGGTGATGACCCGCATTCCGCCGCCGGTCGGTCTTCCGGTGACCGTCATCACGCAGGGCGCCGCCGATCTGCCGATGCCGGATCCGGGTCCTAGGCGTTGGCGCGATGGCCATCTCGCGCTCGCCGCGGCCACCGGCGGGCGAATTATCTACGCGGACGGCGCAGGCCATATGATACCGATTGAGAAGCCGGAGGTTGTTGCGGATGCGATCTTGGCAACGCTGCGTTCGGTGCAGACCGGAACGCGCCGGCGGGATTGATATGACCGAGTCCTGCCAGCACACCATTTCCACCCTCGTCTGTTGCGATCGGTGATCCGGCGAGCGGCGCTCGCAATGCTGCGTCGGCGATTCCGTCGCCGGGGCAAGTGCGTATGCGTTCGGATTGGGTAGGGTTGGGTAGTGGCGAAGCTTTGATGTCGTGCGGCGGCAACCGCAACCTGGTGATCGCCGTCGAGCGCGACCCGATCGTTGCGCGGGTCCGCCATGATTATGTCCAGTGCGATACCCATCCGTTCGCCGGATCACAGATAATGACATGACCGGGAAAAAAGTTCGCGTTTCCGCTTGACGCCGTGTGATTCGCTACATAGATGGCCACCTCACCGCAGCGGTGCACCACACGGTTCGCTTCTACGGTCAGCAAAAGCAAGGCGCACAGGTCGCCCCGGTAAGAGGGGTTAGGCGGTGCGTCGGTTTTTGTCGCTCTTTGACATTGTGATT
>Ga0247823_10002548_pt1 | contig 14973 bp, 12 predicted proteins | sample 13C_PalmiticAcid_2_FD_192426 | JGI IMG/M metagenome (GOLD analysis project Ga0247823, IMG submission 192426) | Soil microbial communities from agricultural site in Penn Yan, New York, United States - 13C_PalmiticAcid_Day30 | ecosystem: Environmental > Terrestrial > Soil > Agricultural land...
GCTGGTACGCGAGAGCGACGCGTCGCTCTCGCGTACCAGCGGCACGCCGAGACGCGGGTTGCCCTCGATATGGCCCGCCGACGGCACCAGCTCGTTGGGCGGCGTGACCTTGGTCAGCGGCGGGAACAGGCCGTGGACCAGCGCGATCTTCTCGTCGAGGGTCATCCGGGCGACGATCGGCTCGGCGCGGACGCGGGCGTCGGTTGCGGCGGGGACATGAGCCTGTTGCGCAATGCCCGAAGTCGCGCTGAACGCGGTGATCGCGCTGGCCGCGAGCAATGCGGCGATGGTCCTGCTCATGGATATTCCTCTCCTGATTTCTGGCGTGCCCGGATTGCCTATGCGCGCGCAGGACAGCATAAATTGAGAACGTTCACAACAACGGTTTTCCGCCATTCCCGGGATTCGTATACCTAGTTCGGGGTGCTTGACAACGTTGTACAATGGGTTCAAGTGAACGTTCTCAACGAGTGCGGATTCACCGCGCCGCTGAAGGGGAGGATGAGGATGCGGGGCACGACTCGCTCAAATGCACGTCTGTCGATTCGACTGGCGATTGGCGTATCGACGCTGGCGATGGCTGCGACTCCGGCATTGGCACAGGATACGCCGCCACCGGCCGAAGGGTCGGAAGATGTCGTCGTCACCGGTATCCGCGCCAGCCTTGAACAGTCGGCGACCATCAAGCGCGAGGCGCAGGGCATCGTCGATGCGATTTCCGCCGAGGACATGGGCAAGTTCCCCGATACCAACCTCGCCGAATCGCTCCAGCGCATCACCGGCGTGTCGATCGACCGCCAGAATGGTGAAGGCTCGCTGGTCACGGTCCGCGGCTTCGGTCCCGAATTCAACCTGGTGACGGTCAATGGCCGGCAGATGCCGACCGCGCTCATCGGCGACGGCGGCGGTCCGCCGTCCTCGCGTTCGTTCGACTTCGCGAACCTCGCTTCGGAAGGCATCTCGGCGGTCGAGGTCTACAAGAGCGGCCGCGTGACGATGGAGTCGGGCGGCATCGGCTCGACCATCAACATCCGCACCCCGCGCCCGCTCAACAAGCCCGGCCTGCGTGGAAGCCTGTCGGTGAAGGGCGTGTACGACACGTCGCGCAACGAAGGCGATCCGATCACCCCCGAAGTGTCGGGCATCATCAGCTCGACCTTTGCCGACGACCGGATCGGGATCATGATCGCGGGCTCCTACCAGAAGCGCAGGTCGAGCACGAATACCGCCGGCGCCGGCTGGCGTGACGGCTATCTCGGCAGCGAGAACAACTGGGGGTCGCTGGCGCAGCCAGGCACGCCGCGCGCTGCGAACATCACCAACCGGCCCGATCCGACTGACGTCTATCAGGTGCCGCAGAACGCGAACTACAATCTGCAGGACATCAATCGCGAGCGCATCAACGGGCAAGCGGTGTTGCAATTCCGCCCGATGGACAGCCTCACCGCGACATTCGACTTCATCTACTCGCGCAACACGGTTGAAACGCGGAGCACCGACGTCGGCGTGTGGTTCAACCATGAAGACACGTCGAGCGCGTGGACCGACGGCCCGATCGCCGGCCCGATCTTCTATACCGAGCGCTTTGCGCCCCCCACGGGGGTTCCTGGCCCGAATGCCCTCTATGGCGGCAAGGATCTTTCGTACGGTGGCGGGCTGACCGAGAACCGCGCCGAGAACAAGTCCTTCGGCGGCAATCTGGAGTGGAAGGCGCCGGGCGGCGTGACGGTGGAACTCGACTTCCACCATTCGACGGCGGAGGTGAAGCCGGTCAACAACTGGGGCTCGAGCATGTCGCTGGGCACCGCCGTGTTCGGCGTTCGCAACCAGTCGGTGAATTTCGAGAACGACTTGCCGGTTATTTCCTATGAGATGTTCCCGGGGATCGATGCGCTGAATCCGGCGATGATCACGTCAACCGGCAACGCATTCCGGAATGCCCAATTCCGGAACCGGATCAATCAGGTCCAGCTGCGCGGCCACTACGATCATGACGGGGGGTTCCTCGACAGCATCGATTTCGGCGTATCCTATATCGACAGCAAGGTGCGCTCGGCCTTCGGCACGATCCAGAACGATGATACCTGGGGCGGCGCCGGACCGGCGTCGGACATTCCCGACGACATCTTCAAGCTGGTGACGCTACCGGACAAATTCCCGGGCCTGGCGCAGTCGGGCATGATCCAGAGCTTCTATACCTTCAATTTCGAGCGAATGGCCGATCTGATCCAGCAGAAATATCAGACCTGCAGCAATCCCGCGACGGGCTCGGCCCAGCCGGGTACCTGCCTGGCCAACTTCAATACCGACCGGCGTATCAACGAGAAGACGCTGGCACCGTACCTTCAGGTCGCGACCAAGTTCGACCTGTTCGACAACCCGGGGCATTTCGTGGCGGGTATCCGCTATGAATCGACCGACATCGCGTCGTCGGCGCTGGTGCCGGTGCCGACGACGACACGGTGGGTGGGCGACAACGAGCTCAACGTCGTGTTCTCGGGCCAGAGCGACTTTACGCAGTTCAAGGGCTCCTATGACAACTGGCTGCCGGCGTTCGACTTCGACATCTCGCCGATGCGGAACGTCAAGCTGCGCGCATCGTACAGCCATACGATCACGCGCTCCGGCTACGCCAACATGCAGGGCGGGCGAACGATCGACACACTGTTCCGCGTCGGTGGCGGTACGGGCGCGCAGGGCAACCCGGGCCTCATTCCCTTCAAGTCGAAGAATATCGATCTGTCGGCGGAATGGTATTACGCGCCCAGCAGCTACATTTCGGTGGGCTACTTCCACAAGGATGTGAGCAATTTCATATCCACGACGCGTATCAACTCCAGCGCGTTCGGGCTGACCACGCCGGTCAACGGGCCGCGCTGGAATGCCGCGGTGGCTGCACTCGGGGCGAACGCGACGGTCGGCCAGATCCGGCAGTACATCATCACGAACTTCCCCAACACGGTCACCGGCAACATCATCAACGCCGCGCCGGGTGATCCGCTGGTGAATTTCGAGATCACAACTCCGGTCAACAGCGATCAGACCGCTGCGCTCAATGGCTGGGAGTTCGCGCTCCAGCATGCCTTCTGGGATACCGGCTTTGGCGTGATTCTGAACTATACGATCGTCAACGGTGACGCGACCTACGACAATACGAAGCCGTCCTCGGTGACTCAGTTCGCGCTGGTCGGTCTCAGTGACAGCGCCAATGCCGTCGCCTATTACGACAAGAACGGGATACAGGCGCGTGTCGCATGGAACTGGCGCGACAAGTTCCTGGCTGGGGCAGGGCCGAACCCCTCCTATACGGAGGAATATTGGCAGATCGACGCCAGCGCGAGCTACGAGTTCATGCCCGGTCTCACGGCGTTCGTCGAAGGGATCAACCTGACCGGAGAAGGCAGGCGCGGGCATCTGCGGCACGAGAACAATGTGACGTTCGTGCAGCCGGGATTTGCGCGCTACTCGGCCGGTGTCCGGTTCAACTTCTAGGGCAGAAGCGCTTCGTTTCCGGCCCGCGCGCTTTCGGGTGACGCGGGCCGGATGCTGGCCTAGGGTCCAACGTAATGAATAGCGTGGTGGAGAGGGTGGTCATCGTGGGCGGCGGCACTGCCGGCTGGCTTGCGGCGTCGCGCCTCGCCAACTCGCCGCGGGGACGTTCCGGCGCACTTCGCGTCACGCTGATCGAAGCGCCTGACATCCCGATCATCGGGGTCGGCGAAGGGACGTGGCCGACGATGCGCGCGACGCTGTCGGCGATCGGTCTTGGCGAGGCCGAATTCCTCGTCGCGTGCGACGGTTCGTTCAAGCAGGGATCGCGCTTCGACGGCTGGGTCGATGGCACGGCCGGGGACAGCTACTATCACCCCTTCACCTCGCCGCCTGCCGCGGCGACCCGGGATCTGCTTGCGGCCTGGCAGGCGTCGGCGCCCGACCTGTCCTTCGCCGCGGCGATGACTCCCCAGGCGCATGTCTGCGACCAGAATCTCGCCCCGCGCCAGCGGACGATGCCCGATTATCAGGGCGCCGCGAACTACGCCTATCATCTCGATGCCGGCAAGTTCGCGGCGCTGCTGACCTCGCATGCGACGCAGCGGCTTGGTGTCGAGCATGTCGCCGCGCATGTCACCGGCGTGCGGCGCGGTGACGGCAATACCATCGCCACGGTCGTGACGCGTGAGCGGGGTGAGATCGCCGGCGACCTGTTCATCGACTGCACTGGTCTTGCGGGCGTGCTCATCGGCGAAGCGCTTGGCGTCGAATGGATCGACCGCAGCGACACGCTATTCAACGATCGCGCCCTTGCCGCGCAGGTCCCCGTCGCGCCCGGGAGCGCGATTGCGTCACAGACGGTATCGACCGCGCACGAGGCGGGCTGGATCTGGGATATCGGCTTGCCCGGCCGCCGCGGCATCGGCTGCGTCTATGCCAGCCGCTTCATGGACGATGCGGCGGCGGAGGCCACGCTGCGCGCTTATATCGCCCGTGTCCTGCCCGATGCGCCGGAGGTACCGGTGCGCCGCCTGGCATTTCCGACGGGACATCGTGCGCGTTTCTGGCAGGGCAATTGCGTCGCCATCGGTCTGTCGGCGGGCTTTATCGAGCCGCTCGAGGCGTCGGCGATCGTGCTGATCGAATTGTCCCTGAACGCGCTGATCGACAATTTCCCCGCCGATACTGCGGCGATCCCGATCCATGCCGAACGCTTCAACGCATTGTTCGGGTATCGCTGGGACCGCATCGTCGAGTTCCTGAAGCTCCATTATGTCCTCAGCCGCCGCCAGGAACCCTATTGGCTGGCGCAGCGTGATCCGGCGCATGTGCCGGAACGGCTGGCGGGGATGCTGACGCTGTGGCGCGACCAGCCGCCATCGACCTGGGATTTCCCGCAGGTCGACGAAATCTTCTCGGCCGAGAGCCATCAATTCATCCTCTATGGCATGGGACATCCCGTGCCCGCGGACATGCAGGCCAACGAACAGGCTAGCGCAATGCTGATGCAGAACCGGCAGCGCGGGCGCGCACTCGCCGCGGCGCTGCCCGGCAACCGCGACTATCTCGACATGCTGCACAATGACGCCGGCGCCGTCGCTGCGCGCCAGGAAAGAAGAATATGACTCAGCACGCCATTCTCGACAACAAGACCCACCGCGCGCTCCGCGTGCGTTCTGATGTGGGAACCGACCTGGGCGATGGCGTGATGGGGACGCTGATCGTGCCCGACGAATTCCGCAACGTGCAGGGCCATTTCCCGATCCTGTTCCGCCGCGAACCGGGCCGCGACGATTTCTTCGCGCTCGCGCTGTTCGGCTTTGAAAACGGGGAGAATCTCTTCCTCGACGGCAGCCGCTGGGACGCACGCTACCGCCCGCTGTCGCTCGCGATCCAGCCCTTCCTGATCGGGCATCCGCAAAGCGGGGAGGGGCCGGGGCAGGTCCATATCGACCTTGGCCATCCGCGCATCGCTGCGGACGGCGACGGCGTTCGGCTGTTCGATGCCGAGGGCGCGGCGACTCCCTATCTCGAGGAAATCGCCGAGCGGCTCGGCGCGCTGGATGAGGGGTATCGTGGAAGCAAGGCATTCTTCGACGCGCTGATCGCCTATGAACTGCTCGAACCCTTCAGCCTCGAAGTGACGCTTGACGATATGTCGGTGCATTCGCTGGTCGGCTATCACATTATCGATGAAGCGAAGCTGCACGCGCTCGACGCGGACGCGATAGGACGCCTCCATGCCGACGGGCATCTGATGCCGATCTTCATGGCGCTCGCATCCCTGTCGCAGATCTCCGCGCTCGTCGCGCGCAAGAATCGCGGGCTTGCGCGTGGCTGAGGAAGGCGTGTCTGTCTGCGCCTCTCTGACCAGGGTGCCCGAGCGCGTTTGGGAGGCGGGGGCGGATCTCGACACGTTGTTGAAGGACGCGCGCGAACCCTTTGTCGTACGCGGGCTGGTTGCTGACTGGCCGCTGGTCGCCGCAGGGAATCAGGGTGCGCGCGCCGTGCGGAGCTACCTGCTGGACCATGCCCGCGACCGGCCGTTCTCGGTCTCGATTGGTGCGCCGGGGCATGACGGGCGGATGTTCTACGATACCGACATGCAGATGAATTTCCGCACCGGAACGGGCAAGCTGGCCGATATCTTCGCGGGGATGGACAAGGCGGAGGAGCTTGGCGAGAGCCGCACGGTCTATCTCGCCTCGATCGACATTCCGTCGCATTTCGATGGTCTGGACGAAGCCAACCCGATCGACCTCGGATCGCGCGATCCGCTCAAGAGCATCTGGATCGGCACGCGGACGCTGATCGCCGCGCACAATGATTTCCCCGACAATCTCGCCTGCGTCGCGGTCGGCCGGCGGCGGTTCACCCTGTTCCCGCCTGACCAGTTCCGGAACCTGTATCTGGGGCCGATCGACAACACGCCCGCGGGCCGTACGGTGAGCATGGTCGATTTCCACGATCCGGATTTCGAGCGGTACCCACGCTTCCGCGAGGCGCTCGACCACGCGATGGTGGTCGAGCTTGGCCCCGGCGACGCGATCCACATCCCGATGATGTGGTGGCACCACATCGAGGGGCTCGATCCGTTCAATGTGCTCGTCAATTACTGGTGGCGCGAGAGTCCGCGCTGGCTCGGCCAGCCGCAGGACGCGCTCAACCACGCGATCCTCTCGATCCGCGATCTGCCGGCCGAACAGAAGGCGCATTGGCGCGCGCTGTTCGATCATTATGTCTTTGCCAATGGAGACGATGTGACCGACCATCTGCCTGAAGGAATGCGCGGCATTCTCGATCCGCTGACGCCGGAAACGGCTTCGCGCATCCGCGCCTATCTGCTGCGGCAGCTCAACCGGTGAGCGCGCGCCCTGCGACACGCGTGGTCATCGCGGGCGGCGGCACCGCGGGCTGGATGGCGGCTGCGGCGATCAGCCGCACCATGGGGCATACGGTCGACCTGACTCTGGTCGAGTCCGAGCAGATCGGCACGATCGGCGTGGGGGAATCGACGATCCCGCCTTTGGTCAATTTCAACCGCATCCTGCGCATCGGCGAGGCCGAGTTCATGCGCGCGGCGCAGGCGACCTTCAAGCTCGGCATCCTGTTCGACAACTGGAAGCATGACGGCCACAGCTATTTCCACAGCTTCGGCCTGTCGGGGAAGGATCACTGGTCGGCCGGGTTCCAGCATTTCTGGCTCTATGCCCGGTCGCGCGGTTTTCCCGAGCCCTATGACGACTATTGCCTCGAGCTCGCCGCGGCGATGCAGGGCAAGTTCGCGCATCTGCCGCAGGATCGCATGAACTATGCCTATCACGTCGATGCGACGCTCTACGGCCGTTACCTTCGCAAGCTGGCCGAGGAAGCCGGAACCAAGCGCGTCGAAGGCAAGATCCAGCGCATCGAGCTCAACAGCGAAACCGGCGACATCGCCGCGCTCCACCTTGACGGAGAGCGGCGGATCGAGGGCGACATGTTTGTCGACTGTACTGGTTTCCGAGGGTTGCTGATCGAGGGGGCGTTGCACGCCGGGTTCGAGGATTGGGGGCATTGGCTGCCCAACGACAGCGCGATCGCGGTGCAAGCGAAGCATCTGGGACCGCCCCAGCCCTATACCCAGGCGATCGCGCATGATGCGGGCTGGCAATGGCGGATTCCTTTGCAGCATCGCATGGGCGCGGGGATCGTCTATTCCAGCGGCTATCTGTCACGCGACGAGGCGCACCACCGGCTGATCTCGACCGTGGGCGAGCCGTTGATCGAGCCGTTCGACATCAAGTTCCGCGGCGGCGTGCGGCGCAGGCAATGGTACCGCAACTGCGTCGCCATCGGCCTGTCGGGCGGTTTCGTCGAGCCGCTGGAGGCGACGACGGTGCACCTGATCCAGCGCGCGGTGCTGCGCTTCGTGCGGCTGATGCCCAATGGCCGGGTAAGCGAACGCGATGCCGCCGAATTCAACGAGCAGCAGCGCCAGGATATCGAGCAGATCCGCGATTTCGTGATCCTGCACTACAAGGCGACCAATCGGCGCGACAGCGCGTTCTGGCGGCATGTCGCAAACATGCCGGTGCCGGATTCGCTGGCGCAGAAGATCGAGCTGTTCCGCGAGACCGGTCGCACCTTCCGCAAGAATGAGGAGCTTTTCGCAGAGAACAGCTGGGTGCAGGTGATGATGGGGCAGGGGATCGATCCGCAGGCCTGGCATCCGATCGCGGAGAAGCTCTCCGACGAGGAACTGGTGCGGCTGCTGGCGACGCTGCGCGAAGATGTGACCCGCACTGTCGCGACGCTTCCTGAGCATCATGCCTATGTCGCGCAATATTGCGGCGCGGCCGACCCGCTGGCGGCCTGAGGAACGACGAGCGTATGGCACGCCGCAAACAGGCCGTCACGATCCGGCACGTCGCCGCCGACGCTGGAGTGTCGCTCCAGACCGTGAGCCGCGTCATCAACAAGGAACCGAACGTCCGGCCCGAAATGGCTGAACGCGTCCGCGCCTCGATTGCACGTCTGGGCTATGTTCCTTCGATCGCGGCACAGCGGATGAGCGGATCACGATCCTACCTCATCATGGCGCTCAACGATCGCGAGCGCACGATCGACGGCTGGCGCGCGCGCGACGGCACCGACTGGGTCGATCAGATGCTGCTCGGCGGGATGCTGACCTGCGCCGAGCACGGCTACCGGCTGATCGTCGAACTGGTCGATACGCATAGCGATCATATCGAGCGCGAGTTGAGCGCTGCGCTGGCGGCGTTGCAGCCCGATGGCGTGATCCTGACGCCACCCCACTCGGCCAACCCGGCCATCCTCGCGCTCCTCGACGACGCGCATATCGGGCTGGCGCGGATTGGTTCGCTGGCGGAGGGGCCGGGGTTCCGGCTGACGATGGGGGACGATATCGCCGCAGCGCTGGCGACGCGGCACCTGATCGAACTTGGGCATGAGCGGATCGGGTTGATCGCCGGGCCGGACGAATATGAGCTGAGCGGCTGGCGTGTCGACGGCTGGCGCGCCGCGATGGCGGAGGCGGGGCTTTCGACGGACGGGCTGCTGGCGCAGGGAGACTTTTTACGTCAGTCCGGCCGTGCCGCGACGCCGCTTCTGATGGAGGCGGGCGCGACTGCGATCATCGCGAGCAATGATCAGATGACGCTGGGCGCGCTGGAGATCGCGCGTGAGCGCGGGCTGAACGTCCCCGGTGATCTGTCGCTGATCAGCTTTGACGATACACCGATTGCACGGTTCAATCATCCGCCGCTGACCGCGATCACCCAACCGATCGCGGATGTGACCGCACGCGCAGTGGAGTTGATCATCGCTGAGCGGAGCGGGCAGGACGCGCCTGACGGGCCAGTCATCGTGGTCCCCACGTTGACGGTGCGGCAATCGACCGGGCCGCGGCGTCGCTGAGCGTGGTTTTGAGCCGCATGCGCAGAGCATGCTGGTGCGGGCGGGGGGACTTGAACCCCCACGGGCCTAAGCCCAACGGATTTTAAGTCCGGTGCGTCTACCATTCCGCCACGCCCGCGCGTGTCGGATGGCTCTATCGGGTCAAAGGATGGGTGCCAAGCGCGTTGGCGGTCCGGCCTCTAGACGTTGAGGCGGCCGCGCATTTCCTTGCCGGGCTTGAAGTAGGGCACGCGCTTCGCATCGACATCGACGGTTTCGCCGGTGCGGGGGTTGCGGCCGGTGCGCGCATCGCGCGCGCGGGTGGAGAAAGCACCGAAACCGCGCAACTCGACGCGGCCGTCGGAAACCAGGCGCGTCGTGATTTCTTCGAAGAAGGTATCGACGATGCGTTCGATCTCGCGCGTGGACAGGCCGGGATTGTCCGTCGCCAGCATCTGCACGAGTTCAGAACGGATCATTCCGTGTCCCCAAATGCCCGGCGGTGTCATCATACCGGGAAATCACATCTCGGCCCTGGGCCAGGGCCGTTGCGCGGGGATGATTTTAGGCTCGATTCCGCACCTGCATCAATCGAATCTTGCGGCGGGAATCCCGTTTTTGGAGGATCGGCAGGGAAACCGTTGAAAAGATTGGCGGGGCGGGCGGCAAAAACCGCCCGCCCCGCACCAAATCACTTCTTATCTTCGCGTGCCTTGAGGGCTTCGCCGAGAATGTCGCCCAGCGACGCGCCCGAGTCGGACGAGCCGTACTGCGCAACCGCCTGCTTCTCTTCGGCGATCTGCATCGCCTTGACCGAGAAGGTCGGCTTCTTCGAACGGTCGAGGCCGGTGACCATCGCGTCGAACTTCTGGCCGACCTGGAAACGCTCCGGACGCTGTTCGTCGCGGTCGCGGCCGAGGTCGGTGCGCTTGATAAAGCCGGTCGCGCCATCGTCGCCAACCTGCACTTCGAGACCCGCGTCGCGGACCTCGAGCACCGTTACGGTGACGACTTCGTTCTTGTTGACGCGCGAGCCGGCGCCGCCGGCAGCAGCCGCGGCGGTGGGGACGCCACCACGCTCAAGCTGCTTCATGCCGAGCGAGATGCGCTCCTTGTCCGGCTCGACGGCCAGAACGACGGCCTTGACCATCTCACCCTTGCGGTGAAGCGCCAGCGCGTCCTCGCCCGAGATGCCCCAGGCGATGTCCGACATGTGGACCATGCCGTCGACGTCGTTGTCCAGGCCGATGAACAGGCCGAACTCGGTGGCGTTCTTGACTTCGCCCTCGACCTCGGTGCCGACCGGATGGGCAGCCGCGAAGGCCTCCCACGGGTTCTGGTGAGCCTGCTTGAGGCCCAGCGAGATGCGGCGCTTGTCCTGATCGACCTCGAGCACCACGACATCGACTTCCTGCGAGGTCGAGACGATCTTGCCCGGATGGACGTTCTTCTTGGTCCAGCTCATCTCCGAGACGTGGACGAGGCCCTCGATGCCCGGCTCGAGCTCGACGAACGCGCCATACTCGGTGATGTTGGTCACGCGGCCCGACAGCTTCGCGCCGACCGGGTACTTCGAACCCGCGCCATCCCACGGATCGCTCTCGAGCTGCTTCATGCCGAGCGAGATGCGCTGGGTGTCGCGGTTGATGCGGATGATCTGCACCTTCACCGTGTCGCCGATGTTCAGCATCTCCGACGGGTGGTTGACGCGCTTGTAGCTGAGGTCGGTGACGTGCAGCAGGCCGTCGATGCCGCCGAGATCAACGAACGCACCGTAATCGGTGATGTTCTTGACGACGCCGTCGATCACCTGGCCCTCGGCCAGCGACTGGATCAGGCCCGAACGCTGCTCGGCGCGGTTCTCTTCGAGAACGGCGCGGCGCGACACGACGATGTTGCCGCGCTTGCGGTCCATCTTGAGGATCTGGAAGGGCTGCGGCAGGTCCATCAGCGGCTGCACATCGCGCACCGGACGGATATCGACCTGCGAACCCGGGAGGAACGCCACGGCGCCCGACAGGTCGACCGTGAAGCCGCCCTTGACGCGGCCGAAGATGATGCCCTCGACGCGGTTGCCCTGCGAGAATTCGAGCTCGAGCTTGTCCCATGCGGCTTCGCGGCGGGCGCGGTCGCGGCTGAGCATCGCTTCGCCGTTCGCATTCTCGACGCGGTCGACATAGACTTCGACTTCGTCACCGACCTTGAGCTCGGCGGGCTGGCCGGGGGCTGCGAATTCGCGCAGCGGCACGCGGCCTTCGCTCTTGAGGCCGACGTCGATGATGGCGAGGTCGTTTTCGATGCCGGTGACGGTGCCGATGACGACACGGCCTTCAAAGCTCTCTGCGCCGCCAAGGGTCAGGTCGAGCAGCGCGGCGAAATCGTCGCGCGTGGGGTTTGCCGAAGTGGCCATAAAGGGTTCAGTCCTAACTATCGTTTTTCCGGCCGGCTGGTTGGATCCAGCGGTCTTGAAGGCCGAAATGCCGTGGCGGCCGTATGCCGGTCACGGCATCCGATGGGCACGCACCGCGGAGTGGGGTATCGCGCTTTGTTCAAAGCGAAAATGGCGCGTGAGATCATCTCTCCGCGCCCCCCTCCGCGAGCACTTGCCCGCCGGACGGAGCGCGCCTTAGCCCCAGCGGGTGCGAAAGGCAAGAAAATCCCCCTATTTGCGCGCGGAGGCATGGGCCAATACCGATTATTTACCTTGGTGCGGCAAACCCCGCGCCCAGCAATATAGTGGGGGAGGGGCTGTGGCACCGGTGGCATCATCGGCGGCGGATACGGAGTGCGTGGTCGTGGCGTCAGAGCCCGGTCTGTACGAGATCGTCCGCGACGACCGGGTCAGGATTCTGCGGATCAACAGCGTTGCCGTGCAGCAGCTCACCGATGTCGATCGCTATCTGACGATACTGGGCGAAATCGTGCGCGATGCACGGCTTCGCTTTGGCAAAGTGCGTGTCCTCGCCGACCTGCGCAATTCGCCGATCCGTACCCAGGAAGCGGCCGAGCGGATGCGGACGGGTAACCTCGCGCTGTACCGTGATGGCGACCGGGTCGCGCTGATCGTGGAATCGAGCCTGCTCAAGATGCAGCTGCGCCGCACGCTGGTGGAATATCAGAACATCTTCCTGTCGCCGAGTGCGGCGGAGACGTGGCTGACGGCGCTCGATTGAGGGTAGGGGCAGGCTGAGACCGCGCCCGCCTTATCCCGTCATTCCCGCGAAGGCGGGAATCCATTGCCGATGCCGGAGCTGCTCGCACCGGCAGGGCAGCCAGAATGGATCCCCGCCTTCGCGGGGATGACGGCGGATGGCGTCGGAGACGGCGGGGATGACGTCAGGAAGGCGGGGATAGCGTTCTGAGCTGGTGTCCAGGGTTGCCCGCCGCCGCCCGGGAAGAGGGAAAGGCGGCGGCGAGCGAGCGGGTTACGGCTTCCAGGCCGTGAAGGGCAGGTTGAGCGCTTCCGCCACCGCTTCGTGCGTGATTGCGCCCTTGTAGACGTTGAGGCCGGCGGCAAGATGCGGATCGGCGGCCATCGCCGCCTCTGCGCCGAGATTGGCGAGCTTCATCACGAACGGCAGCGTCGCGTTGTTGAGCGCAAAGGTGCTGGTGCGCGCGACCGCGCCCGGCATGTTGGCGACGCAATAATGGATCACACCGTCAACTTCGTAGACCGGATCCTCGTGCGTGGTGGCGTGGCTGGTCTCGAAGCAGCCCCCCTGGTCGATCGCGATGTCGACGAGCACCGAGCCGCGCTTCATCGTCTTGAGCATGTCGCGGGTGACGAGCTTGGGCGCGGCGGCGCCCGGCACGAGCACTGCACCGATCACCAGTTCCGCCTGTGTCACGGCCGCCGCGATCGCCGCCTTGCTGGCATAGGCAGTCTTGATCTGGCTGCCGAAGTGCAAGTCCAGCTCGGCAAGGCGAGCGTTGCTGATGTCGTAGATGGTGACGTCGGCGCGCAGGCCGGTGGCCATCTGCGCGGCGTTGATGCCCGACACGCCGCCACCGAGGATCGCGACCTTGGCCGGGGCGACGCCGGGGACTCCGCCGAGCAGCACGCCGCGGCCGCCCTGTTCCTTCTCGAGATAGTGCGCGCCGACCTGAACCGACATGCGGCCCGCGACTTCGCTCATCGGCTTGAGCAGCGGCAGCGAGCGGTCGCTGGCGGTAACCGTCTCATAGGCGATGCAGGTCGCGCCCGACTTGATGAGGCCCGCCGCCTGCTCGGGATCCGGCGCAAGGTGGAGATAGGTGAACAGCGTGTGGCGCGGTTCGAGCATCGCCACTTCCTGGGCCTGCGGCTCCTTGACCTTCACGATCATGTCCGACTGCGCGAACACGTCGGCGGCGGTGGCGACGATGCGCGCGCCAGCGGCGACATAGTCAGCGTCCTGGATGTCGATGCCGCTGCCCGCATTGGTCTGCACGACCACGTCATGGCCGTGCGCGGTGAGTTCCGCGACCAGCGACGGCGTCAGGCCGACGCGATATTCGTGATTCTTGATTTCCTTGGGGACACCGACGCGCATCTTCACTCTCCGGATTCGATCTGTTGGATTCGATTTGTTTCGAAGAGGAGCGTAACGCAGGATACCGCCGCGAATCTCTGCAAACTTATGTGCCTTGCGCAGGCGATATGCATGAATATTCTGACTACAGTCATTCTAAGTGAGATTTATGCAAGATGGACCGGATTGACGAAGCGATCCTGAAACAACTGTCGCTTAATGCCCGCGCGCCGGTGAGCCAGATTGCGGGGCAGGTGGGGCTTTCGCAATCGGCGTGCACCCGGCGTATCCAGGCCCTCGAAGCGTCGGGGCATATCCTGGGCTACAGTGCGCGGCTGGGGCTGCGGCGGCTGGGCTACAGCGTGACCGCGATGGTCGATATCACGCTGGGCACCGAGGTGGGCGAGGATCTGGCGCGGTTCGAAGCAGCGGTCGCGCAGATCGACGGGATCGTCGAATGCGCGCTGGTTTCGGGCGGCTACGACTATCGCCTCAAGATATTGTGCCGCGATCTGGACGATTACGAGCGGCTGCACCGCGAAGAAATGGGGCGGCTGCCCGGGGTGGTGAAGATCAGCTCCAGCTTCGTGCTGCGCGCGGTGCCGACACGGAGCGAGGCGAATGCTCTTTTTCCCGCCACGGGACGGTGAATGTCGGCGCAATTGCACCGCGATGCTGCACGTGCTAACTGCGCCGCCGTTTCAACGGACAGGTAGCCGGTCTGACATGACCACTGCATTGCTCGCCACGGTACGCAAGTTTCTCCCGTGAGCGAGGCCAACGGAAGCGCCGAGCCGGCAGCCGACTCGTCTTCCCATTCCATCGATGATCAGCATCACGCATATGGCCGCCCGGCGGCCATCGCGAAGCTTGTCGTCGGTGCGATCGGGATCGTGTTCGGCGACATCGGCACCAGCCCGCTCTATGCGTTCCGCGAAGCCTTTGCGGGGCATCACCCGCTGACGCTCGACGAAGCGCACATCATGGGCGTGATCAGCCTGATGTTCTGGTCGATGCTGCTGATCGTGACGCTGAAATACGTCACCGTCATCATGCGCGCCGACAACAAGGG
>Ga0247823_10002549_pt1 | contig 14972 bp, 9 predicted proteins | sample 13C_PalmiticAcid_2_FD_192426 | JGI IMG/M metagenome (GOLD analysis project Ga0247823, IMG submission 192426) | Soil microbial communities from agricultural site in Penn Yan, New York, United States - 13C_PalmiticAcid_Day30 | ecosystem: Environmental > Terrestrial > Soil > Agricultural land...
GGTGAGCTACGTTTAGTCGTGAGCACTTTGGCGGAAATGTTGTTCTCGGCGATGTTGGCGCCGGTTCGTATGATGTTTCATACGCAGTTCGTTGTGACTGCTCTCGTCGGCTGGGCGATTCAATGGAAATCCCCGCCGCGCGAGGATGCCGAGACCACGTGGGAGGAGGCGGTGCAGCGCCATGGATTGCACACCGTGTTCGGCGCCGTTTGGGCGAGCCTTATTTACTCGCTCAATCCGGCGATATTGTGGTGGCTGTTGCCCATCGTTGGCTCGCTCATGTTGTCGATCCCGCTATCGGTTCTCTCCAGCCGGGTTTCATTAGGCCGCCTGCTTCGCAAGGCGCGGCTCTTTTTGATCCCCGAGGAGTGCAGGCCACCCAATGAACTTCGCTTGGCCAGAAAGTATGTCATGGCCGGAAAAACGCCCGCTGGATTTATCGAAAGCGTTATCGATCCGGTCGCCAACGCAGTGATTTGCGCATCCGGCATGGGGCGCGTTCGATCTACTGAGGGATTCATCGAGCAACGGTCTCAGCTTGTGCTGGAAGCATTAACGGGCGGCCCGGAGATGCTGAGTTCTCGGCAGAAGATGCTGCTGTTGAATGATCCCGTAGCGCTTTCAGAATTGCATTTGCAAGCGTGGACATCAATAAACGCGCATCCTTTATGGATTGATGCGCGCGCTACGCCGACACACGGGGCGCGGGTTCTGGACGCTCAACCTGCGGGCGTTGGGGCCGTGTCTTTCAATTACTGATTCTCCAGCGTTACCGAGTTAAGAACTGAGCAGGCGCCGCATGCGGCGCCTGACTTTCACTCGCGTTAGCTATGAGGGGCCATGTTCAAAAAAAACCATCTTGTTTACCTGGTGGCTGCCTGTTACTGCGCGTTCGCAAACGCTGAACCACTACCACCTGATGGCGAGTGGCGTGGTTCGCTAAGCGCGGGCGTCAGCTTGGCGTCCGGCAATACGGAATCGAGTAACGGCAACATCGGCGCCAATGCTGCAAGAGCAACGGAAGACGACAAACTGCAATTTTATTTGACGGCTTTATACGGTACTCAAACCGATGCGAACGATGTGGATACCGAAACGGCGAAGTTAGCCCGGACAGGCGTTAAGTACGACCATGACATGACCGCGAAAACATTCAGTTTCACATCGTTGGACCTGGAAACTGACAAGCTCCAGAAGCTTGATTTGCGAAGTGTGCTTGGCGTCGGCGTGGGTTATCACATCATTAAAACGCAGGAAACAATGTTCGATATCTTCACCGGTTTAACTTACAACCGGGAGCGATTCGATGATGTCAGTCGATATTCAACGGAGCTTTTACTGGGCGAGGAAACGTCGCACAAGATTTCCGAGGCCACGTCTTTCAAGCAGCGATTGGCTCTTTATCCAAATCTGCGGGAGCGGGACGAGTACCGCGCTCAGCTCGACGCTAGCCTGAATACCGCGATAACGAGCAAGATTGGTTTACAGCTTACGCTTTCCGGGCGATATCAGAGCAACCCGCAGCCGGGCGTCAAGAAAAACGATTTGTTGTTTTTGACGAACGTGACTTATAAGTTTGGGCCGAAATAATAGACTTCTTTCGTAACCTACTGCGCGCCCTGAGATCGAACCTCCGGTGCTCAACGTACTATTCGTACCCTTGCAGGGCGCGTTTGCGTTTGCACACGCAAACCGTTCCGCAGGCGGGGAGCATGCTCCCCGAAACCCCTGCTACACCCTCCGCTCCTCGGTTCGATCTCAGGGCGCTCGCTACGGTTTCGAAAGAAGTCTAATTCTGGAGTTCCCTAAGTTTTAAACGGCTGCCGCTCATTCAACTCATCAATATAAGCCGCCATGCCCGATGTTTCCCGAGTCAGATAGCGTTCCACCGCCGAGGAAAATTCCGGTCTGGCCAGCAAGTGAGTCGATAGCGTTTTTACCGGAATAAAGCCGCGCGCCAATTTATGTTCTCCCTGCGCGCCGCCCTCAAATCTAGCGATTCCCCGCTCGATGCAAAATTCAATCGCTTGGTAGTAGCAGGTCTCGAAATGTAAGCCCGCATTGAATCCCGTTGTACCCCAGTAGCGGCCGTACAAGGTTTGTTCATTGAACAAATTAAACGCGCTGGCGATCGGCTTACCGTCTTGTTCGGCGATGATCAATAACACTTGATTGGCCATGGTGACGCCTAGATGGAGGAAGAACTCCAACGAGAGATAAGGCGTCGAGCGATGAGCGCGATAGGTGTTGACGTAACAACGATGAAAAAAACGCCAATCGGCTTCTTGTATGTTGTCGCCTGTCAGTCGGCGAAAAGTAATACCAGCGTCCGTGACCTTGCGCCGCTCCTGACGGATCTTCTTGCGTTTGTCATGCGTCATGCCGGCGAGGAAATCCGCGAATGACGCATAGCCAGCGTTATGCCAATGGAACTGAACACCTGTCCGAATCAGGAATCCGCGCTCTTGCATTTCCGCAGCCTCGTCCTCTGCGGGGAAGAGGCAGTGAAACGACGAGAGCCCGCTTTCCTTGGCTAGTTGAACCACGGCGTCGATCAAGGGACCTCGAAAACGAGATTCGCTCACAAGTAAACGGCGCCCGGTGACCGGCGAGAACGGAATAGCGCACAAGAGTTTCGGATAGTAATTAAGTCCGGCTTGTTGATAAGCGTCCGCCCAAGCCCAGTCGAATACGTACTCCCCGTACGAGTGATCCTTGAGATACAACGGAATGGCGCCTTCCAGCACGCCATTCACCTTGAGGAGTAAGTATTGCGGCGTCCAACCACTGTCGCCAGCGGCGCAGCCTGTGTGATGCAAACCATCGAGAAACGCATGGGAGAGGAGGGGGTGCCCCCCCGCCAATCGATCCCAATCTTGAGCGGGAATTGATGAGATGGAGTCGACGACTTCGATGACTGGGCTGGTGGAATCACTATGCATGCCCTATGTTATCATCGGCAAAGTTTCCACCGTATCCACTCTCGTCATGAAAATCGCTATCGCGCAACTGAATTGCGTCGTGGGCGACCTCCCCGGCAATTTGCAAAAAATTCGCGTCGCGGCCAAGGCGGCGAAGGAGAAGGGCGCGACTGTCCTGCTTACGCCGGAGTTGTCTCTTACCGGTTATCCGCCCGAAGATTTGCTGCTTCGTGAAGATTTCTACACCGCGAGTGAAGCGGCGTTACAAGAACTTGCCGGCGATGCTGACGATATAGCGCTGATCGTCGGCTTGCCTCGTCTCGTGGATGGCAAGCGCTACAACGCGGCGGCCGTGCTGCAAGAAGGCAAGGTCGCAGGCTGGTATTACAAATGGCGCTTACCAAATTACGATGTGTTCGATGAAGAGCGCTATTTCGAACCGGGCGGCGAACCATTCGTATTCGAGGTTGATGGCGTAAAGCTTGGCGTGAATATTTGCGAGGACGTCTGGTTCGAAGGCTCGGCCGCTCGCGCGGCGCAAGCAGGCGCTAAAGCCTTGTTGGTGCTGAATGCGTCCCCATACCACATGGATAAACAAGCGGTTCGTTACAACGTTGTGCGAGCCCGTGTGGAGGAAAGTCGATTGCCGGTGGTATTCGCCAATCTGGTCGGCGGGCAGGACGAGTTGGTGTTCGACGGGGCGTCATTTGTCATGAATTCCGTTCAGCAAATCATCTGCCAGCTTCCGGCTTTTGAAGAAGCGCTGGAGGTAATTGAGTTCGATGGCAGGAAGTTTGTCGCTGGGCCACTGGCCGACCCGCTTAGTCTGGAAGCGAGCGTCTACAAGGCGCTTTGCCTGGGCGTGCATGATTACGTCACTAAAAATGGTTTTCCTGGCGTGCTTTTGGGTCTGTCGGGAGGCATCGATTCGGCGTTGACGCTTGCGATTGCAGTGGATGCTCTCGGCGCGGATAAGGTTCACGCGGTCATGATGCCCTCCGCCTATACTGCCTCCATGAGCATCGAGGATTCGCGCGAGATGGTCAACACGCTCGGCGTTCGGTACAGCGAGATACCTATTGGCGGCGCATTCGATGCATTCAAGGCGGCGCTTGCGCCAGAGTTTATAGGGCGCGCCGAAGACACTACTGAGGAGAATCTCCAGGCGAGAATTCGCGGAACATTGCTGATGGCGCTCTCCAATAAGTTTGGCTCCATCGTATTGACCACGGCGAATAAAAGCGAAACCGCAGTCGGCTATTCGACGCTTTACGGCGATATGGCGGGCGGTTTTTGCGTGTTGAAGGATATTTTCAAAACGCTTGTGTATCGGCTGGCTCGGTATCGCAACAGCGTTTCCCCTGCAATTCCGGAACGGATCATCGTTCGGCCACCATCGGCTGAACTGCGACCCGATCAGACCGACCAGGACAGCTTGCCTCCTTATGAGGTGCTCGACGCGATTGTCGAGGCCTTCATGGAGGATGACAAGAGTCCAATGGAGATTGTCTCGATGGGTTATACGCCGCAAGACGTGCGACGGGTGACTCGGTTGGTAAAACACAACGAGTACAAGCGTCGACAGGCGCCCATCGGCGTTCGAATTACAGAGCGAGGGTTTGGCAAGGACTGGCGTTATCCGATAACATCAAAGTATCTGCCAGATAGCTTCTAAATTTTTAAAGTGAGTGATCGATGAAAAAGATTGAAGCCGTTATTAAGCCGTTCAAGCTGGACGAGGTCAGAGAAGCGCTGTCCGAAATTGGCGTAACCGGGTTGACCGTCACGGAAGTCAAAGGCTTTGGCCGGCAAAAGGGCCACACGGAGCTTTATCGCGGCGCCGAGTACGTGGTGGATTTTCTGCCGAAGGTAAAGGTTGAGGTGGTGATTCCCGATACGCTTACCGATAAAGCGTTGGACGCTATTATTAAAGCCGCGCGCACCGGCAAGATAGGCGACGGTAAGATTTTCGTTATGGATGTCCAGCAGGTGGTGCGGATTCGCACCGGGGAAACTAACGAGGATGCGATTTAAAAAGAATTATTGCTGGATCGAAGGTTAGGGGCGAGGACGTCGCCCTTTTCCTGAAGTAGTCCTTAAGCACTTGTGCAAAAGTCTTCCAGCGGCGTTGCGTTTCCTTGCCGTACTAACTGTGTGCTGTCTGCGTCGACGCGCCTTGCTGGAAAACTTTTGCACAAATACTTATCGCGATCACGTTTTGAGAGATGCGTTAAGGGATCATAAAAAAGTAAGGGAGCAATTCGAGTTTCGTGGATTTTCAATCGAAACTCGAATTGCTCCCTTATCTTTTTGGCATGGACTACTTCGCGACTTGCCGCTCGCGTACTTCTTCAAGCGTCTTGCAATCGATACACAACGTTGCAGTTGGTCGAGCCTCTAGCCGCTTAAGTCCAATTTCCTCGCCACAGCTATTGCAGTACCCGTATTCGCCTGCTTCCATCCGTGTGATCGTTTCATCGATCTTTTTGATGAGCTTGCGTTCACGGTCCCGATTTCGCAACTCCAATGCGATATCGGACTCCTGACTGGCTCGATCATTGGGGTCGGCATAAAGCGTCGCCTCGTCCTGCATGGTATGCATGGTGCGATCGATATCTTCCGAAAGCTCCGCCTTCCAATCTTCAAGCAACTTGCGGAAATGCGCGAGTTGCTTTGCGTTCATATACTCCTCGCCTTTTTTTGCGACGTAGGGTACGAACTGCTTTTTTTCCGTATCGGCCATAGTGACTTTCACCAAGTGGATCGAAAAATGATGCCGGAGAATAACATAAAATTGACCTCGCGGTAGGTCGCGGGTAGAATGCGTCGCCTCGGGGTGTAGCGTAGCCTGGTAGCGCGCCTGCTTTGGGAGCAGGATGTCGGGAGTTCAAATCTCTCCACCCCGACCAACTCAAAAAGCAGTTCCGAATTCAAAAATCGGAACTGCTTTTTTTATTTCAATGGATATTGGGTTGATATTCCATTTCGCTGGACCTCATCTTTGAAATATTCCCGCTGTGCCGAATCCTCCGATGCGCATGGCTTCGGTTCATGCGTGTGCCGCCGATCCGAAAAATAACTTCATCAACAATATCGTCGTTCGATTCATTTCGTGAAAGTGTTACCCGCGCCTGAACCGCGCCTGTTGATTGCGTGGCGGCTGAGGGAACTACGGCTATATACAGACGAGCCTATTTAATAGGTCCTGCCTTTAATAAACTTTTCTTTTATTTTGTCCCATGTCGTCAGCGGTTGGGTGTTTGGCGGCATGCATGAGAAAGCGTTGTGACTTAGATGGGGGTCTCGGCCAGGCGCCCAGTTGCCGTTAGTAAACTTTCGCAATAGTTCGTCTCGCCTTCCAGGATCTATCCGATTTTCGGGCACACGGATAATCTGATTTTGGTCGGCGCAATGGAAAATGAATGATCCAGCCGGGCGACCGGGCGCGCCGTGAATGTAGCCAAGACAGCTATTCTTCTCGGCGTGCCATCGACCGATGTCGGGCATCCATTTGAATGGAAGCTTATCTAAGTTTTTGAAGTTCGCCAGTCTCTGAAATATGCCGTGTCCTTCTGGTGGCGTGGGGTCGACGTTCGGAAGGGGGGGGGCGCCAGCCGGAGCGCCGTGCGCCGGAGTACTTCCTTGAGGAAGGACGTATTGCCGGTTTACATCTTGAATGCGTATACGGATACCGAACTTATGAACTAATCTGTTAGATGCGAGCTTATAAAGTAATTTATTAGACCCCCGTTTAACTTTTTGAAGCGGGGTCCTGTCCTTCATTTTGCTACTCATTGTGATGTTTCCGCCGATGGGCGGCTGAAGCTGTTGGATACGAGCTTGCAATTGAGTAATTTGGGCTAAAGCTTGGTCTCGCTCTTGAGTCCGGGTGGTCAACAGGCCCAATGTGTCATCGTATAGCTGTTGTCGTTGGGTAATTAACGCTGACAGATCGGTTATCTGTTGGTTCAAATCGTAATTCTCTCGTCTTTCTTGCTGCGCGGCGTCCTCAATTTCGGCGATCTCTTGTTCTAGATTGGTTATATCTCTTTGCAACCGATTGCTAGTCTCCCCCAGCTCCCTACGCGCCGTTTCTAAATCGCTCCTCAGCCGCGTGACTTCGGCATTTAGATCGGTGCGTTGCGTCGTAAGGTCGGCGTTATCTCGTTGCCAACCAGCAACTGTTCGATCAAGTTGATCGATTTGCGCCAATGAATCTGCATGCTGATTATCAAGGAGAGTGTATGCATCCCTCGCCTCCTGTAAGTCCGCATTTCTTGCGGTGACTTCTTGTTCCAGATCAGTTAACCGACTTCTTAGCGTTTGCGCCTCCGTGCGTTCTATTTCTAAATCGCTCCTAAGCCGCGTAACTTCGCCATCCAGACTAGTAGTTCTCGCCCGAAGAATGCTGTTATCTTCTTGCAAACCATCCGCCGTTTGGCGAAGCTGTTGGATTTGCGACGTCGCTAATATTGTTTGCTCTTCGTGCTGTTTTACAAGAGCCGCGTTCTTTTTTTCGGCATTCTGCAAAGCGCTTTTTGTGTTGTCGACTTCCTGTCTTAAATTAGTTGTCTCTTGCCTCAACCGTTCCGCTTCTCGCGCTCGATCAGCAAGTTGCTCCTTTAGCTTATCTACGGTTGCAAGCGCAAGCACTTGATCATGTTGCGTAAGAAAAAAAAGTCCCGACCTCTGCGGTAAATCCTCAACGCTTAGGATCGCGGCTGGAGGAATCGGATTGCCTTCAAGATAAACTTCAAGTCCAATCCGCCAAGTAGCGATATCTTCACGAGACAATGCGTTGATTCGGCAATTTTCCGCCCAAATCGACTCAATCTTTTTTAAGTCGGGGATGGAGGGCAGTGTGGTTAATAACGTGCTCCTTATATCCAATCGCTCGAGGTCGGTCAGGCCGTTAATCTCCGGCGGTAATCTTTCCACCTTGGTGTGGTTCATGACCAGGCGGGTAAGTTTCTTAAGCTTCCCAATCTCTTTTGGTAACGCAGTTAATGGTGTGTGGTTCAAATGGAAGAATTGTAGTTTGCCTAGCTCACCAATCTCCGGAGGCAACGTAGTGACATTAGTGTCGTTGATGAATAGGCGTTCCAGGTTACGTAGTTCGCCAATCTCCGAGGACACTGTGGTTAATGGGTTGTAGCTTATGTCCAACCGCTTGAGCGCGGTCATAGTGCGAAGCTGTGGAGGCCACGTTGTCAGATTGTTTCCTCTTACACTCAGGCGCGTAAGAGCATCCGGGGGCAATAGCCCGAGAGTCGGGGACAACTGGTCTAAGTTCAGCCCATTTAGATCGAGCCGGAGTTCGCTTGGTATTGGCTGACCTGATTCCCGGGCCGCGAATATTGCTCGCCAGATCGTCAATTCCTTCTCCCGGGCGTCTTCCCGGTTTTCACCTGTTCCTGCGGCTTGGACATATTCCTCAAGCTGGCGCTCTACGTTGGCTAGGGTCAGGTCGCCAACTTGCTGTCTTAAATTACTTATCTCTTGCTTTAACCGTTCCTCTTCCGCCGCTCGATCTGCAAGTAGGTCCTGTGGCGTCTCTCCCGCTGAAGGCGCAAGCACTTGATCATGTTGCGTTAGAAAATAAAACCCCGGTCGCCGGGGTAAATCCTCAACGCGCCGGATTGTGGTTTTAGGAATCGGATTACCTTCAAGATGAACTTCAAGTCCGATCCGCCAAGTGGCGATATCTTCAAGAGATAATGAGTCGATTTGGCAATTTTCCGCCCAAATCGACTCGATCTTTTTTAAGTCGGGTATGGAGGGCAGTGTGGTTAATAAGGTGCTCCTTATATCCAATCGCGTAAGGTCGGTGAGGCCGTTAATCTCCGACGGCAATTTTTCCACCTTGGTGTGGTCCATGACCAAGCGAGTAAGTTTCTTAAGCTTCCCAACCTCTTTGGGTAATGCCGCCAACGGTGTGTGGTTCAAATGCAAGTACTCTAGGCGCCCCAAATCGCCAAGCGCCGGAGGTAACGTTTTTATGCGAGTGTTGTTGAGGAATAGACGTTCTAGATTAGGTAGCCTGGCGACGTCTGGAGACACGCTGGCTAATGGGTTGTAGCTTATGTCCAAATGCTTGAGCCTGGTGAAGCTGCGAAGCTGCGGGGGCCACTCTGTTAGATTGTTTCTTCTTAACGTTAGGCGAGAGAGAGCGGACGGAGGCAAAAGCCCGAGGGTTGGCGACAGTTCCAATAAGTTCAAGTCATTAAGGTCAAGCCATCGTTCGCCAGATATTGGCTGATCGGATTCCCTGGCCTTGAATACTGCTCGCCAGATCGCCAATTCCCTATCCCGCGCTACGGCCCGGTGTTCATCTGTGTTTGCGCCTTTGACATATTCGTTAAGGCGACGTTCTACCTCGGCTAAGGTCAGCTTGGCCCAATCCGCGTTATCCGAATCGGTACCATTGAAATTCGTTTCACCAATGGCAGGGTCTTGTCGGCCGAGTATTCCCGTTAGAGAGGCAGACAGCGGCGTCAATCCCGCGCGAAGTTGCTCGTTAGGCGTCCGCCTTTGACGGCATTCCGATACATATTTTTCGATTTCTAGTAGTCTCGTTTCCTTGGGGATCTCGTCATCGCGTTCAATCTCCGTCAGCATCCTCTCCAAATTGGCTCTTCGGTCTTCCGCGTCCGCGAGATCGACGTATTGATTGCTGTTACCTTGTTCAAAATGCGGCAACTCCGATCGCACTAGCGAACGGCAGTTTTTTTGCATGAGTGATTCGAAGTTCTTTTGCATTGAATTCAACGTTTGAAACGTGGTCGCTTCTTCTTCTGGGGTTAACGCTATCTGCGCTCGTTGAGTTAGCTGACTTATCAGATTTTGCAAATCTTCTTTCGCTCGCTGTCCCTGTGCTGTGTCGGCTTCTGAGAATTGATTGCCCGCTCTCGCAAGTAATCCATCCAGTTTTCGTTGCAAACGCTTGAATATGGGCACTGGATATTTGCGGTCCAGATTTATTCGTTCAATGGGTGGACCGGGTTCCGGCATTGGGCGCCGCAATACGCTGCGCACCGAGCTATAAAAGGATTCTTGAGTTTCGGGGCCATCAGGTAGGCTTATGGCGTTTATTTCCGCCGCATCGCCGAATGGTAGCGTGGTCAATGTCTCCTGCAAGCTTTGGAGGTTGCTAACGTGTTCGGATACGTTAACGCCGCGCATCCATTCCCGATGTAGCGTTAGCAAATGGTCGAGTTCTTGATCCTCATGTACATCGGGGGATAACAGTCGAATTAAATCGGGGACGCTTTTTAACGCATTATCTTTCTGTTCAGGTTCTAGAGACTGCACCTGTTGAGTTATTTGCTTTAGAAGTTTGATACGTATGGTCGCGCATCCTTTCCATGACGGCATCGCCTCGAGCATTTCGACAATTGCTTGCGCACGCTGCTTGGAAGGAAGACGCCAACAGGGATGCTCGGCCTCCCACACCCTGTCGGTAGACGTGTTCCAAGACATATTCTTCGAAGACGTCTTCCAATTCTTCGCATCGGTGACCGCGCTACGTGCAGTGGTTAACTCCAGATCCCAGCCACGCGGACGAGATATATTCACCTGGGCAAGCTGATTGGCGAAGATTTCCCCGGCGTCTTCCGGGTGCTTTCTTTTCAAGTCCTCCAGATATTCGATTAACCGGGTTAGCGACTTCACGCGTTTTTTATCAATTGAGTTGCCGAATGTTCTGAACCCAATCACTGTTCCATCGATTTCCCTAACCTCTTGAGTAACCCGACTGTTGTTGTGCTTTATGCGGAGTGTTTCCTCCTGTTTATTGATAATGTGTGTTTCCAGATACTCGTATTTTGGATTATCGAGAACTCCCTCTATTTGACCTTGCGATTGGCCATGCACATAAAAAGTGTAATCCAGCAAATTGCCGTAAGAGTCCGTGATCAATCTGGGGGGCATTTGCTCCGGGCTTGATAGTTCACCGAACAAATCCCCAACCGCATCCGATCTGGAAATTTTCAGGATGCTGTTAATGCCGTGCGACGGACAACCGAAACCGGCTGTTTGCGCCTTGAACGCGACTGCCGCTATGTTATGAACTGCATCTGGGAAGTTACGTTTGTTAGCCTCAAAGTCTTCGGCGAGTGCAAAGTTGGCAAGTCGTTCAGTGGCGGGCTCAAACATGACGACGTCAAACTTTCCCTGATCATTTAGTCTTACTTCGTAAGCTAATGTGTGTCTTCTGGGAGCGTTTCGACGAACAAGAGCGCGCCATACGGGCGGTTGAGGTGGAAGTTCGGAGGCATGGGTTTGGAGGTACTGCAAATAACGGAGAAAATCGTCTGTATCTTCGAAAAAGCGGGCATTCAGAGGCGGTCTATCATTTTCCAGGCATCGAGCCTCCTCCATTGCAAGAATACAGCGGGTATAACGTTCTTTCGGCGTTATTGTCTCAGGATGCTGATTGTCTTCCAGTAACGTTATTAGCTCGTTCCGATAGGCTGTGACGTCTTTCAACAGCGCATCGATATCAATCGGTAACGGCGAATTGTCCTCTATAGGATCCCCACCTTTGGGCATAAAGAAAACCTTTCATGCATTCCGTACGTTGCTTATTCTTAGGCGCTGTTGGGATTTCAGAATAAGTTTAATGGATTTGGCGCATTTTGTTTGATTTCCTAGTTGGCTGAACTATGGCGAAAAATGCCGCCGCGGTGGGCGGGGCTAAATAATTGGCTTTTTAGCTGGTAGGAAAAATGACGCAGTTTGGCTTAAACCGAGGTGGAGCTGCTCCCCAACAGAATGGGTGTGGTCCAGACGTGCGTAACACTTTCAGAAACGAATTGATCGACCATATAGGGATAATTCCCTCCCAGATCTTTGCCTTCACTCTTTTTCCGCCGCAAAAAAACAGGTGTGCGGACGATCGAATTCTTTCGTCCGGTTCGCATAAGCTTATGAGCTAAGCTTCGTTCCGGAAGCAGATTTTTTTTGTTACTTTGCGTACTCCAATTGCAGAACGACCGACTTTACGAGTTGGTGTAAAAAATGAACGAAACGAGCCTACAGGCCTATCGACTTGCATGCGCCCGTGGCGATCGGCAATTGTTTTGCGATATCAATTTTGAGATTAAAGCGGGTGAGGCGTTGTGGTTGGCGGGCGCCAATGGCAGTGGAAAAACAAGTCTATTACGGCTGCTGTGCGGATTAACGTCGCCGGTGATCGGCGAAGTGCGTTGGGGCGGCCGCGACATACAAAACCTACGTGAGGAGTTTTATCAAGACCTGATTTATTTCAGCCACGCAAGCAGTGTGAAGGATGATTTGACGGCGTGGGAGAACGTGCTGATCGGCTCCAAGCTTTCAGGGAGAAAATGTAATAGGGAATACGCGCATTATGCGTTGAATCAAGTCGGCTTAATGCGTGCGGCGAATTCGTTGACGCGCACGCTTTCGCAAGGTCAACGCAAGCGAGTCGCGTTAGCCCGCCTTTGCATTCACCCCGTACCAAAACTCGTGATTTTGGACGAACCATTCACCGGTTTGGATCAAGACGCCATCGGCGCCTTATGCGGCGTTCTGAATCAACACTTGGCGCAAGGCGGCATTGTCGTCTAGACGACGCACCAAGAACTGACATTAAAACCAGAGCGTTTACATTTTCTCGATTTGAGCCAGACCGCGTCATGTTGAGGGCGTTGGTTTGTGTAATCCGGCGGGACGTATTGCTGGCGTTCAGGCGCCGTTCCGATGTACTGCCCACATTATTTTTTCGCTCTTTATGTGTTTCGGGGTCTTATCGGTCCCCTGTAGGAGCGAGCTTGCTCGCGATTATCAGCGTGGCCACGGACGCAATCGCGAGCAAGCTCGCTCCTACAATATGAATTGCGTTAACAGGGATCAAGCCCCCTGAAATCCATAAAGAGCCTATTTTTTTATGTGCGAGTTAAAAAGGACGATCTGGTCAAACCCATGCTGACAGGCTGGAAGGAGGTTCGGTCTGACGCGGAGTCTTCCAAGGGCCGCCTCGGGGCTCTGGTTGCGGCTCTGCTCATTGCGTTGGCGGTAGTTTATGGGGTCAGCGGCGCCGGCATGTCGGAAACCCCGCCGGTTAATAATGTTCCCGGATGGTGATTCGCTTAGAGCCTATCGGGATAGGCTCTTAAGTGCGATGTAAATGTCCCGGCATAGCGAAACTTTCGCCGGTCGTTTCTAACGTGAAATAGGATAAAGAAGTTACTACGCGCGCCGTTGAACGCGGCGACGCGTCCTGATTCAGCGGATTCGCTTTCGTAAATGCTGTGCTACGTTTAAATATGAGGAGTCGATCCGCGGGAGCGTTTATGAATTAACCCGCGGCGCATCCTGATGTGATGTCCAACGTGTTAATCGCACGTCTCCGCGCTTCGATTCGATCCCGGGCTGCTCGTCTGGCTCTTGGCGAGTTAGCTTTCGTTTTGAGCAATGCGGAGAAAATGATGGCGATTTCGATTTTCCATGCGGCGGCTCGTGTTGGGTCGAGAATATTTAAGCGGGGCCCTTTACTTGTCGCCGGTCTCGCGACGGCGGGCGCCGTCTGCCTAGGCAGCGCGGTTGCACGAACAACCAGCTATGCCCTTTGGGATGAAAACACGGGGGCGTTCCAACCCACCGGCCGAATCTTATGGGTGGACATCAACTCGGTTGGCGGTCCCTGTTCCGATTCAAGAACGCGTGACGAAGTCACCAGCGAGACGCCGTGGTGCAATCTTGGTCCCGCTGGTTCGCAAGTAATGCCTGGCGACACCGTGCGTGTCCGCGGCGGCGATTACACGCAAGTGCAAACCTGCGATGTCTGCGAGAACCAACCGTTCAGCAACTCTGTTCTACAAGTCGTCGTAACCGGAGATCTCAACGCATGGATTCGCTATCAGGCGGTGGAAGGCGAAACCGTGCGCGTTATCCCGACGGGTGATGCGATGAATGGCGTTCGCATCGCGCCGATTGCGGGTAGGGACGTTACGCCGAGTTATATCGAGGTCTCCGGATTCCAGATTCATAACGCGCCCCGAAACGGCGTTGTCGTCAGAGACAGCGAGAATATTGTTCTTAGGAATCTGGATATCACCGGTTCTCAAAGCGGTTCCGTGGAATTGAGCAATACGGCTAACTTGCTATTGGAAGCGAGCAGTATTCACGAGAACCCGCTTGGTGGATTCACAAGCGCGGTCGATCTGTTCGAATGCAGATCGGAAAACGTCATTCGCGGCAATCGCATCTGGTCGAATCGGGACACGGATCCCAATCAAACCGAAGGCCACGGGATCATCATGGACTTTTGCGAAGGCGCTGGCGGCGCGCTCATCGAGAACAACGTGATATGGGATAACGATGGTTCGTGCATCGCGATTTTTCATAGCGATGGCGCGGTCATTCGCCACAACACCTGCTGGTCCAATGGCCGACGTTTGGAAGGTTTCTTTGGAGAGGTATCGATTCTCGGCGCGCGGCAAGCGATACACAACAATATCCTCTTACCCAGCGCGGGAAGGCTGGCTCTCAATTTCCGCAACGATGTCCCGGACTGGGAAGCGAACTACTCGACGACGGAAGAGGACTACAACCTCTTGTGGGCGCCGACGCATACGGCCGTTGTCGCCTGGAGCGGCATCGAAGGGACAGTAGCGGAATACCAGGCCGGCAATCCGCAGGGGTGGGGCGCGCATACCTTGCAGTCGGCGCCCGTGCTGGTTGATCCTCTCGACGAGAATTTCCACTTGGCGTCAGGCTCTCCCGCAATCGATTCGGGAGACGAAAGCCATTCGGCAGCCATCGATGCGGATGGCGTGACGCGCCCACGCGATGGCGATGGGGATGGCGTGGTTATCGTCGATCGTGGCGCGTTTGAGGAGTAATGCTGTGCAGATACAATTCTTCATTCAGTAGTTCGTGATATTGACTTTGGCGGGGGCGCCAGCGCAGCGTCCTCGCTCCCCCTTACCTTGCAATTTTGCAGGAGGATCACTCTCCACAAATTGCATTGTTGCTTTCATTTTTCTGCTTTGCATTTTTTTATTAAAAAAATCAATGCATTAATGGATT
>Ga0247823_10002550_pt1 | contig 14970 bp, 7 predicted proteins | sample 13C_PalmiticAcid_2_FD_192426 | JGI IMG/M metagenome (GOLD analysis project Ga0247823, IMG submission 192426) | Soil microbial communities from agricultural site in Penn Yan, New York, United States - 13C_PalmiticAcid_Day30 | ecosystem: Environmental > Terrestrial > Soil > Agricultural land...
ATGGGAATGAGGGCCTTAAGGTATGATCATTTGCAGTCTGGTGATCTGCCAACTGTTTTTTAGGCAGTCGGTGAGAGTAACTACTGTACGAAACGAAGACCCGTCCAGGGTTGCTGTCGAAATGGCTGCTGCCTGGGAGAACAAGCTCCCACCCCGTCCTGGAAAGTCCAACTACGTGACACCGGTTTTTGGCTGGTGCGGACCCGCCATTTTCTCAGTACTCCGACAGAGCATCACTATCACCCAGGATGCTACAACCGACCCTATATCATACAATGTGGTTAGAGGCGCATTGGTGCTAGGGTTCAAGCTCCTATTTCTTCGGGATCCGGGCCCTGGAGAGGGAGATTTTGTCTTCAGCGTTCGAGAACTGGAGAACTACGCGAAGGGTGTTTGGCGCAGGTTGTAAAATTACTTAGATCGTGTACTCGCGCACTTGCATCTGCAAGAAGCCTGCAGGTCATACTGCTACCGGAAACCATCCACAAGGCAGCAAGGAAAGCCAGTAGATCCTAGAACGTTTTCGGTGCAAGGATCTTCGTCAGTTCATTCGGACCTCTCCGACTTCCATAGTCGACCAGCCTTCGAGGTCCGCAAAGAGAGTGGTCGGCCCCGAAAACCTTTCAGCTTCCAATCTTGAGCACACCTTTCTTGACCTCGCCAATCAGCCACTCAAACACAGTTTTGACCATGTCTTCGCCCTTCCCCGGCGTGAAGCCTACACTGAAGTCGACATGTTCTCCCGCAAACGTGCCCACCAACCTCGCGGCCAGCTGCGTCTCACTGGCACATGCCGCCCGCAGGTCGCCCGAAACCTCCACCCTCTCCACCTCCAACAGATTCGCCGCGTGGGTCGCCATCCACCCCGCAGCGCTCACCACCGCCTCGCCCGCCTGCGTCGCGAGCCGCACCGCCGCCCGCGCAGCGTCCACCGCTGCGGTACTCGCAACCGCCGTCCTGAGCGCAACATTCGCCGTTTCAAACGCCGCCGCCTCGGTGCTCTTGCCCACAGCATCGACCGCAACCCGCAGCGCGCCCAGCGTGGCGGCCTCGGCCACGCTGAAGGCGTCGAGCGCAGCCTGCGCCGCGTCCGCGACCCCCTTTTCGACCCCGCTCGTCTGGACCAGCGTGAGCGTCGCACTCGCCTCCGCGACCAGGCCGTCCTGCGCCTGCTGCGTCGCCTGCAGTGTCGCGGTGGCGGCGTCGATGGACGCGTTGGCTGTTGTCCGTGCCGTGTCGACGGCCTGCTGGTACGCGTCGATCGACGCTGCGGCGACGAGGTAGCCCGGTGAGCGGACCACGGCCTCGGCGGCGCTGAGGATGCCTTGGGCGGCGGAGAGTGCTGCTTGGACGCTCCCGAGGCGGATGGACTGCGCGGTGACTTCGAATGCCTGGGGTTGTTTTGGTAAATTAGTCTTTGTTCTTCCCTCGTTTTTCTTTTCTTTTTTTTTTTTTCTTTCTTGATTTGAGAGGGGAGGGGTGGAGGAAGGGGGAAGCAAAGCGGGAGCTAACCTTTGGGATCTTGTCAAAGAACGAAGCATTATCCAGGTCCCGCTGGGCGTTGTTCAGCGCGTTTTGCGCATCGTTGACCTGCCCCTGAAGGCTGTTCACGTCGTCCTTAGCGCTCTGGATCTTGCCGAGAGCGTCGCTGAACCGCCGGTTCATGTCGTCCTTGGCGTTGTTGAGGTCGCGGAGGTGGTTGTCGATATCCCGGTCGGCTGCTGCCTTCGCGTCCTCCACCTTCTGCTTGGCGGCCTGGATCTGGCGAGCGCGCTCGTCGTTGGCCTCCTGCAGGCTCCGCTGTGCTGTGTTGACGGCCGCGTTGAAGGTCTCTACTGCCTCGTCGACTGCCCTGGTGAGTTCCTGACTCTGCTGGTTCGCCCTGGACTCCTCCGCCGACAGAGCGGCCGTGGCTGCGTTTAGCTTTGTCTCGTAGTCGAGCTTGGCGATGTCAACCTGCGTCTGTGCTGCGTCGATGGCTGCCTGGTACTCCGCCTGGTCGCGGTCAAGCGCCTTCTGTGCCGCTTTTTCGCCATCGTCGATCGCTTTCTTCGCCGCCAGGGCCTGGGCGTTGATCTGGGTCGCGAGGTAATCGAGAAGGTCTTGCTGGAAGACGGCGTGCACGTCAAAGTCGAGCCCCTGCAGGCCGGCCGCAGTTCCTGTGGTACCTGAGCGCATGTTGGCTTGTAGCTGGAAGGTCAGGTGCGCGGTGAAGTCGAGCTCTGTCTGGAGCTGGAAGCTAGGGCTTGGCATGATATCGGCCTTCACCAGGACCCTGGCGTCGAGGTCAAACAGGCTGACACCACCGTCAATGGCGACGGTCTGGTGCTGCACTCCGAACTGCACGTCCAAGCGGGCTGGGGTGCCGGGCTCGTAGCCACTGACAGAGAGGGGTCCGACAGCAATGGCGCCGAGGGAGCCGCTGACTTGGATCTGCTTCTGCGCCTTGCTGACGCTGCAAGAGACGGTGCCATCGTGGCCAAAGAGAACGGCGTCGCAGCTGAAGGAAGCGCCCGGGGGATACACGGTCGTGCCTATAGTCGTGCCGGACGAGAGGTAGAAATCGAGCTTTGTGAAGCGCAGAAAGTCTTCGGGCGTCGGGAGACTGGTTTGCAGCAGGAGGCTGGCAAAGCTTACCAAGTCCTTGATGCCCAGATTATCGATGTGCAACATGATGAGCTCGTCAGTCGGCGTGTCGCTGATGAACAGCGCCGCCGCGCCGCTGACGTCCCCAATGGCGAGGCCCGCGGCGACGCCAATCTCGCTGGGATAGACAGGACCGGCGTAGACAATGCCGACCCCGAGCGCCAGGGTAGGACCCAGCTTGAGTTGCGGGGACAGGCCGAATGGATTTTGCCACCACTGGTTGGCCAGCTCGATAAACAGCTTCGCTTCGCTGATGCTGGCGGCAAGCCCGCCGCTGAACCGGAGCGGCTCTGCCTGGTTGGGCACCTTGACAAAGAAGTCGGCGTTGAGCACGAGCGTTGGCGATGCGGACGCCTGGACCAGGAGGGAGATGGGTCCCGAATAGACGGTGCCGCCCTTCATCGACATCTGACGGGCGCTGGGCAGCCGGAAGCCTACTTCAAACGACGACGAGGTAGCCGAGTACATGGCGTGGAGCGTCAGCCCCGTCACCATGGCGGCCGAGGAAGACGAGGAAGAGACACCAAGTGCGCCATCCAGCGCAGGGATGGACCCGAGAGCGCCCGCGATTTGAATGCCTTTGAGGACGGGGTAAGCTCCAGGAATAACTGCGCCGGCAGCAGCTCCGCCATCAACATTGCTGGCGATGAACGTTGCCTCCTGCACCGACAGATCCAAGAAGGTGCCGCGTAAGGCCGACGCTATCTTGGAAAGGCTGAAAGCACCCTCGAAGCCGCCTACGACTGTCCATAGGGCGTTTCCCTGGCTATCTCTGTCGAGAAACATGGTGGCCGAGATTTCGGAATCAGCCACATCGACGATGCCCTGGATGGCAAACCGGAACGACGTGCCCGGCTTCGCCAGCGGCAGCGTGTCTTCGCGCCCGACAAAGATGTCGAGTGAAGCCTTCTTCAGGACAAGATCGCCCTCTATCGGCACGTCGGCGACCTCGCCCCTGATGTCGAGGCCGTTTCGGCTGATGACGATGGTGGCCTTGGCCGAGGTGTGCCCCTCGATGGTGACGCTGCCATCAATGGTCAGGCCCGAAGGCCGCGCCATGAAGCTGAGATTGTCGAGCTTGATGTCGTGGTCCGTGAAGTGCAACGTCGCGCCAAAAATGTCCTGGTACATGGAGCGCAGGTCGGCGAGAGTGAAACCGCGGAGCTCGCAGGTCAGGCCCCAGTCGGTCTTGCTGTAGTAGCCGTAGAGCTGCAGCGTTGAATCCCGCAGGCCCAGCTCGGCCGTCGCTCTGAAATCCGTCACCGAAGCGGAAGCCCCTTGTCCGATGCCCAGGCTCGTCTGCAAGGTCAACCCGGAGAGTTTGAGACCCGTGACGCCGGCGAAGCCCGGCTTGTCGAACTGCTTCACCGTGACCATGAGCGTCAACAGGCCCTTGGTCTCGGTCATCAAGAAGTCGGCCGACAGGGGCGCCATGTCATGCGGCATCTCGACCAGCATGTCGCCGGAGAAGCCGATGCTATGGCGCCACTCCATCTTGTACGGCTTCCACGGCTGCGCGGAACCGGTCAGGCTCACATCGATGCCGAGCTGCGTGACGCGGAGCAGGCTGCCGATCCGGACGTCCATGCCGGGCAGCATGCCACGCAGGGCAATGCCATTCGTCGAGATTGGCTTGCTCCAGTCATTCTTGGGCGTGAGCAGCGCCTGAACCCGCAGGACCGGGTCGGCCTGGAGGAAGACATTCTTCAGGCAGTCGTTGACGGGCTGCAGCCGGCCGGAGAAGACGATGTCGGTCTGGAGCCAAGTGCCTGCCCTATACGTCGCCGTGGTGACCTCGCTGTACATGAGCTCCGTGTTTTTGAATCGTATTGCCGAGCTATAGTCGGTCTCGGCCAGGCCAGGGACGAGCTTCTCAATGCTGTCGACGACGCCAGCAAGGGGTATCATCTGGCGCGTGCCCACGGCCGCGGAGCCGTGGTAAATGTACATGGGCGCCTCAAACTGGCCGAACAACTTGACGCTGCCTTGGAGAACAAAGCCGTCTGGGATGTTGTCCTCAGCGTTGCCGCCGGGCGCTACATCGTGCGTGACGGCACTGACAGGTATAGCCTCGGTTGGGGCCTTGTCGCCCACCGCCGAACCCACATTCAAAGCCGCGAGAGGCACCCGTGCAACAAAGGCAGTGGCCGGGGGCACCGTCGTTTCGTTCGCGGGCAGCGGGATATGCATCATGCGGCCGGATGCATCCAGCGTTGCCAGGCTGGGATTGTTCAGCGTCACGCCGCCAGCACTGAGGGGTTCGCCCCGGTGGGCTCGCCTCCAAACATCGGCCGTGTGAGCCTGAGGTGACGGGTTGAGCGTCAGCATCCCCATGGGAACCACCAGTCCCCTTTTCGCCGGCGCCTTGTTTTCTTCGGGCTCGCGGCTCAGCCGTCTGTACACCCGGTTGTCGAGCAGCACACTGTCGACCTCGGCCTCCAGTCGAGTATAGAAGCCCCGCTGGAAGGGATAGAACTTTATCTGAGTTGCCGTGGTCATGTTTAGTTCGCCCGTGCCAAACAATTGCAATTCGTAGGTCAAGCACCACGACAAGTTTCGACAGGTGCGAGCCTCCACCCAGTAGTCGGGCCACTCGCCGCCCTGCTCTGGGCCGCTTACGTCAACCGGCATCATGTTGTTGACCGGGTCGACCAACCTTGGGACGTCGTGTTTGGTCTCGCCTTTCACCAAAAGCACGTCTTTCACTCTCAGGGGCCCTGGATCCACGGACCGGAGCGTGGTTAGAATCTCGGTGTCATCTGGCGTGTTGCGAGTCGTGAGAACGCCCTTGAGATGCTGAAAGTTGGGCAGCGAACGGTCCAGCTGTAGCTCCTTTGCTAAGTCCCATTCGTTGACGAACAAGCGTTGCCAGGCCTTTTCGTATCGTGTCATCAGGCTGTTGGCCTCGCTCGACCCGAACACAAGATTGTAGGTTGCCTGCGGGTACAAGAAGTACTCGCCGTTTCCCCATGAGAAGGCGCTGCGGTGAAGCCATTCGGCTGGATAGCAGCCCGGCGCATCCCATTTCCCCTGGCGCCCGATTCTTTCTGTCGCGGTGGGCCAGTCGGCGTTCTGAGCAATCACTGTGGCCGAGCCGCCCATCTGCCTCCGCTGGCTGGGGGCCAGCGAGCGCTTACCGCTGGCATTCCAGATGGTGCGGAACGAGACGTTGCTGACGTTGACCCCAGGCTCGGGTGCGCTGCCCGCGCTGGCCTTCTTGAGCCCCCTTTCGAACGCGTCGTCCCACTCCTTCACCACGTCGGTTCGCCCCTCCAACATGCCTTCGATTACCTCCCTCATCCACCCCACCCGACTATTGCTTGGGAGGTAATATCCGGGGTAGGCTTCGTGGTACGATACGTAATCATCCTCTTTAATCCATGTCTCATAGTCGCCGAAGGGGGACGTGCTGAGCTGCCGATTTTCAGTTCATTAATCATTGCCATACGCACATCTTTGCCGAGAACGGTACCACGGTCGACACTTACCAAGTGACCGAACTCATTGGGTTTGTTGGCCCTCCCGTCAACAACAATGGCGGTCTGCTTGATGGGGACAATGGCGTCGGCGCGCGCCTGGTTCACGGCCTGTTGGAGCTCGTCGACAGTGGTGCTCGCCCCGGCCACGACGAAGCAGAGGTCCAAGTTGGCGACGTTGCGCCAGCGCGCAAGCTTCCATCCTGTCTTGGTGATCAAGCTGTGGTCGTATGCATCTTTCCAGAATTCGCGAACGACGGTTCGGTTATCGCACTGGACATATCCAACTTCTCCGGCCGCGTTGCGCAGCGAGACGGCGTAGCCGTACTGCTCGAACGGGTACAACCCAGCACAAAGCATGCGCATGATGTCGTCCATGATGAACACCTGGTCCGGACTCACACCCCGGTACCACGCCTGCGGATCGCCCAAGAGCAGCTTCCCGGCGTCGGAGGGATCCAGCTTGACGTAGCGGGCGTCAACAGCTTGAGGCGCGCCGCCCCAGCCGTTGCGCTGAAATCCAAAGCCATCGAGGTTATCGGCAAACTTCCGGTGATCGTCGCCGCCCCGCGCCCAAGAACCGTCAACTTTCTCCCTCCACGGGATGCCCTCGACCAGTTTCCAGTCCGTGCCGAGTTGTCCGGCTATTACTTCCGCCTCGACCTGAGCCTTGCTGAACTGCGCATCAAACGTGTCGACCCAAAAGGCGCTGCTGTCGTTCTTCCCGCCAATCAGTGGCGTTCTTGTTTGGAACTTTTGGAACCAGCCGGCCCGGCCATCGGGCAGCGTCACCCTCAGATTCCGCCGATCACGCGACATGCGCGGCCAGTTCGGCGGCTTCTTGTTCTTGACGGTTCCCCGCAGGATGTTCCAAGCGGTTTCTGTGAGCAGCATCAACTCACGTGGATTGCCAGCGGCAGCAAATGGGTCCAGGAAAGGAAAAAAGATGGGAGCCGAAGAAGGTTCTCTTGCTAGCCTGTCTTGGACATTGGCGTCGAGCTCCCACATGCAGCCGGGACTGTCCAACGTTTCGTCATCATATTGCACTGCCCGCCAAACCATGTTGTACTCATCTTCCACCCCCTCCAACATTTCCGTTTCTAGTTGTGTTGCTTTTGACATGGTGGGCTGCATGCAATGTCTCACTTAGTATGGGGGGTCCTGCAAGAGACGCACACCGGGCACATACCTGATGATCCTGAACGGATAGCAACTGCTCAAACGGATAAGGTATGAAGTCCAAATAAACAAGGCGATGGATGTCAAGCAGCGGACTAACTGCGTGGTAATTCGTAGTTCAGCATGTCCTAAGAAGCGTGTAGAGTGCCTCTCGGGTGAGGAACTCTTATGTAGGGCACCCGAACGGAGATCCGGAACATCGGAGGCGAGCTGTCGTCACCATTTTACGGAAGCCACGATGGAAGCCCACTCCGGAGCAGTACATCGACCATTATACCGCTCCAGGGGCTCCCGAATGGTATACGATGTCGTCAGAGAAACTTCACTCCCAACCTCTGGGCTCCTGATTGCATCCAGCCGTCTCCCAAAACTCATTCGCGACCGTCATTGTTGCTCAGCATGATGTCACGCAGCAAAACTGGGGCAGCGTAAGAGAAGCAGCGGAGGCCCTCGAGACGGGCGTGCTCGGCCTACCAAAGGGTGACGTGGACGGCGCAACACCATCGCAGGCGGCGGCGGCGGCGGCAGCGGACAGACCAGCCCCGGAGAGGACACCAACTACACGATTGTAAGTCACATCCACCCTCCACTCTCCCCAATCCATACCGCTGACCACCCCGGGTACTTCCAGCATCTCAATCAAAAAAAAAAAAAGCCCTCCTCCGCCTAACCGCCCTCCTCTCTACCAACGGCGCGCGCATCGGCCTGGCCCCCGACTGAGCTTTATTTCGGTTTAAAGCTCGCCCTTTTGATGTATGCAGATGGCGCAGCACAAGCTGGTTAAACCGTGGACTTGCGTAAGCGCCTTCTGTCCTTGATTCCGCCGCAGCGCTCCTCAACTAGGCGAACGACCTCCTTCTCGTGTCGACCGCGGAGTCGGACGCGGTTTGGGATCTTGCCAGAAGTGCGAGAATCTCTACGATCCGGGTTGGCTCTCGTCTGCCATTTGGCTGGGTTAATAGCCCACTGGACGAGACGGAGAGAATACTGATTGAGATAGGTGGCGCTGAGGTGTGGGATTGGAAGACATGCAACTTGAAAATCCCAGGGGACCATCTGAGATGGACATCCAGAATCACACCCAGTCTCCCTGAATCACGGCGTGTTAGGAAAATTGCGGAGGTGCCCAGCGGCAGGATTCTTGTCGAGTTCTCCGACATCTATTCAGGGAGTTCGACGACCGCAACCCATCTTCTGAACGCCAGAGACTTTGGGACCGGCCAGGGACCGCTGGTGCCCTCTGCCGCCTTTAGCAGCGTTACCCGAGATCTTATGCACCTCATTGGTGTCTGTGGCTCAAAAGTCTTCTTTCTGGACAAACGACTTTGGATCTGCTCCGTCAAGTTTGTCGACGGGAGCCAACTCGGATTTCGACACGCCAACCACTGTTTCATACCCAGTGACTGGTGCAATCGACGAGGGACTCTACGAATGGACGTGAGCGGAAAGGGTGATATTCTGTTCGCGAGAGCTGAGGAGGTAGCTGTTGTAAAGCATGCTGTGGGGCTCGAGGATGAAAAGCGGGAGGTTTTGGAGTGAACAGTACCTTACTGATACCTACGAATATCTGTCAGTGTTGTTAATGTACATTTTACTTCATCATGGAAAAAAATACCACTCTGCCACCCCACAAAAACCATGCCAACAAAACAAAATAACATTCACCTGCCCCTTTCCACAAAGAAAGTCGGAATGGGGCCAGAACGAAGCTCCAAAAAGGGGCAGAAGCAGCAGGGACGACCTCACACCAACCTGGTCCTTGCCAGGGTATTGATGGGAGAACGGACGGGATCGGGGGGTATGACCATACACAATAACATTGAGTCTCAAGCTCTTGCCCATCTACAACCTCTATGACAAGAAAGGAAAGAAAGGGAAATAGGTACCACAACCCTCAGCAAATCCGCACCCCAAACTTCCACACCTCGTCTACCACCAGCTCGGTCCGTCCGTCGTTAGCGGCTTCTGAGAGTACGACAAGATCTGCATCGGCCCCGGCGTCGAGGGTGCCCTTGACGGTGTGCAGGCCCAGCATGGCGGCGGGGGCGGCCGTGACGGCGCCGAGGGCTTGGGGGATGGTGGCGCCGGACCAGGCGAGGAAGTTGTTGACGCATTCGATGAGGGTGATGGAGCTTTGGAGAGTTAGTGGTGTATATATGGTATGATTCGGGTGAGAGGTGTGGGATTAGGGGTGGGTGATGGGAGAGGCAAGATATGGGATCTGATGTGTCCAACTAGGACAATGGCATGTTGGACACGATGCCATCAGAATAGGGGCAAAAAAGAAACGGAGACAACGTAGAAAGAGCAACAAAATGGGAGAGGAAGTGTGGTGAGCTCCTGGACATACCTTCCCGCAATGGTCCCCGTCCCCTCCAGCTCCAGCACGCTCCCCTTCTTGACGATAAAGTGCTCCCCCTCGCCGTTGGTCCAGGGATACCGCCCGTCCGGCAAGCCAACCATGTGCATCGCGTCCGTCACCAACACCAGGCCGGCAGGGTGCGCGTGCCAGGCGATCTTGATGGTGGCCGGGTGCAGGTGGATGCCGTCTGCGATGAGGCCGAAGTAAGGCCTCTTTGAGACTGGGGATGGGGAGTCCTGCTGGCTCTGTGAGTCGGCGACGCCCAGCACGCCAAAGATGCCCGGGTTCCGGTGGTGCAGCGGGCGCATCGCGTTGAACAGGTGGGTGATCATGGTCGCGCCGGCCGAGACTGCGGCCGAGGCTTCCTCGTAGGTTGCCTCGGAGTGGCCGATCGAGAAGATGATGCCCCGCGCGGTAAGCTCGGGGATGAGGGCGTTCATGGAGCCCAATTCGGGGGCGGCGGTTATCATCTTGATAGGGATGTCGACGCTGAGGTCGGGAGTCGGGGATGATGGGGAAGAGGGGTCGTCATTTTGAGATTGGGATTCAGGGAGGGATTGAGGAGTGATGTTGGCGGCGCCGTACATGTCTTCGAGATCGGAAATGGACGAGGCCATGCGCAGGACTGATGTGTTGTGCACGCCATTCTTGGTAGGGTTCAGGAAGGGGCCTTCGACATGAGCCCCGAGGGACTCGGCGCCATCGTGGGCGCGGCGGGAGGAGCCTGACGGTCCGAGGTAGGGGAGGACCTAGGGACAGGTAAGCAGTTGTTGCTGTAGAAAAGAGGAGGCAGAACTAACCGTCTTGTACAAATCGCTGGTCTGGCTGGTGACGGTAGGGACGTACGAGGTGACGCCTGTCTGGGCCAGCTTCTTGTTCAAGTCCCGCAGCTGCTTCCCGTACTGCGCTGTGTCGGCCGCGGCGGTGGAGAAGTTGAAGCCGTACGCGCCATTGAGCTGACACTCGATGAAACCCGGCGACACGATGCGGCCGCCAAGATTGATGACCTCGTCGGGCATGGTGAGTTCATCGTAGAAGGCCGACTGGCTGCGGACGATCTTGCCCGTGGCCGAGCTGATCCAGACATCTTCCCAGACGAGGGCATCGCCGCGGACAAGCCGGCAGTTGGTTAACTTGGTAATGCCATTCTGGCGGGGGGATGCTGAGCGGACTACTGAGGGCATTGTTGATCAGGGGTTTAGGGTATCAATAAGGGGTAGGGCTGCTGAGAGGGGGTCAAAAAGGGATTGTCTCCAGGGGCTTGTAGGCATGGGGGTTGCCCGATGTCTTCAGTTGCGTAATGCCATGATACGCCAGAAAAAAGGATTGAGATGCACCGTCAGTACAAATATCAGGATAGGAACTCAACCCTGAGGTGACTAAAATGACTGCCGGGGAGCGCTTGCCCCGATGTGTCCGCAGAGCGCCACCGAATCCAAGTCTGCACTGGAAACAACGCATTCCCTGGTGACACCGTGGTGATGGGGCATCGTCAAACAAAGACTGGCCCCGGGTCCAAGGTAACCGAGTTCGCAACGCGTGACCCCAGGGATGGACGACCATCGCCTGTGCGTCCCGTGCATGGACAGCGTCGCCAGCCTTGGGGCGCCTCCTCAGCCATTCCCTGCTCATAAGAGACCCGCGTGCGCCCCGTCGGATCGAACATTCGTCAGAAGAGCTATCAGGGCGCTCATTTGCGTGGTCATCGATGACATGCCTGAGGACTTGAGAGATGGTGTGCCGGTGGAGTGGCGGGCCGGCATGGTTGCACTGAGCACTGGGCAAGGTGGCACTGAAGTGGCACTGTGCAAAGATGCACCGTACCTGCTTCTGGTGGATTTTGCAATCAGTGCTGCATGGAGCCTCCGGCACACACAAATCACCAGTCCGCCCCCTTGGGTCGCCGATGCAGACTGCAAGCCATGGACCCTGGGCGTTGGCCGGACGGTGTGTTGTGGTTCAATGAGGTTCAGATGATGGTGGATCTCGATGGAGCATGCAGCTTCGGGGCGAAAGTGGGGATGTAACGTTGCTGGATCGAGGCTAACCAAAACGTTGTATCGCACCTGCCGAATCCAGTTAGCTCACGGCTTTAAATCCTCGGCTGCCTGTTGGCTCTGGCCCCTGCCATTGGCCAATGCATCTGCAACCTCTCGTTGTGCACAACTCGCTGGAAGTCGCAGCAGTGAACCACGGGCAAGTGCAGAGTGCCCTGGGTCTTCTCCCATACTTCGACGTTCTCCATGCGCTGGGACGAGCGTCGAAGGAGTGGCCAACAAATGGGCCCGTCCTGAGAGCAGCAGCATTGTTACACCTGCTACTACCTAACCGCCCGTCCGTGGAACTGCTCGGCTAACGAGCATGCCGCCGCCGCTTGCGCTTGAGAATTGCCCGAATAGCCCTCAAACCCACCACTCCGATTCCCGCTCCGCAAGATGACCAAGTTGGAGGGCGACCTGGCCTTGGACCCACTATGGCAGGATCTCGACTGGTATGTCATGCCGTGCTCTTTGTCGACCTGCTGTTCTGTTCTGCCGTGCAGTGATCTTCAGAATGGACTCGGTGGTATTGCGCTGGCTTTCAGCGCATTGCCTCGGGGCCACTTGCTCCCTGGAGCTTGGAGGGTTGTTGTAGTGATAGCCGAATAAGAACTAAATACCCAATTCATGGATTGGTGCAATTTGCTGACAGCCGCCTAGGGCCATCGGGCAGATGCTGATCATGGGATGGGATGGCACAGAGGTCACACCCCAGATCCGCCACCTCATCGAGCAACACCACCTGGGTTCGATTTTGCTCACGGCAAAGAATCTCAAATGTTGTCCCGCCCTGGCCGTGACATAATGCCACGCGCTGACTGAAATGCAGCTGCGCAGCAGACGGCGAGGCTCGTTCAGGAGCTGCAGACCATCGCCCATCAGGCCGGACACCCCCAACCCCTGTTGATCGCCCTAGATCAGGAGAACGGCGGCGTCAACAGCCTCTACGATGAGGACTACATCTGCCAGTTCCCCAGCTCTATGGGCCAGGCGGCTGCCGGGGGCTCTGACCTGGCATACAAGATCGCTAAAGCCACTGCAACCGAAATCTCGGCTGTCGGCGTCAACCTGATACTCGGCCCGGTGCTTGACGTCCTAACCAACGCACGCTATCAGCCGCTCGGGGTCCGCGCCACTAGCGATGACCCCCAAGAGGTGTCCCAATATGGCATCGCCGCCATGAACGGGTACAAGGACGCTGGGATGGCAACTTGCGGGAAGCACTTCCCTTCCTACGGGAATTTGGACTTCCTCGGCTCCAGCATGGACATTCCGATCATCACCCAGACACTCGAGGAGCTCTCTCTCAGTGCCCTCGTGCCCTTTCGCAATGCCATCGCGACGGGCAAGCTGGACGCCATGTTTGTGGGCGGCTGCGGCATCACCAACCCATCCATGAGCGTCAACCATGCCTGTCTCTCCGACCAAGTGGTTGACGACCTGCTCAGAAACGAACTCGGCTTTCAAGGCGTTGCCATCTCGGAGTGTCTCGAGATGGAGGGCCTTCGAAATGAGATCGGCGTCAAGACGGGAACTGTCATGGCCGTTGAGGCCGGCTGCGACCTGATGATGCTCTGCCGCGCCTATGACGTGCAGCTCGAGGCCATCTCGGGTCTTAAGCTGGGAGTGGAGAACGAACTCATCACGAAAGAGCGCATCTACACCTCTCTCAACCGGGTTCTCCGCATGAAGAAGTCGTGCACCTCCTGGCCCAAAGCACTGAACCCCCCTGGGATCAACCTACTGTCCAAGATTCATCCTAGCCATCTTGCACTCTCAATGAAGACTTTCGATGACTCCATCGCCGTCATCCGGGATAATGAGAAGCTGCTCCCTCTCACCAATTCGATGCACCAGGAAGAGGAGCTGCTCCTGCTGACACCTTTAGTGAAACCGCTTCCAGCGTCTTCCATGACCAAGGCACTCCTGGAAGCGAAGAACAAATCCGAAGCCCCGACGTTGCATGACAAATGGGTACACCGCGACCGAGGGACCATCATGAGCGGCGAGGGCGTGTTCCGAGAGCTTGGAAGGTCTCTTGCTCGTGCGAGGCACGGCAAACTCCTGCATACTTCATACACTGCAAACGGTGTGAGGCCAGGTTCGTCTTCTCCTCCCAGACTCAACTCGGCCCAACCCCTAATACTTTGCAGTCCACGAGAACTTGATCAACCGAGCGTCGTGCATTGTTATCGTGACGGCGGATGCCAACCGCAACCTGTATCAGGCAGGCTTCACCAAGCACGTCTCCATGATGTGTTCAATGTTGCGGGCGAGCGGCCAGAAGAAGTCGCTTCTCGTCGTCGCTGTCAGCTCGCCTTACGATTTCGCCATGGACAAGTCGATCGGGACCTACATCTGCACCTTTGACTTCACCGAGACAGCCATGTCTGCTCTTGTGCGCGTCTTGTGCGGCAAGTTCAAGCCACAGGGGATACTGCCAGGCACACTACGAAAGAGCCGAAAGGTCCTCAAATCCAGACAACACTGGCTCGTCGAGACTTACAACCGTGACCGCGACACCCGGGGGCTCGACGACCTTCTCCAAGCTCTGGCGCGGGCGAGCGCCCCCGCCCACCCATTCCTCCTCACCACCAGCGCGCACACCTTTGAGCTCTTCAACCCCCACATCGAAGAAGCCCACTTTGTTGTCCGCAACAGCAGCACGCAAGCACTCTACGGCTTCTGCGCCACCTACTTTACCCAAGGCACCGGCATCTTGGGCGCGCTCTTCGTCGACCCGGGCAAGCGCAACGTCTCCATCGGCCGCTCCCTCCAGCGCCGCGCCCTGCGCGGCCTCACCCAAAAGCACGGCCTCAAGAAGCTCCAGCTCGGCATGTCCTTCCCGGGCGTCTTCCTCGGCATCCCCGCCGACGACGGCGCCGGGCTCAAGCAGTGGTTCGCCAACGGCGGCTGGGACCTGCAGTTCCCGCGCCGCCTCGCCAACCTGACCCTCCCGTCCCTCCTCAGCTGGAGCGCGCCCGAGGGTCTGCTCCAAAGCATCCAGCGCGCGGGCATCACCTTCGACCTCATCCACGGCCCGGAGAACGCCGACGGCGTGCTGGCGCACATCGCCGCGCACGCGGGCCCCGAGGTGTGCGAGCTGTACCGATTCGCGCTGCAGGAGGGCAAGACGTGCGGGGTGGTGCGCGCCAAGGGGCACGCCGAGAGCTTGCTGGGCACGGTGGTGATTAGCAGTCCGGGGAGTCCCCTGGCTGGGTACATCCCGCCCCTGCACCCCCTTTCGCCAGAGGAGATGATCGGGGGC
>Ga0247823_10002551_pt1 | contig 14969 bp, 23 predicted proteins | sample 13C_PalmiticAcid_2_FD_192426 | JGI IMG/M metagenome (GOLD analysis project Ga0247823, IMG submission 192426) | Soil microbial communities from agricultural site in Penn Yan, New York, United States - 13C_PalmiticAcid_Day30 | ecosystem: Environmental > Terrestrial > Soil > Agricultural land...
GGCAGGGGCCCCGGCGAGCGGCCCGAGCGCCGCGGCCCCTGCCACCGCCTTCACGCCCACCCGGAACAGGTTCGCCACCGCCTGCTCGGCGCCGTGCGAGGTCACCGGGTCGGGCATGTAGTCGCGGGCCACGTTGCGCAGGGAGCGGCCCACCTCGCTGTTCACGTCCGGGCCGCCCTGCTCGCGCAGGCGCTGCCGGGCCTCCTCGGTTTCCTTGGCCGCCTTGACCGGGTCGGGCATCAGCCAGTCCTCGGTGCCGAGCGAGCCGCTGACCTGCGCGGCGCCGCTGAAGATGTCGGCCGCCGAGCCCGCCGCCTGGGCCACGCCCGCGGTCAGGCCCTGGGCCGGCGCCTTCACGAGCCCCCACACGCTGAAGGCTGGCGCCTGCTTCACCGGTGGGCGCGGGCGCTGCGCCATGTCCAGCAGCACGGCGTTGGTCGAGGCGGCGAATGCGTCGTCGATGGGCATGTCACTTCACCTCGAGGATGACCGGCAGGCCGGCCGCATTGGTGGCGAGGCCGGCGCCCGTCTGCACCGCATAGCGGCCCTGGCCGGCGCTGATGAGCGAGGCGTTCGGCACCTGCTTCAGGAAGTCAGCTGGCGCCATGGCCGTGCCGCTGACGTAGACCTTGCCCTCGGGCAGCGCCGTGCGCAGGTTGTCGGGAGTCAGCGTCGTCAGGCGCTTCGAGAACTCGGACGCCTCCATGCCGCGCGGCAGGGGGATCTTCTTCCCCGCCTGCGTGGTGAGTCCGCCGGTGACCAGGCGAACCGCCTGCCGGGGGTTGCCGCCACCCTCGGACTGCAGCCCGTACTCGGCGTAGACGGCCGCTGAGATCATCGCGTCCCGAACGCCCTGGTCGACGTAGGCGTCCCCGATCTCCGCCGCCATGAGCGCGCGCGTGCCGGTGATCGCGGCGCCGTCCTTCTTCACCGCCTTGTCCTTGATGGCCTGCGCGCCGCGCAGCACCAGTTCGGAGGTGAAGCGGCCGTTCGTGGTCCGGTCGCCGGCCAGGCCGAACGCGAGGCCGATGGCGTCGTCCTTCGGGGCCATCTGGCGGCCGAGTGCCGCGGCCTGCTGCGGGCCGATCACCTGGGCGATCTGCGCGATGGCGCTGCTGCGCTGCTCGACCGGCAGCACGTTGATGAGCTGGCCCACGGCCTCGGTTTCCTGCTTCGTGAGCGGGGAGACGGCCTGGCCGCCGAGTTGGCTGGACGCGAAGGTGACAGCCTCCAGGCGGCCGGCGATGGTGCCCACCAGCCCGGCCACGCTGCGGGTGTCGATCTGGGGAATGGGCGGCCCGCCGTACTCCTGGGCGCCGATCAGCGGGTCCTCTTTCAACGCCTCCCGCTTCGCGTTGCGGATGGCCTCCAGCTCGTTCACGCGCTTCTCGGTCTTCGGGTCGGTGCCCTTCACGTTGAGGTCGGCCCGGAGCTGGTTGATCGTGGCGTCCATCACGCCCACCGGCTGCATGCCGAAGGCAGAGCGCTCCGGCGCCTGCTTCAGCAGGTCGGGAAGCGCGGCCGCGTACGGGGTGCCGGCGGTCTGCTGCGTGAGCTGGGTGACGTACTCGGGGCTCAGCGTCTTGCCACCCATCACCAGGCTGTTCGCCGCGTTGAAGGCGCTCTCGGCCTTGCGCAGTGCGGCATCCTGCGCCGCGCGGGCCCGGGCTGCCTCGGCCTCGGCGCGCTGAACGTTGGCCGCCTTGAAGCCCTCGATCTGGCCCATCAGCTGCACCTTGCGCTGCGGGTCCATAGTCTCGTTCGCAGACAGCTCGGTTTCCACCTTGCTGAGCGCCTTGTTGTCCCGGCGCGCGCCCACGATGGCCTCGGAGGTCTTGGCGAATGCCGCCTTCTCTTCCCAGGCCTGCCGGGACTTGCCGATGACGTCGGGCGCCAGGCCGGTGTGCGGGCCGAACTGCTCGATCGCGCCGTCGACCATCGCGCGGGCGCCGACCGGGTCCTTCATGTAGAGGCGCTGCGCAGTCTCGAAGGTGCTGTTCAGGCCGTCGCGCACCTCCGATTGGTTGCGCTCGTTCAGCGCCTTCGTGATGTCACGGTCGAACCCGGCGCCGAGGCTGTCGAAGTCGGCCTGCGCGTCCAGCGCGAACTCGGACGGCACGCCCTCCAGCGCCGTGGTGCGGATGTCGGTGACCCGCTGACGCCACTGGTCGGCCGCCTCGTTCTTAGGGATCGTGCCGGACTTGATCCCCTCGACGAACTCGTCGCGTGCCGCCCGGGCGCTGTCCCGGCCGCCGTTGACCAGGCGCGTGGCGTTTGCGTGGTCGGCCGCGCGCTGCAGCCGGATCTGGTCCTGACGTACCTGCTCATCCTCGGCGCGTTGCGTGCGCTGAGCGTCCATGGCGATGCCCTGCACCGTCTTCGCGAGGCCGGCCGTGGCCTGCGCCACCGCGTCACTGCGGCGCCGGTCGGGCCAGGAGGGCTCCGCGACAACCTGACCGAACCCGTCTGCGGATGGAATGCGTGCCATGTCAGGCCTTTCCCTTCGGCTTCTTCCAGCCGATCTGGTAGCCGGTGGAGAGTAGATCGCCAGCGCCGTTGATCGCCGCGGCGCGAGCGCCATCGCCCTGGCCGTACAGCTGCGACTCGGCCCGGCGGTTGCCAGTGAGCAGCGTCATCTGCTCGTCCAGGGCGCCGGAGCGCTCGATGTCGTTGGTGTTGATCTCGGAGAACTCGTCCAGCGCCGTGCCGCTCGCCGCGGTGGCGGCACGCGCGGACGCCACCTGCTTACGGCGCGCACGCGAGATGTTCTCGGCGTGGGCCTTGGCGGCGTCCTTTTCCTTGGCCGCGTCCTGCCGCGCCTCGGCGTCGCGCTCGTTCGCCTGGTCGATCTGCACCGCGGCGCCTGCGCCGGCTGCTGCCAGCGACACCCACGCGGGGATGGCTGCGAGGAATCCCATTTCTATGCTCCCAACATGATGCCGAAGCGCTTGAGGCCCAGCGCCTCGTACAGCCTGGCGGTTTTCTCGGTCATCTCGTCGCTGATGGCGGTGCTGACCCCCACCGTGGCGAGCTTGGCTCCGGTCTGTTCCTTCCAGCCCTTGAACCTCTTGATCAGCCCGGCGGCGATGAGCGTGCCGCGGTACTCTGGTTCAACGTACAGGGCCAGCTCGCAGAGCACCAGGTCGTCGCTGCACCAGTGCTCGGTGGCGATGGCCACCATCACACCCGCGATGCGCCCGTCGCGCTCGGCCACCTGGATGAACCCGAGCGGCGAGTCGAGTAGGGCCAGCAGCGTCTGCTCGAGCTTCGCGCGCGAGAACGCGAGATGCGTGAACTGCGGCGACTCGGCGTGCATGCGCGCGCCCAGGTCCAGCAGGCCCGGGAGATCCATGAAGGTGGCGGCGCGGTTCATCCTGCGTTCACCGTGATCGTGCGGACGACGGCCAGCACCGTCCACTTCTGCCCCTGCTCCTGCAGCAGCTCGAGATCGACGCCGTCGTCCTCGTCCCAGCCGATCTCGGTCACGTCCACGAGGCCGGTGACGGGGTCCGGCGGGTTGTCGAGGGTGTTGTCGACGTCGAACTTGCGGAACTCCACCTCCGCGCCGTTGACCTTCAGGCCCACCGACTCGTGCAGGCGCACCTGCACCTTGCTGTTGCTCTTCGCCTGCCCAGTGCTGGTCCCTGTGCCGGTGCCCACCTCGGGCGGCGGCAGCACGATGCGCGCGGGGTACGGCAGGCCCGCCACCACGTTGGTGGCCGGCTCGTCCAGTGTGATCGTGCCGCCGGTGACCGTCCGCGTGCCCAGGTAGATGGCGTCGGCCATGACGGTAACCTGTTCGCCCTCGAGCACCCCGAACCCCGTAGCACTCGCCGTCGCCGCGCCGTAGGTCTTGTCGACACGGCAGTCGTAGAACCCGACCAGCGACCCGGTGCCAACCTTCCAGTTCAGTCGCTCGATGTAGCGCACGGTTGCGCCGTTGATCGTGCGCTTTACCACGGCGTCGGTGACGTCAGCGTCCGGCGTCGGGACCGTGGACAGCGACTCCACCTCGCCGTCGGTCCAGCCGCCGGCCCAGGCGAGCGTGTTCTGCTCGCGGTTGTACGTGAAGGCGTGGAGCTTCCCACTGTTCGTGCACACCCACAGCACCGAGTTCGGCCGGCGCTCGTAGCTGATCTCCCGGATGCCATCGGCGATCAGGTGCTCGGAGAAGACCGACACGTCGGTGCTGTCGTACCCGTCGACCTGCTGGGGGAACAGCACGCGCACGGCACGGCCGCCGCGCTCGACGAAGACGATCTCCTTGCCCACCGTCATGGGGCGGATGGGCGCGCAGCCCCACTCGCTCTCCGCGTTGGTCTGCATGTTCGTCTGGGTGATGGGCTTTTCGATGCCGCCCTTGCCCTCCACCTCGGCGCTGAACCCCAGCATGACCAGCGAGCCGGCGCCGCACAGGAACGTGATCGGGTTCACCTCGTCGGTGGCGGCCAGCGTCTTGTAGACCGCCGAGTCGTCGTCGGTGCCGGGGGTGTAGTCGAAGTACAGCGCGGTACGCGAGCCCCAGATGGTCTGCGGGTAGGTCGTGGTGTTCCCGAACCACAGGCGCTGCTGGTAGAAGGCGCAGCTCTTCGGGTAGCCGCGCGTGTCCGACCAGATCTGACGCAGCACGCTCCATGCGTCGGCCGGGGCCGCCACCACGCTGCTCAGCTCCCGGATGATGACCGCGTCCACCACCGTGGCGCTGGTGACGTTCGTGATGCGCACGAGCCCGCTGTTGATCTCGACGAGGCTGCCGACGTCGTCGCGCCAGCCCGCGGCGCCGAGGGTGAGCGTGATCGTCGCGCCGACCGGGTCCTTCGCGCTCGCCGTCGCCGTCGTCATCGGCGAGCCCAGAAGTGTCCACACCGGGCCCAGGTTGATGGACGGGTAGCCGGTGAGGTCGAAGAACGTGGCGGTGACCGTGGCGGTGGCGCTGAGCGGGGTTGCCACTGCCGTGATGAGCGCCGTGCCGCCGCCCCAGGTGATCTCGCGGCCCACGTCGCTGGCGAGGAAGAAGTTCCCGGTGGCGGTGAGCGTTCGCCCCGCACCGACGGCGCCGTTGCTGATCGTGATGTTCACGGCCGCCTGGTTACCCACCTCGGCCACCGGCGCCGGCTTGAGGGGCGCGAGGTCCAGCACCCAGCGCGCATCAGCGAACCGACGCAGCCGGCGCGGATAGTAAGACCCGTGGGCCAGGATCATCGTGTCCTCGCCCTGCGTGAAGTCGATCTCGAATGCCTCGGCCGCCGTGTAGGGCGACGCGATCTCGTAGGGCACGTTCGGCGCCGACTCCACGAGAACCCCGTTCTTCATGAAGCGGATGTAGTTCTGCCCCACCTCCAGCTGGTAGGCGTCGGAACGCGAGTAGACGAACCGGATCAGCCGCGCCTGGCTGACGGTGAACTTCGTCGAGGCGATGTACTGCAGCGGCGGCCGGATCGTGGCCCCGCCTTGCTTGAGCACCACCACGTTCTCGAGCTTCTTGGCCGACGAGTTGTACTTCTCGATGTCGGTGCGGCCGGCCAGCAACGGGGAGAACTCGCCGCCGGTGAAGTTGGTGGTGACGACCTCCAGCTTAGGCATAGCTGCTCCCGCCGCGGACCTCGAGGAACGGGGAGTCGCCGAACTGGTCGGGCGGGTTCTCCTGCCCGTCGATGGCCTTGGCGATGCGCAGAGCGGCCGTGAACTCCTGCAGTTTGGCCTGCATGAGCGATGTGCTCTTGGCGATGGGGTACGCCAGGTCGGCGGCCATCTTCAGCACCATCACGTCGGTCAGGCCTGCGTCCCACATGCCCTCGGTGACGTCGGCCACGTACCGCAGCTTCAGGCTCGTCTGGTTTGCGAGGATGCGGTTCCCTTCGAAGGCGTAGTCGTCGTTCCCGCAGTTGCCCACGTCCAGCACGCGGAGCCAGTCCCCGGGCTTGGCGAACCAGTTGGACCAGCCGTACGCCGGGGCGCCAGCGAGCGCTGTCAGCGCCACGCGCTTCACGGCGCAGTTCCACACGTGCGCGCGCAGCATCTGCCGGCGCGCGATGGGGTACAGGTTCGCGCACACCGACGCGCGCTTCGTCTGCTCGGACAGGGACGCGATGGGCGCATCGCCCACCAGGATCAGCGCTCGGGAACAGATCTCGACGTCGGTTGCCATCTCACCTCTCCATGAAAAAAGGCGGAGCCGACTGGCCCCGCCCTCAGATCACCGCAGGCCCGGCCTTCAGGACGGGATGTAGGGGATTTCGATGCGGATCACCTGGTTCGCCGGGATCGCGGCGCCGGCGACCGTGCCGTACACCTCGACGTCCTGCGGCAGCGTGTAGCGCTGACCGGCCGTGAGCTTCGTGCCCGTGTTGGCCTGCGCGGTGGCCGCCGCGGTGATCGCCGTGGCGGCGAGGATCGCAGTCGCGTCGATTGCCACCTTCGTGTAGGCGTCGCGGATGCCGACCGCCAGCGTGCTCGACGCCGTGCCGGCGCCGTTGCTCAGCGTCACCGGGCACAGCAGGCGGTCGCCCTTCTTGAGGATCAGCCCGAAGGCGATCGTGTCGGCGATCTGCGCACCGGCGTGCACCGCGGGCATTTCCGCCACCGCGACGGACGTCTTGCCCTGCGAGTCGAACATCACCTTGCGGCCGGCGGCAATCTCCGCAGCGGCCCGACCATTGACTTCAGCCATGATTCATTGCTCCTGGGTGTTGGTGGTTCAGAGGAAGGCGATCTCGACGACCTTCTTCTCGTCCTGGCGGCCGGCGCCGTACGAGGCACCCATGGACGCCTGGGTCAGGTCCTTCTTGTCCGGGCGCGGGGAGATCTTCCCTTCCTCGTAGCCCTTGCCGAAGTGGATGCCGGACTTGGCGTAGGCCACGGTGAAGTAGTCGGTGCCGACCTTCGAGATGCCGTTGAACGGCACCCAGTTGAAGCCCATCCACTTGCGCGCGACGTCGCCGTCCTGGAGCATCTTCACGGACATGAAGTCGGCGCTCGTGAGCGTCGTGTCCGTCAGGATGTCCTCGAGCATCTCGTCGTTGTAGAGGATGAACAGCTCTTCGCCGGCTTCCTTGTCGGCCTCGTTGCGGCGGAAGATCTTCTTCGTCGCGATCAGCTTGGCCTTCGTGAACGACGTGCCGCCGACGGCGATCTTCTGCGTGGAGGGCAGCGCGATGGAGCCGCCGTCCTTCGTGGGGATGGTGGCACGCGCGGCGTTGTAGATGATGTTGTCGATGGTGCGGTTCTTCCGCGCCATCAGCACGCCCATGTAGGCGCCGCCCGTCACCGGGTTGACCTTCATCTTGGGGATGTCGTTGCGGTCGAGCGGCACGGCCTCGTAGAAGTCCGACATCAGCGCGATGCGCGCCGACTGGTCTTCCAGCGTGAACTCGGTGTCGCCGTGGCGGACGGTGTTGGCGGTCAGCGTGCGGCCCGAGTCGGCCAGGTTGTTGATGGTGAAGGACTCGCCTTCGATGGTGCCGCGGTCGGTCACGGTGCCGAAGAGGCGCGATTGCTTCTGGCTCGCCTCGACGCGGATGGCGTTGTCCCAGGCGGTGACGAACCAGTTCTGGATTTGAGACATTCTGAACTCCGAAGGGTGTTGGGTTCAGCCTTGGGTCAGGTTGTCCTTGCGGGCCTGTGCTACGGGTCGAGCGGCCGGCTTTTCACGCCGTCGACCTCGGGCATTTCAGGTTGTCCGCTCGCCACCGCGGGCCTGTGAATGGCTCGCAGTGTCAAGCGGAGGTGTCCGCAGATTCCCGGACAAATCAGTCCGGGTTCGCGCGCTGCAGGGCCTCGACGACGCGCTTGCTCAGCGCTGCGTGGTTCGGGTGCTTCGGGTCGCGGTACGCGGGGTCGGACATCATCTGCTCGACGGTCTGTCCGCCGCCATTGCCGCCGTCCGGGTTCGCGGGTGCGCGGTCTTCCTGCATCTGCGCGCCCATCCACGCGGCGAACTGCAGGAACGCTGGGTCACGGCCGAACCGCGAGTGCAGGTCTTCGCGCAGGTGCTGCGGCGCCGCGCTGATCGCGTGGCTCGCGTGGCTCAGCTGCGCTTCGAAGACGGCCGGGGACTGCCACACCTTGGACAGTTCCGTCCGTGCTTCGGCAGCCGACAGCTCGGCCGCAGCACCGAGCATCTGTGGCACCAGGGTGGCGTACTCGCCCATGAGGAACTGGTACTGGTCCTGCGAGATGCCTGCCTTGTGGGCTCGCTCACGAAACCCCGCGGAGAGCGCGTCGTCGAACTTCAGGTCGCCCATGTCATCGGGCGGCGTGAACGTGTAGTCGTTGGCCGATGCCGGCGGCGTCGCGCCCTTCGTGCGCTCGAGGTTCCGGTACGAGTCGCCCAGCTTCTGGCTGGACGCGTTCAGGTCGAGCTTGCCGTCGGCGCCGTTGACGCGGAACTTCTCCGGGAGCCACGCGTAATCGGTGGCCGCGGTGGCGCCATCGGCTGCCGGAGCAGCAGCGGGTGCGGTCGCCAGCGGGGGCAACAGCGAGTCCTGCTGGGCAGGCGCCGGGCTCGGTGCCGCGGCGGCGGGCGCGTCAGCAGCAGGTGCCGGCGCGGGCGCAGCCGGAGCCGCGGTGCTGGCCGTGGCATCCACGGCGTTCATCAGGGGGAAGTGCTTGCGGAGGTTCATGACGATGGTCCATCGGGCGGTGGTTCGTCGTTCACGCCGCGCGCCCGGTTGCAGCAGCGGACGATGTATTCGATGACCTCGCGGTGCGCTGCGTCGCGGTAGGTCTTGAGCACCGCGTCGATGCCGCCGGAGGTGTGGACCTGGGCCGAACCGGCGAAGCGGCGGTACAGGTCTTCGTAGAGCGCCGCGCCGCGCTTGTCGTCTTCGAAGATCGCGAGGTACAGCGAATCGAGGCGCGCACGCTCTGCGCGGGACTTCAGCTCTTCGATGTCTTCGCTCATCCGGCCGACTGCTCGACGGTGGTCAGCGTGAAGGTGCCGGCGGTCGGGCAGACGATGAAGTGCCCGCCGGCCGGCAGGAAGATCGGCGCCGGGTTCGTGCTGGCCTGCGTGATCAGCAGCCCGAGGCTCACGGCCAGGCGGATCGTGTAGAGCACCGTGCCGGTCGAGCACGTGAGCGCCGATGCGCCGACGCGGACCTGCGCGTTGCACTCGCTCGCGGCCAGCACCGTGGTGGCGTTCGTGCACGCGAGGCTCGGGTAGATCACCGCGGCCTTCGCGCTGTTCGTCGCCTGGTAGGACGTGGACACGGCCAGCGTGCGCGTGGCGGGCTGGCTGAAGTCGAACGCCGCCGGCGTGGGCAGCGTGGCGAGGGAGCCATCACCGCGCAGATACTGCGCCGTGGTGCCGGTGGGCGTGGTGAACTTCGCGTCGAGCGCCGCCTGCAGGCCGGTGGTCTTGCTGATGGCCAGGGCCGGGATGCGTGCGTCGGCCAGCGTGCCCGAGGTGACATCGGTCGCCACGTGCGTGTGCGGCGCCGGCGTGAAGGTGCTCGGCACGCTGGTGAGGTCGCCCCACGCACCCGAGAACAGGGTTGGCTTGTTCAGGATCTGGGCCGCGCCGCTCACGGCCGTCCAGTCGCTGTTCACCTGGGCCGCGGCAGTGGCGCTCAGCGTGGTGCCGTCCCATGACAGGCCCGAGCCGATCACGCCCGCCTTCGGCAGCGTGGTGGCTCCGTCGTACATCAGTACGCCGCTGGTGTTCGGTGCCGGCGACAGCGGCGACACGCTGCGGATGAACGAACCGACGCCGGACGGCTGGACCTGCGTGATGAACAGGTCGTAGGGCGCGGCGTGGGCCAGCAACGAGAGCAGCAGGCCGGCGAGCAGCAGGATCTTCTTCATGGGTTCACCTCACCAGGACGAAACCGCGACGCGCACCCACGTGTTCGCGGCGATGCAGAAGTAGGCGTAGCTCGCGTCGAGGGCCATCTGGCCGCGGATGCCGGGTGACGCTGCGGTGGGAGGAACGGCAACCCACTGCGGGTTCACGGCGTCGATGTCGACTTTCCAGCCGGTGCCGGTGAGGGACGTGGTCATGCTCATGGGGATCTCCTACGCTGCCGAGGCCATCCGCTGGGCCATGGCGTCTTGTTGTGCGACCTGGCCCTGCATCTGCACGGCCTCCTCTTGCTGCGCTTGCTGGGCGTCGGCCTTGGCCTTACGGACCAGGGCCGTGCTGCGCTTGTCGCGCACCAGCTTCTGCGGCACGCCGAGCAGCAGACCGCGCTCGCGTGCGGCCTCCTCCATGTCGTACACGTCGAGCACCGACGGATCGACAGCGGCTTCCTGCACGAGCGTGGCTTCGTACCGGTCCATCGCGTCCACGTCGCCCAGCTTCTGCGCGCGCGCGAGCGGGGACAGGTAGCGGATGGTGAAGTTCCGGTTCGACAGGGACGGCGGCGGCCGGCCCACGAGGGTGAAGCCGTTGCGGATGTTCGCGCGGTACATCAGGCCGAAGGCGCGCTCGATCAGCGCCTGCAGGAACTCGGACTGGAAGCGGCCGAACATCGGGCCCAGCGTGGCGCGCAGGGCCTGCACGCGCACCGACCACTCGTAGGCTGTCTTCGTCGGGCCTTCCACCGGCGGCAGCTGGTCAGCGAGCAGTACCTTGCGGATGGACGCGCGCAGATCGTCGACGGTCAGCATGCCGGATTCGACCTTGGCGCCGGTGATGAGCGGCTTGATGCTGTCGATGCTGTTGGCGATGACGACCTTGCGCGGCCCGAGCTTGATGTTGCGCGGATTGAGCACGCCATCGTCGACCGCGATCATGGGCGGGGCGATGGCAGTTTCGGCACCCATGAGCGTCCACTTCTTCACCTCGTTGAGCGTCATGACGTCGGGCAGCGCGTCCGACATCGGGCCGGTGGCGTAGGCCGAACCCGGCAGGCGCATCCAGCGCGGCACCATGCAAGGGAACTCGTGGAAGCCGGATTCGCGCAGGGTGTGCCCGCACGCTTCCTCGATGTGGATCGACGCGAAGGGCATGTTCTTCGCCGTCTTGCTGTTCGCGTCGTACAGCTGGCGCGGCTCGATGGCGTGCACGATGCACACCTCTTCGTCGAACTTCTCGTTCTGGTAGAGGCTGCGCGTGTTCTCGCTGACGTTGTCGAGGCCGTAGATGGCCACGCACTGGCTCACCGAGTAGCTGAACTTCCGATACACCGTGTCGACGATGCCGCCGCTGCGCGAGCTGGCGATGCAGCACTGGCCGACGGGCCAGGCCTCGAAGTAGAACCCGCCGCCGGGCTTCTCGTCGAGGAACAAGACGAACCAGCCGGCGACGAACTCGTCGATCATGGCGTCGCACGCCTCGGCGTCGAAGTTCGATGCGTGGATGTTTTCCCAGATGAACTTCGCCGCGTCCTCCAGCCAGCGTCGCTCCTCCTCGGACTCGTTGCCGACGTCCAGGCCGAACCAGAGCGCGTTCGCTGGGACCATGGCGCCCATCAGGGTCGCCACGCCCGTCTTCACGCTGTCGGGCGCCGTGCTGTCGTAGATCCGCGCCTTGTACTGCTGGGCGTCTGCCGCCGTGAGGATCACGGTCTGCAGGCCCGAGCCGCGCGTCGGGTAGGTCATGCGGTAGCAGTCGTCCCACACAGGCACGTGCAACTGCTTGGCCGCCATCAGCTCGGCCCAGCGCTTCTTCACGCGCGCCGCGATCGACGAGTACTCGGCCATCACACCCCCAGGGTCGAGCGGCCCGAGCCAGCTGCAGCGGCACCGCCGCCGGTGAGCAGGCTGTTCTCGCGCTGGGCCTTGCGCATGAAGGCGATGCGGGCGTTCGCCTGCGTGGCGGCTTCAGCGGCGGCGTTGGCGCGTTCGGCCTCGGGGTCCACCCAGGGCTTCGTGGGCTTCTTCAGCCCGATTCCCTCGAGCGCGTCCTTTGTGACGGCCACGGACTCGCTCGACGCGGGCCCGACGATCACGTCCTTCAGGTTCCGCGGGAGCAGGTTCTTGATGTTCTTCGGAGAGAGCTTCTCCGTGAAGCCGCCGCACATGGATCGCTCCTCAGTTGTCGAGGTTGGTGCCGGCCGGGCGGATCTGGCCCGGGTACACCGCGGGCACCACCCAGCCCTGCTTCGTGAGCTGCTCCTTGCGGATGGCGAAGGCGTCGACCTGCGACTGGTCGGGAAGCTCGACGGACGGCGTGCCGGATGCCTGCGCACGGGCCTGGACGGCGAGCGCCTTGGCGACACCGCGGGCGATGCCTTCGTCGATCAGGCGCTGGATGTCGGGGGCGGTGAGTGCGGGGGAGGCATCGGCGGGTGCCGGGGCGTCGGCGGTCTGCGCGCCGGCTGCCACGTCTTCACGCACGGCGGCGTCGAGCGCTGCTTCCTCGGCGGCCATCTGGTCCTGCAGCGCCGCGGCGGTGGGCTTGGTCACCTCGGCGGCTTCGGCGGGGGCGCCGGGAGTGCGGACGGCGAGGTTGCGCGCGGCGGTGGGCTTGGTCATGAGGGAGGCTCCTGTTCGGTTCCGATCGATGGACCGGCGGAGTCTCCCGCTCGCGGGGTGCTACGTTCCCGGACAAATCACCGGGGCTGTGCCGATGCTGTAGCCCTCGCGGGGCACGTCGGTCAGCGGCTTGTCCATCGCCTCGCACCACAGGTCGAGCAGCACGGAGCCGTCGTCGTAGCGCGGCTCGGCGCCGGGCGAGTTCTTGAGGTGCTCGATCCATCCCTTGCCGCGTTCGACCAGGAAGGCGAGATCGCGGATGGAGTAGCCCTGGCGCTCGAGGTTCACGATGACCCGGAACCAGTCGACGCGGGCGGGACGGTGGCGGGGTTTGGGTGTCATGGCTTCACCTGGACTATGCGGAAGTTGACGCCGCCGAGCGAGAAGGTCTGCCCGGCGCGGATGAGTAGGGGGAGCGCGTGGGCGCCCTGCAGGACGAGGGTGGTGGTGGCCCAGTTGCCGCGGCCTTTGGGGCGGAGGATCAGGGTCACGCCGTGGTCCCGCAGTAGCTGCACACGGGCTCGTGCGGGGCGCCGCAGTTGACGCAGTTGCGGGGAGGTTCTGCGGCGTAGTGGAGCGGCCGGAGCGTATCCGGCCGCGCGACGATGAGCTTCCGAGGACCGATCTTGACCTGGTGAGGATCCAGTTCCCCGTCGTCGATGAACGCGTACACCCCGTGTTCCATCACGCACCCTCCCGCATCGCATCAGCCGCATGCGCCGCCTTCACCTCGGCGTGCGTGAGCTTGAACTGCTCGAGCAGCCGGCGGTACTCGCTGTCGAGCTTGCCGAGCTTCTGCACCTGGCGGAACTGCGGCGAGCGGGAGACGGCGCGGGCACAGCACCCGCGGCAGTCCGCGCTGAACAGGCCGGACTTGCGCACGGCTGCGGTGAGGCAGGACTTGCAGGTCATGGCCGTCACCTCTGCGGGGAATACTTCGCGGTTAGCTGCAATGCTGCTCACGCCATCTCCACCGTCAGCGCGTGGTGCGCGATGAGCAGGCTCTCGGCCCGGTTGTGGTCCTTCTTGCGCTGCAGGGCGTGGGCGGCGCTCGGGTACAGCTGCAGGGCCTTCGTTCGGCTCGCGTCCTTCTCCGCCTTGAGCAGCCCGAAGTGCCGCTTCCACGTCTGCGGCTGCACCACGCGCACGCGGCTCGTGAGGCGCAAGCAGTCGAGCACGCCCTCGACGACGCCGCGGGAGCGCATCAGGGCGCCCTCGGTGACGATGGAGGTGCCGCGGTTCGGGTTCGGGCGAGGCCGCACGTCCTCGAAGGCGATCACGCAGACCTCGCCGGCCGGGATGTGGTTGCGCAGCAGCTCACCCAGCCCACGCCCGTCGAGCCTGCGTCGGCCGTCCTTGCCATCCGGCAGCGTGGGCAGGTCGTGCACGGCGCAGGTGCCACGGCTGTCGACGAACGCCACAGCGCCCGTGATGCCGATGTCGATGGCGGCGGCGATCACAGCGGCGCTCCCTTCAGTGCGGCAGCGACGAAGTGCCACGCGCCCACGACGGCCGCGATCACGCCCACCAGCGCGGCAGCGATGCCCAGGCCCGACACGCCATGCGCCGGGTCTGGCGTGTTCGGAAGCGCCTCGTCGAGCGGCGCGGGCCGGCTCGTGCCATCCCAGCGCTCCGGCTGCGGGTTGTACGTCTCGCGCATGGCGCGGGTGTGTTCGCTGATCGGGCTCATGGGTGGGCTCCTTCGTGGTCGACGGTCAGGACGGGGATGCCGTCCATGCGGGCGCGGATCTCGATGACCTGCGCGGCGTGGCGGATCAGTTGCGGCGGCGTGCGCTTCAGCACGTGCATGGCGATGGCTGCGAAGGTCTCGACGGCGCACAGCGCGTGATCCTCGGCCGTGCCATCAGCAGCACCCAGCGCCTGCCGCACGGTGCGCAGCGCCTCGCTGACGTCGTGCTCGATGGCCGACACGTTCGCCACCTCGGTCACAGCCTTCCGCCTGGCGTGCTGCAGCTTGTTCATGCCTCGCTCCCCGGGGCAAATGCGCGCGCGGGCGCGGGAGCGATGGGCTCGAACGCACTGAACTCCGGCCCGCAGTTGTCCATGCGGGGCTGTTCGGGCTGGGCACCGTCGACGGCTGCGTACTTGGCGCACTGGCCGTGCTTGGGGCAGCAGACGCCGAAGCAGACGGGGGAGGCTGCGGTGTTCACGCCGGCACCCCTGCGCGCTGCTTGAGCGTGTTGCGGATGGCGTCGGCGGCCTTCTCCACCTCCGGCATCGGGCCGACGAACAGCACGCGGTAGTCGCCGGCCTTGTTGTCGCGGTAGGCGATGCGGTTGGCCGAGAGGGTGGTCTCGAAGGGCTCGATGTGCAGAGCGTTCTGCCGTTGGCTCCAGAGGAGCGCGTGCTGCGTTTCCATGTCCGTGTTCCTTTCGCCGTGGAGGGCGGGACACTTGTCCCGTCCCGTGTGTCCCATTTCGTTGGGACATTTGTCCCGTTTCATCTGTCCCGTTGTCCCGCTGTGATGTCCCGCGGTTACTACGCGACTCAGTGCTACTACAGAGGTATTTCTCTTCTCCCGTAGGTCGAAG
>Ga0247823_10002552_pt1 | contig 14969 bp, 11 predicted proteins | sample 13C_PalmiticAcid_2_FD_192426 | JGI IMG/M metagenome (GOLD analysis project Ga0247823, IMG submission 192426) | Soil microbial communities from agricultural site in Penn Yan, New York, United States - 13C_PalmiticAcid_Day30 | ecosystem: Environmental > Terrestrial > Soil > Agricultural land...
GCTCGCCCAGAAGTTTGAGCGCGCCGATGATCGCATGTTGGCTGACGCGGGCAACATTACCTAGCTCGTCCATGACCCGCGGCGATTTGGATGACAGCGAGCCGTGGACAAGCTTCGAGCGGAGGGCATAGGCGGTCTGCGCGTCGCCCCGCCACTGCGCGTGACTGGCCACCGATCCGCGTTCGCAACACAGCGCGGCAACGCGTTCCGCAATCGTCGGTGCGATCGCCTCGTTGAGGCCTTCAGTCATCAGCATACGCTCCAGCGCGGTGATATATTTGACCACGCGAGCTGCCGGGTTGGGATCGCGTACCGCTTCCCCAAACCAGTGGATCGCATCGAGGAAGCGGTCGCTGAGCGGCCGCCGAAGGCCCGGATTTACGGCCGCCTCGAGCGCGAGCGCACATAGTACGAGCTCGCGACCCCGAGCGACTTCAAAATGGCCATACCATCCTTTCTCAAATCCGACGTGGCCCGCGGTCGGAAAGCTGACGACATACCGTAGGCCATCGGCATTGGCCGAGACCGACCCGCGAAGATCCCGCGCAAGGTCGGGACCACCGACGCGCATTTTGCGGCTGTGGCCGGGGCCGATGAGCAGATGGAGGCAGTCGATTGCGCGCGTTGCCACGTCAAGTGCGCGCGCGCTGGATGTCTTCTGATCGCAGTCTGCGATATCGATCTCGGCGACCCAGCCGAAACTCCCGTAATAGCCTTTGATATCCCGAAGAAAGTGGTGCTTGCCGCGAAGTTCGGCGCGCGAGGCCCAGATGCGATGGGCGAGGCGCGAGCGGAATAGCGCCTTTGTCAGAAAGCGAACGGGCCCGATCGCAAAATGGACGGGGTCTTGTACGAAGACGAGATGACACGGGATAAAATGGGTGCGCGCGCTGCATTCAGCCGCTGCGAGCCTTCCGGCTTCGGCGAGCACACGCTCGACTTCGCGGAGCGTAACCGACCGCTTTTCGCCGATAAAGCGGCGGGAGATCAGGGTGCGGACCTGTTTGTCGAGCAATCGGTTCTCGACCTGGCCAATGACGCCCGCGGCACGCCCGGCGTGCGCGGCGAGACCCGCGATCCGTTTCGACGCTTCCTTTCCACAGAGAATGTGAAAGCCGTTGTCGCGGGCGTCGGGTAGCCAGTGCATCGCGTCTTCGCTTGGCAGCGCCGCCAACCCTCCGTCGCGAAGAACCGCTTCTAGCCTGACGACCTCACTGAGGACGAACGCAACCGCCGCAACAAGATCGTCTTTGTCGGTCTTCTTCATGTCCTCCCTTCTCCGATGTAGAGAAACGTTCACAGACCAAAGAAGTCGATTGCTCGGCGAGCTTGCAAACCGCTCCTTTACGACTGGTGCCTATTGCATCCGTATGAAGCAGCGCAGGCACTATCACCAGCCTTCCCGCCATTACCGCTCCCGCAACCGGCGCGGACCGCGGACGTCGTCGGTCGGCAGCATCGCACTCACCGCCGCATTGCTCGGTGCGGCCGGCGGCGCCGGTTGGGCTTTGTCGAGCCCCGAACAGCAGACCGCCGCGCTCACCGCCGCGCGCGAAGTGGCCGTCACGACCGGGATAATGCGTGAACGCGCACCCCAGGACGGCGACTATTGGCGGGGCTGTGACGACGCACGCGCTGCGGGTACCGCGCCGATCTATCGCGGTGAGCCCGGCTATCGCGAGGGAATGGACGGCGACAGCGACGGGATCGCGTGCGAGCCCTATCGCTAGGCAGCGGCTGCAAAATTCGTTTAAGTCCGCCGCGCTCGGATTCGTTTTCGGAAGCCCTGACGTTCGATCCACATCCGAACCAAAATGATCTGGTGGTCCCGGTAGGCACGCCCTATGCGGATAGAGGGCGGGGCGAGGGATACCATGACGAACGCGACATCGCGAGACTATACCGATGAGGCCGCTGCAGCGATCGCGCTGTGCAAGCGGTGGGCCGACGAACTGATGAAGGCGCATCCCTGCCAAGTGTACCTGTTCGGAAGTGCGATTTACGAACAAGGCGAACAATTCGATGCTCGGCTCAGCGATCTCGACCTTGTCGTCCAATATCACGAGCTTCTCGATGCGACGAGGCGGGCTGAGCGACTTTTCGATCTTCGCGAGCGGCAGCAAAGGCTCGAACTTTGGATGATCCCCGCGCTTGGACGGTCCGTCTGCGACGAGCCCGGCGTCAGTATCGTACCGGTCGTTCCAGTCGAGATCGAAGCCAATATCCACAAGAGCCACGCGCGCAGCTTCTTCGATCGCAACATCTTTTACGATCTGCGTAAAGAGGACGTGTTGTACGGTCTGCCGGGCGCGGCACGGATCGCCTTTCCGGAAAACGCGCGCCATGCACTCGAATTCGCGCAGGCCGTCCGAAACGAGTTTCTGAGCGTCAGCGCCAATGGAACGGGGGGACTGGTGCCCTTCGACGGCTCCGACCCGATCCCTAAGGCCTTGGCTCGCGCCGCCGCGCAGCTCGTTCCCGATCCGGGCCTCGGCGCGTGGTACGACACCCGCTTCGGGCTCGAATTTCTGTTCGAAGCGTTGACCCGGCGCCGAAACGAAAGTGACGCTCTGTCCGAACTCTATCGGAAAATCTCGGTTCGCCGGGGTGGCCGCGGTGTCCGTCGGCCGCTCGACGCCAAAGACCAGCTGCTTTTAACCGAAATTCTCTTCGATCTCGCCGTCTCGGTTGAGCGCGACGAGATTGCCAGCTGGGAGGTTCGATTCGGAGGCGCGGTGCCGCGAAGGACCGAGCGGGAGCGGCTCGTCCAGGCGCTCCGCCGGTTGGTACCGGACGCACATATTCTCGGAGTATTTCCCGGTAGCGTCATCATCAGGCTGATGAGTTCCGCGACCAGCCTCGCCACCTTCCGCAGCCTTGAGGAACTGGGCGCGCTTCCCCGCTTCTTCGGCGTGGAAAGCGTCGAAATCTCCGAAATCTCGCTCGATGATGGACGGGGCGGCTTTGAACAGCATGACCTTGCAGCGAGGATTGCGGCGCGCATCGCTGAATGGCGTCCCGACGGCGGCGAGAATGAGGCCGTGCTGGAAGCAAAATTTGCGGGCTGGCTCGAACAGACGTTAGGCGAAGACGGAGCGCTCGCGCCCGCGGGCGTTGAACGCGAGATGGCGTTGCACGTCGGCCGGCGGCGCTATTGGGCCGATATTGTCCTGCGATACGGCGATGGTGATGCGGGACAGTTGATCGCAGTCGAGATCACCCGCCTGCGCAACCCCGGCGACATGATCCGGCAGATCGAGAAACTGCGCCGCCTGTTGATCCCGACCATTCTTGTGGTCGTCGGATCCGAACATCACATCTTCCAGATGGGCGATGTCATGCGTCAGATTGTTGCCGCTGAACCCGGCTTGCACATCGTTCCGATTGTTGAGCCTCAAGGAACGGCAGAAGGAGGATGATAGCGCTTTTTCCGCTCGCGCCTGACGGGGCCGGATCCAGTCTGGCCCTCTCGGGGGGAACCCGGCAAGTTGGGCTATCGCCATGTCGACCCTAGATCTCGAGAATCCCGATCCGGGCCCCGGTGACGCCCTGCGCGACGAGGCCGCGAATCTCCTGACCCCGCGCTATGGTCGGCCCCAGCGCGAATACCGGGCAATGGGGAAGAAGGTCGATCTCTTCTTCACGCGAAACGACCTCGGCAAGCCGGTTCGCATCTATGTCGAGGCCAAAGATTACAGCAGGAATCTGAGCCGAGCTGAAGCCGTTCATATCTGGGCGGACTATCAGGGAATTATAGAAGCGAACCGACCGGCGACTTTGTTGCTCGTCACGCGCGAAGGGCTGAGCGCGGACGCCCAATCCTACATTCTCGATGAGCGTCCCGAGATGCGGCATCAGACCATCTGGGAGCTGGAGAATGAGGCGCTCGGCCTCACCGAATATGTTCGGCACCAGCGGGAGCTGTTCGACCAGGACGGTCTCAGCAGCTATTATGTCGAAGGCAAGGCGCGCCGCGCGAACTACGGAACGAACGATACGCGTGAACTCGCCGAACAAGCGGTAGAACTATTCGGCGAGATCGAGTCCTGGATCGCATCCGATGAAACCCGCCCGATCGCTATTCTCGGCGGATATGGCGCCGGCAAGTCCTCGCTCGCGAGGCGTCTTGTCGCGGCGCAGGCCGAGCGCGCATTGCGTGATCCGATGGCGCGCCGGCCCGTCCTCATCCCGCTCGGCAACCTCGCGCGCTTCTCGACGGTCGAAGGACTCCTCGGAGGCATGTTTTCGTCGGACTTTCCGGTCCAGCAAGGCTTTCAGGGCCGCAGCTTCTTTGAACTCAACCGAAAGGGCCGGATGCTAATCGTCCTCGACGGTTTCGACGAAATGAAGCATGCGATGAGCTGGTCCGATTTCCGATCGCAGGTGCACGACCTCAATCGGCTCACCGACGGGCAAGCCAAGGTCGTGCTGCTCGGCCGCCCCAGCGCATTCACATCGACTGACGAGCATTTCCATGTTTTGCGCGGCGTCAAACGCTTCGGGGAGGGTTGGCGTCGCCTGCCCGACTGGCCCGAATTTATCGAATATGATCTCGACGAGTTCACCGCCGCAGAACGCTCGCAATTCTTCCGCGGCTATCTGGGTTACCTGGTCAGCCGCTCGCCCGCGCTTGGGCTCGACCAAGCGTGGATCGACGCCCGCGTTGACGAAGTGGAAAAGATCGCGGCGATCGAGCCCGAGCTGTTCGGCAAGCCCGTCCATGCAAAGATCCTCACCGACCTCGCGTCCGACCCGGCCGTCGACCTCTCGCGGTTTGCCGAGGGCATGACGCGCTGGGGCCTGTATCAAATTTTCTTCTCTTCGCTCGCCGAACGGGAGGCCGACAAAGAGGTCCGCCGCCCTATCAACGAGGGCCAGCGTATTACCTTCCTGAGCGAGATCGCTTTCTGGCTGTGGACCAAGAAGGGCGGTGCAACCTCCTTTTCTGCATCCGACATTCCCGATGATCTCTTCGAAGCGTTGGCCCCCGGAGATTCCGCCGATCTCGACTCGCTCAAACGCGAGTATCTGACTGGCTCGTTCCTCGAAAAGAAATCTGGCGACATCTATTACTTCGGCCACCGGTCGTTCGCAGAGTTTCTCGTGGCCGAGCGCATGGTACGACACCAGCCGAGTGAAGCCGATCAGCCCGTCTATTCGCGCCTCGTTCGCGACGGCGTCCTCGAGTTTCTTCGCGATGCTCCCGATCCCAACGTTTACCGTGGCTGGCTCGACACGATCGACCGTCCGCGCGGTCCCTTGCAGCTCGAATATTTCGCTTTCCTTGCCGACCGGCTTGGCGGCGCGGACGCGCTACGCGCGGAACTGCCGTCGACGTCGATCTGGCTGCAACTGCTTGAAATCTTCGGTGACCATATCGAACTACGCGAGGTGCTGACGCCGAAGATCGTCGCTGCCATGCGGACCGACGACAATCTCTTGTTCTTCCTCTTGCTGTCCCTGCTGCAAATCCAGGCGTCACTCTCCCGCATGCCCAAGCCCGAATGCGCGAAGCTGATCGCAGGCGCGCTGATCGAACGCCTGATGTCGCGCGCGGTCTATGACGAAACGTCGCGTAAGGCCGTTGTCGAGCCGGCTACCGACGATGCCCGTATGCTCGCGCACGGGGTTGTGGCAGAACTCGCCAATCTTCACTTCGATCGCACTTTCAGTTTCCGCGGCAAGCGCCTCCTCGACGAGAAGGAACGGCGCCTCCGCCTCGCCGATACCGATATCGGCGTTCACGATTCAATTCAGCTCCTGGAGTTGGCGGAAGAGTTTCAATTACCCTACAGCGACGTGCTCGCGTGCCTCGATGTCGAGACGCGGCGCTTCGCGCAAATCTACTTCGGCCACGCCAAGGATTTTCGGGACATCTTTACGCGGCAGGTCAAGCCTGCATCGCGGAAAATCGCGGTGCCGCGGAACTGATCCGCTTCGTCTGACAGGATGTTCCGATGCCGATACGCCGCAAAACCAAACCCGTACCCGACATCGAACTCGAAGCTCTGCTGAAGCGGTATGAGGAAGGAACGTCGGTATCCAATGGGCGGATCCAGTTTCATCATCTCGATTCAGACGAGCTGGAACGCATTCTGCCCGACGCTTTCGAGGCCGACCCGTCCTTCACGCCGCGTCAGCTTCGATTTCTTTTACGCAAAGCCCTACTGAACTGTCGCAGGCAGGGCGGGCTCACGATCGACGGTCTGGTTTCCGAGGCGCATCGGCTCGCCAAGAACCAGATCGCCAAGCCCGAGCAGAGCTACGCGATGTGGACAAAATTCCGTGCCAAGCGAATGTCGTTCTTCTCAGGCTTCCGGCTGAACTGGGACGGGGTCACTCTCGAAAGCGCGAAACATCTGCCTCGCTATATGGTTGTAGAGGAATATCTCCTGAGCGGCCACGGGCGCATCTATCCCAGGCGCCCTGAATTTTTTGGCTATCTGATCACACGGTGTAACGCGCGCGAGGAAGAAAACGCGGTCACGCGGATGCTGAAGGCCACAGAAATCTTCATGGCGGTTTTTAACATGTATGAGATGTGGGGCCGCTGGTCACACGGCGCTGAACGCTGGGCCGACGGTAAGCTTTGGAATGGCCCCCATCATTTTGTTTTCCGTGGCAAGCGTTTCCTCGGGCACGATCGCATCTGGTACGACCCGAACTACGATGAGGAGGCTTGGAAAAGTTTTCCGATCGATATGCCGGAGTTGTTGGACGTCATACCGCGGACACGCGGCGCCCTACATCGTCTCAGCGGGCATCCTTTACGTACGCTCCTCGTCGATGTGCTGCGGCTGATGCAGGAAGCCATGAGCACCCGCGATCAGAATTACAGCCTGCTGCGGTACTGGTCGGCGCTCGAGCAACTCTATGGTGAGCCGCATGGCCGTGAGAAAAACTACTCGCGAATCATTCAGCGTGCCGCCTTCGCCGAGTACGACAAGGAGCTTGCACGCTGGAAACTGGCACATATCTCACGGATGCGGAATGGCTATGTCCACGCGGGCGACAGCGACGACGACCTTCGTGTGATGACGCAATATCTCCGCATGCTCCTCTCGCGGCACGTCAACGCTCTGCTCTTCGGCAATGAGCACGTAAGGAGTCACGCCCACTGGCTCGAAATCGTAGACCTTCCCGACAACGAAGCACTGCTGGAGGAACGCAAGGCGGTGATCGACCAGCGCCTAGCGATCATCCGGCGATCACGTGCAGTCGCCCATGAAGGATCGGAGTGAGATGGAGGAGCCGACATAAAATGCCCTTTTCCCACCATAATGCATTCTTCGATTTCTCGCGCTCGGTTCGCCGGGAATTTCGCTACGCGCGGACCAACGAGCAGGCAGACTTTCTGCGTGCCGTCGAGGAAACCAGCTCGAATCGAATTGTGACTCTCAAGAAGGGTGCACGACTTTTTCGCGCGCAGCTCGGTCACGCATGGCGCGAAGAGGAGATCGCGCCCGGCGAGTATGAAAAATTTCCATGCGCCTTTCCAGTCGATCGCATGAAGCCGGTGGCTGACAAGGTTGGGGACGGACGGGTGAACGCCAAGGGCATCCTCTGCCTCTACCTCGCTACCAACGAGGTGACCGCAGCTCTCGAATCGCGACCTTTGATCGGATCCTATATTTCGATGGGCCTCTTCACGCTAAATCGTGACGCCCGGATCGTCGACTGCTCAAGCAAGCTCGTCGGCATGTTCAACCGGCTGCGCGAAACCGAATGGACCGCGGAGGAAATCGAGAAACAGGTGTGGACAGATATCAACATGGCCTTCTCTGAACCCACAGATCGGGCTGACGGAGCAATCGATTATGTGCCGACGCAGATTCTGGCCGAAACCTTGAAACGCCAAGGCTACGACGGCATTGGCTACAAAAGCAGCTTCGGCGAAGAGGGTTTTAACGTAGCGCTATTCGACATCGCGGATGCTGACTTGAGAAAATGCGGGCTGTCCCGGGTGCGCGATGTGTCGATCTCCCTATCGATGGCAGACAATGACTACTTCGTCACCGACAAGGGATCAGTTCAGCCAGTTGTCTCCGACTTTCGCCCGGTGGACAAATAAAGATAAGGTAAGACCTACGCGGCGCCATTTTCGCGCGTCCGGCGGTCGATCACGACACCGCTATAGGGCGCACCGGTCGCCAGCGAATTCACAAGTTCTTCCGCCCGGCCAGCAATCGTCATGGCGCGCGCCGCCGTGGCGACGTTCATCGTCCGCACTTGGTCGCGGTCGACGGTGCCGACCTCTACTCGCCGCCCCCCGCCGATAAGTGCCACGGCGATATCCCAGGTCAGCGGAAGGAACAGCATGGGCGGCGACTTCGTTCCGTCGGGCCGTAGGAAAGGCGCCTCGGCTCCTGGAACGTCGCCGATGATGAAACTTTTGCGCTTGGCCTGGATCCGAACAACGGCAAGGCCCATTTCTTTGAACTGCTCGAGCAGCTCTGGACTCGGCGGTACGCTTTGTGCAACCACTTCCGCATTGCGCAGCATGATCCGGCCAAGATCGGGGTCAATCTCGTCGCCGCCATTCGCGCGCAATTCATGTTTGACCTTGACCATGGCAGCGTCGAGCATCGGCTCGAAGTCAAAGGCCTCGCGATAGGCCGCGATGGCGCCCGGGGTGCGCTTCAAATAATAGAAATAGAAGCGGCACCAGAAGTCCCACGCGGCGTCGGTCAGTACCGGTACCTGTCCGGCGCGAACGATCCGGGCTAGCGAGTTGATGAATACGGCGCCCGCGCCCTCCATTTGCGCGAAGAATTCTTCGAGCGCAGTATCCTTGGACCCGTCACCGCGGACATAGGTGTAGAGATCCTTTTCGACAAAGAGATTGGCGGTGCTGGTGTTGCGCGCTTCGCCTGGCGGAAAATCGCGGCGCCAGAACCATAGCCGGCCGTCATCGTCCGCAAAATGCCTGAGCATCATCTGCGGAATGAAATGATGCCGCTTCGGTTTAGTCGCCTTGCCCGTCACGCTCACGGAATAACGACAAGACGCTCGTGCGCGCAACCCGCTGGCCATGCACGGCGCACGCACGATTTACCCCACGATAATAGATCTTCTCGAAATGGAACTCAGCATCAGAGCCACCTGCCGCGACGACCGATCGAACTATTCCTGCCGCGAAGGATGTCAAAAAACTGATCGTGATTAGCAAGACTTGGCGATATCGCGACCTCATGCCGGAAGCGCTCGCTAACAATCTTCGCCTATGCCTCGATCAGGCTCAGGATCTTCTTGATGCCGCGACGCGGGTCGATCCGAGCGATCTTCCGCATATCGCCTATCATCTTGGTCTGCTTGCACTCGAAGAAATTGGCAAGGCGAACATGATCGGCAGCATGCTGGCCACGGGCCGCGAGGAAGACCGCGAGTTCTTCGCCAAGTCGCTCGATCATCATCAGCGAAAGCTTCAATGGGCGATTTGGTCTCCCATGGAACGCTTTGATCCTGCCGCCTTCGAGGAGGCACGCGCCTTTGCCGAGCGTGCTCATGCTCGCAGACTCGCCTCACTCTATGTCAACGCGAACGCAGCGCTGACCGACGCGCCTCCCAGGGACATCGTATCAAAAGAGGCCGCGGCTAATATTCTCAAGCTAGCCAGTTCCCGTTTGGAGCTGGAGCGCCTGCGGGAGCCAGCCGATCCTGAGCGGGCCCGAAACGACGAACTACTCCGATGGTTTCTCGATATCGTGTCCGACGAATTCCAGATGCGTCACCTCTTTAGCCCCAGCTTCATCGACCAGTATCACACGATGGGCAACGACGCGCGTGCGTGGCTCGGGTGGGCGCGCGAAGAGTTTATCCGTCTCGACAATGAGGCCCAAGAGGCTATGAAGATCGAGCTTTCTCGCCCTGCCGCGGCGCGCGAGAAAGCCAAACCCCGGTGGAGATTGAACGCGACAATCTTCACTCCTTCGCATTCACTTCGCGCGAAGACGCTTCATCGTTGGAACGAGAGTCTCGACCGCGCGCAACTTTTGTGGATCGGGAAGAAGGACCAGTTCACCCTCCAGATACTCCTCACCGATACGGTTACGGTGGACAGGCTTCACCAACAGGCTGTTCATATCGCAAGGCTGGTCGTCGCCTCGCTCAACATGGGGACGATCGGATATTTCTGGTTCGAACGTGCGGGATTCGAGAGGTCGATGTTCAGCGACATTCGTGATCTCGAAGGCGAAAAAGGGCTCGCGATTGAGCTGCGGGAGAGCTTTTGGGGGAATGACAGAGCGCTTCCCCTCTTGGACAAGCATATTGAACACGCCCTAAGCTGCATGGCCGCCTTCGGCTCTTTGAACGATGAGGAGGCGGAAGCGATTATCCGTCCCTATTATGATGGACTGGCGCTTATTGCGAAGTCCGACATTCTCTACAATTTCGACGCAGCAGCATATCGGGCATTCGGCGCGTCGCTGGCCGGCGCCCTCGCGTTGTTCGGAGGATGGGATGGCGATAGCGCGACATTCCAGTCCGCCGCAGAGGCAGCATTCCTGCCCATTTTCCCCAATCGCGAAGAACATTCGGCCATGGTGCGACACCTCCGTGGAGAATTCGACCCAGAGGACAGTATGGTCGCACGTCTGCGCAGCATGAAGAATCTGACTGACCTGTATCTTGTACACCTGAGTTACCAACGTTCGGACGCGATCCTTGAACAAGCCGCAAAGGCGATCGCGCATGACGAGGATCGGGAACCAAGGCCGTGAATTTTCTTGCCCTAGACCTCGAAACTGAAATCGCCGCCCAGGAACCAAAGATTGCAGCGTTACTGTCGCGATACGAGCCCCGCTCGATTACACTTTCCTGGCTCCAAACGCTGAGGGCGGTCGAAGAGTGCATAAACCTCGTCACCGTCGATTGGGACGAGGAGAGCGCAGATACGATCTTCGAGATGCGCGTGGCCGACCTGGCGGTCGACATAGCGCCATTGACAGCGGTTCACTCTTTACTGTCCGAGCGTTTCACGGCGAATTTTGCTGCCAGATTCCATCGACTGGCGCTTTCCCTGTCGGCAATGGCGCATTCTTTCGCAAACCATGGCCATATGGACGTCCTCTTCGGCGCACAGACTGTCGGATCGCTGATTGGCTATCTTCAATCGCGCCGCCGACATTTCGTGGCCCTTCTCCATCACTTGCCCAACGTCTGCCGGGGCAAGGAAATTGTCGCGACCCTCGATGCTCTCGCGGTTTGCCTACCAGCCGTAGAGCTGTTCGGCGTGCAAATGATGGGCGCGCAGAATATGTTGAACGTGCAGGAGGCGCGGGCCAGGCTGGGCCTCGAACCTGACTTCGCCCAAGAATTGCCGATGCTCGACGCCCTATGCCTGGAACCCGAAAGACTACGGATTGACGAGACCTGTGCCAGCCCTGCTATAGCGGCCCGGCTGCAAGCTTCTGTCGAGAGGCTGGCAAACGATCGGCTCTTCTCGGCGGCCGAGCTTCGGAACGATATCCTCGCATCGGAAACGGCCTATGAAGAATTCGGCTTGGCCGAAACGAGCTTCGCTCAGGCAGCTGACGTCGTTCGCAGGATATCGCGCAGCCATGTCGACAAGGATTTTTGGGTGGAGATCTCACCGACGCAGCTCGACCGACTCCTCGATGCGGTGGCGGCCCCGCAGGCGCTGCGCAACGCCCTGACCCACGGCGCGAAGAGCTATATGTCCTGTCTGGCAACCTATGCGCCTCTGGTTCGGCTCGGCAATGGCTATCGTTCGAGCGTGACACTTCTCAGCCGGTTCCTCTATCATTGGCGGGCGGTCTGCCTCGAACGGCAGCGCCGCTATCAGATCCGGGCCGGCTTCCTGTTTGAGAAGGCGGTGATCGACGCGCTCGCAAGACAGGGCTTCGTTTATCAGGAAATCACGCGCATCGACCATAAGGAGTTCGACGTCATAACGGTTCGGGATGGCGTGATCTGGAATATGCAATGCAAGAACAACTTCACGGACCTCGCCCGTGTGGACTGTCATGCGAAGCGGTATGCGCGATACAATGCGGGACTTGTCCGAAGCTATGAGCGTGCGCTCACGAAGGAACGGAATCGCGAGCATCTCGTGACTGGAAAGCTCGGGATTGCCGAGATTGAGCATATGATCGTCGCCCGTTTTCCGATCGTGAGCGACAATGGCCGGCTCGTCCCGTTTAGTCGCATCGACCACTTCGCACAACTGGCCGATACCCTTCGAACGGAAAACTCGATGTAGGCCGCACAGCTGCGGAATGTGACGCCGGAATGGAACGCCCGCAGATCCAAATGGACTGGGCTTGGGTCAGACCCCCACGCTCGGGCTTGCCCAGGCGCTATACCCAGCAATACTTGGCCTCCTTCCATTTCCCGGAATATACGTAGCTAATCGGTCCGCTTAGACGCACTGCCGCCTGGAGTCTCAACGGCCGGAATCGGGCGCAAAGCGGCTATTATCTCGAAAGGGCAATGGCGGCATTCACCAGATCCCGTACCTTGGCAGCCTCGCCGGCCAGATCCTGTAGCAGCCGTGGAATTTCCTCGTCGTCGATCGCTTGCGTAGTGAGAAAGGCCGCGCTGCAATCCTCCATGATCATGCCGGCTTGCGTGCAGAGCTGATCGATCAGGTTCCGCGTGTCTCGATCCATAGCGCACCTCCGGCGTCCACAAGGCTGAGGGGTCGCGAGAAGTCTATACCCAGCTTTTTCAACCTGTTGAGATCGTTTGGACTGGACTTGGGCGGGTGTTCGAGCATTGGTCGTCGGGCTGAACCGGGTCGCGGTTCGGATGCCGCGGGGCGCTGCCTTTAGCGGCCTTGGGTCAGTGGGAAGGCGCAATCATGTGTCCGCCCCAAAGGAGACTCAAGATGACTGATACCGGACCCAAACGTCCCGCGGCGTCTTCGAAGGCCAGCATCGTCGAACAACTGCTGGCCAAGGCGGCCGGTGCCTCGATCGCCGAGATCGGCGCTGCAACCGGATGGCAGCCCCACAGCTGCCGCGCCTTTCTCACCGGCCTCAAGAAGAAGGGCAGGGTGATCGAGCGCTCGAAGCGCAAGGATGACATCACCACCTATCGGATCATCAAGCTTGGGAAGTCGAAGGCCGCCGTCGCAAGCGCGGATACGTCGACTGGGCCTGCGTCGGCGGAGACCAGCTGATGGCCCGACCACGCCTCAAGCTGGACGACGTCGATACGCTCGGCGCCACCGATGTCCGGGACTGGTGGGTGCGCCTTCATGGCGCACCCGCCCCCTCGATCGCATTGCCGCTCCTGAAGCTCGGCGTCGCGTATCGCGTGCAAGCCGACGCAGCAGGGCTGCGGAACAGGAAACTGCCGGCGCTTATCGATGCGCCGCGGAAGGGCAGGGTAATGCCATCGCGCAAGCTGACGCCGGGAACCAGGTTGGTGCGCGACTGGCATGATGTCGGACATGTCGTGACCGTCCTCGACGACGGGTTCGACTATGACGGTCGGCGCTGGACATCGCTGACCGCGATCGCGCGCGCAATCACCGGCGCGAAGTGGTCCGGCCCGCGCTTCTTCGGACTGACATGATGAGCGCGGCCACTACGACCGTTCGCTGCGCCGTCTATACGCGCAAGTCGACGGAGGACGGTCTCGAACAGGAGTTCAACAGCCTTCACGCCCAGCGGGAAGCATGTGAAGCCTATATCATGAGCCAGCGTCATGAAGGATGGACGCTGGTGCCCGACCAATATGATGACGGCGGCTTCTCGGGTGGGTCGATGGCGAGACCGGGCCTGCAGCGACTCCTCGCCGATATCGAGGCGGGGAAAGTCGATGTCATCGTCGTCTACAAGGTTGACCGGCTGACCCGGAGCCTCGCCGACTTCGCGAAGATCGTCGAGCGCCTCGACGAGAAACAGGCAAGCTTCGTGTCCGTCACTCAGTCGTTCAATACGACGACCAGCATGGGACGGCTCACTCTTAATGTACTGTTGAGCTTCGCGCAGTTCGAGCGCGAGGTCACCGGCGAGCGGATCCGCGACAAGATTGCGGCGTCTAAGAAAAAGGGGATCTGGATGGGCGGCCCGGTGCCGCTCGGCTACGTGGTCAAGGACCGTAAGCTCGTCGTCGAGGCTGCCGAAGCCGATCAGGTCCGCCACATCATGCGCCGCTACCTTGAGATCGGATCGGTGCCGGCGTTGATCGACGCGCTGGACGAAGAAGGCGTTCGCACGAAAGTCCAGCACCGGACTAGCGGCCCGCACCGCGGCGGCATCCCGTTCCGGCGCGGCAGCCTGTTCCATCTGCTCAAGAACCCGGTTTACCGGGGCATGATCGTCCACAAAGGTCAGGCTTATCCCGGCGAGCATGAGGCCATCATCGACGATGAACTCTGGGACGCTGTTCAGAATCGCCTACGTGACAAAGCCCCGTCCCGGCGGAGAGCAACGAACGATCGCCAGCAGGCAATGCTCGCTGGTCGCGTCTTTGACGCAGAAGAGCGTCCGATGGTGCCGAGCTACAGCGTCAAGCGATCACGGCGCTATTGCTATTATGAGACCCGTTCCGATCTCGCGGGGAAAGGGCGGCCCACGCGCGCCCGAGTTCAGATGGCTCAGCTCGACTCCTATATAGTCGGCAGCGTGCGCGAACTGCTCGGCGATCAGCATCGGCTGCGGCGGATATCGGGTATCGCAGATGGCGCAGGCCTACATGCGATGTTCGTCGATGCCGAACGACTGGATAAAGCGCTGCACGACGGACCGAGCCACACAGAAACGTTGCGCTCCCTCGTGCAGTCGGTTCAGGCGACGCGTGATCGACTGCTCGTAAAGATCGACGCCGGCCCGTTGCTCGGCAGCGATGATGAGAGCTGCATATGGGATATAGTGCTGCCGCCGCTTCCTAGGAAGCCGTTCCGGGAGGCCAAGGTGCTCATGCCAGTGGACAACCAGCCTCGTGCCTCGGTCGATCCCAAGCTCGTCGAGTTGCTGCGCGATGCCGCCACGGCGCGC
>Ga0247823_10002553_pt1 | contig 14966 bp, 14 predicted proteins | sample 13C_PalmiticAcid_2_FD_192426 | JGI IMG/M metagenome (GOLD analysis project Ga0247823, IMG submission 192426) | Soil microbial communities from agricultural site in Penn Yan, New York, United States - 13C_PalmiticAcid_Day30 | ecosystem: Environmental > Terrestrial > Soil > Agricultural land...
GCCACCGAGCGGCGTGTGCGCGTGAACAGCGGCACGCCAAGTTCCTGCTCGAGCGCCTGGATCTGCTGGCTGAGCGGTGGCTGGGTCATGGCGAGGCGTTCGGCAGCGCGGCCGAAATGCAGCTCCTCGGCCACGGTGACGAAGTAACGCAACTGGCGCAGATCCATTGATATTTTTTTCGACTCAATACAGGCTGAATAATATATTGGACACGCGATAGCGCAAGCGCCATCCTGCGGATTAGCCCCCCAGGAGAACGCCATGCCCCACAACAAACGTTCCAGCCATGTCACGCAAGGCGTGGCGCGCTCGCCGAACCGTTCGATGTACTACGCGCTCGGCTACAAAAAGGAAGACTTCAACAATCCGATGGTCGGCATTGCCAACGGCCACTCGACCATCACACCGTGCAACGCCGGCCTTCAGAAACTGGCCGATGCCGCCGTGGCAGCGGTGCAGGACGCGGGCGCCAATCCCCAGATCTTCGGCACGCCGACGATTTCCGATGGCATGTCGATGGGTACGGAAGGCATGAAGTATTCCCTGATCTCGCGTGAAGTGATCGCCGACTGCATCGAGACCTGCGTGCAGGGCCAGTGGATGGACGGCGTGGTGGTCATCGGCGGCTGCGACAAAAACATGCCGGGCGGCATGATCGCCCTGGCGCGCACCAACGTCCCCGGTATCTATGTGTATGGCGGCACCATCAAGCCAGGGAACTGGAAGGGCAAGGACCTCACCATCGTGTCGTCGTTCGAGGCCGTCGGCGAGTTCACCGCTGGCCGCATGAGCGACGAGGATTTCGAGGGCATCGAACGCAACGCCTGCCCGTCGACCGGCTCGTGCGGCGGCATGTACACCGCCAATACCATGAGCTCGTCGTTCGAGGCGCTCGGCATGTCGCTGCTCTACTCCTCGACCATGGCGAACCCCGACCAGGAAAAGGTCGACAGCGCCGCCGCATCGGCGCGCGTGCTCGTGGAAGCCATCAGGAAGGACATCAAGCCGCGCGACATCATCACGCGCCAGTCGATCGAGAATGCGGTCGCCGTGATCATGGCAACTGGCGGCTCGACCAACGCCGTGTTGCACTATCTCGCCATCGCCCGCGCCGCCGAAGTCGAATGGACCATCGACGACTTCGAACGCATGCGCAAGAAAGTACCGGTGATCTGCAACCTCAAGCCGTCGGGCCAGTATGTGGCAACCGATCTGCACCGGGCCGGCGGCATTCCGCAGGTGATGAAGATCCTGCTGAACGCAGGCCTGCTGCATGGCGACTGCCTGACGATTACCGGCCGCACGCTCGCCGAGGAACTGGCGCACGTGCCGGACCAGCCACGCGCCGACCAGGACGTGATCATGCCGATCGACAAGGCGCTCTACGACGAAGGCCACCTCGCCGTGCTCAAGGGCAACCTCGCCGAAGACGGCGCCATTGCCAAGATCACCGGCCTGAAGAATCCGGTGATTACCGGTCCCGCGCGCGTCTTCGACGATGAAGGAAGCGCCATGGATGCCATCCTCGGCGACAGGATCCAGGCCGGCGACGTGCTGGTGCTGCGCTATCTCGGCCCGAAGGGCGGTCCGGGCATGCCGGAAATGCTGGCCCCGACCTCCGCCATCATCGGCAAGGGTCTTGGAGAATCGGTCGGCTTCATTACCGACGGCCGCTTCTCGGGCGGCACGTGGGGCATGGTGGTCGGACACGTCGCGCCCGAAGCGTTCGTGGGCGGCACCATCGCGCTGGTGGAGGAAGGCGACTCGATCACCATCGACGCGCATCAGCTCAAGCTGCAGCTGAACGTCAGCGATGCGGAACTGGCCCGGCGCCGCGGCGCATGGCAGCCGCCCGCGCCGCGCTACACACGCGGCGTGCTCGCCAAGTTCGCCAGACTGGCACTGCCGGCCAATGAGGGTGCGCTCACGGGCTGAGCGTTTCTGGCAGCCATGCCATGGGGCGCCATGCGCGCCCCTCGGAAATGCCGGCGCACCCCACATGCTCCGATGAAGCCGTCACCTCACGCAAGCACCTTGCCGGGGTTCAGCAAATTCAACGGATCGAGCGCGGTCTTGATGGCGCGCATCAGGCGGATTTCCGTCGCCGGCTTCAGGCGCGCCGCCTCGTCCCGGCGCAGTTGCCCCAGCCCATGCTCGGCGCTGATGGAGCCGCGGAACGTGTGCACCAGATCGTGCACCACGGTGTTGAGGGCATCGTGGGTCTCGCTATCGTTCGCCCCGTCGCGCGGCGACCAGACGACATTGCAATGGATGTTACCGTCCCCCATGTGCCCGAAGGCCATCATCCGGACGTCCGGGAACCGTTCTTCGAATGCGGCGGAAGCTTGTTGCAGGAAAGAGGGAATGGCGGAAATCGGAACAGAGATATCGTGCTTGGCCTGCAAGCCCTCGTGCTGCAGCGCCTCGGTCACGTTTTCCCGGATCGCCCACAGTTCCCGCGATTGCTGCAGGCTTTGGGCGATCAGCGCGTCTTCCGCATGCGACTGCTCGAGCGCCTGTGCCAGGAAGGACTCCATCAGCGCAGCGGCGTGCGCGTCATCCTCATGGTCAGACACTTCCACCAGAATGGCATAGGCGGGCAGCGTCAGGAACGGTTTCGCCAGATCGGGGAAATGCCGCTGCACCGCCTGCATGCACTGTGCGCTGATGAATTCGAACGCCGTCAGCGTGGGGCCCAGGGCCTGCTGCGCAAGCTGGAACAAGGCCAGTGCCTGCGCTGGCGACTGGACGGCAACCAGGGCGGTCACCATCGCCCGTGGACGGGGTTCCATTTTCAGCACGGCGGCGGTGATCACGCCGAGCGTGCCCTCGCTGCCGATGAACAGGTCGCGCAGGTCGTAACCGGTGTTGTCCTTGCGCAGCGCACGCAAGCCGTCCCATACCTCGCCATCCGCGAGCACGACTTCCAGTCCCAGGCAAAGGTCGCGTGCGTTGCCATAGCGCAGTACCGCGGTACCGCCGGCATTCGTTGCCAGGTTTCCGCCCACGGTGCAGCTGCCCTCGGCGGCCAGGCTGAGCGGAAAGAGGCGTCCGTGTTCTGCCGCCAGTTGCTGGATCGAATGCAGGATGCACCCTGCTTCCACCGTCACGGTACTGTTCTCGAGATCGATCGAGCGGATGCGGTGCATCCGGGTCAGGGACAGTACGATGGCTTTGCCGCTGCCATCCGGCGTCGCGCCACCGGACAACCCCGTGTTTCCGCCCTGCGGCACCACGGCAATGCGGCGTTCCGCGCAATAGCCGAGCACGCGGGACACCTCTTCCGTACTGGCTGGGCGGACCACCGCCAACGCAGCGCCGCGAAACTTGCCGCGCCAGTCCTGTTCGTAGGGCGCCTTGTCGGTATCGGCATGCAGTACATTCTGTCTGCCAACAACCGCCCCGAGCGCATCGAGGATTTCCTGCGTATCGGCATCAGTCACTCTCGATACTCCAAAAAGCGATTCGGTCATGGATATCCTCACGGCATGAAATTGCCGCCATTCGTATCAATGACAGCGCCAGTGGAATAGCTGGCGTCATCCGACACGAAGAACGCGACACTCGCCGCCACCTCGTCCGGCCGTCCCAGCCGGCCCACGGGAATGGCACTGGCGAGTTGGGCATTCACTTCGCTGCCGACCGCCTGCGTCATCTCCGATTCCACGCGCCCCGGCGCCACGCAATTGACGGTGACACCAAACCGCGCCACTTCTCCCGCAAGCGCCCGCGCCAACCCTGTCATGCCAGCCTTGGTCGCCTGGTAATGCGCGCCGGGGACGGGCGTCCGGGTGCGCGCCGCCTGGCTCGTGACCATCACGATCCGTCCCCAGCCACGGGATGTCAGTGCAGGCAAGCAGACCTTGGTGATCATGAAGGTACCGGTCAGATTCACATCGATGACCTTGCGCCATTCGTCGAGCGACATATCGGCCACCTCGTGCTTCTTCCCGTCATGCTTGGGGGAAATGCCCGCATTGTTGACGAGAATCGCCAGCTCGGACCACCACTCGCCCAGCCGCGCAGGCAAGGTCTGCACCGCGGCTTCGTCGGCGATATCGACACATAGCGCGCGCGCCTGATGGCCAGCCTCCTGCAATGCCTTCGCCGCCTGCTCGACGTCCGGATTCAGGTCCACCAGCGCCACGTTGTGACCATCACGCGCGAGCCGCGCCGCGATCGCGAAGCCGATGCCCCTTGCAGCACCAGTGACCAGTGCGACCCTGCCGTTCAAACTCATCCGTTCCTCCTTGCCCATATGATCGGTACTCCGGGTTGTGCTCTAATGGAACCCGGCACGACTTTCGCGATATCTATTCAGTATGGAATTGCGCCACCTGCGGTACTTTCTGACCGTCGCGGAAACCTTGCACTTCGGTCGTGCGGCAACCCGCCTTGGCATCGCCCAGCCACCGCTGTCCAGACAGATCCACGACCTGGAAGCCGAAATCGGGACGCCCCTGTTCCACCGGACTCCGCGTGGTGTCGTACTGACGGACGCCGGTGCCGTCTTCGCCCACAAGGCGACGCAGATTCTGGCGGCATCCGAAGAAGCGATGACGGAAACCCGGGACGCAGGAAACGGCCGCAGGGGAAAGCTGGCGATCGGATTCGTGCATGCCGTCGCATATTCCCTGCTGCCGCAGATTCTTCCGGAATTCAGGCATCGCCACCCAAACGTTGCAATCTCGCTTCGCGAAATCACGGTCGTCGATAAAGAAAGTGCACTGCTGTCGGAACAGATCGATATCGGCATCTATCGCCCGCCTCCACAGCATCCCGAAATTGCGACACTCCCGGTGCATCGCGAGGGATTCGTCCTGGCCTTGCCCGCCGTGCATCCGCTTGCGAGAAAGCGACACATCCCCGTGAAAGCGCTGGAAGATGAGTGCCTGATCCTGTTTCCCGCGCTGCGCGGCGATGTCGGGCTGAGAGGGACGATTGCATCGTTCCTGAGGCAACACGGCGTCTCCATCAGGACGGTGGAAGAAGTCAGGACGATTCAGACCGCGCTCGGCCTCGTGCTGGCGGGCGTCGGCGTCTCCATTGTTCCCGAAAGCTCCCGAATGATGAGCATCTCCGGATTGGTGTTTCGCCCATTCGCGGAACCGACCACCCAGGTGACATCGTCCGTATGCTGGCGCGTCCACGACCAGAGCGCCCTGGTGCGCGCCTTCTACCAGTATGTGCAGCAGATGATGGGCTCCGCCTCCACCGTCCTCGCGAGCGAACACGGTGGAGAGCGCCGGCTCCAGTCTCACGAACCCTGAATGTTCGCGGTCTTCACCACCTTACCCCAGCGTTCCCGTTCCGTCTTGACCAGTTGTGCGAACTCCGATGGCGAATTGGCTGATGGTTCGGCACCGAGTTCGATCAGGCGCTTCTTGACATCGGGATTGCGCACCGCCTCAACCACTTCGCGGTTCAGGCGCTCCAGAATCGGCCCCGGGATTCCGGCGGGTGCGAACAGCCCGAACCACGTGACAACCTGAAAATCGGGGTAGCCGGATTCACTCACTGTGGGGATGTTCGGCTCGCTTTCGACGCGCTTGGGCCCTGTCACGGCAATGGCGCGCAGAGCGCCGCTGCGTGCGTGCCCGATGGCTGATGGCATGTTGTCGAACATGACCTGGACGCCCGAACCGCCAATCAGGTCGGTCAACGCCGGACTGCTACCTTTGTACGGAACATGCTCCATGGAGAGGCCGGTCGTGAGGTTGAACAACTCAGCTGTCATATGCGGCGTATTGCCATTTCCGGAAGACGCGAAAAACACCTTTCCAGGCTGTTTCTTGGCCCACGCCACAAATTCCTGCACGGTTTTGGCCGGCACTTTCGGATGCACCACCATGAGATTGGGTAACGTGGCAATCAGGGACACCGGCTGGAAATCCTTGACTGTGTCGAAGGGCATGTTCTTGTAGATCCAGGGATTCACCGTCATCGTCCCCGCCGTTCCAAGGACCAGCGTGTATCCGTCCGGCGCGGCCTTGGCCACCTGGTCCGTGCCGACGTTTCCGCCCGCTCCGGGGCGGTTGTCTACGATCACCGGCTGCCCCATGGTTTTCGTCAGATGCATGGCGATCACCCTGGCGATGATGTCCGTCGTTCCACCCGCGGCATAGCCCACCACGATGCGCACCGGCTTGGCCGGATATTCCTGCGCCAAACCCGCGACAGGCCATCCGGCGGCGATCGCCATGGCAATGATTAACTTCTGGAAAATCGAGTGCAGTGACTTCATGGGGCTGTCTCCTTTGATTTTCTTGTCAGCGATCAAAAACGGCTTTGGTTGATGCTCGCGCCTCCACAGACAAACAGTGTTTGTCCAGTTGTGAAGCCTGATTCCATGGACAGGAAATAGTCGATCGCCGCGGCGACTTCATCCGGCGCGCCGAGCCGGGACATCGGCACGGCGGCAATCAGCGCCTGGCTGCGTGGAAGATGGGGCGGATTGTTCTTCGCGAACATTTCCGTGGCGATGGGGCCGGGCGCCACACAGTTGACGGTGATCCCTTGCGTGGCCAGTTCCAGTGCCCAGGTGCGGGTCAGCCCCACCAATCCGGCTTTTGCCGCTGCATACAGGCTGCCGCCCGGCCTGCCCAGCAATGAGCGACTCGAGATGTTGACGATACGCCCGAACCCTGCCGCCTGCATGCCGGACAGAACCGCTTGTGTCGCTTCCACCGTCACGGTCAGGTTCAGGTCGAAGATCTCCTCGGCCGCGTCTGTCGTGATGTCGCCCAGTGCCTGCATGCGGTTCAAGCCCGCATTGTTGACCAGCCGGCGCACGGGGAAACGGGCAGCGGCCTGCTGCAACGCATGTGCCCTGGCACTACGGTCGCTCAGATCGGCCAGAATGAGGTCTCCCCGGAACGTCGGATCGGCACTGCGGGCAATGCCAACCACCTGCTCGCCTCGGTCGATCAACCGGTCCGAGATGGCGCGACCGATCCCCTTGGTCGCGCCGGTGATCAGGGTGTAGTGACCGCCTTGCGTCATTGCGGCCGCGTCCCGGCAATCGTCATACGATGCATTTCACGCCGCTTGCCAGGGTAGTCGTTACACGCGTAGTGCATGGTGCAGCGGTTGTCCCAGAATGCTAGCGACCCTTTCCTCCAGCGGAAGCGGCAGGTGAATTCCGGGCGCGTACAGTGGGCATACAGCTGCGTCAGGATCGGCAGACTCTCTTCCCGGCTCAAGCCCTCGATGCTCCAGGTAAAGGGGTAGTTCACGAACAGGGCTTTTCTTCCGGTTTCATCGTGCGTGCGCACCATCGGGTGCAACGCCAGCAGTTCCTTTTGCTCCAGATCGGACCGCAATTGGGTGGAGCGCCCCACGTTCCGCTCCGCGACGCGGGAGGTGAGAAATCGATCGGAGTGATAGGCCTTTCTTCCTTCGATCATCTCCTTGAGCACGTCCGGGAGCATGTCATAGGCGAGATACATGTTCTGGAAGAGCGTATCTCCACCGCAGTCCGGCACCTCACGGGCATAGAGCAGGGAACCGAGCGGTGGCTCCTCCATGTACGTCATGTCCGAATGCCAGGTATCGCCGATGATGTACTTGTCGGTCGCCTCCTTGATGACGGGCATGATGTCCGGATAGCCTTCCACGTGTCCATAGACCGGGTTGCTCACCACATCGCCAAACAGTTTCGTGAAGGCCCGGTGCGTCTCCGGCACCAGGTTCTGTTCACGAAAGAAGATCACGCCGTAGTCGAGCAGTGCCTGGCGGATATCCGTTACCGTCTGCTGCGACAGCGGCTGCGAAATATCCACGCCGAACACCTCCGCGCCGCACGCGCCGGTCAGCGGTTTGATATCCAGGCCAATGTGGCTCCCCATATGTCCCTCTCCTGCAAGTAGTGATGAACTGGGCCTAAGCGTAGGAGCACATGCCACGACTGTCCAATATCAATAAGGCTTCAGCGTGATACCTTTAAAGTATTCAATGTCAAAAACCGGCCCGGCCATATGCGAACCCAACGCTCGCGATCGGCGCCAGATCCGGGTGCGTGGCTGCCGTACATGATGCAAGCGCGAGCAAGGGCCAGTCCTCGCGGCAGTGATTGCCGGAGGCGTTGGAGTTTGGGCCGGCCAACAAGCGCGGCAGGAGAGCGGCGGGAGTGACATCGCCCCAGTGCGCCATGCTGCGGACGCACGGTGTGTGATATGCCAGAGTGCCTACGGGCGCGAACGATCGTCTGCCGAAGCAGCGAGCAAACCGGGATCACGCAGCAACGGACGGAACCCCAACAGGCCAAGCATCGGCCCGGCCAGCAACAGCCATGCGGAATCGAGACCCCACCGCTCGAACAGCGATGTGACGATGGCAATCGACACCACCGTAATGGCAAAGCCCAGCGCATTCTGGATCGCCAGTGCGCTTCCCACCAGTCCGGGCGGGCAGGCTTGCGCGGACAGGGCCGAGAAATGCGGTGAGTCGGCGACCACCGCCGCGCCCCACACCACCATCAGCACCAGCAACGCGGCCGGGGGGAAGCTACGCCAGCCGACGACGAACACCAGGCCGCACACACCCGACATGGCCAGCGCCGTTGCGGCCACGCGCACGCTGCCATAGCGACGCGACAACACCCCGCCCAGCAGGCTACCAAGCGCACCCGTGGCGATCACGAGAAACGCCAACCCCGAGGCACCGCCCAGTGGCACGGCGGTTGCCACGCCAGCTTGCAATACATAGAGCGGCACCACGGTCCAGAACGCATAGAGCTCCCACATATGCCCGAAGTAACCGAATGCCGATGCGCGGAACGCCGGGCGGTGGAAAGCGGCCAGCACGGCGCCGGCATGGACGCCGCGTGTGCCAGGCCGGCGGCCCGCCTGTGGCAGGTGCGGGCCGTCGCCAAGCCAGCCTATGAGCCATGCTCCGATGAGCGCGAGCACGGACGACGCACCGACCACCGCCTGCCATGGCAGACCTCCGCTGCCGGCCTGCAGCAGATGCGGTAATGCCGTGCCGAGCGTGAGCATCGCCACCAGTTGCGCCAACGCCGCACCAGTACCATGCGGCGCCCAGCTGACGATGAGTTTCATGCCGAGTGGATAGATGCCGGCCAGCGACATCCCGACGAGAAAGCGGCAGAAGATGGCGACGGGCAGTCCTTCGGCGAGAAAGGCAAAGGCAGCATTGCTGAGCGCACCGACGATGGCGGAGGCGATGAAAATCCGGCTGGCCGGAAAACGATCGGCTAACCCACTGAGCGAGATACCCAGCGTCCCAGCGATGAAGCCCAGTTGCACGGCATTGGTCAGCCAGCCAAGTGTGGCCGGCGAGACTTGCCACACGGCCATCAGGTCATGCGCCACGCCATTGGCGCTAAACCACAGGGAAGTGCCGAACAGTTGCGCCAGGGCGATAGTCCACACCGGACCCAGCCAGCCAATCAGCCCACGTCCCATCTTGCCTCTCCTGCGATTCGACCGGAACCACGGAACCGACACCGCCATGCTGACATGCGTCGGCTGGCGGCAACTTACCTCATGACCGCAGGCGCGCTTCCAGCCAAGTCTCCAGACGGGCCTGCAGGGTGATCGTCAGATGGACCGAGAGCGTCTCCACCAGTTGCTCGGAAAATTGCCGCAGGGCGGCCTGCACGGCTTCCTGGCACTCCGCCTCGATGATCGCCGGCCAGGTCGCGCGGAATTGTTGAAGGATCTCGTCGGGAGGGAGACTGGCGTGACTGGCACCCACTGGCACCATACCTGCCTCCAGCGGCTCGTACTGAAACGATGGTATCTGGACGTCGGATGGCAGCGCGGCAGCGGGCAGAGCCTCGGGTGGCTCCGGCTGTACGGCAGGTGCAGCGGCTGCAGCGCCGACCGGTGCGGCCGCATGGGACGTCGGTGTCGCGTCCAGATCCACGATCTCGGTCAACAATGGGATGCCGTCACCCTCGGGGTGTGGCGTGAAGCCGCTCATGCGTTGCGCCCTCCATTTCCCATGTCGTGATGTTCGAGCGGATAGCCGTGATCGCGGTAATGCTTGTAGCGCTGGCGGCCGGCCTGCACCGCTTCGGGATCGGCGCCGACCACTTCGATCATGCGCGTGAAACGCGCGAACAGCGTAGGCGGTTCGTCCAGCAGATTGATCAGCAGATCGTGATGAGGCACGTCATCGAGCGTTTCCGCCAGGATGATCGGCGTGGCCGCGACCATCTCCGGCTTGGCCGATCCCAGCCGGCAGTGGGGCAGGAAGTCGAGCTGGCTGAAACTCCACAGCATGCCATCGAGGCGTGCCAGGTCATCGTGCGCACCATGCACCACCATGCGGTTGCCGGCACCGTATGCCTTGCGCACCAGCCTGCACACATAGGCCAGGCGCTCCGGCACATTGCTGTGGAAATCGATGCGCGTCATGCCCCTGCTCCGCTCAGCCTGCGCGCTGGATCAGGAACTCGGTCAGCAGCGGCACCGGACGGCCGGTCGCGCCCTTCGCCTTGCCACCGCTCTTCCAGGCCGTACCGGCGATGTCGAGGTGGGCCCAGTCGTATTTCTCGGTGAAGCGCGCCAGGAAGCAGGCAGCCGTTACGCTGCCAGCCGGACGGCCGCCGATGTTGGCGATGTCGGCAAAGTTGGAGTGCAACTGTTCCTGATAAGCTTCGTCCAGCGGCATACGCCAAGCGGTATCGAGCATGGTCTTGCCAGCCTTGAGCAACTCATCCGCAAGCGCATCACTACGGGCATACAGACCGCTGTTGACATGGCCGAGCGCGATGATGCATGCGCCGGTCAAGGTAGCGACATCGACCACCGCTGCCGGTTTGAACCGCTCGGCGTACGTCAGCGCATCACACAGGATCAGACGGCCTTCGGCATCGGTGTTGAGCACCTCGATCGTCTGGCCGGACATGCTGGTCACTACATCACCCGGTTTGGTGGCACGGCCGCTCGGCATATTCTCGCAGGTCGGCACGATGGCGACCAAGTTCAGCTTGAGCTTCATCTCGGCGGCCGCCTGGATGGCGCCCAGCACCGAAGCGGCGCCGCACATGTCGTACTTCATCTCGTCCATGCCTTCGCCAGGCTTGAGCGAGATGCCGCCGCTATCGAAGGTAATGCCCTTGCCGACCAGCACGATCGGTGCTTGGCGCGACTTGGCGAGGCCGGCTGCGCCGTTGTATTGCAGCACGATGAACTGGGGCGGCTCTTCGGTACCGCGGCTCACCGCCAGGAATGATCCCATCTTCAAAGCCTCCAGCTGCTTGCGGCCCAGCACCTCGACCTTCAGCTTGTGGGCTTTGGCGATGCCCCGCGCGGTATCGCCGAGATAGGTCGGCGTGCAGATATTGGGCGGCAGGTTGCCGAGATCCTTGGCGAGGTCCATGCCGCTGGCAATCGCCGCGCCACGTACCGCCGCCGTAGCGGCAGCCTTGGCAGAGGCAGCGTCGGTGGCGAGCACCACCTTGCGCAGACCGCGCGTATTCTTGTCACGCTTGCTCTTCAGGGACGGATGACGATCGACGAAGCGGTAGGCCGCCTCGCGCATCAGCGTCGTGGTGAGTTGCACACCCCAGGGAATATCGCGGTCGCGCGCCGGGTGCTGTGTCAGGCACCAGACGATGTTGGCTGCACTGGTACCGGCCAGCGCCGTCAGGGCCGCGCGGGCGGCGTCGGCAAACGCCTTGTCGCCGAAAGCATCTTCCTTGCCCAGCCCCACCAGCAACACACGCGCCGCGCCAATGCCCGCGATATCATGCTGCAATGTGCAGGTACCGGCCTTACCCTCGAAATCTCCAAGCTTGATCAGGCGGCTGACCAGGCCCTTGGTGGCCGTATCCAGCGCCTTGGCCGCTGCGGACAGATTCTGCCCCTCGAACACGCCGATGACCAGGCAATCGGTCTTGGTGGCCAGGAAACCATTTTTGCCCGCCGCGCTCCAATCGAGGGCTTTTGTGCTAAATTCCATCGCGCTTCTCTCTTGAGATTTGTCAAAGACAGCCGTCATTATCCGCGATTTTTCCAACGTGCCTCCGTGCTTCGCCCAAGGCGACCCGCGCGGCCAGAAAACCCGCCGCGTGGACGGCCACAGGACCTCATCATTGCATGATCTTTGAAAAAGCCCTGCGCCGGGAACTGTCATACACCGCGGGCGCTGTCTTCCTTGTACTGCTGACGTTCATGCTGACGTCACTGGTCATCCGCGTGCTCGGCATGGCCGCCAACGGGACTGCCAGCCCCAACGATGTGCTCATGCTGATCGGCTTGGCTACACTCGGCTATCTCGCCATCCTGCTGTGCGCCACGCTGTTCATCTCCACGCTGATTGTGCTGACGCGCTGGTACAAGGATTCCGAAATGGTGGTGTGGTTCGCCGCTGGCGTGAGTCTGCGCGACTTCGTCAAGCCGGTGATGAGATTCGCCCTGCCCTTCATTATCCTGGTCGCCCTGCTGGGTGCCTTTGGCTGGCCGTGGGCCAACCAGCAGAGTGCGCTGTTCCGCGACCGCTTCCAGCAACGCGACCTCATCTCCATGGTGGCAGCCGGCCGCTTTATCGAGCCATCACGCGCCAACTATGTGCTGTTCATCGAAGGCATCGACAGCAGCATGAAGAACGTGACCAATGTGTTCGTTGCGAATGCGGCCCGCGACAAGCTCGGGGTGGCGTTTGCACAGCAGGGCCATTTCGAGACCACGGCCGAGGGCGACCGCTTCGTCGTGCTGGAAAAAGGGCGTCGCTATGAAGGCGAGCCAGGCAAGATCAACTACCGCATCGTCGAGTTTGAGCGCTATGGCGTGAAGATGCAGGAAAAGCCGCAGGAAATCGACACCAGCCTGCCAGCCAAGAGCCGGCCGACGCTTGATCTGCTGCGTAATCCGAATACCGAAAACCTGGCCGAACTGATCTGGCGCATTGGTCTGCCGCTGCTGGCCTTCAATTTCGTGCTGATCGCCATTCCGCTGGCTTATGTGAACCCGCGTCTGGGACGCTACACGCCGCTGATCTTCGCCGTGCTGGTCTACCTCACCTACAGTAACCTGCTGAACATCGCGCAGGGCTGGGTACGCAGCGGCAATGTGTCGTTCTGGCTCGCTTGGTGGCCGATCCATGTCCTGGCGCTGCTGTGCGCCCTGGCGCTGTTCCGCTTCCGCCTGAATCGCACCGGTGGCTGGCGCGGCATTCTCGGCCTGCAACGCAAGCCGGTGGGCACGGCGGGAGGTGCGGCATGAAGCTGCTCCGCCTTTACGAGCGCTATTTCGCACGGCAGATCTACGCCGTCTTTGCCTTCATCCTGTTCGCGGTACTGTCGCTGTTCATCTTCTTCGACCTGCTGAACGAACTGCAGGATGTCGGCGCCGGCTACACCATGTTGATTGCCTTTGCCCACGTGGCTCTGCAGGCACCCACGCGCATCTACGAAATGATGCCGGTGGCCGTGCTCATCAGCGCCATCTACGTGTGCTCGCAGATGGCCAGCCAGTCGGAATACACCATCCTGCGCGTGGCCGGTCTCGATATCCGGCATGCGCTGTGGTCACTGATCAAGCTCGGCATCCCGCTTGCCATCGCGACCTTCCTGGTCGGCGAATTCATTGGCCCGAAGGCCGAGGAATTCGCGCAGAAGGTCCGTCTGCAGGCGCTCGGTGCCACCGTGTCGTCCGGTTTCCGCACTGGCGTGTGGGTCAAGGACCGCGCCACGGAACAGCGCAGCGGCGGCGAAGTGACCCGCTTCGTCAACGTCGGCGCTCTGGCCGCCGACCAGAGCATGTCCAACGTCAAGATCTACGAGTTTGACAGCCAGTATCGTCTGCGCACCATCCGCGTGGCAGCCACCGGCCACTACGAAGGCAATCAGGTATGGAAGCTGTCGGGCGTCACGGAAACGACCTTCATCGACCTGCCGCCCGCCCCTGGCAATGCCGATGCGCTGGCGCCGGGCTTCCGTGCCGAGCAAAACAATCTCGCGACGCTGCCGATGCACTCCGAACTGACGCCGCAGATCCTGTCCGTCCTCCTGGTGCGGCCCGAGCGCATGTCTACCATCGACCTGTTCCAGTACGTGCGCCACCTGCGCGACAACAAACAGGATACGCAGCGTTATGAAATCGCCTTCTGGAAGAAGCTGATCTATCCGTTCACGATTTTCGTGATGATGGCGCTCGCCCTGCCGTTCGCCTACCTGCACGCGCGCGCCGGTGCGGTCGGCATCAAGGTGTTCGGCGGCATCATGCTGGGGCTGAGCTTCCACCTCGTGAACACGCTGTTCTCGCATGTCGGCCTGATCAACACCTGGCCACCGATTATCTCCGCCCTGCTGCCCGGCGCGCTGTACCTGTTCCTCGCACTTGGCACGCTACGCTGGGTGGATCGTCACTAATGGCCGCCGACCGCGCGCTTATCCTGTTTGCGCACGGCGCACGCGACGTGCGCTGGCGTGAGCCGTTCGACCGGCTGCAGGCGATGTTGCAGGCAATGCGGCCCGAGGTGGCGGTACGCCTGAGTTTTCTCGAGCTCATGACACCAGATCTGGCCTCGACCATCGCTGAACTGGAGTCCAGCGGCATCACGGATATCGTGGTCGTTCCCGTGTTCTTCGGGCAAGGTGGCCATCTGCGACGCGATCTGCCGGCCTTGATCGATACGTGCCGCGCCAGGCATCCCGCCATCCAATTGCGTGCCGCCACGGCGGTTGGCGAGGATGTTGACGTACTGCAGGCCATTGCAGCCTATTGCAGCAAGCAGTTGGCCATCTAACGGCCCTCACCGCCACACTCGATCTGGATGGGCGGACTCGCCGACCTGCGCGGTATGCATCGGCTGATCTCCGCCTCATTGTCGCGTCTATGCCCACATCTCTGCCATGCGGAATGCATCCGCAAAGGGGGATATCTCGCGCAGGCAAGTCACGGTCTCGCGAGCGCCTATCCTCGTCCGAATCAGGCGACGTCCCCGCTACCCGAGCTTTACATTAGTTGTCAGAATAGCCGGGCTGACACTCATAA
>Ga0247823_10002555_pt1 | contig 14963 bp, 7 predicted proteins | sample 13C_PalmiticAcid_2_FD_192426 | JGI IMG/M metagenome (GOLD analysis project Ga0247823, IMG submission 192426) | Soil microbial communities from agricultural site in Penn Yan, New York, United States - 13C_PalmiticAcid_Day30 | ecosystem: Environmental > Terrestrial > Soil > Agricultural land...
TCGGCTCATCACATCCTGGGGCTGTAGCCGGTCCCAAGGGTATGGCTGTTCGCCATTTAAAGTGGTACGTGAGCTGGGTTTAAAACGTCGTGAGACAGTTTGGTCCCTATCTGCCGTGGGCGTTGGATATTTGAGAGGGGCTGCTCCTAGTACGAGAGGACCGGAGTGGACGCACCGCTGGTGTACCGGTTATGACGCCAGTCGTATCGCCGGGTAGCTAAGTGCGGAAGAGATAACCGCTGAAAGCATCTAAGCGGGAAACTTGCCTCAAGATAAGATATCCCGGGAACTTGATTCCCCTAAAGGGTCGTTCGAGACCAGGACGTTGATAGGTCGGGTGTGGAAGCGTGGTAACACGTTAAGCTAACCGATACTAATTGCCCGTGAGGCTTGATCCTATAACGATAAGTTAATCAAGCAACTGCTGCGTATATCGTCAAATCCAATTTTACTTCTTCCTGTTTTGGCTGTATGGACCCGCTCGGTCCAACAGCGACAAGTTACTCCTGACGACCATAGCGCTCTGGAACCACCCCTTCCCATCCCGAACAGGACCGTGAAACGGACGCGCGCCGATGATAGTGTGGATTGCCCATGCGAAAGTAGGTCATCGTCAGGAACCCATAGAAAGCTCCGCAGCTATTAACAAGCTGCGGAGCTTTTATTCGTCTGTCCAACGAGATCATACCGCCAGTTCAGCGGTGTAGATGTGGTCAGCTTGGCGGAGCTAATGACGCTGGTCATAACGAACACACTGGGATGAGTGTTGCTGCGAAAATCTTTACGACGTACATCTCTACAATGTAGGCATTGCATCCAGTTTTATGACGGCGAATGAAAGCTTAATTTCCATCTTTGGACGTGTGATGGATGTAATATTATCGGATCATTCAAGCTAACAGTCTTCGAGATTTTCCATCGTGACGCCAACTGCGCAGCAAATTCTTCATTCTATCTTCGGTTATCCTAATTTTCGTGGTGAGCAGTCAAGCATTGTTGACCACCTGATTGCTGGAGGCGATTGCTTGGTTTTAATGCCGACCGGCGGCGGGAAGTCACTTTGTTATCAAATTCCAGCCCTTGTTCGTGAAGGTGTGGCGATTGTTGTTTCACCTCTAATTGCCCTAATGCAGGATCAAGTAGACGCTTTGTTGCAGCTTGGGGTAAAGGCGGCATTTCTTAATTCTTCACTGGACGGCAGGGATGCTTACGATACTGAGCAGCGGCTGCTACAAGGTAAGCTGGATATGTTGTATGTCGCGCCCGAACGGTTGCTAACACAGCGTTTCATGTCGTTGTTAGAGCGTACAAATGTCAGCCTTTTCGCCATTGATGAGGCTCATTGTGTATCGCAATGGGGACACGATTTTCGACCGGAGTATCGTCAACTATCAATCTTGCACGAGCGTTTTCCGGCGGTACCTCGAATAGCATTAACGGCTACGGCTGACGCACCGACTCGGAATGAAATTATCGAGCGCCTTGGATTAACGGCGGCACGCCATTTTGTATCGAGTTTTGATCGACCCAATATTCGTTATCGAATGGTCCAGAAGAATGATCATCGCCGTCAGTTAATGGATTTTCTTAGCGCACATCAAGGGGAGGCAGGCATTATCTATTGTCTTTCCCGTAAGAAGGTTGATGAAACTGCCGAATTCTTAACGTCGAAAGGGTTGCTGGCGCTGCCTTATCATGCGGGCCTAAATCCTGCGATTCGTAGTGCGAATCAGCAGCGCTTCCTTCAAGAGGAAGGCATTGTGATGGTGGCTACGATTGCTTTCGGTATGGGGATTGATAAGCCCAATGTCAGGTTTGTAGCCCATCTAGATTTACCAAAAAGTATTGAAGGGTATTATCAGGAAACGGGTCGGGCGGGTCGCGACGGTTTGCCTGCGGATGCTTGGATGGTGTATGGGCTTTCGGATGTCGTAACTTTGCGGCAAATGGTCGATGGATCTGAGGCAAGCGAGGAACGGAAGCGGTTAGAGCGGCAGAAACTTGATGCGTTATTAGGTTTTTGCGAGTCCATTAAATGTCGCCGGCAAGTCTTGTTGCAGTATTTCGGTGAGAATCATCCCACGGCATGCGGAAATTGTGACAACTGTCTGGATCCGCCACAAACATGGGACGGCACAACTGCGGCTCAGAAGGCGTTGTCATGTGTTTATCGAACCGGGCAGCGTTTCGGCGTTGGCCATTTAACAGACGTGTTGTTGGGCAAAGTGACGGAAAAGGTAAAGCAGTTTGGCCACGACGGATTGAGTACGTTTGGCGTTGGCAAGGAGCTCACGGAACTGCAATGGCGTGGGGTTTTCCGACAATTGGCGGCCACGGGCGTTTTGACGGTTGACTTGGAGGGCTATGGTGGGTTGCAGCTTACTTCAATAAGCCGGGCGGTATTGAAGGGTGAGCAATCAGTGACATTTCGATTGGAAAGCCCACGAAAAGAGAAATCACGGAAACAACCGAAGGCGCTTAGTCGGCATGGCGGCGTGAGACCGGAAAATGAAGCATTATGGGAAACGTTGCGTAGTACCCGTCTCAGATTAGCTCGGGAGCAAGAGGTGCCGCCGTACGTCATCTTCCATGATGCGACATTGTTGGAAATGATGGCGCAACACCCAAAAACTCTTGCTGAGTTCGCTAACATCAGCGGCGTAGGCGCTCGCAAATTAGAGCAATATGGGCAAGTGTTTTTGGAAGCGCTGAGTTCCCATGAAAAGCAGGCAGGTCCATCTGCTTCATTTGAAAATCCGAAAGAACCACCGTCAAACGATGATCAAGAATCGAGTGAAACTGCTGCGGTGACACTGGCTTTAATAAAAGCAGGGCGAACGCCTGAAGAAATTGCGGAATTGCGAGGGTTAAAGGTATCCACGATATACACACACCTTGCACGCGCGATTGAGGGAGGCGCACTCTCGTTGCAAGAGGTCACTGCGTTGTCCAATGAGGAAATTGGCGTCATTCAGGCTGCGATGCAGGAGTTGCCCGAGGCGCAACGAGAAGCGCTTAAGCCAGTTTTTGAGCGGTTCAATGGAAAATATAGTTATGAGTTGTTGCGCTGTGTTCGCGCTGATATGCAAGTTCGCGGTTAATAAGTTCAATTGCCTTTGATATAAGGCGCGGCAGTTTTCCCGGTGTTATCGCCGGACTTCTTCGTAATACTCGTACGAATAGCCTCATTTCGTAGGCGACTCCCCTAATGTTTGTACCTCCAAAATAAAGAAGCGTATTCTTTAAACGTCTTCACACACCTCGGAAACACAATTTTCGAAGGTGTATGCTATATCCCAAAAACACGATTTTTGAGGAGCTTCGATGAATGCGCCCCTTCCGATTTCTCTGGAGGACAAGTACACGCTTGACTCCGGTCGTGTCTATCTCACGGGAACACAAGCACTCGTACGACTGCCTATGATTCAGCGAGCCCGCGACGAGGCGGCGGGATTGAATACGGCGGGATTTATTTCAGGTTACCGAGGTTCGCCGTTAGGGGGCTTCGATCAGGCGCTATGGAAGGCCACGAAACATCTCGAAAAGCACCACATTCGTTTTCAGCCCGGAGTGAACGAAGAGCTTGCCGCGACCGCTGTATGGGGTTCGCAGCAGGTTAATCTGTTCAAGGGCGCCAAATACGACGGCGTATTCGCCATGTGGTACGGCAAGGGACCTGGGGTGGATCGTTGTGGGGACGTGTTCAAGCACGGCAACGCTGCCGGAACATCCCAACATGGCGGCGTATTGCTGCTAACAGGCGATGACCACGCTTGTAAGTCCTCGACATTGCCGCATCAGAGCGAACACGCCTTCGATGCGGCGATGATTCCAGTGCTTTATCCGGCTGGCGTGCAGGAGATTATCGAGCTCGGTCTGCACGGCTTTGCGATGTCCCGTTATTCCGGTTGTTGGATCGCCTTCAAGCTTGTTTCAGACACCGTCGATTCCTCGGCATCCATAGAGTTTGATCCGCACATTCCCAACATCGTGCTACCGGAGGATTTTTTGGCGCCACATGGCGGAATGAGTATTCGCTGGCCAGATGCTCCCGCTGAGCAGGAGTTGCGGCTACAACACGACAAAATCTACGCGGCTTTGGCGTACGCGCGAGATAACAATCTAAATCATATCGTGGTCGATAGTCCGCGCCCGAAGTTGGGCATTATTTCAGCGGGGAAGTCTTTTCTCGATGTGATGCAGGCGCTGGAAGATTTGGGGATTGACGAACGCCATGCGGCCGAGATTGGGATTCGCGTTTATAAGGTCGGCATGCCATGGCCGCTGGAGCCAGATGGCGTGCGTCATTTCGCGGAAGGACTGGAAGAAATTCTGGTGGTTGAGGAGAAGCGGCAGCTCATCGAATACCAGATGAAGGAGCAACTCTACAACTGGCGCGAAGATGTTCGTCCCCGTGTCATTGGCAAATATGACGAGCGCGGCGAGTGGGATGTCCATCGCGGTGAATGGTTGCTGCCGGCTGCTGGTGAGCTCACTCCTGCGATGATCGCGCGAGTGATTGCACAACGTATCGCGCGGTTTTACACCTCCGAATCTATCAAAGCGCGTCTCGCATTTTTAGAGGCGAAGGAAAAGGCGTTAGCTGTTCCGCGCGAGCGCATTCCCCGGATTCCCTATTTCTGTTCTGGCTGCCCCCACAATACCTCCACAGTCGTTCCCGAAGGCAGCCGCGCGATGGCTGGCATCGGTTGCCATTACATGGTGTTATGGATGGACCGTAATACGCAGACGTTTACGCAAATGGGGGGGGAGGGCGTACCGTGGGTTGGACAGGCGCCGTTCACGGAAGAGCGCCACGTGTTCGCCAACCTTGGTGATGGCACCTATTTTCATTCGGGAATTCTCGCGGTGCGAGCTGCCGTTGCAGCCAAGGTCAATATGACCTACAAAATTCTGTTTAACGATGCTGTCGCAATGACCGGTGGGCAACCAGTCGATGGAAGTTTGACCGTGCCGCAACTTACTAAACAGTTGGAAGCTGAAGGCGTTCGTACGATTCGGGTGGTCACCGACGAGCCCGAAAAGTACAGAGGCGATGCTGGCTTCTCGTCATATGCGGACGTCAACCATCGCGATGAGTTGGATCAAATTCAGAAGGAATTGCGGCAGACCCCCGGCGTATCCGTGTTGGTGTATGACCAGACTTGCGCCGCTGAAAAGCGACGTCGACGCAAGCGAGGAACTTATCCTGATCCTGCGAAACGAGTGGTGATTAACGAAGCGGTTTGTGAAGGTTGCGGCGATTGTGGGGTGAAATCGAATTGTCTATCTGTCATTCCGCTGGAAACGGAGTTCGGTCGCAAGCGCACCATTGATCAGTCCTCATGTAACAAAGATTTTTCCTGCGTGAAGGGATTTTGCCCAAGCTTCGTGACGATCGAGGGTGGTTCGCTGAAGAAACGAAAAGCGGCGTTGGATGACTCGGACGTATTCGCGAATTTGCCAATCCCTTCACTCGTGGAGATCACACGTCCTTACAACATTCTCGTAACAGGCATCGGTGGAACAGGCGTGGTGACAATCGGCGGCATCCTTGGGATGGCGGCTCATATTGAAGGTAAAGGCGCCGCCGTTCTTGATATGACTGGTCTTGCACAGAAGGGGGGCGCGGTCACGTCTCATGTGCGACTGGCTAACCGACCCAAAGATATTCATGCGGTGCGAATTGCCGCTGGAGAAGCCGATTTGGTTTTAGGTTGTGACCTTGTCGTGACCGCTTCTGACGAGGCGTTAGCAAAGATGCAGCTGGGTGTTACCTACGGTGTGATCAATAGTCATCGTTCGCCGACCGGCGATTTTACTTGTAACGCAGACGCGAAGTTTCCCGCCGCTGGCATGCAGAATGCAATTTTGGACGCCATCGGCGCTGACAAGACTGATTTCGTCGATGCTACCGGCCTTGCGACAACGCTTTTTGGCGATTCTGTCGCTACCAATCTATTCATGGTTGGGTATGCGTGGCAGAAAGGGCTCATCCCGCTTTCCGCCGAGGCCATTCTTCAAGCCATAGAGTTGAATGGCGTTGCAATCGAGTCGAATAAAAAGAGCTTTCTATGGGGGCGCCAAGCTGCGCATGATCTTTCTGTTGTCGAGCGCTTGGCCAGGCCCGCGGAAGCGTTATCCGACAGTGAGCATCTTTCGACAACGCTTGATGAAGTCATTGCGAGACGCGTTGCATATCTCACTGCCTACCAGGATGCTGCATATGCGCAGCGTTATAAGCAATTGGTTGATCGCGTACGTGCGGTCGAGACAAAACAATGTAAAGGCCAGGCAAGTCTCACTGAGGCGGTTGCTCGCTACTACTTCAAGCTGCTGGCTTACAAAGACGAGTATGAAGTCGCCCGACTGTACACGGAGGGTGATTTCCTGACCCACGTAAAGGAACAATTTGAAGGCGATTTCAAGTTGGTGTTTCATTTGGCCCCGCCGATCATGGGACAAAAGAACGCCACTGGAGAACCCGTGAAACGCGCCTTTGGTCCATGGATGTTGACGGCATTTAAATTGCTTGCAAAGTTGAAGGGATTGCGTGGCGGCAAGCTGGATATCTTCGGTTACAGCGAAGAGCGAAAAATGGAGCGCGCGCTGATTGTGGAGTACGAGAAAATCATGGAGGGATTGCTGGCGAAGCTTAGCGCCGGGAATCACGCGACAGCAGTTGCGATTGCTTCTATTCCCGAGGATATCCGTGGTTTTGGCCATGTTAAGCACAGGCATCTGGAGCAGGCGAAGCGTAAGCAGGCTAATTTGCTCGCTGAGTTTCATCGGCCTGTGGAACCCAAGATTGTTAAGAAAGCGGCATGTCTATGAGTGTGTGTTCTGCCATGTTGCATTCGAAGTCGTTGCGGCGGGCGATAACACTGTGAGATGGAGCGAGTGACAACCTCCGGGGGAATTCATGACAAAACAAAACCGATATCTGATGTGTGAACCCACCTATTTCGATGTGTCTTACATCATCAATCCGTGGATGCAGGGCAATGTACGAGGAACATCGCTGCCGCGCGCGCATGATCAATGGCATTCTCTTCACGATGCAATAGCGAAAAACGCCAAGATTGAATTCGCGCCGGCGCGCCCTGGATTGCCGGATATGCCATTCACCGCGAACGCTGGGCTGGTGCTGGAGGACACGTTTATTCTCAGTCGTTTTTTGTACCCCGAGCGACAAGGTGAAGAGGCGCACTTTGAGCGCTGGTTCTATGACCAGGGCTTCGCTGTCTTGAAGCTGCCATCCACCATTCCTTTCGAAGGCGCCGGCGATGCGCTCTTTGATCGTGAGCGATCGGTGTTATGGATGGGGTATGGACATCGCTCCAGTCGTGACGCCGAACGTTACATCTCACGTTGGTTGTCGATGGAAGTGCTTCCGCTCAAGCTTGCCGATTCGCGCTTCTATCATTTGGATACTTGCTTTTGCCCGCTAGAGGGCGGCTATCTCATGTATTACCCAGCAGGGTTCGACGAAGACTCTCAACGTTTGATTGCGGAGCGAGTCCCCGAATCGCATCGCGTTGCGGTGGAGGAGGAGGATGCATTGCATTTCGCCTGTAACGCCGTGAATATCGGTCGTACCGTCATTCTCAACAAAGCGAGCGCAGATTTGAGGCAGCGGTTATCCGAAATCGGATTCGCCTTGATTGAGACGGAGCTAGGGGAGTTTATGAAAGCAGGCGGGTCGGCGAAATGCTTGACGCTACGGCTAAACGAATCGCGAGTTATTCCAATTTCAGATTAAGCCTGCGCTTTGTCAGCGTCGCTTTCGCGTTCAATGTGGAAATGGAATTGCGTAGGCGAGGTTGCCGCGTTTAATTTCGAATCAATTTCCCGTCGCACCGATTCCACCAATCAATGAAATCGGGAACCGGTAACGGTTTGCTGATAAAAAATCCTTGTGCGATATCGCAGCCGATTTTTCGCAGAAAATCCAATGTACGTACGTCTTCTACACCTTCGGCGACGACTCTAAGATCGAAGTGATGCGCCAAATCGATAACTGAACGAACGATTCTTTCGTCGTCTCTGGCGCTAAGCATGTTATGCACGAAAACTCTGTCTACCTTCAATTCGTCGAGCGGCATTTTTTTCAGGTAAGCCATGGATGAATAGCCGGTGCCGAAGTCGTCGATTGAAAGCGCAACGCCCATGTCTTTGAGCTTATGCAACGTATCGATTGTTCCCTCACTGTCGCCGATCATGGCGCTTTCCGTAAGTTCGACGATTAGTTTGTTGGCGGGGACATCCCAGGTCTTAAGCGCTTGAGACAGAAAATCCGCCAGTTCCGGATCGGCGAGATTGGACGGCGTCACGTTGACGCTGAAATGAATATCAATCCCCAGTTTAACCAACTCGGCGCAACACCGGAGCGTTGCGTTGAACATCCACATGGTCAGGGCGGAAATAAGGCCGCTTTCTTCGGCGACCGCGATGATCTGCGCCGGCGGCACCAACCCAGCTTCGGGCAGCCGCCAACGCAACAGCGATTCGGCGCCGACTATTTTTCCTGTGTTGAGGTCGGTCTGCGGTTGTAGATAAAGTTCAAGTTCATCTTCTTGCAGCGCAGAGCGAAGCATGGCTTCCAGAGACTGCCGTAATCTGTTCTGAAGATAGAATTCTTCGTTGTACAAAGCGAAGTGATGCTTCGACTGCCGAGCCTCTTCCCGTGCGATCTCGGCATGATGCAGCAGTGTTTCGGCCTCGAGTCCGTGTTCAGGAAAGCGCGAAATTCCCACGCTGGATTTCACTAGCGCATGACTACCGTTTACATCGAACGGCTCGTTAAGCGCTTCAACAATATTAGCGGCTGATTGCGCCACTAGGTCGATTCCGGATGCCTGAGGTAGAACAATTAGAAATTCGTCCCGGCTTGATCGGCCGAGAATGTCAGTATCGCGCAATACAAGCTTTAATCGATCGGCCGCTTGCGCGAATAGGACTTCACTTTCCGCATAGGCGCTGGCGTCCGTGGCGAGATGAGATACCGCGATGCGCACGACCATCAGGGCTAACGGATTTTGGACTTCAATGCGGTTAACGAGCAGCGCCTCCAAGCTCGATAGGATCGTTCGGTAATCCGGGAGGCCGGTGGTTTCGTCGAAGGCGCCGGCGACAAGCGCTTCGGTATTGGAGAACAGATCTCGCAGCAAGGCGCTCTGAAAGAAGAGTAATTTCTGTAGCGCCGTTACCACGTTTGAGCATCGCCTCGTGCTATTGGCGTTCAGGTCGAAGGCAATTCGGGTGACCTCACGTAGCGCCACCCCGATGCAGTCGATAATGGAAGACGCGGGTAGGTGCGGAGGACCTCCGCCATAAAGCGCGACAAGCCGGGTGGTGAGAGCCGAGGATTCGGATAAAGTGCTGCCGGAAGATAAAAGGTATTTTGCGATTAAAGCCGGGGCGTTGGTTCCGGCAGGAACGGAGGAAAGGCTCGCAAAACTATTTGTCAGGATCCACTCGATATTGGGGTGAGTCTGAAGCGTTCGTACGAAAAAGCGTTGGAGCAGCGTTAGCTCCCGTCGATCCCATCGAGCTTGATGCCAGTGATATTCAACCAAAGATTGAACAGGGCCGTTGGCGATAACGCTGGTATCTAATCGCGATCTATGGATGTCGGAATGAGGCACGGTGAATTATTTTCTAATTTTTTGTTGAAAATTTTATCTGGGCCTTTGCGCTACCTATTTTTCTAAATTATACGCAGAAAACTCCAGTCGAAACCCCGTGTCTCCGATTTTCAAAGACGCCCGTCCGCCGATTGGAATCGTGATCTTTTCCCACACATGACCAAAAGGCAAGCCGGTAAGCACCGGTATGGGCAGCAGCGCCCGCAGCGATTCGATGACTTCATCCATGGTGTAGGGATATCGGCTCTTGCTTGTCGGTTTGCACTTACAAAAGTCCGCCAGAATCAGCGCCTTTTGTTTCTGCAGGATTCCCGCATGGTAAAGCTGAAATAGAAGTCGCTCTACCGCGTAAGGTTCTTCGTCGACCTCCTCGACAAATAATATTCCGTCGTCGATCTGGGGCAGATAGGGCGTTCCGACGACATGCGTCAGGAGGGAAAGATTTCCCCCCCAGATTACGCCTTCAATAGTCTGAGCAGAATACGGATGCGTTTGGTCGATAACATCGACCTGATGATGCGATGCGGCGAGCAGTGGCCAGAAGTGGCTTTCCATGAACTCGCCCACATTGCCATTGCCGAAATCCACTGCCGCCATTGGACCGGCGAAGGTGACCAAGCCGCACTTCGCCAGCGCCGCAAGATGGAAAAGGGTGAAGTCGCTAAAGCCAACGATTGCTTTATCGCTCGCCGCCACGGCGGAAAAATCCAGCTTGTCGAGAAGCCTGGTCCAGCCGCTGCCGCCTCTCGCCGCCATCAAGACATCGATGGCGGGATCGGCGAGCATTTGGTGAAAGGCGTCTATGCGTTCGTTATCTTCACCAGCGAAATAACGCCACTGATGCAAGGTTTGCGGCGCCACGACGACGCGATGACCTTTAGCTTGAAGGTAGTCCACCGCGCGGGTTAGCGCCTCCGGATTGATGGCGCCGGATGGCGCGCATATCCCAATGGTGAGTGGACCGCCTAAACGCCTCGGTAATCGCGCGCCTCGATCCATTACCGCTGCGACTGAGCGTCGACCACCGTAAGCGCAGTCATGTTGATGATGCGCCGCACCGTTGCGGTAGACGACAGAATATGCACCGGTTTGGCGCAGCCCAGCAGGATTGGGCCGACCGTGACACCTTGGCCAGCGGCTGTTTTCAGCAAATTAAAAGCAATATTCGCTGCATCCAGCGTTGGCATGATGAGAAGGTTGGCCTCCCCCTTCAAACGGGAATTGGGAAACGCAGCCATCCGAATTGAATTCGACAGGGCGGCGTCGCCGTGCATTTCCCCTTCGACTTCGAGATCCGGCATGGCGTTGGTAATCAACCCTAAAGCTTCCCGCATCTTTCGAGCGGACGGGCTATTGCCAGTGCCAAAGTTGGAGTGCGATAGAAGCGCGACCTTGGGTTCGATGCCGAACCGACGGATTTCCTCGGCGGCCAATGCGGTCATTTCCGCGACTTGCTCGGCAGTCGGGTCGAAGTTCACATAAGTATCGCAAATGAACACGGTGCGCTTGGGAAGCATCAGCATGTTCATCGCGTAGAAGTTGCGCGCGCCGGGCTTCAGGCCGATCACTTGGTCTATATAGTGCAGATGCAACTGATGGGTTCCAAAGGTTCCGCATATCATGCCGTCTGCCTCGCCCCGATGAATCATCATCGCGCCGATCAAACTATGGCGGCGGCGCATTTCGATCTTGGCGTATTGCTGGGATACCCCGCGTCGTTCGGTTAGACGGTAATACTCTTGCCAGTACTCGCGAAAGCGCTCGTCGAATTCAGGATTGATCACTTCAAAATCTACGCCGGGCTTGATGCGTAAGCCGTAACGTTCGATACGACGCTCAAGTACCGCCGGGCGGCCAACCAGTATGGGGAAGGCTATTTTTTCATCGACAATGCCTTGCACCGCACGCAGCACACGTTCGTCCTCTCCCTCAGCGTAAACAATGCGCTTCGGCGCTTGTTTGGCCCGAGCGAATATGGGCTTCATAGCCAAGCCGGAGTGATAAACGAATTGATTGAGTTGATCCCGGTAAAGGTCGAAGTCCGTAATCGGTTGGGTCGCCACGCCGCTTTCCATAGCGGCTTTGGCCACGGCGGGAGCGATTTTCACGATAAGCCGTGGATCGAATGGTCTGGGAATCAGGTAGTTCGGACCGAAGGAGGGCGCCGGTTCGCCGTAAGCCATCGTCACGATGTCGGACTGTTCGGCCTTGGCGAGATCCGCGATAGCGTGTACGGCCGCGAGCTTCATTTCCTCATTGATCGTGTTCGCGCCGACATCCAACGCGCCGCGGAAAATGAAGGGGAAGCACAGGACGTTATTAACTTGGTTGGGATAGTCCGAACGGCCGGTTGCAATGATGGCGTCGTCGCGCACTGCTTGCACTTCTTCCGGCAGAATTTCCGGCGTCGGATTGGCGAGCGCCAGAATCAGCGGCTTGGCCGCCATTCGTTTGACCATATCCTGTTTGAGCACGCCCCCAGCGGAAAGACCCAGGAAAATATCCGCATTCTCGATCACGTCGCCCAGGGTGCGGGCCGTAGTCTCTATGGCATAGCGGGCCTTGTTGTCATCCATCTCTTCGGCGCGGCCTTTGTAAACCACACCCTTGATGTCGGTGACAATAATGTTCTCCATCTTGATGCCGAGAGCCACGAGCATGTCGAGACAAGCTAACGCCGCCGCACCCGCGCCGGACGCCACTACGCGGGCTTTGCCGATATCCTTTCCTACCACGCGCAGGCCATTCACGACGGCGGCGCCGACGATAATCGCGGTGCCGTGTTGATCGTCGTGAAAGACCGGAATTTTCATTCGTTCGCGCAGTTTCCGCTCGACGTAAAAACATTCCGGCGCTTTGATATCTTCCAGATTAATGCCGCCGAACGTCGGCTCCAGGGCGGCGATGATGTCCACCAATTTGTCCGGGTCGAGTTCGTTTACTTCAAGGTCGAACACATCGATGCCGGCGAACTTCTTGAACAGCACCGCCTTGCCTTCCATGACTGGCTTGCCAGCTAGCGGCCCGATGTTGCCCAGGCCCAGCACAGCCGTGCCATTGGTGATCACCGCCACGAGATTGCCTCTTGAGGTCAGGTGGCGAGCTTCGCTGGGGTCCGCCATGATCGCTTCGCAGGCGGCCGCAACGCCCGGAGAGTAGGCGAGCGCCAAGTCGCGTTGTGTGGCGAGTGGCTTGGTGGGCGATATTTCAAATTTTCCCGGCATGGGAAATCGGTGATATTCGAGTGCGCTTTTTTTCAGGTCGTCGAGCATAGGGGCTCAGTTATTCGTAGGGTTGGTGAGGGGGGGGCTTAATGATTGTATCGGATGCATGTTCCGACGCGATCCTCGGATAAGAAGCCGTCTGAAAAGTTACTGCGCAGGCGGAGTTCTGGTCTCCGGTACTCTGCGTACTATCTGTACGCGTCCGTTCCTCAACCAGAACTCCGCCCGCTCGCTACACTTTGCAGGCGGCTTCTAAGAACCGGCTGGGTGCTATGGTAAACTTCCAGTCGATATTTTGCGAGTTGAAGCGGCGGAAATTATATGTCAGGCAATACGTTTGGAAAATTATTCTCTGTGACTTCGTTCGGCGAGAGTCATGGTCCCGCCATTGGATGCGTGGTTGACGGCTGTCCGCCAGGGTTGTCGATTTCCGCCGAAGAAATTCAGCTGGATCTTGATCGCCGCAAACCCGGCACGTCGCGCCATGTCACGCAGCGTCGCGAGTCGGATACCGTGGAAATTCTTTCGGGTGTATTCGAGGGCAAGACTACTGGAACCCCTATCGCATTGCTCATTCGTAACGAAGATCAGCGTTCAAAGGACTATGGAAATATCGCCGAAACGTTCCGGCCGGGCCACGCTGACTATGTGTATTGGCAGAAGTACGGTATTCGCGATTATCGTGGCGGCGGGCGTTCCTCGGCACGCGAAACCGCCGTTCGGGTCGCGGCCGCGGCAATCGCCAGGAAATGGTTGCATGAGAAGCACGGCGTGGTTATTCGCGGCTATCTCGCGCAACTTGGTGAGGTTTCCATTCCGTTTAAGAGCTGGGACGCCGTGAGTGGCAACCCATTTTTTGCTCCCAATGAGGACATCGCGCCTTCATTGGAGAAATATATGGACGCTCTGCGCAAATCAGGAAATTCGTGCGGCGCCCGTATTAACGCCGTGGCGGAGAATATTCCTGTGGGTTGGGGTAGCCCCGTCTACGACAGGCTTGACGCCGATATCGCCTACGCGATGATGGGGATCAATGCCGTGAAGGGTGTGGAGATCGGCGCTGGCTTTGAGTCCATCACCCAGCGCGGAACGGAGCACAGCGACGAAATGACGCCTGAGGGATTTCTCTCCAATAACGCGGGGGGGATTCTAGGCGGTATTTCGACGGGGCAGGACATTGTCGTCAGCATCGCAATCAAGCCGACTTCCAGTATTCGCTTAGCGCGTCGATCGATTGATAAAGCTGGCGAGCCTACCGTGGTGGAGACACATGGCCGCCATGATCCCTGCGTCGGTATTCGCGCTACGCCAATCGCCGAAGCGATGCTGGCGTTGGTGCTGATGGATCATGCGTTACAGCACCGCGCGCAAAATGCGGATGTGGTTTGCGCCACGCCGAAGATTCCCGCACGCACCCCGCAATCGATTATCGATCAATTGCGCGCCAGTGGAATCGTGGAGGATCCGGAGCCGGACGAAGCATAAGGGCTCTCTAGTTTAGCGAGCCGTTCTCGTTGGCTGTCGCGACCGGCGGCCAACTCAACTGTGGCATAATCCCAGCAGTAACAACCTCAATCAAATCATGGCTGCACAAACCCTTTACGACAAACTTTGGGACCGGCATCTCGTTCATCAGGAATCGGATGGCACGGCGCTGATATACATTGACCGGCATTTGGTGCACGAGGTAACCAGTCCTCAAGCATTCGAGGGGCTGCGCCTCAATGGCCGTCAGCCTTGGCGCGAGACGTCGATTCTGGCTACCGCCGATCACAATGTGCCGACCACAAAAGGTCGCGAAACGATCGCGGACCCCATTTCGCGGTTGCAGGTGGAAACGCTGGACGACAACATTCGAGCGTTCAAGATTTCCCAGTATTTTCCGATGAACGACAAGCGTCAGGGCATCGTTCATGTGATTGGGCCGGAGCAGGGCGCTACCTTGCCCGGAATGACCGTGGTGTGCGGCGACTCTCATACCAGCACGCACGGCGCTTTCGCGGCTCTCGCCTTTGGTATCGGCACCTCGGAAGTCGAGCATGTATTGGCGACCCAATGTTTGCTGATGAAAAAAGCCAAGGCGACATCCTTC
>Ga0247823_10002556_pt1 | contig 14962 bp, 25 predicted proteins | sample 13C_PalmiticAcid_2_FD_192426 | JGI IMG/M metagenome (GOLD analysis project Ga0247823, IMG submission 192426) | Soil microbial communities from agricultural site in Penn Yan, New York, United States - 13C_PalmiticAcid_Day30 | ecosystem: Environmental > Terrestrial > Soil > Agricultural land...
GGGGGTGGATATGGGGTGGAATCTCATTATGAGACAGGCTATCGGCGTCTCGCTTTGAGACTAACGCCCCTCATCCCTCCCCTTGCACCGACCATCGCGTGTGCGCTCGCAGTCAACGGTCCGCCATCAGCGCACCCCGCCCATGGCATCTTGTCCATCGCCGCACACTGGCGGCTGATCTTGGACCCCCACCACGTTGCCGGGATGGGTGAACACGTCTCGTCCGGTCGCATGGCGCGGTAGCAACGGCCGGAGTCAACAACGATGCCCTTTGTCGCTCCCCCTTGTTTGCGCTCGCGCCCATCGGTGGGGAACATGTTTGCCGAGTCAATCGTCAAGCGTTTGACCATCGCCATTATACGCACTATCTCCGCTTTTGCGCGATAGGTTTTAGCGTCAATCCCAATGCCTTGCAGATCGAGTCAATCGCCGTGATCGACAGCCCGCGCTCGCCATTGATGAACCTCGCCAGTTGCGTGTGATCGACCTGGCAGCGCTCGGCGAGTGTGCGCAGCGAGTCAGGCTGCTTGGATAGCTCGCGGCGAATTATTTCCGAGATTTTTTCCACGTCGCAATCGTATGCCATTGTTGACATTACGTCAACTATCAGCGTGCGCTGGCAGTCAATCCGAAAGATTGTTGTTGACAACGAGTCAACGCCACCCGATAACAACACTCACTGGGCACAGTCGCCCAGCAACTAAACACGGAGAGAATAATGAAAGCAACAACGCAACGCCGCAGCCATCTGCCATACGGTTACGTTACTTACACCGGCAACGAGATGCGCGACCATGTCGTTGACACATACAACCGCCTGCAAGACGAGATAAACGCTTGGGTCGACGCCGGGCGACCAGTCCCGGAACACCTGCTAGACGAGTCATTCAGCGTCATGCAATACGCTGCACTGTACGCCTGAAACCACGACACGCGGACGATTGAGCCGCACAGAAGGAGAATAAAATGCTTCCCATCATCAACCGCGATTCGCTCGACACCGCCGCCGCTACTGTTAGCCAGGTATACGAGAAATCGGCCCCGACCGTCACCGAGTGGGCAGAATGGCTGTACGCTGCAAAGGACCGCGAGGTCACACTGGAAGACCTTTTCACCCTTCAACAGCTCGCAACCGAACTGCCGCCCGCCAACTACGCTGCCAATCAGGTTTATCACTTGATGGAACGCCAAGGCAAATCCACTGTCGGCCACATCGGTTTCTAGAAATGGCCGGACCTCGCACCCCGGCCGCGGGCTTTTGTAAGTGAAAATTACCTATCAGGGGGCATTTTGCCATGAAAGCCATCGCCTACATCCGCGTGTCAACAACTGACCAGAAACTTAGCCCCAAGGCGCAGCGCGAGAGAATCAACGCCCTCTGCGCTGCAAGGGGCTGGGATCTGGTGAAGCGGTTCCGCGATATCGGAATCAGCGGGCGCAATGCCGACCGGCCTGGCCTAGAGCGAGCGATCCGTTATGCGTGCCGACACAAAGCCGTGGTTGTGACCTACTCCCTCAGCCGTCTCACGCGCTCCGCTGGTGACGCCGAGCGCATTTGCCAGCGTATTCAGAAAGCTGGCGCGGCCCTCGCCTCCTGCACCGAACCAATCGACACCACCACGGCGATGGGGCGAGCGTTCTTCGGCATGGTGTCGGTATTCGCGCGACTAGAATCCGACCTGATTGGCGAGCGAGTGCGCGCCGTCAATGAGGATACCGTATCTCGCCTAGGCTACCGCACTCAAGGCCGCCAGCCAATCGGCTGGAAGATCGTCAACGGACGCCGCGTCCCCTGTGAACGCGAGATAGCCCTTCTGGCGCACGTTCGTTCATTAGTGGACGGAAGGTCGCTACATGAGGTCGCACGCATTCTGGAGGCGTCTGGGAGGCCCACAATCGCTGCTATGCGTGGACAGGCTGAAGCGACGGGGTGGACGGCGAAGAAGGTGAGCCATCTGGTCAATTGCCAGGTTGAAGCCGGTACGCCGGCAGGGGGAGGAACTGCTAGGTGAAGGTAGCACACCCCTGCCGGCGCCGGTGAGTTAGACGGCTTGCGTGGTGCCCTCGACGACAGACACCCCTGCGCCGCCGAAGTAGCAGTTGACGCCGCTAATCGTTCCGCCGTTGGTCGACATAAGCACGCGGAGCCTCTGGTCGCTTGCCACGAAGATGCGAGTGAATAGCCCGCTGCTTACGTCTGCGGCGACAACGACCGCCGATTCTGGAGTTCCAGACGGATCGTCGCTGCGGTATGTGAACCAAGTCCCCCCGCCGTTGGGGCTAACTTGCACGGTTAGCGTCTCGGTATCGAGCGTGCCGGAGAATGAGAGTACGGCCCATTTCCCCTGGCACACGATCTCTTGTGAGTGCTGACCGGCGGTCAGGCTGGTGGCGAATGCTTTCATATTCAAGCTCCAAACAGAACGAGCGGTGGATTGGTTGGCGAGGCGGTCGAGTTAATGGCGGGGCTGGTGGCTGGTCCGCTGCCTGCGCCAATTGGCAATGTCACCAGCGTCAGCGATTCGTCGTACAAGCCCAGGACGGCGTTGATCCGGTCGATGTTGTCGGATGCCGAGTGGCCATGCCCTGAAGAGGTCATCAGGCCAACCAGAATGGACTGATTGCCGTTGATGGCGAACACGGGATGGCCGCTGTCTCCCGACTCCCCCTCGATTGTGCTGGTGTAGAAAAACTCGCTGTTTACGATGATTTCGGTGGTAGACAGAAAGCGGCCAGCTTCCAACAAAGCAACATCACGGCCAACGAGCAACGCCCCTCCCGCCATGACTGCCACTGGATCGATCGTGGTGACTTCTGAGTCGAGTCGGCCGACTGCAAGATCCTCGTGAATCCAGTCTGCCCACTCGATCTCGCGGTAAACTTCGGTGCCGTCCGTCTGCTTGAAGTAGACCGCTGAAGGCTTGCAGTGCTGCACCATCAGGACGTGCCGCGGGCTGATGAGCGTGGCTCCGCAACCGCCCACAGCGTCCGTCTCGCGGCCTACCTCTCCATTGAACTCACTTGCCACACAGAACCACGGGGCGCGGAACTTGGCGGCCAGCGAAGCGTTGAACGTCAGCGGGAATGGAATGAGGTCGTTGGGCAGATCACCGATAGTCTCGTTAAAGAGGTCGACGCCATCCTCGCTGCCAAAATCATCCCACTCGCCTTCGAGATAGGTGGCCTCTTCGCGCGCCACTGGAGCGAAGACGTAGACCCACGTTGAACCGAATAGCGTGGCGTTGGCGGATGTAGAGCCTTCGTCATTAGTCGCGGTCACGACGCAGCGAACGTACTTGCCCCAATAAGTGCCATTGAGGTCCAGGCTACTGGAGGTTTCGCCAACAATATCGGCAGCGCCCGTTCCGGAGCCGTCGTCAGCCAGCCGCCATTGGTAGGTGTAGGAGGTTGGGTCGTTATCCCAGCTACCGTTGGTGGTCGAGATTGTTTCAGTGTTGTAGGGGAAGATGCTGATGGCCGGCGCGGCGGTGTTGACGGGCGGCGCGACCCACACGCCAGTAACCGCCCCAAACGTCTCCTCCTCAAGCTCGTCCTGGTCAATGCCGGGGTCAGTGCCGCCAGTGCCTTGCTGGTAGAAGTCGCTTAACTCATCCAGTCGCCAATCGCCGTTCTCCCAGTCAGTGAAGCCGACCGAATCGAGGTCTGGGTCGGCCATCATGTCGCCAGGGTTGTTCGTGGCGAAGTTGTCGACCATGAAGTCGTACTGTGCGCCCTGCACCGACTCCATCACCCAGACGTTGTTCTCGTGCAGTGTTGGCGACGTTCGCGCCCAGTTGGCGTTGTAGTATCCGTGCATCATTATGTTGGAATGACACACAAGATTGTCGACGTTGGTTCCGTCGTAGGCGAAGTTGAACGCCGCGAAAGTGCCGTCGATATCGAGCCCGTCAATGCCCTCTGGCATCCAGCAGGTGTTGTGCGTCACGGTCAGGTCGACGATTGGCAAGCCGCCCGTGCCAGTCTGGAAGAACGTCGGCTGAGCGCTCAACAGGCCAGTCACGTCCACAAGGTTGTTGTGAATCTTGATGCGCTTGGTCTGTGCAGATTCGTGTAGGTCGTCTTCGCCGGTAATGTTGAAGGCGAGCGACGTGTTCGTGACGATGTTGTTGCTGAACTCAACGTCTTTAATAACACTCCAGGGGTTGTCGTAGTCGCCCACCTGATTGCGGACGGTGAAGAGAACCGCCGTGCCGTTCTGGCCGTCCGGCCAGTTGTTCTCCATCACATTGCCGCTACACAGAACGCGACGGACGTTCTTCAACTCAAAGAGGTTCTTAATCGTCCAGCTATTCGCGATATTCAGCCAATCGAGCCGCTTGAAGAGATAGTTGCCGGTGAACTCCAGGTCAGACGGGACTAGACCCGTGATCGTGGTATCGGAGCCGCCGACGATGATGTTCTCGCCCGTTGCCTCCAGGAAGCAGTTGACGACTTTGAACGGGCCGGGGCTGTTGTGAATGAAGATCGCCTGAGCGTCCGCCGAATCCTTGCAGTTGTAGATGTAACTGTCGACGACGGCCCCGTAGATGACGTTGAGCATCACGCCATGCCGGAGCCGGTAGTCGTTCTGCGTCGAGCCGATGACACAGCGGTCAATGGTGATGTGCTGCACCATTTCATCGAGACTCGTGGCATTAACCGTGAAGTCGCCGTCGTAGCCGAATTGGATGGTGGCCAGCCGGTCGCTCGTCGTGCTGGTGACGATGCGCAGGCCAGCCAGTCGGTAATGGTGAGCGCCGAAGTCTGAGTGGATCGGCGCGTTGGTCGTCGCCGTGATCGTCGGCATGTTGGCGATGTCGTCTAAGTCGACTCGCGTTCCTTCAGCCGGCAGAGAAGCCATCGCCGACGAGATAATGTAAATCCAGTCGGTGCCTGCTCCCCAGTCTCGCAGCTTGAAGTTGCCCGTGTACGTGACGCCTGCGGTTAGGACGATAACGTCCCCGCCAACAGCCGCAGCAAGGGCCGTCGTGAGCGCCGCGGAGTCTGTTGGCTCGTAGGTCGTTCCGCCCACTGGCAGCGAATAAGCGGTACTGAACGTCTCAGGCGGAACGGGGTCTGGGCCTAAGCCGTCCTCCTCTTGCGCCGAAGCGTTCCCCACATCGATAGCCGCGAACGTGGCCAGGTCATTGCCGATGGTGTCTTCGATGTCGCCGGTGGTCGACGAGTAGGCGAGCGTCAGCGTCTCGTCTTCGAGAATCGTGCGGCTGGTCGTGAACTCAATCGTGTCTGTGCCGGAACCGCTGGAGTAGGTGAGCGTCGCTGCGGCTCCAGATGGCGTGAACGTCAGGCCGAGCGCGTTGGCGACCACCACGTTCTCGTCGAACGTCAGCGTCAGCGTTTCGCCGTCGGTGCCCAAGACTGCTGAGGAAAGCAGCGGCGGCGTTGAGTCAGCGTCCTTCTCGGCGATGATCGTGGCGAGGTTCGCTGACTCATCCGAGTCGTAGACGCGCCAATCGGCTAGCGCCCCCGTGAACTCAGCAAAGCCAGCGGTCGCAAGGTAGTTGGCGGAGCTTGCCGTATTGCCCGTCGCCGAGGCGGTGAACGAGATGGTGCCAGTCGATGATACCGACGAACCGTCAATGTAGATTGTGATCGTGTCGGCAGCGTAATTGACGACTACCGCGAGATGGTGCCAGTTGCCGTCGTCGTACTCGGCACTCGTCGTCTTGACTTGATCGCTCTCGGCGTCCCCCGCCCTTGCTTGGACGTTGAGGAAGCCCGTCGATGACATGTAAATGAGAAGTCGCCCCGCGCCGGCGCCGGTGTTCGAGTTGAAGATGTACTTCGTACCGGAGTTCGCCGTGTCCGCCTTGAAGAAGCCGCAGACAGTAAGAATGCTCTTGTTCTGCGTGATCGACGTATTGCCAAGGTTGATGTAGACGTTCGCCGCGCCGAAGTCCAAGCCCGAGGTCAGTAGCGTCCCCGGCCCCGCCACGTCGATGTCATTCGTGTTGGCATTTTGTAGGTTCGCATTTGAGCCAACGGTTGCAACGACCGTGCCATTTGCGGCGCTATCTTGCAGCTTCCATTGGGCTAATAGGGTCATGGCGCCTTCAAACTAGGGATTTTGCGGTATTTGGCTGGGAAAAAGTTGATATCGAGAGCTGTAGGATTTACACTTTGCTAGGTGGCTATCTCTCGCACGGGAGGTGACGGTGACGATTATCAAACTCAGCGGCGGCGATCTCGGATCGCAGACTCTTCTCGTGCGTGGCGACCTGTGGGTTCCATCCGCACAAATTCACATGATGAACGGGCATGGCTGGGTGCCGACCGAGCACCGGAGCACTGATGCTGGGCAGACGGTTGAGGGGTTGACGGCGCTCGGCAAGCGGCTGGCGGCTGCCTACTTCGATGGAGAAGCAGGCCAGTTCGAGTGCGATACTGAGGAGTTGTAGGCGGCTCACTTCAGCCCTCCCGTCCAGTTCAAGTTGCCTCGCCACATCGCCGTCACATCCTCCGGCCCCTTCGCGTCAAGCGGCATCACCACGCCCATGTCGCGGATCGTCTCGCCTGGTTGAATGCTGAGGTCCGGCTTGAAGTGCGGGCCGAGGTCGAAGTCCGTGTGGGCAATCGTGCCATCAACGTGCTTGCCGAGCCCGGCGTCTACTTGGGCCTTTGAGAGACGTGGTTCTGTGTAGACCTTCATGCCGCCGGCCCGCGTGTCATCTAAGAACGCACAGATATCGTCGCCTTCCTTCCAGCGCGAGCCGGTCCAAGCGAGCGCGTCGAAGCCGACCGAGGCCCCTGGCCCGCACGCCTTGAACGCCTCGATGCAGGCCGGGCCTTCCTTCGCGGCGTCGCGCAGCACGGCTGGAGTGCCGACGTAGTAAATCACTTCCTCAACGCCGTAGAAGCGGAGGATATGGTGGCCGAGTGCGAGGGCCTTGCGGTTGGCGAAGCGGCAGTTGGCCTGTTCGGCCAGAATCCATTGCTGCACCCACATGTGGACAGCGGTAAGCCCTTGCTTCTTCGCAGCTTCTACGGGAATCGGATCGAAGACGTTAGTTGGCGTCGGCGACCAACCTAAGAAAAAATGTCCGCCAGGGTTATGCAGCAAAACTCGCTTGATGCCGGCCGCCTGGATATTCGGGCCGACTTGCAGCGCCATGTCGACGTAGCTGGGCCAGCGCACCGTGGCGGGCGCGTCGATGGGTTGCGAATTTCCTCCGCAAAGGATGAAGCTGATGGGGTTGCCCATTAGCGGAGCCCTCCCACCTTCGCGCTGTCGGGAGGATACCAGGCGATATAGGAGATCGGCTTGCCCGCGCGCCGCGCCACTTCCTTGCCCTTGTCGTAAGATCCTTGCAGCGTGCCGGTGCGGCTTTCGAGAGTGCTTCCCACCATCTCGAAGCCGACGCCAGCGCCCTGTTGGCCAGCCCAGATAACCAACTGGTTGTGATTGGCGGCGATGTTCGTGCTGGCTTTCAGCGAATTGTGCTTGACCACTACCCGCCCCGGCGCGAGCATCATCGCGTACTGAATCAGCCGCTTCATGCCGGCGTCATCCTTGTTGCCGATGGCGAACAGGAACCTCTTGCCGGGGAACGCGCGAACCCACGCCGCAATCAGCCGCTTGTCGGCAGCTTCCAGGTCGGGCGTAACGATGTGATGGCGCTCCTCACTCGCATTCGGCGCCACGCCGGTCAGGTGAATGAACGCGAGCGACGGGTCGGCCGCGTACTTCATCCCCAGTTCCGCAATGAGGGCTTCCCACTCGGCGAGGTAGTAGGGCGGATACCATGACTTAGGCTCTGAGCAAACGAGCAGCGTCCACTTGTCGCCCGCCTCCTTCACTCGCGCCCGGCATTGGTCGATGAACTGCGGCGGCCAACTGCGGCGGTAGCGGATGGTCAGGCCGTCGATGCCTGGTTGGCGTAGGTCGGCGGCGTAGACCAGTCGGTTGCCGCGAGGCTGCGACTGGTCTGTGCTCGATTGGGCTGCCGGCTGGAGGATGAAGTCCTGCCCCCACGAGATCGACGCGCAGATCAGCACAATGGCCGCTCCGCAGAGCAGCAGTGCGATTCGCAGCAGTCGGAAGCGTTGGAGGTTGGTCACGTCATTCCCCCGAACCATCGTTCGAGCAACTTCTTCACCACGTACTGAATGATTGCCGACAGCACCGCGAGGCCGATGATGACGACGATGCTGTTGAACTCTTCTTTGGTCATCAACTCCGATTGCACTTCTTCGGCGATGGTTTGCGCGTCACGCATACCCTTCACCATTCGCTGCGTTGCCAGTCGGCGGATGTCTCGAACTAACGTGCGGCGCCGAAAGCCCTCCACCTTGCTGAACTCTGGGTAGTGGCCGCAAGCGTCCGCATCCAGATCGCTGGTGGTGGCGTAGACTCCGCTCACTTCACGCCCCGGTTCTGAAACAACGCCTCACTCAACAGCCGATGTGTCGTATCCTGCCCGCTCTTGAGGTCGCTCCGCATCCCGCCCATCTCGTCCTTCAGGTCTTCCATCCCCTTCGCTGTCCGCCGGTCGCCGCGCTCCATGTTCCACCACAGCAGGAAGCCAAAGAGTCCGCATAGACCGAACTGCGCGAACCACGGCATCTCTCCGCCGACGACGTTAGCGACAACCCTGTCCCCGAAGAGACTGCCGAGCATTCCAGTGATGGAAACGGTAGTGATCGTTTTGGTGGACAGCATTCAAGGCGGGCCTCGTTCTCTTGGTTTGCTGCCGGCGGCCCGCGTTGCGAAGTTGGGCCGCCGGCTGTCGGGTAGTGAGTTAGCGGCTCGGTCGGAACGTAATCCGCGCCCACAGTCCAGGTCCGCGATGACGAAAGCCGCGCCGCACCACGACGCTGCGCTCCTGGCCTCGCTTTACAACAGGCGAATGTGGTCGAGCGGGAGCGAGCGTCGGGATGGCTTGGATGGCGTTGCGGACGGGCTTTTTACAAACGCCGCCGGGGCACTGAGCCTGCGCCGAAATGGCCAAGGCCAGCACGAGTCCAGCGGCGAGCAGAATTCGTTGCATGGTTATCTCCTAATTTCTGTTACTGACGTGCGGGTGTGAAATTGCTCGCTCGTCATCCCAGCCCCTTCTCAGCCTGGAGTCGAGCGTTCCCAAGGGAACCGAGCACCTAGAATCGTCAGCCCATTCGGATAAGCACTTAGACTCCCCAAATGCAGTCAAGATTCGATTGCTCCGCTTGTTTCGGTTGTTGGCTTTTACTGTGATCCACCTGCAATTTGCTGGTTCGTAGTTTCCGTCGTTGTCGATGCGATCGATCTGCAATCCAATCTCGTAACCACTAGCGTGAGACCAATCTCGAAACGCTACAAAGCTGTCTTGCCACTCCTTGCAAACACTGATTCCTCGCGCTCCATAAAGGTGATAGTGGTCGCTATTTGGATTTGAGCACCGCGTCTTCATTGAGGCCCAAACACTGTAGAGCGGCGTGCGTTCTCCCCGGATAGAGCCACCATGAGACGTTTGCGAGCATCGCCTGCATCCAGTTGAAACTCCGATCTTCAAATTGACGCACCTCTGTACCTCCACGATCCCGCAGGAACACTCAACAACTACATGCAAATGTGGCTTGCCAATTGAAAACGGCTTTCCCAATACACTCCATCCACCAAACTTCATTCCTTGCTCGACGCCACCCGACGATTCCTTTATCCTGACCATCGTTAGTCCTTTCGTTAGAAGGATTGACCACGCTGCGAGACGGTTGCACGTCGTCGCAGCACTTTTATTTCATCTCCGTCTGCCGAAGATTCCGACCCGTACATTTGTGTTTGGACAATTCCCCGAAGGGCATGAAGACCGGACGGGGGCTGCGGCGCGTGCCGCGTTGTGAGCGTTACTGTGCAGCACGTCGAGTTGTGCCTGCGTCAGGTTGGCGAGAGACGAGCGGCTGTAGCCGTGCTCGCGAATGAGGTGGTCGATCGTGGCGGAGTGGCCGTCTTGGACCCATGATGGGCCGGCTTGCTTCACCGGAACCCAGGCCCACTGGCTTTCGCTCCAGCGCCACTGCTTGCCGGGGGAGAGTTGGCCGTCGACCATTTTGTTGGGTTCAGCAATATGGTCCGGCTCCTTCACCAGCAGCTTCTCGACCAGCGGTGTTTCGACCGGCTGCCCTTCTGACCGCAAAATCAAAGGAGTTTCAGCCGGTGCAGGCGCGCTACGTCGCGGGCCTTGGACGGGTGCGCTGCATGACTTGCTCAGCAGCAATCCGGCAACGATGGCTAGTGCAATGTTCCGCATTACTTCACCGTTGGGGAGACGAGGCGAATGGCTACGGCGTCGTCGGGAGTCGACTTTGATCGGTTGAGAATGGCGTGGCCATTGTTACCCCACCGCTTGTTCCACGAGTTGTCGATGTCCGTGCCGAAATCGCCGTTTGGCGTTGCGACCAGTTCGGTTTCGAGAACTTCGTGGCCCCACCAGCTCAGGCCTACCGCCACCGTGAAGTCGTTCAACAGCGCCGTGGCGACCTGGCCGAAGTCGTTCGGCTTCAGTTCGTAGAACTCGCAGATGATGAAGTTCTTGCGGGCTTCACGGGCTTCTGCCGTGTCGTACTTTTTCGAGATGCCGTTGGCGGGCCAGAGAGATTGCGGGCAGACGCCATGCTCTTGGGCGTACTTAGCGCCCTGCGATCCCCAGCCACCGACGTTGCGATAACCTTTGAGCGGGGCGCCCACGCTGGCCGGCGATAAGGCAACGTGCGGCAGGCCGTTCATGGCGCGGGCATAGTGCATGCCGGCGATGATGGCGTTGATCCAACAGTAGTTGGTGCCGTTCTGGTCGAGCGAGTCGAAGCCGGCCAAGGCCTTGTGGAACTTTGGCGTGGCGCGGCGACGCTGCTTTTCTTCGACTCGTTCCCGCCATTCTGATTCTGGAATCTCCGGCAGGGCAAACGGGGCACAAAACGACCCCAGTGGATGAGCATCCCAGTCTCGCTGCTGGTAGCCGCGACTCATCCCGTCTGGCGTTGACTTCGCTGCCGCGAAATCCTTCGCATTCGAGTCGTCGATGATGAATCTGCCCGCTAGGGGAGTTGTGTACATGGCCTACTCCCCGTACTTCTTGATTTCGGACAAGAGGGCGTCGAGGTTCGCCGGCAGTGGCCCCTCGCTTCCCGTCTTGCCGTTGGACACCACCAGCCACGGGAGCGACGTGCGTGGGCGCGCGAAAGCCTGCCGCCACTTCGCGTCGTCGTTCTTCAGGTCCGCTTCGCTGTCGTACTGGCGCCACTCGCCGCTCTTCGCCTTGACGTACTCCTTCCACTCGACCGAACCCATCGCCACGACCTGCGCGAAAGGGAGCGTGTGCCGCGCCTCCGTCTCTTCGACGATGAGCACATTCAGGCCTGGAGCGTCGATCGGCGCGGGCGCAAATGGATTGCCGCCGCCGTCGAACATCGACAAGGCGAGCCACACCAACGCGATGAGCGCCAACTTGTCGGAAGTCTTGGTCACTTCGCGGCCTTGTTGAAGAAGTTGGTTTCCACCACGGACACCGCTTCGGCGAGTTTCTGGCAGCCCCTGCGCTCCGCACGGGCCTCCAGTCGCTTGATCGCGGTCAGGTCGGCCACGTCAGGGTCTTCCTCGACGCCAGCCACCTTGGACGCAATGAGGCCTTGAACGGCCGGAATCTTGTCGCGGAATAGGAAGACGACCAGTCCGATGATGGCGCCCCACTTTCCGAATTGGGTCCAATCGATCGTTTGCAAAAATGACCAGTCCACGTCAGCCTCCGAACAACTTGAAAAGCACAATTCCGATCGTCACAGCCGCCATGATTCCCAGGAACACGATTGCCCCCGCCTTCCGCTCCAAATCCCGAACGTGCTCGTTAATCCGAAGCCGGAACTTGATGCGGTCGCGGAAGCGCATGGTTACTCCACCGGGTTCGGCAGCACCTTGTCGAGTGCCGCGTCTGCCGGGCCAACCAGTCCGCCGAGAACAACGCCCAATTGCGCGTCGACCAGCGATTCCGCCCACGGGCCGATGCCAGGCAGGTCGAGCGGGGCCACCTCTTCGGCGTAGAGCCGCTGAATCGCAGCGGACAGTTCGGCTTGGGCCGCCGTGTCACCCCGCAGCTTGCGGTAGGCAGCCAGGATGGCGCCGGAGACTTGCATCGAGACAACAAGCACGCGCTCAGCGGCGTCGAACGTCGGCCAGTTCGGGTCGTCGCGGAACGCCAGTTTGGATTTCAGGTCGTCGTAGAGGGCCATAACTGGCTCCATGTGTGTCAAATCCCGCTCCTTCGCGGCGGAGCGGCGGGGCCGAGAATTTAGATCACCGATCCCTTCGTGCGAGGCCAATAAAAAAACGGGAGGCGTTCATCGACCTTTACAGTCAACGAACGCCTCCCGTTCGGAAGCGGACTCACCAGATTTTGCAGACGCGGGTTATTGTACGCTTGGTTTTGTCTTTCCGTCAATCAACGCACCGCACACCTGGCACACAACGGCGTCGCCATCGTGCGGGCAGGTGGCCTGAAGTTCCTCCATCTTCTCCTGAATCTCGCGTTGCTCGCTCAAGTAATGCCGCATGTTCGACTCAGAGCGGGCCAAGTATTCGGCGCGACGGCGTTTGATTTCTGCAATGGTCATGCCGGACGCCCCTTCTTTCGAGCCTTGGGCGGACTTGTGAAGCTATAAACCGGAATGCGGTTATTGCGCCCAGAAATATCCTTGCTAATGCGCCAGCCGGTTTGGAGGATTCCAGCCTGCTGAGCCATTCGCAGGTATTGGCTTGCCTTCACCGCTCCACACTTCCACACTTGGCGAAGTTCTTCGCGGGTTGCACCACCGTCGCCAGCATCGCCGGTGAATCCAGCTTCACGGTACGCAGTCAGCAAATCGTCAAGGGATATTGCCTCGGCCATCTTCACTCCGTCTTACTGCGGTCCACCGTCCAGACCTTCGAGTCGATGTAGAGTTGGCGGTCGTAGCGGATGACGATGCCGCCAAACTGGGGCGTCGAGAGTCGACCGCCAGGGATCTTCCAGACGAATGGCGTCTTGCCCTGCCAACATGGTGTCACCACCGAGAACGCACGGCCCGTCGATTGCTTGCCATTCTTGCCGCGGTGGCCAATAGGGACCGCCGTTTCCATGTAGCGATGGCGATGTGAGCGAACTACCACGTCTGGCGGTTGATTGCGCCAGCGACCAGCCTCGGCGAACTCTTCCACGATTTCCTTGTGAACCGCCGTTGCTTCGTAGGCTTGGCTGCCAGTCGAGCCGATGTGGTGCAAAGCATGAATCAGCTTGTCTGGCCCGATGGTTTTCCAGAGGTCGTATCGCGCGTATTGCCCGTCTTCGTTTGGGATGGCGCCCAGTGATTTTGCCAACGATTCTTCGGCCGACGCCGAAGGTCCGACGTGCGCCTCCGTGCCGCGGATGTGGTAATACCTTCCCTCGCACCTTTCAACCACCGGCGCCAGAACTTGCTTGGCGATTCGCCCTTGGTCCATCAAGTTGTGAGTGATTTGAGTCGTCGACCCATGATGAACGCCTTCCAGCGCATCGCCGTTGAAGATAACCGCATAAGGTTCGCCCTTCGTGGCCAACGGAACCCACTCGCCCCAGAACTCTTCCCAGAGCGACCACATCTTTTTTTGGAACCGCGATGGCATGTATGTGCCGCCGTCGTCCAGGTCAGCGCCATCTGGCGGACAAAGGGCCAGCTTACATCCCGAGTGGGTATCGCTGATGACGACGACGTTATTGATCTGCAATGCCACTACTCGTCCTCCGCAATGAGCTTCAGGTGTAGCAGCATCGCCGTCGCTCCGGCGGCCACCCGTTCGATCGACTCTTCCACCTTCTGGTCGGAGCCCAACCCAGTGGCGACGTGACAGGCTTCGTGAATCACCGTGTCGACAAGCTCCTCGGTGGTCTGGTTGGGGCGGAGCCAGATGGTCTTAGACTTCCAACTAGTCAGCCCAAACGCGGTCATGCGCTTGAACGCCACCCGCCATTGCTGAACCCCTTCGGGAGTCGGCAGTTGAACGCGGAAGCCCTTCGCCATGTTCAGCCCACGAAAAAAGCGGAGCGATGGCCAAGCCATTACAGCTTGGGAATCGCCCCGCTTTCCGGGTCGGACTCACCTGATTTGCTTACATCATGGGCTGGTTGTCGCAATCGGTCAAGTTTTCCGATCCTCTCCAGCCTCAGTTCGCCGACCTTGGCCATGACTTCTTCCATGCCTTCCAGGAGGTTGGATTCATCGTAAACGGCGTGAACCACCTTGAACTTGCCGCCCCCGATGTGGATCACCGACATGGCGATGTTCCCCACCCAGAATCCCTCAAACGAGGCTTTCGTCCTGACTGCTGGCATCCCTTCCCCTTTCACCAAACATCATCCCGAACATCCAAATCAACCGGCTCCATCCGCGGGATCTCATACTCCCCGCAATGCGCCCACCGCGCCCGCTTGGCGTGCTCATTTGGCGGCCAGTTGGCCCGAATCTCCGCCGCTGCCCGCTCGATCTCCTGCCTCGTCGGACAGTAGAAACTCTCCGCCCGGTTGATGTGCCCCATCGGGCCGGGAATGTCGTGGCCCTCGGCGCGAAGCCGCTTGATGCGCGTGCGCATCGTGGACACGTTGGCGCCCAGCAGCACCGCCGCGTCTTGGTAGTTGCGGTTGGCCCGCTCTAGGGCTTCGCGCAGTTGTTCTGGGGTTAATGGTTCCATCCTGTGCTCCCTCATCCTCAGTCGTGGGCGGCGGGCTCAACTCTCGTCCAGCGGTTAATCCATCCACACGCCACGCAGTACCAGTAGCGGGCAGTACCCTGCCACATCGTCGCGTTGGCCAGTCGGCCCTCTCGGCATGAGGCGCAGATAGTTTTGCCTAGTTCGTGGCGGTCGCTCATGCTCCCCTCCCGCCGGCGGATGCGTCGGACGAAAGCCAACTCCTCAACACGCCTTCACGCCTAGCACGCTCCACCAGAAGCTCTTTCCTAAGCTCGC
>Ga0247823_10002557_pt1 | contig 14960 bp, 14 predicted proteins | sample 13C_PalmiticAcid_2_FD_192426 | JGI IMG/M metagenome (GOLD analysis project Ga0247823, IMG submission 192426) | Soil microbial communities from agricultural site in Penn Yan, New York, United States - 13C_PalmiticAcid_Day30 | ecosystem: Environmental > Terrestrial > Soil > Agricultural land...
GCTCCTTTGGTTTCTTTTCGAAACCAATCTGGCGGGGATCGATGCGACTGGCAAGCTGCAACACATGTCGGGGTATCGGGTGAAGGAGACAGGAAGTCCGCCGTGTCCGCTAAGGGGTGGGAAGCGGACGTTAAGATTCCGCCCTTAGAAGCTGCGATATGGAGATCCTCGCATCAAAAGCCCTCAGATTGATGGCGGCACTTTTCATGTCACCAATGCTTCTGACCGGATGCGACGCCTCTCCTGCTCCAAGTAGTAAGGCGTTTGGACGCGTTGAGGCGAAAGTCCGGTTTTCGCAGATAAATGATTTGCACAAGCAATCGTGCATGTGTCGGCTGGCAGGAAATCAAAATGCTGGCCTCGCCAATAGGCTATCCATCGCTAAAGACGGCCTCGCTGTGAACGGAACTGACGCGGGTGCCATACCGGTGAGGCACTCCGTTGACTGCTATCCTGCACTTGGCCCCTCTGCCTGCATCACGACCTATTCCCTATCTACTTTGGTTGGCGGCGGCGAAGTCTGCACCAGCGAGCAGTGGCGCGAGATAGAAGAGGTGTTCGAAGCAAATGGGGGAAGCAGCGACAAGGCGACTGTCGCAATTAAAAAGCGCTTGGCCGAGATTCGTCAGGCCGCAGCATCAACCATTCCCCAAGCTGCCTGCAATTAAACGTCCACAACCGGTCGCTAGCTGCCGCTACGAACCTTTAGATATGCGCGTTGCTCTTCTGCCTCGGATTCTGTGAAAAAATGTTCCAACACGCCTGGGGGCGCCTGCCATTTCCCCCAGCCGTGATAGTCGTAATTTAACTGCTGCGCCTCGAAATCTGAGGCGGCAAAAAATGAATATACTCTATTCGAGTTTGGACCGATGGACTTTCTCAACTGGTCGGCTTGTCCCGAGACTGCTCCCATTTCGAAAGATCCGTCATCAGTGTTCGACCAGATTTCGAATACAAGTTCAGCCATAAGCCCATTGCTGCTCAGTTTGCGAACGACCGCAATCGGTCGATTCCAGAACAGCAGCTTTGCGCGGACCCTCCCTGCCGACCTTGTCAGGAATCTCCGATTCTGGCATAATACCATGTACGGGATGGAGAGACTGGCGGTCATCCCGAGGATAGTCCTGCCAGGCATCAAGTAGGTTCGGCCGTCACGGTCGGGCAGTTGCTGTAAGCCGCTCTGCGGCACCACACAGCGGACACCGCTTGCACATCCGCGCATCGACGCGCGGACCGCCGCTGTGCGAGCTGTAAATGACATCCCCGACATCGAACGACGTTTACGCGCGTCAAGTCGTCATGGCGCGCGTCGGCCATCTGATCCGCCGCAAGCAGCGCGAGATCGAGACGATCACGCGCATCCTGCGCGCCTTCTTCGATCCGACTTTGGTTCAGGCGCCCGATCCGGGCCGCTTAAAACGGATCATCCTGATCGGCCCCTATGCGCGGCGAAGTTGGTATGAAGACCGGCGATCGATCGACTTTTCCGATTATGAATTCTGGATCGTCGTCAATCATCCGCTCTTCACCGACGAGCGATGCTGGCACCGCGCCCGCGAAGTCATCGCCAGCGAACTTCGCAATCGCTGCGCTGTCGATCTCCAGATCTTTTCGAAGTCGGATATCCGCATCGCTAAGGCCGAGCGCGACACCTTCATCCTCGACCGCGTCGAGGCTGGCATCACCCTCTATCGTGCATCGCGCGATGCGTTACTGGGTGCTGGCGACAACCGGGGCATGCGGTCGTGACCGCGCCCGGTACCGCCGTCGTCTCATTCGACGCCTTCTATCGAGCCGAGCATCCTCGGGTAATCAGATATTTCCGGCGCAAGGTCGGACGCGACGCTGCACCCGACCTTGCACAGGAGGTGTTCGCGCGGCTGCTGCGAAGCGGAGCGCTCGAACGCGCCGATTGTCCTCAGGCCTATCTGACCCGGATCGCGCGCAATCTGCTGATCGACATCTCGCGGCGCAAGAAATCGAGCCCAACCGCGTTCTATCAATTCGACGAAGCGCGCGATGCAGTTTCATGCGCCGATCAACCATGGCGCATCGAGGCGGCGGACCTCTCTCACCTCTACCGGCGGACGGTGCGGGCCATGCCGCCCAAGACCCGGCGCGTATTCCTGATGCGGCGCGTGAGACGCATGAGCTACAAGGAGATCGCCGCAGCCCTCGGTATTACCGTGGCGACCGTCGATTATCATCTGGTGCGGGCGCTCGCGCTGTGCCGTGCTGCGATTGCAGAACGATGCTGACCGCAGCGCACGTCGGGTGTGGCCTCGACACCGAAACCCCCGAACGGGAGGATGGTCCACTCTCGCCCGGTTCGACCGCCGCCTTCGCGGCCTTCTATCGCGCGGAGCAAGTGCGGCTGTTCCATTATTTCCGACGGAACGTCGGGCGCGATGATGCGCCCGATTTGGTGCAGGAAGCCTTCGCGCGGATGTTCCGCAGTGGGGCCTACGGGAAGATCGAGAATCCCCGAGCCTATCTAATGGTGACCGCGCATAATCTGGTCATCGAGCGGGCGCGGCGATGGCACCGCAAACAATGCATGCTCTGTCCGCTCGATGAAGCGCGCGATGCTGCCGTGCTCCCCGAGCAGGAACTGGGATTGGAAGCAGCGCCGCTCCGCCAAGCCTTGCGGAAGGCTCTGCTCAAGATGCCGCGACGGACCCGGCGCATTTTCTTGATGAGCAGGCTGCGGCATCAGACCTACGTGGCAATCGCCGACGAACTTCGCCTCAGCCCCAAGACCGTCGAACATCATATTGCGCGCGCGCTCGTTCGGCTCCGAAGGATCGCCGCGCGCTTCGCTTGATGCCGACGCAATATAGGTGCATGTCGCGCTCGCCGCCGGACTTGCGGACAGGCGCACGCCAATGGAGACGAAGATGGAAGATCAGGAAACGCTCGTCACGCTGACGGCTGATATCGTCGCGGCGCATGTCAGCAACAACAGCGTTGCGATATCGGATATACCGCTCGTCATCCGGTCTGTGCACGAAGCGCTGTCCGGACTTGGCACCAAGGCTGAGCCCGCACCCCAGCCGCAGCAACCCGCCGTGTCGGTTCGTTCATCGATCAAGCCCGATTACATCGTCTGCCTCGAAGACGGGAAGAAGCTTAAGATGATGCGCCGTCACCTGATGACGCACTACGGCATGACGCCCGACGATTATCGCGCCAAGTGGAACCTGCCGAAGGATTACCCGATGGTCGCGCCCAACTATGCCGAGACGCGCCGTGCGCTTGCGGTGCAGATCGGACTCGGTACCAAGGGTCGCGGCGGCGGCCGCAAAAAGGCGCCGGCTCGCGCCGCCAAATAGCGCTCAGCCTTCGGCGTCGTCCCGCTTGTTCAGCGCACCGGCGATCATCGCCGCGAGAGCCTCTTCGGCACGAATGCGAACCACCGCATCCTTGCTGTCGAGATCGCGGCGCACCCATTCGGGCGCGCGCTCGACTACCCGCAATATCGTGTCTGTCAGTTCGCGCGTCATGGCGCGCCCATGACAGACATGTCCTTGCCCCGCAACGCGTCGGCTTCGAACGCTCGCTTGCCGCGCCGTTGCCAGAGCGTGGCGGCATGGGCACCTTGGTCGCTGCGCAGCTTGTCGGCCATCCACAGAAACGCGCCGTAGAGCATCGCGCGATCATCGTCGGCGAGTTCGACGAGCCCGGCTTTCGCGACGAGCCCACCTAGCTCGATGAGCTGGCGCGTGCGCTCGCGCCGCTTCACTTGCCAGTCGCGCGTGCCGGTCCGTGCTTGCACCAGCTCAAGCCGATGCCGCACTGCAGTCAGTCGCCGCGTCATTCGCTGCGCCGCGATCAGATCCCGGTGCAGCTTTACGCGCGCCGCGCTGAAAGAAACCCGCGCCCGCCTTGCGCCAGCCCTCCTTCGCGTTTGCATCTTTCGTCGCGACAGCCCCGAGTAGTGCGCCGGTCAGCAAGTCCGTGTCGAGTGCATCGGCTCCGGTCGCGATGACGAGTTCGCCCAGCTGGCGAACGCGGCGTTCCTTGAGGGTCTTCGCCTTGGCTTCGAGCGCCTTCAGTTCCGAATCGATATCGCGGGGTTTGCGCATGTCGCATCTCCATGATGGGGTGATGCGTCCAACATAGAGATGCGCCTGTCGATGCGCAGCAAGGTCGTCGGGACAGGCTGGTACCACCTGGTCCCTCCGCGGATTTTTCCGTGTGAGGGCGCGCTTATACGTCGTGCCGACGTGGCTCTTGAAGTGTAGATGGATTGCCGCAATGGCGATCTTCCATCTCTCGGTCAAAGTCATCAGCCGCGCCGCCGGGCGGAGCGCCGTCGCGGCGGCGGCCTATCGCGCGGCCGAACGGCTGCACGACGAGCGGCTCGACCGCGCGCACGACTTCACGAACAAGTCGGGCGTCGTGCACAGCGAAGTGCTGCTGCCCGAGAACGCACCCGACGAATGGCGCGACCGCAAGCGATTGTGGAATGACGTCGAGGCGTTCGAGAAGCGCAAGGACGCGCAGCTATCGCGCGAGGTCGAATTCGCGATCCCGCGCGCGATGAACCAGCAGCAGGGCATCGAGCTTGCCCGCGATTTTGCGCAACGCGAGTTCGTCGATGCCGGCATGGTCGCCGATCTCAATGTCCATTGGGACATCGGCGCCGACGGCCTCGCGAAACCCCACGCGCATGTCATGCTGACCATGCGCGAAATCGTCATCGGCGACGATGGCGAAGGGGGGTTCGGCGCAAAGGTCCGCGACTGGAACCGCACCGAACTGGTCGAGCAATGGCGCGAACGCTGGGCCGACCATGTGAACCAGCGGCTTGCCGAGCTCGATATCGACGCGCGGGTCGATCATCGCAGCTTGGAGGCACAGGGCATCCGCCTTGAGCCGCAGGACAAGATCGGCCCCGCCGCATCGCGCATGGATGGGCGCGGACTTGAAGCCGAACGGATCGAAGAGCACCGCGATATTGCACATCGCAATGGCGAGCGCATCGTCGCCAATCCGCGCATCGCGCTCGACGCAATCACCCATGGCCAAGCGACGTTCACGAACCGCGACCTCGCCATGTTCGCGCACCGCCACAGCGACGGACGAGAACAGTTCGATGCTGTGTTGAGCGCGGTGCGGTCCTCGCCCGATCTGATCGAACTCGGCAAGGATTGGCGCGGCGAGGATCGGTTCACCAGTCGCGACATGATCGAGACCGAGCAGCGGTTAGGGCGCGCCGCCGAGTTGTTGGCAGGGTGCGAGCGGGCGCGCGTGTCGGATGCCGATCGGAAGGACGCGCTGGCGCGCGCGGCGGAGCGCGGCCTGGTACTTTCCGGTGAGCAGCGCGCGGCGTTCGAGCATGTGACGGGTGGACGCGATCTTGGTCTTGTCGTCGGCTATGCGGGAACCGGCAAGAGCGCAATGCTCGGCGCGGCGCGCGGAGCATGGGAAAGCGCCGGGCTGAATGTGCGCGGGGTGGCGCTCTCGGGCATTGCCGCCGAGGGTCTGGAGAACGGCTCGGGTATCGCCTCGCGCACCATTGCGAGCCTCGAACACAGCTGGATGCAGGGGCGCGATCTGCTCGGTCCGCGCGATGTGCTCGTCATCGACGAAGCGGGCATGGTCGGCACGCGCCAAATGGAGCGTGTGCTGAGCCATGCTGCCAATGCGGGCGCGCAGGTGAGGATGATCTTCGACACGCAACAGTTGCAGGCGATCGAGGCGGGTGCGGCGGCGCGCGCGCTCCACGAACAATATGGCGGCGTCGAAATCACCGAGGTGCGCCGCCAGCACGAAGGCTGGCAGAGGCAAGCGACGCGGCACCTCGCGACCGGGCGCACCGGCGAAGCGGTCGCCGTCTATGCTCATCGCGATATGGTGCATGCGGCCGACACGCGCGAGGCGGCGCGAGGCGAACTGATCGAACGCTGGGATCGTGATCGACAGGCGGACGCCGACGCCAGCCGGATCATCCTCACCCACACCAATGCAGAGGTGCGCGAACTCAACGACGCGGCGCGCAAGCGGATGCACGCGGGTGGCGAGCTGGGTGAGGATGTCCGCGTCAAGACCGAGCGCGGAGACCGCGCCTTTGCTACCGGCGACCGCATCATGTTCCTGCGCAACGAGCGCAGTCTGGAGGTGAAGAACGGCACGCTCGCGACGATCGAACGCGTCAGCGAACAGAATATGGCGGTGCGCACCGACGACGGACGCAGCGTCGCGTTCGACACGAAGAATTATCGCGACCTCGATCACGGCTACGCCGCGACAATCCACAAGGCGCAGGGGATGACCGTCGACCGGAGCCATGTGCTCGCGACGCCGGGCATGGACCGGCACGGCGCTTATGTCGCCATGTCGCGCCACCGCGAAGGCATGGCGTTCCATTATGGCCGCGACGACTTCAAAAATCAGGACCAGCTTGTCCGCACCCTGTCGCGTGATCGGCTCAAAGATATGGCGCAGGATTACGCCAAGGCCGATCCCGCGCAAGCGTTCGCCGAACGGCGCGGCATCAGCTTCGGCGAGCGCGTCAAGGCCGTGCCCGAAAAGGCGCGTGGCATGTTCGACGGCTTGCGGTTGCAGCGCCCGGCGCACGATCGCGACATGTTCGGCGGATTGCGTCTCTCCCTCGGCAAGCCGGAGCGCAGCCCAACACCCGAAACCGGACGATCGATGTTCGCCGACTTCCGTCCGCCCGCGCCTGCCGTCGAGCCCGAGAAGGCGGCGCGGGCCGCGCACGAGCATGAGCAGCGCCGCGCCGTCCAGCGCCATGCGCGCGCGGTCGCCGCCATCGCCAAGATGAAGGAGCGGAGCGTTCCGGCGATGCCGCATCAGCGCAACGAACTCGACAAGGCACGCGAAGCGCTGAACCGGACTCATGCCGATGCGGCAAAGGATTTGGAAACCGCCTACGCCCGCGATCCCGCGCTTGCCGAGCGGACCGCCGAGGGGCGCACCGGCGAGGCGGTCGCGGCAATGCGCGCAGAGGCTCGGCTGCGCGTCGATCCCTACAGCCGTGCCGATCGCTTCGTCGCCGATTGGCAGAAGCTGGATCAGCAGCGCCACGCGGCAAGCCGCGGAGGCGACCGCGAGGCGGTCAAGCGCGTATCGAACGAGATGGGCGCGATGGCGAAGAGCCTCGAACGAGACGCGCAGATGGAATCGGTGCTGCGCGGTCGCAAGGCCGAACTCGGGATTGGACGCGATACGGGCCGTGAGCTTGCGCGCGATCTCGCCCGCAGCGTCGGGATCGGCATCGAACGAGGCCGCGATTTGGGCATGAGTCTTTAGGAAGGAGATGAATGATGGATATTAGCGCACCCCGCATCGTTCCCGGCGCCGATCCGGCGGTTCAGGCATTCGCCGCGCTCGGCGAGAAGGTCGGCCTGCTCGAAGCGGCGGTGAGCGGGCTGGCCGCGAAGCGCGACGCCATCCCCGATTATGGCGAGACGCTCGCTGACATGGCGGCGCTACTCGAGAAGATGCGCGCGGCGATCAATACGTTCGCGCGCAGCCCCGCGATGCAGATCACCCCCGAGGCGATGGCCGAGCGAATATCGGCGGCTGGGGTCGAGGCGCGCAAGTCCGACCACGCGGCAATCGAAAGGGCGCGCGAGCGGTTCGACAGTGCGGCGCAGCGTATCGAGCGGCTGGGCGGGACGATGACGGCGGTTGGCGAACAGCGTCGCCGCCTGCTCTGGACCGCGCTCGCCGGTCTCGTCGCCGGAGCGCTTCTCTGGTCGTTCCTGCCCGGCGTCGTGCTGCGCACCTTACCGCAAGGCTGGCACATGCCCGAGAATATGGCGCGCCATATCATCGGCGAGCCCAGCCTTTGGGAAGCCGGAATCCGTATGATGCGCGCCGACGATCCGGGAGCCTGGCAGTTCGTCGCCGAAGCAGCAGAAATGCGGCGCATCAATCGGGAAACCATTGCCGCCTGCGAGAAAAGAGCCGCCAAGACGAAGCGATCAGTTCGGTGCATGATCAGGATCGAAGCGCCAGACAGATAGGGCCGACGCTTTCCGAGTGGGCGCATTCTGAACGAATATGTCCTCAGCGTTTGATCGAAGATGTCCATATTGACATCAATGCAAATGTCGTTAGCTCTTTCACAAATAATAAGATTCTGGGTCTCGATTCTCTTCAATCTCAGCGACGGAGGTGCGCATGGGAAGCGGTCGAATATTGTCCGGAATGGCAGCAGGGCTGCTGATCGCGAGTCCAGCGCTTGCGGCCGAAACCATCACCTATAGCTATGACGCCAAGGGGCGTCTCGTGAAGGTCGTGCGCACCGGCACGGTGAACAACAACGTCACCATCGAATACACCCACGACAAGGCTGACAACCGGACGCGACTGAAGACGACGAACTCGCCGAACCCGCCGCCCTGATTGAAAGCCCGCCTTTACCGCGGATTTTTCTGATTCCGGTTTTCAATGTTCAGGGGCGCAAGATATGATCCACTCGGAATTTGCTCGTTTGGGTAGGCTGCACTTTTTGCTCGCATCGACGGTGCTGGCCTCCGGCCTCGCTGTTCCGGCGATGTCGCAGGAAACACCGCCGCCCTATCGAAATAACGACGCAAATGGTGTGGACCTGGTTAAAGGGACCTTCAATTTTGCTATTGAAGAAGGGTCGATCGGCGGTGGAGACGAAGCACTCTACCTGAAACGCTATCTTGTTCGAAGCATCGCATGGAAAGACAATTGGAGCGGGAGCTTCATCAAGAAAACCACATCGGGCGTTACGACGGTAACGTTGGAATTTGGTGACATATCGGATGGCTTTACTCTGAGTGGATCGACCTATGTCTCTCAGAAGGGGAACGGCGCGACCTTGACCGCCGACATAAACGGCAATTTCCTCTATACGAGCGCCGACGGCACGGTGATCAACTACAAAACGGTGAGCGACGAGGACTACCGGTTTTCGGGCGAAGGATGCGGAGGCGCAGGCGTCGGGGTAATCTGCGGCATTCCTCAAACGATCACCCGTCCGAACGGGGCGACCTACAATCTGGAATGGGAGACCTCGGCCATATGCGACGAGGCTGCCGGGGATGACTGTGCCACTGGAACAAGTTTTTATCGGCTCGGTAGCGTCGTAAACCCATCCGGCTATCGAATTGATGTAAAATACGCAACCTACGCTGAATATTCCGATCCGTCGTGGTTTCGGAGAACCGGGGCACAGTTTGTTCAGCCGAGCCAGCTATGCGATGTGTCTTTCTGCCCATCTACATCTTATTCCCGCACCATTTCGGTTAGCGGATCGACCATAATAGAGACCACGAACGTCACCGACATGTCCGGCGGTTTGTGGGTTTTCACCGCAAATTCTTCGGGGGGGAAAATCACAGCGATCAAGAAACCCGGAAGCTCGGTGGATAATATGCAGGTGGCATACAGCGGGAATACCGTTTCATCCGTCGTCAACAATGGATCGTCATCGACGTACAATTACTCCGTTAGCGGAAGCACCGCTACCATGACGGTCACCGACGCACTTTCGCAATCCTCTACGATCGTATCAAATTTGAATCTGGGCCGCGTTACATCAGCTCAGAATCCCCTCGGACAGACGACTGCGTATACGTATGATGCTAGCGGCCGGTTGACCCGCGTCACGAAGCCGGAGGGCAATTACACACAGATCGCCTATGACGCCCGCGGCAATGTGACATCCACGATTGAGACGGCGAAATCAGGCAGCGGCGCAGCGGATCTCGTTGCAACGGCAAGCTACCCTTCCAGCTGCACCAATCAAAGAACCTGCAACAGCCCCGACTGGATCCGAGATGCGAAGGGAAATCAGACCGATTTCACCTATGATCCAACGCATGGCGGCGTGCTGACCGTGACAGCTCCAGCTGATGCAAGCGGGGTTCGTCCGCAAAACCGATATAGCTATACACCAACAGGCGGCATTTATTTGCTGACGGGTATATCGAGCTGCCGTTCTTCATCGTCTTGCGTGGGAGGAGCGGACGAGACCAGAATAACGATTGCCTACAACGCCAGTCACACACCCGCGAGTGTAACACGGGCATCGGGTGATGGATCCTTATCAGCGACATCCACTTATGGTTATGATCCAATTGGAAATGTGACGTCGATTGATGGGCCTCTCGCGGGCGCCGGCGATGTGACGACTTTTCGTTACGACGTGGGACGCCGATCAGTCGGCGTCGTCAGCCCCGATCCGGATGGGGCGGGCTCACGCAAACCGGCGGCCAAGCGCACGACCTACAGGGCAGACGGTCAGGTCGAAAAAGTCGAGGCGGGGACGGTTAACGGGAGTTCGGACACCGACTGGGCGGGTTTTGCGCCTGCGGAAGCTGCGGAAACCGGTTATGATACTTATGGTCGGCCTCTAACACAGAAGCTCACCTCTGGCGGCACGACCTATGCGGTCTCGCAAACAAGTTACGATGCCTTGGGCCGCATCGAATGCACGGTGCAGCGGATGAACCCGGCCGCGTTCGGATCGCTGCCAGCAAGCGCGTGTACCGACGGACCGGCGGGAAGCGACGGCCCCGACCGGATCGCCAAGAACAGCTACGACGCGGCCAGTCGCATTACGATGGTGCAAACGGCTTATGGCGTCGCTGGCGTACAGGCCGACGAAATAACGACCACCTATACCGGCAATGGTAAGACGGATTATGTCATCGACGCGGAAAACAACCGCACTGAATACAGCTATGATGGTCACGACCGGCTGGTAAAGACCGAATATCCGTCGACGACGAAGGGCGCCAATGCGGCCAACGCGTCGGATTACGAGCAGGTCGGGTATGACGCCAATGGCAACGTGACCAACCGTCGCCTACGTGACGGGACAAGCATCAGCTATGGGTATGACAATCTCAACCGGCTGGTGTCGAAGGACTTGCCAGGCGGTGAGCCCGATGCAAGCTACAGCTACGACCTTATGGGCCGACCGCTCACTGCGATACAGGACGCGCAGACACTGACCTCCGTTTATGATGCTCTGGGCCGGAAGATCGGTGAAAGCATCAACTATCTTGGCGCAACTGCTTACGGCTATGACGTGGCGGGCCGACGCACCAGCATGACGTACCCAGGTGGCGGGCTTGTCGTCAGCTATGACTATGACTCCACCGGCAACGTGACTGCGATCCGCGAGAATGGCGCGACGGCTGGAGCGGGCGTGCTCGCGACTTATGCCTTCGACAATCTGGGGCGGCGTACGAGCGTGACCTTTGGCAATGGCAGCGTTCAGAGCTTTGCCTATGATCCCGCATCGCGCCTCGCGACCTTGACCAACGATCTTGGCGGCTCGACGACGACGCACGACCTGACGCAGACGTTCAACTACAGCCCCGCGGGCCAAATCACGAATGCAACGCGGAGCAACGACGCCTACGCATGGCAGGCGCACTATAATGTCGATCGCAGCTATGTCGCTGACGGGCTCAACCGGATAATGAACGTGGGATCGACCGCGTTCGGATATGACGGGCGTGGGAATCTGACGAGCGACGGAACGGGCAGCTATAGCTACACCGCCGAGAACATGCTTGCGATCGGACCAGGAGGTGCGGCGCTGTCCTACGATCCCGTAGGCCGTCTCAAACGAACATATTCTTCCGCGCTGGGCACGACCTGGCTTGGCTATGACGGCGCGGCGCTGACATCCGAACTGGACGGGGCCGGCACACTCCTGCGCCGCTATGTCCACGGTCCTGGAGTCGACAATCCGATCGTCTGGTATGAAGGCAGCGGAACGAGCGACCGCCGATTCCTGATGGCCGACGAACGCGGCAGCGTGGTGAGCATCACAAACAGCGCTGGCGCGACGATCAACATCAACAGCTACGATGAATATGGCATCCCCGCTCCGGGGAATATCGGACGGTTCGGTTACACCGGGCAGACGTGGCTGCCCGAGCTCGGCTTGTGGTATTACAAAGCGCGCATCTATTCACCGACGCTCGGACGGTTCATGCAGACCGATCCGATCGGATATCAGGACGGGATGAATTGGTATAACTACGTTGGCAGTGACCCAATCAATTTTGCTGACCCGAAGGGGCTCGGCATATCGTGCGGCACCGAATATTATTATAGCTCGGTTACGATGGACGGGTATGGGCCTGCGATTCTACAGCGAACGGTATGCGAACGCACCTTCGATGATTACGGCGGTGGTCCTGGCGGCGGCCCCGGCCCCGGCCCCGGCGGCGGCGGTGGAGTGCTACGGGGAAATGAGGTAATGATAACTGCGCCCAAACTCGATCTAGCGGGATTGGAGGACTCTTCTTGTGACGCTGCGAAGCAGGAACCGGGAAAAGTTGAAGCGCTTACGAGGACGGACTCATTGATCAGTTTTGTAGGCGCCACTAGATCCTATGGGACGTTTTGGAACGAGAAAACTGGAACAACCGGCAAGTTTCAAAGCGCAGGAACGGGCATTGGAGTCAACACAGGCCTGTCGGTAACTTTTGATAGTTACTCATCAGCAGGTAATCTTGCAGGACTTAGCGATACTTTTTCTGTTCAGTCTCTAGCGTTAACCGCATTTCAAGCTTACTCATATGAAGAAAATAGAATTATTGGAGGAGGTTGGGGATTTTCTCTTCCGGCTTCATTTGGAATGTCAGCCACAGAGAATTTTACCGTTCTTTACGACTGCAAATATAAATGAAAAATATTCCGTTTTTTTCTATTTTGTGCGTTTTTCTTTTTGGATGCTCAAATCCTCACGATTTTAGCTTGCCGAACGCTGACGGATGCTATCACTCTCGCGGATCAGCGCCCTTTTCTATAGACCAAGGGTGGTTTGTGTTTCGCGCAGGAGGGGAGACTAGGCGGAGTCGACTTGAACAATCACGAGACAATCTTGGAGTTTATATTATTACCAAAGATCCGATCGTTCTAGTCAAGATCCAAGATCAAAATACATTTCAGCTTTCGGAATACGGAATGAAGATTCGACCAGAGGGTAGCGCTCTTATTTTCACCTTTCCCAAATCTGGTAAAAAGGTTCTCTATAGAAAGCGTCGTGGAACATGCAATTTAGCGCCTGAGTAGATTTCGCAAAATGCCTGATGTTAACAAATCACGATCTTCTTGAGGAATTTTGATACTGAGGCTGCTTGCAATGCGGCACATAGATGTGCGATGATTTTCAGTCAGCAGAGTCAAATCGCTATCTCCAGCGAATTATAACAAAGGTGTCCCCGCGGACTCGAGGCCACCGACAATATAGCTGGCTCCCTATCGGTTTCTTACCGATATCTCCGACACCCGCCGCCCAAGGGCATCACGCCGCAGCTGCAAAACCAGATCAACTGTCGTTCGCACATAGGTGAGAATGTCTTTCCTTTGCAGTGTCGAGCCGCCCTCCAAGACCAGCAACGCCAGCTGCTCGAACGCCCGCTCAACGCTATCGGCGTGGATCGTCGTCATCGACCCTGGATGGCCCGTGTTGATCGCGCGCAGGAAAGCAAACGCTTCCAGACCACGCAACTCACCAAGAATGATCCGATCTGGCCGCATCCGAAGCGAAGCCGACACAAGGTCGTTGGCGGTGACCGCCGCCTCGCCCAGCGCACTGCGAGCCGCAATCATTCCCACCACGTTCTTATGCGTCAGCCGGACTTCGGGGGTATCCTCGATCAGGATCAACCGCTCTCCTGCCGGAATCTCCCGAATGAGCGCATTAAGGAAGGTCGTCTTGCCAGACGAGGTGCCGCCGGAGATCAAGATATTGAGCCGCCCGCGTACCGCCTCTCGAAGCGCCGTCGCGATGTCACCAGCATCCACCAGTCCTCTCACGCGATCGAGCGCCGCCGACTGCACGTCACCATCTGTCCGGATATTCCGGAACGCATCGGCCGATACATAGTCATCGAGCGTCAGATCGGCCGAGACATGTTTGCGGATCGCAATAGCGACCTCGCCGCGCGTCGCGGGCGGCTGCGCAATCTGGATACGCGAGCCGTCAAGCAAGCTTGCCGAGAGCAATGGATGCTCGCGGCTGATGCCTTGATGATTGAGCGCCGCGACCTGCCGGGCAAGCCGGGACAGCAACGCCCCCTCCAGTGCCGGAACCTCGTGCCGCTCGATCTTGCCGCCGAGCGTCTCCAGCCAGAGCTCGCCAGGCCGGTTGATATAGATGTCGGTGACGTCAGGGCGCTCAAGCGCGAAGGCCAGCGGCGCAAGATAGCTCGCAAGATAGACGCGATCGGCGACAGCTGCGGCGGTCATCGCGGCGCCTCGACCCCCGTGAAGTCGAGATCGCGCGCAACGAACACGCTGACGCTCGTTCCCTGCCGGACACTCAGCGTCGGCGGAATCTGCGTAGCGGGCGTCGTCGCGGTGGTACCGGGGAAGGACCCCGGAAGCGCGACGACGACCGAATCCCCGACCGACCGCGCGGCGAGGTTGCCGCCAATCAGCATCGCGGTCTGCAGGATCGACCCCGCGAACCGCTCGAAGAAATGGCTGTTTACACGGGCTCGGACGCCGCCGACGCCCACCGGATCGGTAGCAGGCGAGCCGATTGCGATCGTCACGCCGTCAGGGCGGATCAGCCGCGTCCAGGTCACGAACGCACGCTTCTGTCCCGGGCTCGTATCGGAAGCATATTCACCGATCAGGCGGCTGCCGCGCGGAATCAGTATGCGGCTGCCGTCGAATCCGCGAACATCGCGCTGCACGAGCGCGCGCGCGAAGCCCGCGCCCGTCGAATCCATCGCGGTTTCGAGAACGGCCGGGATCAGCGTGCCCTGCGGCACCGTCGTTGCGCGATTGGACATGGCGCCTGCCCGGCTGCGGGTCACCGTGCTCGCCTGCACCTGCGCCGCACCGCCTTCGGCGGCGGGCGCGGCGCGTTCGCCCGCCGGAAGCGCCTGCGAGCTGTCGATCACGAGGATCGCGGCGCCGCTCGTACGCGGCGGCGCTGCGGGGGCCGGAGGCGGCCCATAGGATTGTGGCGGGGACGG
>Ga0247823_10002558_pt1 | contig 14958 bp, 19 predicted proteins | sample 13C_PalmiticAcid_2_FD_192426 | JGI IMG/M metagenome (GOLD analysis project Ga0247823, IMG submission 192426) | Soil microbial communities from agricultural site in Penn Yan, New York, United States - 13C_PalmiticAcid_Day30 | ecosystem: Environmental > Terrestrial > Soil > Agricultural land...
GTAACGGAAGTATAGGAAACATCCGGAGCAGCAGCCTGCACATGAATATTGTCGTACCACGTACTATAACGAGGGCCACCAGAATCATTAGCCGTTTCATTAATGAACCCGATATACCCACCAGGAGTATAGTTCATACCGTAGACTAAGGTAGCAACTTCCGTGCTAGTTGCCGATTCCTCTACGGAAATTTGAATGGTCCAAGTGAGATCCGGATTCTTCACCATAGTGATGGTGGTAGTATACCAGATGTCAGGAGTAAACCCAGTGATAGGAGATTCAGCCAGGACAGTTAATCCACCGAATACCACACTCCAACCAAGGGTGGAATATAAGACAATCTTGGAAGTTTCACCCACAATACCCAGCATAAGTCCCACACCTGTAGAGGTATTAAGGAACTTACAGAAGGCTTGCATGGTACCAGGATCAGTACCAATCTTGCAATCGAATGTTAAGGTAAGGCTATCCGTATCCTGGATGTTGTAGTTCTTATAGATGAATGCAGGAAGGTGCTCATTCCGATCATAGACAAACAGATAAGAAGGAGAAGGATTACCGTCCGTAGCATCCTGGGTAACACTACGATAGTCCGCACCACTGGTATCGTTAGGACTAACAATCCAGCTGGTTAAATCATCCCCTTCGTCAAGATCATCAACGTCCGGAGTAACAGTAGTTTCATCAACTTCTGTAGCCATGCGAATAGTTTCAAGGACATTAATCCCACTGGTAGCATCAATGGTACCCGTAGTCTTAAGTCCAACTGATTGATAACCTTCGGGCGTTGGGAGGGTATTCTCACAGTACATAATCTGAGGAATACCCACAGAACCAGGAGCAGCTCCAGGATCTACACGCTTATCGAAGTTCTGGTCCGCTCCAGGATTAATCACACTACGACCAGATTTAGCAATGGTCATAGGGAAAATCGAAGCGGATAGATTACCGCGGTATGGAATTTGACTCATGATTATTACCCAAGTGAAGGCATATATAAAGCAGTGTCAGCAATACGGAATCCACGTGACGGAGTATTAGTGCAAGTAAATTGGATCCCCACACTATTCACAGTGAACAAGTTCCAGAAGTCCTCACTAAATTCAATGAAGCGTTCCACTCCATTCACAGTGAAAGAAGCTCTCCGGAGGTCATTTCCAAGATCAAGAAGCAGATTAATCTCGATTTCTACCCACGTGCAGGTGGGCATGGTAAGTGCTTCCAGATCTCCATTACCATAGGAAGTAAGGAAGTAATGAGGAAGAACAGAAATGGGCCCACCTAATTCGGCACGGGAGAATGTGAGCGTCAATGCACCACTATCATCCCCAGTACCAACATACACTTCAAGAGCACAAGTAAACGGATCTTCCGTGAATACTGCTACATGACTAATGGAATTAACTTCATAGGAAGCTGCAGGGTTATCCTGTAAGGCATAGATTCCACGGATAGCTGAAACTTCTGGAGATACTAAACTACCATCATACAGTACGAATCCTTGGTATTCTGGTTCAAAGGAAGTCCAAGGAGTAGATGGCGAAACATCCATCACGTGCTCAGTAGCCAACGTTTCATCAGGATCAGTGAAGTTATCACCTAACAATAGTCCGCCACCATCCATAGATACAGGTGCTAAAGAAGCAAGGGAACAAACACCTGAAGGAGTTTCTGGAGGGCCTGGATACCAAACACTTGCAGTTGGGAAATATCCATCAACACCCCAAAGAGAAGCAGTCATTATATTCTCCTATACGCTAAAATTTTAGATAAAGAAAAAGGGAGAAGGAACGAATCCTAACTCCCTGTGTAATCTTAGTCCCCTACTGCTACGACATTGCTATTGATCAGGATCTGCAATTCCGCACCCGCTAGGGTTGTTTGTCTCTGTGCCTCATCTAACTTACCAATAGCACCTAAGACAGTAGCAGAGGCAAGATGAATTAATGCCCAGGGATATTCAGTTGACAACCAGCTACCATATGTATCATCAGTAGCTCCTGCCGCTGGATTAATGTAACAACCCAGGAGGGCATATTGAATCTCAGTGCAACTGCGTACCTGGATAACTTCTCCTGCCAGATAACATACATCTTCTTTATTGATGTCATAGGAATCCAATGAACTCCGCCCTTCTGGGACAATGACTTCGAAGAACTTACCTGCCTCACCAGGAGGAGGATAAGAATTAGTATCGTACTTACGCAGATACTTTAATGCACGCCAACGAGGAATAATCGTCCGATAATCAATTGATTGGAAATATGCTGGGGTTGGGAAGGAGATACCAGTTTCAAAGAGATCCTTCGGAAAGTAGTTTCCTTCCCAACGATGTGCCTTCAACAGAGCTGACCGAAGTGCAGAAGTAGTTTCTGCTACCAGATCAGGCCGGTTGGTGACAGTATAAACTTCTGTGATTAATTCGGCCAGTGTCATCATTAAGCTCCAGCAGCTGGTTTGCCAGCAGAATTAGCAGCAGCTAAACCAGCAACTAACTTAGCCATTTGGTCACCGGAAGCACCATTACCACCAGCAGACACAGAGGCAATATCACGACTCGATGCAGCATTCAAGGGACCTTGAGCAGATTTACCCATGTCATTATCAGGATTAGTCTTCACAAAACCTTCAGCAAGAATCTCTGCACGAATCTGTTTGCGCATCTTGACCATGGGATCACGATCTTCAGCAACAATCTCAGTTTCGTTCGGATCAATATAGAACACCGGATGACCCTTAGCAATCAGAGTATCCAGTTCCTCAATCTGATCTGCCTTCTTGGTATAGAACACACCTTTAATGAACTCAGCCTCACTGCCATTACCGAAAGCATACTTGCAGTACGGCAGGTGAGATTTGTAAACACGCAGAGTATCTTCAGGCTGAACAGCTTCAGCACCGAGAGTCTTCAGTTTAGCGGCAAGATTAGTAGGAAGGGTCGACATAAATATTCTCCAAAAGGTGAGAGGTGAGGTATGTTTTTGTTAACTAGAACATACCAGAAACTAGCACCTCTCACAGGTTCTAACCAGAGATCAGCTTAAACTTCGCGTAATCCTGGACCAAACGAGTTGCAGCAGCAGCATCCACGGTAATTTGACCAGTAGTTGCATTCGGAACGAGGACGGTATCAGCGCCCCCGGTACGAACAGTAATACTGGAAATATACCCTGGCGTCGTACTTGTCATACCTGGAGTATTAACTTGTACTTGTGCCATGATATTAACCCGCAGTACCAGCAGTCAGGTTGGAAATATAAGCGTTAGCCGGAGGGTTCTTGATAACGCAAGTCAGTTCGGAAGTGATAGTTCCGCCAACAGCATCAATACCTTGATCCACCGGTTGACCACTCAGGTTGAAATCTTCACGCTTCGTCTTACGACCAGTCAGGTACGCAACACGGAAAGTGGAAAGATCCACAGCCACAGCAAGTTTCGCCCAGTCCGCATTGGAGTTGAACAGCGGATGTTCAATCATACGGAAAGTACCACGAGCGATGTTGAACGAACCAAACTGCAGACCAAAGTCCGTTTGACCGTTCTGAATGAAGTACGTACCGTTCAGGCGACCAATGTTATTGATAACCTTCTTGGCTTGCGAACCCACAAACAGAACACGTTCGTTACCAATCTTCGGATCAGTAGTTTGCGTGAACACCGGATCCAGCATCGTTTCCAGTTGGGTATAGTTGGTGGTAGCACCAGCCACACTCACGTTAGGAGTAGCGTACGACGGAGGATAGTAGGTCAAGTTAGAGATGATTTGCAGGAAACCATCCATAGTACGGAACGGTTGACCATTACGCGTACCTTGACTCTTCGCACCAAAGAACAGAGCCTTTTCAATATCAGCCGCGTGGAATGCAGCGCAATCTTGACGGTTCTCAGCGATGGTAGTTTCACCAGCAATAACTTGCGTAGCAGCGGCGGAACCAGAAATGGCCCACGTATTACGGAAGATTTGCGTCAGGTTGGTAATACGAACCGGGTTGATTTGCACAGCGTTCGGACGGAGCGAAGCTTCTTCAAATGCATTACCAACTTGGTACCAGTTCACATCATCAGCAACTGCAGCAGCGGTAGTACCGATACCACGAGTAACTTGGATGCTAGTGGGAGAAAGGATCTGATTGATAAGAACAATCTCACCAGTCGAAGCAGCCTTCATCAACATGCCAGCAACTAAGTTAGCAGTCGAAGCCACGGTAAAGATGTTAGCAACACCATCAGCCACAGCGGCATCAAGGTTGAACATCGGGAATAACATGGTCTTGGTGAAGAATCCATGTTCAACTTGCAACGCAGTTTCTTCCGGAAGCATGCTCGTGAGAGCAAACAGCGGAGCTTGACCGTTAGGCATCAGGCGAGTAATCGCACGAGCAAACGATTTAGCTGCAAGATCTTGCGTGAAGTTACTAGTATTGAAAATACCGACAGTCATTTTATTCTCCTATTTCAGTTAGATAATTAAGCAACGTTCCAGTTCACAGTTGCAGCACCCGTACGAGTAATTGCAACGAGACTAAAAGTACCAGCTTCAGTAGCTGCAGAACCTTGAAGAGTCACACCAGCACCAGCAGCCCAAGTTGCAGCGAATGCCGTAGCAACACTGACCAGGAACACATAAGTATCACCGATGCTAAAGTCTTCACCCATAGCAGCGATAATCTGTGCAGCAGTAGGAGTCGTGACAACTCGTGCAGCAGTGAAACTAGAGAACGTTAACCAACCACTGGAAATTTGATCCGTAGTAAGAGTTAATGCAATGTCCTGAGTCGAAACAATAGGACGAGGATTAGCTAACCAACCAGAACCTGCGAAACCCGGACGGGGAAGATTCTGACCGTTACTGACATACGGACGCTTGAAAATACCTTCGTTGTTACCAGCCATTATGGCCTCCTAGAATGTTAAAGATTAAAGATCAGACCAATCTTGATCTTTCGGAACAGTCTTAACTTCAGGCGCAGGAGCGGGAGCAAATGCTTGTCCCATACCAAGAATCATTTGTTGTGCATGTTCAAGTAATTGAGCTTCACTTGCTTGCGGATACTTTTCCTGGAGTTGGGAGCGAACTACCTCAACCATCGGAGCCACCGCAGGGTGACGTAAAGCTGCATTCTTTTCAAACAACTGTTCACGCACATTAGCTGCTTTCACGGTGTTAGGAATCGCAGTTGCGAGTTGCGTTTCCTTTTCCTTGAGAGCACGTTCTACGATCTTCTGCGTCGCTGCTAAACCTTGTCCGAAAGACTGTTGTTGCATTTTGCCCATTGCGGCAATAACAGCCTGCATTGCACCCTCACCGCCAGCATTAATCTTTGCCATGGTTTCTTGGTCGATAACCTTGGTAAAGTCAATCTGGGTAGCAGCCTTCATGTAATCTTCCGGAGAAGGAAGACTGGGAGTAGGCTGCGGTTTGTTAGGATCAACGGGAGTAGGTTCCCACACCTTGGCAAAGTTATCGAGCGGGGATACAGGTGCTTTAGCTTCCGGATTGGGAACATTACCATCATTAGTGTTATTTGGGATAACACCGTTGGGAGCAGTACCAGTAGTGGGAGCTGCAACAGAAACTGCGGGAGTATTCTGTGCAGGATTATTGGTAGGATTAGGTTGGTTAGCAACTTGCGCCGGAGAAGGAACAGGAGCCGGAGCAGTCTTAGCACCACCGAAAATACTTGCGATCGAGAACATAATGATTCCTTAAGATTGTGAGAGGTTAACCGGCTTGTTCGCCAGACGGAGATTTAAAAATGACGGATGGGTTAAAGAAGTTTCCTCCTTGTCCCACCTCTCGTTCTTGTTGTTGAGCATTAAAGTTAGCTTGATTGGCTTCTCTAATGTACAGCTCTGCTTCAGAACATTCACGGAGGATTCGTTCGATAATCTCAATTCCTCCACTTAACTGGGCATTCTCTAATCGGAGAACTAGAGGATCAAGTGCCCAATCAAGGTTTACTTTCCGAAGAGCAAGTTCCGCAGAGATGTTTTGCAAGGACATCTTCTGGTACTCATTTAACAACTTCCCTTGGATTTCCTCATCCGGGGATAGGTTGAATGAGGTGAAAGGATTATTGGTATTAATGGAACTCATGCTGCACCTGTAGTAGAAGAAGGATTATTCGAGATAGCCGCCGGTTGTGCATTAGCTACGTTCTGTTGTGGCATTTGCGAACCAGGAGATTGTGCATTAGGATCATAACCAAATTGCTGCGGTAAAGGCTGAGGAACTTGGAATGGCGCACCTTTCTGAATTGCCATTTCAGCCAACATACGCCAGCTATTTACCGCTTGTTCATATGCTACTTGCGGTGGTGATTTCTCGAACGGGCCAAAGTCCACATTCTGCGTCTTAGAAATATAAGTAAACATCGGACCGACGTTATATCCTTGCGCCAGAGTGGGCGATGATCCAATAACTTGCGAGAGAACTTGCATCGTCTCGGTGTTAAGGACTTTATCTTTCGGCAGGTAACCATCTGTAATAGTGTAGTTTAGTACCGCATTACGAAGAGCAATTGGATCAACCTCAACAGTCTTCTTAGTGGACGGATCATACACACTAGTCTTCTGTTGATACTGAAGCATGTTGATCTTAAGTACCTCCTTCATGGGAGTGAATACTTGTGCTTCAAACATCAGTGCATATGAACGGTCATGGGAAGTTGCATTCCCCATAACATCCGCCCATTGTTGATCAGTCTTATTACCAGGAACAAACTGACCTTGACGAGCATTGTTCTGGCCATTCAGCGTATTGGCGAGATTAACAATGGTACCAATACCTTGAAGATCAGCACCACTTTGATCATCACGATAAGGGAATTGATAAACTGCCTCAGAGATTGGCTTACCTTGTGCTGCAGGACGAACAGGGATCTTAGCACTGGGATTCGGATTATTGATGTGTGCTTCAGTTACCCGAGAAGGATCATAAAGAACACGATCAGTAACAGAGCGACGACGGGATGCCATCACACTATTCATCAGACCAGAAGCAACTTGCTGGAATGGGAGGGAATCAACAGCAAGAGACTTATCTTGATAACCCAGACCAGATTCAGTAGGTTGGCCAAAGAACACAGGAATCATTTCATGTGCATTAGTCTGCCGTTCAGCAGCAATGACCACACTGTGATTCACAATCCAAAGTTTCCAGATCTGAGGAGTATTCTTTGCAGGAACATCTAAACAGAACTCGGATGGAATGATGCGAACATATTCTTTAGATACTTCATACAAGCCACGATAGTTAATCTTATTGGATGCATGATCTGGAGCCAGACCCATCCAAGTATCCCAAGAGTCACCAGCAACCAGTTGGTTAATGATAACATCAGGATTAACCATAGGCATATAGTACCCAGGCATGCCTTGAGTATTATAACCGAAATTGATTAATGAAGGAGATTCAAATGCATCCTTGAAGTTTGCCTGCATACGGGACTGCAGTTGGAGCATTAGCGTTTTCAATGCTGTACGGGTCATAAGTTCCGTAGTGCCTGCATATTCCCCACGAGTGGAAAGATCCTGTGGCTTGCACAGAGTATCCCAGTAGGAATTATACATGTCCCAACGAGTGAGTTTATTCCCACTCCAAATGACGGACTTAGGTTTACCTTCTCGGCCACCCTTATAGGAGATATCAGTTTCAATAGCCGCAGTGGCAACATCTTCCCAGGAACATTCAATGGCACTCAAGTTATACTTAAATGCATCATAGAAGAAGAGGATTAGTTCACGGGCCCACTTGCCACGAATGGAGTTCTCTTTAATAACCGATTGCATCATGATAGCTGCATCCTGATATTCAGGCGAAGATGCAACTTCCATGATTGGGAACTGATCCAGGAACACTGCAGCTTGGTAAGCTACTGCAGCAAAGACCTGGGGTTTCATGATAGGAATTGTAATGTTCTGGAGACGATTAGAATCTCCATAACGATTAGCAATCCGAGCACGCCATTGCTCAGTTGTGAGATCTTGCTCACGAGCATAGGCTAAATCAATCATACGCATTTGCCCACGGAAATCCCATTGGAAGGACATCCGTTCAAATAATCTGCGATGATTCTGAATGAAAGCCTCTTGAGCTTTCTTAGGTACCATGAATTGTTCAGTTGCGGCCATGTTTATTTACCAGTTAATTGCCAAACATTGACATAATGCTACCGATGATATCGCTGCCACCGCCACCACTTGAACGGTTTTCAGCTTCATCGGTTGATACGCCATCAATATTCATCTGCATTTCCGCACGGATATCAGCTAACATCTTTTCGATTTGTGCGTCTTGTTTCGCATGTGCTGTCTCGCTAGTTACAGGTGCAGCTTTCTTCTTAGGTTTAGATCCTTCCTCCTGAGGGTAAGCAATTTCCAATAAAGGAACTACTACCTTGTCTACCACACTAGTGTATAAACTACTTGGCTCACCAGAACCAAATAGCTTAATACGCGCTTGGAGATCATTGTAATCCATCATGTTAGATTCTCCAGTTATTTAGGATTGAAGATCATACCTTTGATACGATCAACAGTTGATTGGGAAGTGTTAGTTGCTGCGGGAACTACAGTACCACTGGTAACTGCGGGAGGAAGTTTCTGAGTATCCCAGTTCTGAGGATCCATCCCACGTTGAAGCATGCTTTTAACACTCTTAGCTAACGATTCAATTGGGATATCCTTTACATCCTGGGTGAACCTAGCTTCTTGCTCACCTGGAATATTCTCATATTGAGTGTGCGCGGTTTGGATCTTGGAATTAAATCGATCTTTAAATCTCTCTGCGGCATCACGAACAGAAGGGTCAGCAGATTTACGTCCTTCAATTACTGCCTTCTGTACTGACTTAGCCTGAGCATCAATATTAGGAGGAAGGAATTGTTTAGGAGATCCTCCTCTGGTCCAACCTTCTACATCCTGAACTGCGTGTTGAACTTCATGTAAGAGCACACTTTTAGTACGATCTAAAGTAGTTCCTACAACAGTATCTGTCTTATCCGGATATCCACCTTTCTTGAGTGCTCCATTAGACCAAGCAAGGTCGGAAGGACTAAGGCGGATAAGAGGATTACTTCCAGTGCCTGCGGCAGACATGTAAGATCCTTCACCTTTATTCTTCATAATATCCGTTACCACATCAATATTGCGGAATTCAGGATACAGTTTAAATAATTCAGGGTGATCTAAGATCTCGTCCAGCTTAACAGGTTTCCAAAGTTCTTTATCTGTAGGCTTTAGTTTAGCCCCAGCATCACTAATAACACTTCGCAAACCTGCATCAGCAGATCCTTGGAATGCTCCAGTTAAATTGTAAACCGAAGCTCTATTAACTTCTGGATGGAATAAGCTTAATTCGGATGCCTTTAATGCATCAACATTCTTATTTTGAGCACTCATCCTTTCTGCACCAACGATCATACCACGTTGGGACATAGGATATTTAGAAGCTGCATCCACCGTTTTTTCTGCTAATGACAGAGTTTCAGGAGTATTCCCAAGCTTCTGAATAGCAGTAATTGCAGTACCTGCGGCTGCTGCGGAACCAATAATGGTCTTTGCAACTCCCCCAATTGAGATCATGGATCCTGCAGTTTCAGCTAGATTGTTATCCCGAACATCCATGTTAGCCATCTTACGGAAGAACGCAGATCCACCAACAGGTTCTTCACTATGGATGCCCAGTGCCTTAGTTGCAGGGGCAATGAAAGTATTAACTAGATCAACTGGCGCGCCAAGAGTATCTGCAGTGTTACCCTTAATAACACCCATTGCATAGCTCTTAGCGGCCTCCTTAAGTTCTTCAGTTGTAGCCATTGCTCATCCTTCGCATTTAAAATGGTGAGGTGTGAGTTTCGTCCAGTACCGGAATAGTAGAGAATTCCTCATATTCCAGGGTAATGGTACTTACACAAAGATGGCCATATTCTTCAACTACTCTAGGCGCGTAAGTGTGGCAATCCAAGATACCGTCAGTATTATTAGTCTTCAGTGGATTCCAGGAAGTAACTTGCGCAAAGGTCGCTGCTTTAGTTGCACGCCCAATGTATTGTTCTTTAGCCATCCAACGTTTGAACAGTTCGGCAATACGGGCATTCTTGGAACGAGTACCGGAGTAGATAGGTTCACAATAAATACCTTGAATGCCAAACCGTTTGCAGGTTTCATTGAACCAATAAAGGCCAGTATATTGATATGCGTTCGCTTCAATACAGACCAACCTGCAGTTGTACTTCAAGCATAGTTTAATAGCTTCCCAATTCATATCACCTGGGGAGAGTCTACCTTCGATGATTTCCCTGGATACTGGTCTAGCATCAAAGATCTCGAAATAACCAATGGAGACCATGTCAGAGTTACTTTTATCATTAGATGGGTCAATAATGACAAAGTTACCCTGGCAAAGTTCCCCTTCATATGGATCATCAGGAATTACAGAAATGTCAATCAGTCGGTTAACTGAGGCATTCTCATCATTCATAACCTCCGCATGGAAGATCTCAGCCTTACCGGCGGCCGCATCATTCTCATATTCACGGAGTAATTGTTCCAGCGGTTGGAGTTCTTCCCACAGGGATTCAGCTTGTTTAGTGTGTGGGTTATAGATAATACCACCTGCAATGAAGCAATTCCACGTAGGATTATACTTCAGCTTGCGCAGGATGGAGAATTTGGTGGGGTACATGTTGCCAATGAAGATAAAGCAGCATCCTTCAGGGGACTTTGCCTTCATTGCAGTACCAATCATCCAGGTCTCAATATTATTAGATACCTGTTCAGAATCTGCATCTTCACGAGTTTGGATGTCATCAAAGATCATAACATCCGGACGAGCATTCTCAAGGGTAATACCACGAATATCACTTTGGCAACCAGCGGCCATGATAATGATATTTCGCCCACGGAAACCAAATCGCTTAAGATCCTGGCGATCAGATTCCATACCGACATTCCAGTCACCGAATGCCCGTTTAATATTAATCTCATCCAGCATACCAGCCACGTCACTAAGGATGTTATTGGCCTTAGTTTGGGTACCACAGATGATTAAGATGAACTTCTTCTGTGTGAATAGTACACAGTATAAGATGAAGATCTTGATGAGCATAGTCTTCCCGAAACCACGAGGAAGTCCAATGGCAATTTGGGAGAAATCTCTACGCTTGACTACTGTATTACACAGCCATTCCCAGATACGAGTAAAGGTTAAGCAAAACAAGTACTTGAAAACTGCAGGCAAAGCTAGCGCAGCCAGGAAATCTAAAGATTCCTTAGCTAACTGGCGAATTTGTTCAGCATTAACCGCATGTTCCTGGACAGGTTCATCTTCCTCACGTGCAGAGGGTGCATTCTGAGCACTGTAATTAGATGAACCCATCTCCTGGGAATGTTCGATTCCTAAAGAATCAGCAGTAATTCGTCCCATGGAAGTGTACCTTAGCGAATAGGAGTGGTAGAAGCCAAGCGAACTTTCATAGCTAAGAGAAGATCCTTAGCACGATCCTTATTCTTGGCTAATTGAGCTTGTTTAGCTGCTTCCTGAGCCTTAAGTTTTTCCGAGGGAGAGAGTTTGTCCGACTGGGACTGGAATTGCGGAGGCATTTTTCGCTCCTTTTTCACGATATTGTTTAGCAAGTGCTGCAAGGGCACCTGATTGTAGCGTGACGAGTGGTTCATTACTAGAGCCATTTGATTGGATTGCATCTGTGGGTTGTGAACCACCTTGAATCCCTGAATTGATTTGCACATTTTCAGCCTTCACTGCAAATTGGTTGACGATTACAGAAGGAAGAGCAAGATTAAGCACAGTTTGAGTGTTAACAATAGCTTCTGGGGAAGAAGATCCACGCCGCCGCATACCATTTAAAGTACCTGCGATCTTAATGAGCTTCATGGAATTCATTTCGAACTCCACAGCATCACGAAGTTTCTTAGCAACAGAGAGTTCAGTTTCATCGTAGAGGTTATCTACCTCATTGTACTTAGTTACCTTAGCCATTCGAGCTTCAGTAACACGATCACGGAATTCAGGATCGCTAAGTAAACCAGAAACTAATGATACTGCACATCCCACAGTGGATGCAACAACTTCCGGACCATAGCCATCGCCCAATAGTTTGAGAATCTGCTCTTGTTTACTGGTGAGGGAAGGACGGATTGTTTGTTCGGTATCTCGCAGAGATGGAAGGCTCATGATTTTTTCCTACAAAATTTTTAGGAGATGGTTAATTATAACTGAGTACCCTCACAATTCAATGGGGATAGGGATGAGTTTCAAAAAGTTCAGTAAAATGTGGAGATGTCTTTAGGACCCAATGACGAACGCCTTCTCAAAAGGTCCGCACCCCCCGGTAATAAGAATCATTCTCATTCTCATTCGCACTAGCATTGGTGGGTATGAATGGTAATGATAATGATTCGTGTTTAGGTAGTATGTGATAGTGACTGACTGGTCAGTAAGTAAGTGAGTTGTGGGATGGCATGTTAGCTGGCATGATTGTTGCTAGCATGGGTATGGTTGGGAGTTACACATTGTTACACTTATTCTCTTGTTTTTAATTGGGGTATGAACTAAAATCTCTTTGTGGTTGTGGGAAAAGTTGAATAAGGTTAGCGCCCTGGTAGATAGGTTATAAGTTAGTTAGTCCTTACAAACATAGAACTGATAGGATAATACAATGAGCCTTGCAGATATGATTAAGATTGCCAAACACCTCTATCAATGGATGACCTATAATTATGATCTGGTGATTCATTGGGAGGATAAGCAGATCATTCACTGGTGCAAGGATATTGCGGACGCACATGATTGGATTGCGCAATATCCTAAGAATGAGATTCATTATCGTATTGAACTAGTGCGTTGACCCTTCGGATATTCATTGATAGTCTGTGTGTATTAGGGTTAATACTTAGTATACACACACTAGCAAATGATGCTAGAATTGCGGAGATAGTTAAATGGTTTGGCTATCACGTAAACACATCGTAAAGGATTATATCATGAGCGTTATCAGCGATCGTCATTCCGTTGTCCCGTTTGTTTCTGGTGAATCTAAGGCACTCAGTGGGCAACGACTGGCAAAGATTGGTTATAAGACCGGTAAGGGTAAGACGGAAGCAAAGTTTAAGAGTGTTTGTGTTTCGCTCCCGGTGATTGCGGATGATCGGATCAAGGAACAAATTCCGCTGCTGATGGATTCCATCCGTCAACTGTGTGAAGATACGCAAGATAAGATCATCCGTGGTTTGTATGAATCGCGCAATGGGAATCTTGATTCTGTATCCGAGGATGACATCGGGATGATTGCCATCATTGGTTATCTTGATTCCGATAATCAAGGCGGAAGGTTGACTAAGGAATTCTTGGTGGAATGGTTCAATGCAAATGCAATGGATAACACTGCTGCATTGATCGCGGAAGCACTGAAGTATGGTGATGATCTGAGTGAGGAACAACTGAAAACCATTGAAAAGCACGTGAATGGTTATCGTGAAGTTATTGCCAGTTTGGCCGGTGGAAAGACGATGCTCAATCTGAAGCAAATTGCAGGATTGCGTAAGGTGTTCGATACCATTGAGCCGGAAGATGACACCACGATTAAGCTCCGCAAGCGCATTGATAAGATGGAGGCAGAATTGACTAAGGTGAATGAATTGGCCGAACTGCTGTAATCGCTACGCGATACGGAATTATTTAGAATGGTTATGGATAATATCTGTGACCATTCAATAATGATTCTTGTTCCCAACTGATAGGAGGATATATGTCTCACAATTATGTCATTGGACAATTGGTTAATTTCTTCACTGACAATTGGGTGGAAGTTGGTCCGGGACATGAAAAGAATATGCATAAACCTGTCAATGGTTTTGTGAGTCATATTGATATCATCCAATGTGAACCGGATGACCCGTCTGGTTATTATGTCGATGTTATCCATCTCAAAGGCGGAGGTGTTTATCAACGTAGTTGCTACTATGATCGTAATTCCCCTTACGGTTGGGTGAAGATTGCCAATTAATAGGAGAATACTGTGAGCGCTAAACAATTCAAATATAAATTCACATTCGTCACTAAATACATCCGTAATAATGAGATTCACTATCTGACCATTCGTATCAATAGCAATACTGTTGCTGATGCAATGCGCGGGTATAATCATCATCCGGATGTTCAGGATCTTATGATGGAGGAAGTTATTAAGGTTGAATCTAGTTGGGTCGCTAATGATGCATTGGCTAATTCTGAATTATAAATAAAACATCTTATAATCTAGCCCGTTAACCCGTTAGCCTCCCAGACCGTAGCGCATAGCCCCCCTATCTGGCACCCCTATGCGCTACACCATAAGTTAGATCATTCTATGTATCTGCCATGTGTGATCTAACTTATGTATATGATGGTATATTATAGGGTATGTCTATGTTTATTGTAATTTTTAGTAGGGGGTAAAAACATACGTAAGAGGTACACTTATCTAATACTGGCGAATCTAGTTGGATGGATAGTATTAGATAAGAGTATCGTGTTAGATTGCACCTATGCGCGCCCCTTGACACCGAGGGGGGTATGGGCTACAGTCTCACAGGCTAGCAGTCCAACGGGCCACATTATGGCTTCGCCATTTAATCTAAACAAATAATCGAAAGATTATATGACCCAAAAACTTGCAGAACACTATTCTAAAATGTGTTTCATCACTGCTAAACATATGGCATGGAATAAGAAATACATGCATTCTAAGGCTAATCACAATAAAGGATATGTGCAAGGTCATTGGGAATCTTATCTCCGGGATGAAGCCATTGTGATTGATTATGCAAATAGGCTTATGAAACTCTTGGAGGAAGAGAATAAGGTTATGTTGGAACTGTTCAATAAAGGAATTTTGAAATGATTAAATTCATCCAAATGATTATCCAATGGTTTACTACTCCGGTGATTACTCTCAA
>Ga0247823_10002559_pt1 | contig 14954 bp, 18 predicted proteins | sample 13C_PalmiticAcid_2_FD_192426 | JGI IMG/M metagenome (GOLD analysis project Ga0247823, IMG submission 192426) | Soil microbial communities from agricultural site in Penn Yan, New York, United States - 13C_PalmiticAcid_Day30 | ecosystem: Environmental > Terrestrial > Soil > Agricultural land...
CCCTGCGGGGCGCTGAGCGTCACGGTGAAGCTCTCATCGGCCTCGAAGCTGGTATCGCCCTGCACCGGGAGGCGGATTTCCGCGGTGGTCGCGCCGGCGGCAAAGCTCACGATGCCACTGGCGGTGAAGGCACCGCCGAAATCGCCCGCGGTGGCGCCGCCGAACGTCACCGTCCACGTCGCCGAAACCGCGCCGGCGCTGCCATCGGCGCGGGTGACGGTGAAGACCATTTCATGCGTGCCGCTATCGCCTTCGACCGTGGCCGCGTCGGCGATGTTGAGCGTGCCCGGCTGAGGCGGCACGACGCCGGCGAAACTCTGGCCGGCATTGACGCCGCCGGGGGTGTCGTCGCCGATCAGCGCCCAGGTGAAGTCCGCCGCGGTGGTGCCGCTGCCGACGAGGCCGATCGACGTACCCGTCTGCGAGCCCGTTTCGGAAACGCCGACATTGGTGCTGGCCATCCCCGCCGCCGGGCCGTTGGCGGCAGTGAAGCTGCCTTCGTAGCTGAGGAACTGGACGACATTGCCGTCGGGATCGACGAGGGCGATGCCGTCGGGCGCGCCGTTCTGGACGCCGTCGGCGCCATAGGTGACGCTGCGGGTGCCGAAGCCGTTCTGCTGGTCGGCCAACGTGCCGGTCAATGTGACGGTGCTGTAGCTCTGCCCGTTGGCGCCATTGTAGAGGACCACTTTCCAGCCCGCGAGATTGGTGCCCGCGGCGCCGGCGATCTCGACGAATTCGCCGCTGTCTGCGCCGGCATTGTCGTAGTGAATCTCGTTGATGAACACGTTGGCAGCCATGGTCGATCCTTCTGGCGACGGTCATCCGCCGGGCCGGCGCGATGACGAAGACAATGCTAGGGGGAATACGCTGGAACTGGCGCCCCGCTACGCCGCGATCATGACAGCAACATTGCGTCGCTCAATGCGCTTGTGCCGAGATCGGACATTTTGCGCGATAATCTGTGGACAGACTCGCGGCGCGCTGTCCCAAAATGGGGACCGGCCAGTGTCGGACCCGCTATGCGCTGGACAGCAAAAGCCCGCTGGCTGTTAGGCCGAGCGGGCTGATATCTGGTGCGGGAGCAGGACCTTTTCCGATCCGGTCGATGCCGCATCTATTTGGAGAATCTGAATTTTTCCGGCAGCCGATGGCCTCGATACCCCTGCTTGTACCCCCATCTAGCTCAAGACGCGATGAAACGCCTTCGGATTAGGCCGAGCCGACACCCCCTCGACGCCACCTCCAAGGTGGTTGGATCATTGCGCTCATGGATGGCCCCGACGCTCAGCCGACATCTAGCGTGTCGTATACACGATCAGCTTGAGGATTTGTCCTTCGCGGAGGCGGGAGCCTAGGTCGTGAACCGATAAACGACCTCGTCTGGCGCGTTTCCTGCCAGTCCGCTTTCGGACGCCGCTTTGCCGGTCGCAATGTACGAGATCGGGTGGTTAGCTGACGTTGGAGGAACGTGTCAGACGAATTGCCCAGCCACGCCGAACTTCGCCAGCGTTGGATAGAGGGGATGCTCTCGGAAGTTGCTTCATATGGCAATATTGCAGTCGCACTTTCGGAGCTTGAGCGGCTCGGCGCTGACGGCAGCTAGCCACCCGATATCGGACGTCCGCGGCGACGAAGCGGCCGCCGGGAGCTGCCGGACCGCTAACGCCCCACAAGCAGTCACTGGACGTCACCTGCCGGGCACCCGTAAGCTGCCGTTGATGAACCGCTGCAGATGAGATGGCGATGCTGTTGATAATGGCGCTGGCGCTTGCTTCCCCTCAGGCCTGCGCGGAGGTGAAGCGAGAATGCCGCGCGTGCACAACCGCGGCCGGCAGGAAGCGTTGCTCCAACATCGGCATCGCCTGCCAGCCGACGATCCGCATCTGTCGCCCGAAAGGCAAAGCACGACCAGCAAAATCAACCGAGTCCCGGAAGATCTGACGGCAGGTAACGCCTCAAAGTCGGTCATTCGGCATCGTCGCGGCGCTGCCCGAAAGCGGACCTTTGTAAAGCTTCAGGAAGAACGGCAGCTAACGCCCCATGTGTGGACGTTCTACATGCTCGCTGTTTGGCTTGAAAGCGGACAGTCGACGCGACATACCTAAGGTCGTGAAAGTGGCTCGGATCTTATTTTTTGTCGGCGCGACGCTTTTTGCGCCGTTGGCCGCATACGCGCAAACTTCGGCAGTCGGCGACGAGGTAGTGATCCAGAAGAGCTACGAGACGTCCAGCGAGATGAGCGACGGTTCTTCGTCCGGAAGCTCCAGCGGCCACGACAGTCTGGTAGAGCGCGTCGTCGCATTACGGGACCTTGGCGGGGAGCTAATCTACGATTTGCCCAAGAGCGCCACAAAGGAGGATCGGGCACGTAGCTGGCAATTTCCAGCTCACGTCTTTCAGCCAAATCGCGGTACGGTAGTGCTCCTGAATCGGGGCGAATTGGAGGCGCGCCTCGTCACTTGGTTAAAGTCAGCCGGGTGGGATCGCTCGGTTTGTGGGCGATGGATTTTACTTGGAACGCGTTTCGTATCGAATGCGACCCTGATTCAGTCATTGATACGATCAACGCGTTCGATCTGCGTGTAAGTGAGCTCCGCGAGGGGGCATTTTACTCGGATAACAATGCGACGGCGCCTGGAAGGTTGGTCCGAAAGGCATCAGAGGCAAGAGTTTTTACGTTCACGGTTGAGTTGCAGGTGGATCCTGATGTCGTGCATCGCGCCCGAGCAGAATCAGACGTCGTGGTTGGGGAGATAACGAAGAAGTCCGTCTTGCTTGAGGCGGCACTTCTGGAGCGCCGCAAAGAACATGTTTCCGGAACCGTGTCTGTCACCTTAGAAATTGACGATGCCGGCAGGGTTCAACGGCGCGTCCGAGTCATTCGGCTCAAGACCAAGCGAGCGGACGGTTCGACCGAGACGGAGACCAAGATCGACACGCTCGAGCGGCTCTGACACCTGTAAGATGTCAGCGTATGCCTATAAGCTGTCCTCAAACCGGCCTGTCAGGAAACCACCCGGTCTCGGACATTCGCGAGCGGGAAAACGGTCTCAGAAACCGGCGTGACAGGAAACGTCCCAGTTGCGGTCGTTGAGCGCATTGGTGGCGCTCCCCGAAACCCGACGCTAGCGTAGCCATGAGTGAAGGGCGGAACGCATATGCCAGAGTTGATGGGCAAGAAGATCACGCGAGCGGAAGAGTCGGCTCGCCATGCATACCGCCGAGCGTTGGAGAAATCTCTCCGCGCACGAGTCAAGGGCACCGCCTGGAAGTCCGCCTATGGCTCGATCTTTCGAGAAGAAGCGGGCTGGTTCATCGAAGCGAGTCCGAGCGTTTACATCTATGAGCGCGTCACCAACGCGGTCGTCAGGGTGAAACCGATGGCTATCGACCCAATTTTCTGGGACGTCGTTGGTCTGCCAGAGAATCGAGAGCAGCCGCTTTCGTTCCGCGCGAACGGCGCATGGGCATGTCGCGCTCCTTACTTTGCGGAACTCCCTCTTGAGGAGGACGACGATCCCGCTGTGGTTGGAGATCGCCTATTTGTCGCTGCGACCGAACAGCTTGAGAACGTAACACGATCCTACTCACTAGAGCGTTTTCTAAGCGCCTGTCGCGAGGCGAGTTCGGTCGATGGTGCTTACCTTTCCGGCATTGTCCCGACTCTCCTCGCCCTACATCGACAAGACGAGGCTCTAGCAATTTGTGAAGAAGCTTGTTCGCGGGGGTTGGACGGAGGCTTCCTTGCTCCCGAAGGATCTTTCGTGGAGATGGCGGTCGCCTACCTGCGGCGGTCGGCAATGGATGCCACCCGGCACTGAAGGTCCGCTTATCTGCAACCTACCGCCGAAAGCAGAACGGCAGCTACCCACCCGATCCCGGACATCCGGGGCGGCACACTGGCTGCCGTCGACAAACGCCTAATTGCAGACGTTCAGCTCGCTACTCGGTTCAAATCGCGAGCCACACCACTGCAACGAAACCGCCGATTATAAACGCTAGTGCCAAGAGGCGGGTCCGCCGCCGCCCGTCCTCCGGCACTGGTGCGCCAAGCAGTCCGCCAAATACCTGGATCAATGCTCGCAGCATTTCCCAATCTTAGGCGGGGGACGACACCGTCGGCAACGACAGCTTTCACGCTTGCAGCTCCCGAAAGCGGACGTTCCGCTAGCCACCCGATCTCGGACATTCCCGCGCGGCAGAGCGCGCGCCAGAAGCGGACTGGCAGCTAACGCCCCAATAGCAGCCGCTCCGCAAAGTTTTGATGTAGTGCCAGAAGCCGTCATTGCTCCCTCCCGCATTGTCCGGCTACTGAAGCCTATGAACCGTCCCTCCATCGAAAACTTGTGGTCAGGTCTTTGGGCAACTCGTTCTGGCCCAGAAGACGTGAGGCTACGTTTCGAGCTTGGGGGCGAGGAGTTTGATAACACCGTCCAGCAAGTTCCTCGTTTTCTGCAAGCGCACGGGCGGGCATCAGCCGTAGCTGACGCGCTGTTTCGCGAAAGCTGCGTAGGCGTGGTGGCCTGGAATGGCCGCATGCCAAATCCCGCTAGTCTCGGCGATGGAGTAGAAGACGGGTTCGTTGCTCTGCAATCAACCGGGTTTCAAGCGCCTCTGGTCAGCGAATGGCAGGCAACCTTTTCCCCGATCCTAATGATGAGGCTTACATCTGGGACGTCCGAAGCTATGATTTAGGCCCCGACAAGATCGCCCGCGACACGCTCCTTTGGCACGCGGTTGCGTCGGAAATGCCAATCTATCCGAGCGCCCCGGTCCTGGTTTTCCTGCTCGACACAAGCGCCTCCGTGATGCTGCACGTCTACGATGATCGAGGAATGGACGTGATCGCATATGATCCCTCCAAGCTTCATGGGCTCTACTCCGGTTTCGCAGATTGGCTCCTCGACTACGATCGTGAGCGCATGGCGAAGCTATGACACTTGAGGAATTGGAAGCGCTCGAAGCGCTTGAGCGGGCAGCGTCTACCGGCCCATGGTACGTGCGGCAACTCGATGACGAGATGCGCATGGGCGCGATTGCTGTGTCGACGCACCCCGACACAGGCGCGAATGAGGACATGCGATCGGGTACTTGGCCCGGCTCGCGGATCGTAGCTGCGTGCCTCGTCCAGTCGCCACCATACGTTGTGCCGGACGATGATCGTCACGAGGAAAATGCTCAACTGATCGCCGCGATTCGAACCGCACTACCCGACTTGCTGCGATTGGCCCGACTAGGCCTGCGACAGGAAGGCTGACGTCCGCTTTCCACCCGATCTCGGACATTCTGGCGTGGGGATCGGAGCCCAAAGCGGACTGGCCGCAAACGTCCAATAGCGGTCGCCACCTTTCGTTGGTAGCGTGGGCGAATGAAGCTCGGCAGTGATTCCTACGAAGAAGTGCGTGGCATGCTACGGACCGGATCGTCGCGGCATGCAGCGGAGCTTGTCCGCCTTGGCTGGACGTTTGTCAGCCAGTATCCTGAAGATGAACCTGCCGAGATACGGTTGCGCTGGACGAAGAGGGTGAGCCTACAAGACCTCACGCTGATCCGGAAGAGTGGGGAACGCCACCCGGAAACTATAATCTACGAAGCGTGAACGCGTCTGATTTGGACCACGATCTAACGGGCTGGTCCTTTTCTGTGAAAGAGGCATCGCCGGGGTGCTACCGGGCGGTGGGGATTGGGCCTCTGCGCATGACCGTCGAGCACAACAGCACGGACCACGAAGAAGCGTTGGAACGCGCTCGGCAATACGCCGCGGAGATGTCGAGCCGCGTTCGGAACGGCAGCTAACCACCCGAATATCGACATTCACATCAGGCCGGACCGCCTGCGCCGCCGAACGGCGGGAAGTGGGTGGTCAGCTGCCGTTGCCGGGCGACATGCCGCCGGCTTCCAGGTCTTCCAATACTACTATCCGGCCGTATCTCTTCCAGAAAGGATCGCGGCGTGCGGATCGAATGCGCGCGATAGGAAGAAAGCGTCCAGCGACATAAAGCGCCTCAAGCTCGCCGATGAGGCGCTTATACGATTGCTCGCCCTCTGTAGCGCGGAAGTCAGATAGTGCTTCGCTGAAGCTAGCGTAGATTTCATCGGCCATCTGATTCCAGTATCCCGACAAAAACGTGTGGAATGCTGTCCAGTTGTCGTTCAGCGGTTCTATCATATGGGCATCCGTTCGCCGCGAAGCTCCACAGGGTGCTAGCAGTTCCAGCAAAGCAAACAAATGCCCGCGATCGGGGCGTTAGAAGTCATTCGCGAAAGTCGGTCTTGAACCGCAGCTATGACGCCTCTGGTTCCCGAAAGCGGCCGATCCACAAACCACCCGAAACCCGACGTTCGCGGACCATTAGTTTGCAGCAGATACGCTCCGACTTCGCACCCTCGGACCATCCGGTGCGAGCTCGCGTGTAGCCGGGACGCAAGAAACTGGACGAGAGCACCGAGCGCCCCGGCGTCTCATCGGAGACCGCGTTGAAGTACACGGTCTTCAAGATTCGGCTAGGCCCTTGCAAGCCATATCGATTCTGTTCATCGAAGTCCGCCTAGGGCCGGATGTCGCCCCGGCAACGGACAGCAACTCGCGCTGGGGCGGCTACCGCTGCGACCCATCAGCGTACCGGCCTCCTATCTCGACTATCGCTGGTCGCAAACCCAGTTGCCCGTACTAGTCGTGGACGTGACGCTGCTGGCGGGCCTACTGTTGATCGCACTGCGCAGCAGCTCCTATTGGCCGCTCTGGATGGTCGCATTTCATCTGGTGAGCGTCACCACGCACGTCGCGACGATCGCCCAGCCACAGCTCAGCCCGCTGATCTATTTTGCGCTGCAATCCTTCTGGAGCCTGCCGTTGCTTCTGGTGATGGTCGCAGGGATCCGGCTCGACCGCCGCGCGGGGTTGCCTGCGGTCTCATAAACAAAGGACAATGGTGGTGATGGCGACACCGCCAGCCCCAGGCAATTCAGTCGAAGCCGAACTCGCCGCAGTCGCACGCGACTGCCGCGCGCTGGCGCACCGGCTCGCCTTGCTGACGTCTGCGACGAGCAACCCGCGAAGATCGCCGGTAGAATTCGCGTCGGCCCAAGTTCGTCGCTATTTGCGCGCGCGGCGGCTGCGTGAGGAATTGCTTCCGGCAGAACTTTTCGCGGACCCCGCCTGGGACATGCTGCTCGACTTGTACGCCTCCGAAGTCGAGGGGCGAAGGGTGTCGATCAGCAGCGCCTGCATCGCCGCCGCGGTTCCGCCGACCACCGCGTTGCGATGGCTCACGAGGCTGGAGGAAGTCGGCCTGACCCGACGGCAAGGAGATGCCAAAGACAGCCGACGCTCATTTGTGCGCCTGACCCCGGCGGCACAGGCGGGAATTGAGCGGTGGCTAGAACAAGCGCCTTGGATTGCCGGGTTGTAACCAGCAGCATTGCGAACGCTGAGCCGAGGGAGCTAGCCAGAAGAGGCGTGTGTAGCGCCCTTTGTGGCCCGAAAGCTCTCCTTCGCCTGTCACCGCGCGCTCCAAGCACAGCCAGCGCTGCCGCGTCGTGATCCGCTCATATGATGATCAAGGATCGGGAACTAGGGCCTGCCAGAGCTCGGCGACCGCAACCTCACGTGGGATGATCGATCAGCAGCCCAAGCGCTGCTGAACAGCGTCGTCGGTCTCGCGCCAGTTAACCTGATCGCCCCCCTCCCCACCGACTCCCCAGCCGATTGTTGTCGAGATGTCGGGATCCGCGCCGCGGAACTCAACGGACATTACAAATCGGTTGTGGAGCGGCGGTCGCGTGACCGGCCTTGCGCCATTCACGATCCCACACAATGCAAGCAGTGATGCGCATGTCATACGGAAGTCAGGATGAGCGATAAACAAGCTCATGTCATCATTCCGCCCTTGCCCCCACTCACGACTACACTTCACATTAAGATCTTTAAGATGCGTTGCTTATCTCAGGAAAATCAAATAGATTTTCTAAGAGGCCATTCAATTTGTTGATCCCCTAAAGAGTGGAAGGAACAGCATATGTCGTGGAGAGAGAACGTAAAAACGGTGCTCGACCGGGCATCGAAAGATAGCGATTTCAAGGAAAAATTGATCAACGATCCTGATTCCGCGATGCGAGAGCTCGGAATCGATGGCGGAAGTATTCGCTCGAATTCAGAGTGCGACATGAGCTGCCAGGGAGAAACCTGTGGCAAGCTCACCTGTGACGACACTTGCGATAACGCAACCTGCTGGAACGCGAAGACGTATTGAGGGGAGAAAGACGATGAGCCACGACCGGCGACAGGCTATCGAAGCTCTGTTAAGCAAGTACAAATCCGACCCGGATTTCGCCGCGCGCCTTTTGGAAGATCCCAACCAGGTAATCGGAGAATTTCAGACGAGGGGCGCCGCTCCCGATCTTACCGATGCAAAGTGCGGCGGCCCTGATACTTGCAAGAGGACATGTGGAGGCAGAACCTGCGAGGATACTTGCGGCATCCTATCATGCAAGCTCTCGATTTAACCAAATCTCTGTGCATCAGCTGAGAAGAACTGGGGTATCTCTGGTGCGACCACAGTCACCGGATCTGACCGTCATTGCGCGCGATATTATGCAGTCATCAGGGTACGCGTTCGAGTCCCACGAGACTTGGTTTCATTGCAAAGCGCCCAATGACGGTTCCGGCCCAACGCAGGGGTGGAAGCTGCATGTCTCTGCATACGATGGCACGGCCGCCGAGACATTGCGGCGCTGTGCACATGTGCTCACATCGGCCAAAGTGTCCTTCAAGTTGGCGCGCAGCATGGAAGTTCTCGCGTATCTCAATGAGGGTGGAGGGGGCGGAAGCCAGCGCGGCAAATTCATCACGATTTATCCAGCGTCGACGCAAGAGGCCACGGCGTTAGCCGAAGCAGTCCACCGCGCGACGCTCGGCCTTTGCGGCCCAATCATTCCGAGTGATCGACAATACCGTCCAGGCAGCAGCGTTTTCTACCGCTACGGCGCCTTTCGCGGCCCGTACACTATTTCTCCGATCGGCCAGGTCACTACGAGCTTGCGCACCCCTCAGGGAAAGATCGTCCCAGATATCCGCGGACTCCGCTTCGTTCAGCCCAGCTGGGTGACGAACGATCCGTTCGGCGGCAATGATCCTGATCGCGACGTTCGTCTTTGGAAGGGGCGCTATCTCCCGGTGACCGAGCTCTATCGTTCGTTCCGCGGCAGCATATGGGCAGGCGCGGATCTAGAAAACGGATGCGTGGTCGTGCTGAAGACGATTGGAGCCGTGCCCTCGTCGGGCCGGCTCGAGAATGAGGCTCGTCTGCTGAGGAGACTTGCAGGCATGGCGGTGCCGACCGTCATCGACCAATTTTATGACGCTGCTCGCAGTACCGAGATGTTGGTGCTTTCCGACGCAGGGGAATATAGTTGCGAGCAACGCATTCACCTTGATGGACCGCTCAGCGTCGCCGCGTTTGCCCAATTTGCCATCGACCTGGCTGGAAAAATCGCCGCGGTACACGCAGCCGGCATTATCCATCGGGACATTAAGCCAAGCAACATCATAATATCGGATAACGCTGGCGCTCGCCTGATCGATTTCGATATTGCTGCGGATGTCGCGTCCAGTGATCGCGCCCTGTCGGGCCGGGGCACGGAAGACTATTCGGCGCCTCAGCAATGGCAATGGGCTGGCAGCCACCCGGCAGACGATATTTATTCGCTAGGCGCAGTCTTGTTCTTTGCCGTCACCGGCGCCCAACCCAAGGGCAGCTGGGTACCAGCAGTGCGAGCCGCGCGACTGGCAGAGCTTCGACCGGATTGCCCCGCATGGATATCCGACCTGATCGATCATTGCATGCAGTTCGAACGCGATAACCGACCAAATGAAGACGCGATCGTCGCACATTGCAAGCAGCACCGGAGGAAAACCGACTGCGTGCTCGTAAAACGGCCCCAGGTCGAAACGATCGGTTGCGCCAGCGATCTCCCACGCGCTCCTGCGCAGCAGTTCGCGGACGCCATCCTTGCGGAAGCGGGAAGTTCGGCGATTGCCCACAACATCTGGAGAGGTGCGGTACGAGAAGTAATACCGCGGAGAGACCTCGCTGCCGGAGACGCCGGGCCGTTGCTTGCCCTCGCTGAGACCGTGCTTCATTTTGACTTACCGGTGACCACCGAAATTCGGGCTTTGATCGAGCGTTGCGACAGAACGCGACTAACGGCGGGCGAGGCACACCCTGGGTTGTTTGTTGGCGAAGCGGGGTGGCTGTGGGCACTGACGCGCGGAGCGACTATGGTCGGAGATTCTGGTCTCCGCCAACGCTGCGCGGAAGCCGGGGCAGCGCTTCAGGCGATCCCGCATTTTTCGCCCGATCTCTATCACGGATCGGCAGGACGCTTACGTTTCCACGTGCTTATGTATCGCGCCGGGGGTGGAGATGTTCATTTGCAGGGCGCGCTGGACGCTTTTCGGTATCTTGCCGCCACGGCTAACTGGGCGGCAGACCGCGCATATTGGATCATGCCCGAGGATCTCGAGGCCTTCGGGGGCTCTATCATGTATGGCTACGCCCACGGTGCAGCCGGGATCGCAGATGCGCTCCTAGACCTGTATTCAATAACCGACGAGCAAGAGATTCGCGAATTGATCTTCGCGACGACGCGGTGGATTTTGGACGCCGTGGTTTTGTCTGACGACGGCAGCAAGGCGGACTGGCCGACGTCGCCGGAGGGCAAGGATCGCCCTCGGCTTTGGTGCCGCGGCGCCACAGGAATCGGAGTATTCCTGCTGCGAGTTTCGCAGGTGATCGGCCCATGCGATCTGAAGGACAGAATATGCACGCTGATGCCGCGTATATTCCAGTCGGTCGAGCAGGCGCGTTGGCTCAACAATACGGTTTGTCATGGGCATGCCGGCAGTCTCGATTTCGTGATGGATTTGGAGCGAGCCGGGTTCGGGACGTCGTCTACGCAAGCATGTTCCGAACGCTTGGCTTCAATGATCAGCTTGTCGGCGCTCAAGCAGGCAGGCAGCTCGATGTTTCCAGGAGACGACGACAAAATCAACTCAAGCTACATGATCGGATCTACAGGCATTTCTCTCACAATGCTGCGCTACCATGACCGCACGTTCCGGGGCGCATCGATAAGGCCTGAGCAGCCCGTACGAGCCGTGAACGACGACAATAGCTACCTCACGGACATCGAGCGACCAGGAACAGTTCGGAGCTCAGCGCGACCGTCGGCTGAAGCGCCGCCGCCGACGTCGCCACCGCCGACGTGAGGAACGGGCTTTTCAGCGCCTCGCGCCGAGAAGGCTGCAAACCGTCGAGGCGAGCGGCGTGCAACAGGTCACGGCCGCCGCCAGTCGCAGTTCCACATAGCCGTCGGCGCCCGCCACGGCCAGGATCTCCGCGGTCGGCACTAGCTCGGCGCCGAGGCCACGGCCGAGCGGTCGGGGCGGCTGACTGCGCGGGTCAGGGGACCGGCGCCTTCCACATCAAGAAGCAGATGATGCTGGACCCCGACGGGCTGCGGCTCGACGTCGTCATCGCATACTACGAGAAGCGCGCCCTGCTATCTAAACAGCATCTCGAGCTCGCACGGCTGGTCCAGGGGTACCGCAACGCGATCCACGCGCTGAAGGATGTCGAGATTGGCACCCGGGACGAGCTCATCGCCTCGATCCGCGGCTACAGGGGCCTGCTGAGGGACGTGTCCGGGCGCTTGCCGTATCCGGACGACGTGTTCGAGCCAATCGAGCACGGTCCCTACGACGATAAGTGAGAAAGCCAGGCGCTCGGCAGGCCCCCGGCTCCAGGGGGAGACCGTGCCGCGAACCGGATGCGCTCTACCAGCGGCGTGGGTGCCCGTTTTGGCAGTTCGTCAGCCGGCGATCAGCTCGGACGTCACCGGACGGTGTTCGACCAGCCAGCTTTCTACTTGCCTTCGTCTGAACCGTCCTATCTTCTGCTTCCGCTGTAGTGGGGCAATGATCATGACGGGCGCAGAATTGATCGAGCAGGTCCGTCGTTCGATCGCAACGGACGAGGTTCCGGCTCCAACAGATCGGGCGGTCGCGAGCCACCTCGGCATCAGCGGGACGACTCTGGCCAACTGGCGCGCGCGAGAGACGGTCACGCCGAGGCAGATGGCGGGATTGCTCGCCTCCGCCGCGAGGGCGTCGCGCAAGCGCACGCACGAGGAGGCGATCCGTCCGGTAGTGGAGTTCTTTCAAATTCGCCGAACCAATGTCGGAAGCGGCGACACCTGCCGTATATTCGATGCCGGACGGGGCGACGACGAGCATCCCTATCTCGCCGGCGTCAAGCGGGAGCTGGACACCCGGAAGGGGATCTACGTCTTCTACGACAGCCGGGGCTGTGGCCTGTACGTCGGGAAGACGAGGGCGCAGACCCTCTGGAAGGAGATCAACCTGGCCTACAACCGGGACCGTGATCCGCATCTGCAGAGCATCCTGCGCGTGCAGCATCCGGAGCGCAGGCAGGACTTCCGGAACTCGGACGAGATGCGGCGGCAGATCCGACCCATCAACGTGCGGCTGCACGAACTCGCGCACTATGTCAGCGCCTATGAGGTGGTCGAGGAGATGATCGGCGACGTTGAATCGCTGCTAATCCGGGCCTTCCCCAACGACTTGCTTAACAAGAAGATCGAGAACCTGACGTGGGCGTGAACATGTCCGCGAGAACGGCGGGACGCCGCGTTTTGGGGCGCATTGCTGTCTGGCAACTTGCGCCAAAGCAGCCCGACTGCTTCTGGGCCGTCACCTGCCCGTCGACTTTCGGGAGATAAGTCTGAGATAGCTGCCATCGCGGCCGAGAGGGCGCGACTGACCGCTAACGTCCCAGCAGCAGACTTCACGTTGGTCGCCTTGGCAGCCTAGGGTCTTGGTGAGCAGCGAATGAATCGAAGGTCGGATGGATTGGCGCGAGAATGAAGCTCCGTGGCGACATCGGCCGCGCATGCCAATTTGGTCCCGAATGCGCTACCTTTCGAGCGTGCGCTAAGTCATCTTGCTGATTCGCAAAAGGCGATGCCCTCAGTTAAGCCATGGAAGAATTGATGACCCGCGACAAATCGACAACTCAAATCGGTGATGAGTTTCGCGACACGCTAGCCTCCCTGCTTGGGGCGGCGGGGTTTCGCGCCACTGCCGAGGTCCTCGCCGATTATAAGAAGGCGGATCTTGCCCTCACCTATCTACGCGATGATGTCGATGGCGTGTCGAGATATTTGGTCGAAGCAAAGAGCTATACCAACGCTGTCCCACAGGATGAGTGCACCAAGTTCGTATCCGCCTACAAACCGCTCGTTGACGACGGAACCTATGATCGAGCTTGGTTGGTTTCTCGGGGCCCTATCAGCACGACCGGCAGGCGCGCGATTGAGCGCCATCGAAATTTAAGGTGTTTTACGTACCAAGAACTGCAGAGATCGCTTCTGAATTTCGATGATTACCTCAGAGATCTCATTCGCCGCTACGATTCCGAGAAGATTGCATCGTATTACATCCCTCCAACAAGCAGTGACGGTGAAGATCTAAACGAGTATATGGACAAATGGATTGAGGAAGAAAATTCAAACCCCGTCGCGATCGTGGCTGGCTACGGAAGAGGAAAAACCACCTTCGCCCTCCATTTCTCAGCATGCCGTGCGCAGAAAGCGCTAGATAACCCAAATTCTAGGATCCCCATACTCATTCCACTTGGGGATACTATTGATGACATTACCTTAGAATCTCTAATTGGAAAAATGTTTAGCAGTCAATTTAGATTAAATAACTACCATTTTTCATTATTTACGGCACTTAACAATGCTGGAAAATTTGTGATACTCTTTGATGGCTTCGATGAAATGAAGCACGGCATGTCGATTGGAATGTTTGACCGAGCCGTGCAGCAGCTGACGCGCCTCGATGCGGGTGACGGGAAGCTGCTTTTTCTTGGGCGAGATACAGCATTTCACAGCGACGAAGAGTTTAGGTTCGTAATTCAAGGGCGCCAAACAACGTCACTCGGTCGAGTTGCGCCAAGAATTTCGAGGCGGCCATTCACGGAGAAAGGTATTCGCGAGCTGACGGAGGAAGAGGTTGAGCGCTATGTCCGGGGCTATTTCCCATTGAGGCTCAAGGAGCTTCACATAAATGCGGATAACGACTGGATTTCTAAAAGAATTAACGAACTACTTTCTGACGATTTGAAGGAGCTCATAAACAGACCAGTGCATGCGAAAATGCTGTGCGAGATCGCCACGTCAAGAAACTACAGAATTTCGGTAACGAGTTCGCTTGATCTGTATGATCGCTTCGTTACCTCGGTGTTGGAGCGCGAGACTAGCAAGCGCATGCGCGATCCTGATTTTGGGATCAGAGTGCGACGGGAGTTCAACGCACGCGTTGCGTGGCGACGCCACTTCGGCCGAAGAGTTCGCGTTCGCCCTTGCGGACATTCCTCCCTGCCGCCTGCGCCTGCCGGTAGGTCAACCAGTGCTACGAGCGGTACTTTCCCTCGATCACAGCGGCCCACAGGATCAGCACGTTGATCCCCGAATAGCGCCGCCCGCTCACGGCATTGGCAGGCATCGCACACCCGCATGCGGCAGTGTCCCAAGGCTGCACCCATGGCAGTCGCCCCTGCTCCAGCTCCGCAATCACACGGGAAGTCACCTCGGCATAGAGGCTCGCGCGGTTCTCGCTCTTCGTCATCGCTCCTGCTCCTCAAACCACCGCAACCGGCGCCGGAATGGCGGGTGGGCGGCAGGAGCGGACCGACGATCCCGCCGGCAGAGGCGGGCTGCACCCGCAGGGCCGCAACGAAGAGGAGGAGCTGCGCGCAGCGCAGCTTGCGGCACGCCGCGGCGGGATCACAGGGCAGCGACGCCCACCCGCCAGATCGAGTGCCGGAGGCCAAACGCCGCCGCGCCCGCGCGGCGACCGCAGCCAC
>Ga0247823_10002560_pt1 | contig 14951 bp, 15 predicted proteins | sample 13C_PalmiticAcid_2_FD_192426 | JGI IMG/M metagenome (GOLD analysis project Ga0247823, IMG submission 192426) | Soil microbial communities from agricultural site in Penn Yan, New York, United States - 13C_PalmiticAcid_Day30 | ecosystem: Environmental > Terrestrial > Soil > Agricultural land...
CAAACGCCGCGCCGCCAACACCGAGCGCTATCAGACCGGCAATGCCGCCTATGAAGGCCCGGAGGCGACGACGCTGGGCGAACGCTGCCTGATCTTCTCGGGCCTTGGCGGGCCGGGCATGATGAGCGGCCTCTACAACAACAACTATGAAATGGTTCAGACGCCGAACCACATGATGATCCTGGTCGAGCAGGTGCACGACGCACGGATCATCCCGATCTTTGCCAGCGCCGCCGAGGCGAAAGCGCATCACAAGCCGCAGGCGATCCAGCCATGGCTGGGCGATACGGTCGGCTGGTGGGACGGCGATACGTTCGTCATGGAGACGATCAACGTCGAGCCCAAGCAGCAGGAGAACCACTCCTATCCGATCTCGGCCAAGGCCGTGGTGACCGAGCGCCTGACGCGCACGAGTGACAAGGGCATCTTCTACGAGTTCAGCGTGGACGATCCCGAGACCTACACGCAGCCGTGGAAGGCGGAGCTGGCCTTCTATCCGTCAGACGGGCTCTACGAATATGCCTGCCATGAGGGCAATTACGGCATGCACGGCATTCTTGCGGGCGCGCGCGAGAAAGAGCGTCAGCGCGAGGCGGCTGCGCAGACGGCCAAGGCGAAATCCAGATCGAAGACGGTCAAAGGCGGTCAATAGCGCTTCCCCTGGGCGCACTGACCTTCTCGGGGCCCGGTTGCTTTGCGCAGCCGGGCCTTTAGATTTGCGGCAGACACCGGGGAACAATCATGGCCATCACACTCTACGACACCACCGTGGCGCTCTTCATCCAGACGGTTGGCGCGATGGAGGGCTTCCTCAAGCGCGGGCTGGCGCATTGCGAGGACAACAACATAGCGACCAGAGACGTGCTGGAGACGCGGCTGTTCGCCGACATGCTGCCGTTCCGCTATCAGGTGCAGGCGGCGATCGGGCACTCGGTTGGTGCGATCGAGGGCGTGAAAGGCGGGGTGTTCAAGCCGCCTTATGGCACGCCGACGTCGGAATATGCAGCGCTCCAGGCCGAAGTGGCGGATGCGCTGGCGAAGCTGAAGGCCTACACGCCCGACGAGATCAACGCGCTGGAAGGCAAGGACGTGATCTTCAATCTAGGCGACCGGCAGATGCCGTTCACGGCGGAAGGCTTCCTGCTGACCTTCTCGCTGGCCAACTTCCACTTCCACGCGACGACGGCCTACGACATCCTTCGCTCGAAGGGGGTGCCGCTGGGCAAGCGCGACTATCTCGGGCGGATCAAGCTGAAGGCGTAGCTGCCTTCTACTTGAACAGAGCCAAGTCGACGGCGTCGCCCATTACCTTGTAGCCGGCGTCGTTGGGGTGCAGCCAGTCGCCGGATTGCAGGTCGGCTTTCATCTTCTTCGGATTGGCCGGATCGCGCATGGCGGCGTCGAAGTCGATGAAGCCTGCGGCTTCCGTGTTGGAGCGGATCCAGGCGTTCACTTGGTTACGCACGGCTTCGCCCGCTTCCTGATGGTAGCGCGCGCCCTCGTAGGGGAGGAGCGTCGCGATATAGACCTTCATGCCCTTGGCTTCGGCGCGGTCGATCATCTGGCGGTAGCCGGCGATTATCTGTGCGGCGGATGGGGGCGTGGCCGCGCCCATGCCGATGTCGTTGATGCCTTCGAGGATGACCAGCCAGCGCGCATTCGGGACCGAGAGCACATCGCGGTCGAAGCGGGTGAGGGCCGGCTCGCCGAAGATGGGCGACTGCCAGGAGAGCACGCGGTTGCCGGCGATGGCCTGGTTCGAGATCGGGCGTGGGTTACCTGCCGCGTTGAGGCGTTCGGCCAGTACGTCGGGCCAGCGTTTGTTGCCGTTGACGGTGGAGGCGGTGCCGTCGGTGATTGAGTCGCCGAATGCGACGATGGTCTGCGGATCAGCGCGGCTGACTTCAACGCCTGAAATGAAGGCGCGGTTGGTGAAAGTGGAGGCGGGTTCGAAATCCGCCTGCGTGAAGTTTCCGAGCTGGGACACGAAGGCGGTGGCTGTGCCGGCGAAATGGCACGTACACGGCCCTGTGGCTGTCGGCAGGAAGATGCTGATCGACAGTTGGTCGAGCGCTTTGGCATCCAAAGTGACCGGATCGCTGAGCATGGGAGCGCCCGGCGGAATCGTGATCGCATTGTTACCTGCGAAGGTGATCGGCTTGATCGCACCGGTTGGCTTTCCATCCGGTCCGGCGAGGCTGAGCGTCGCGGCACCGATCTCCAGCGGCTTCTCGCCATACTCGTTTGTGAAGCGGATGCGGACGGCGCTTCCGCTAGACGAAATCCTGATTACCTGGCGGACCGTCTGGTTCTCGAAAGTCTTGCCGCCCGTCGGAGGTACAGTTGGCGACGCGCCCCACGCGCCGGCCCATCCGGAAGCGCCTTGAATCGATGCGGCAGAATCGACACTGGCGCATCCGGCCAGCACTACACCCAGAGCAATGAAGGCAAGGCGTTTCATATTCGCTCCCCAATTTGGCCCATTCTAGCTGGATAGATGCTCGAACTGGTAGGCGGACGGGGCGAATAATGGCGTGTTCTGCTCGCCAAGCGGCGCCGGAAGCTCACTCGCAAGCAATTGATGCAGCGGTATTTACGCTGTGTTGGCCGCTCTATAGGACTTGAAAGAGGTAGAGGCATCTCTCAGATGCCCAAGGGACCGGGACAGGAAATTTTACCCAATGAACTGGGTCAAACGGATTTATCCGTTCAACGCCGAGCAGACTGTGAACATCGCGTCCGAGTTCGGGCCGCTGGTGGCGCTGTTCGTCGTCAACGCTGCTACCGGCAATGTCGAAGATGGCACGTGGGCTCTGATCGGCACGACGGTGATCGCGGTCATCGCCATGCAGGTCGTGCTGAAGCGCCTGCCTGTGTTCCCGCTGATCGCATCCTCGATCACGGTGATCTTCGGCATCCTGACGCTGGTCACGCACGACCCGATGTGGGTGCAGATCAAGGTGACGATCTTTAACGCCGGCTTCGCGTTGTTCCTGTTCGCCGGCCTGATCTTCAAGAAGAACTTCTTCAAGTACATTCTCGAGAAGACATTCCACTACACGCAGAAGGGCTGGGACCAGTTCACCTGGAGCTTTGCCTGGTTCTTCGTCGTCACCGCCATCGCGAACGAGGTGGTGCGCCAGATCTACAAGCCGGGGCACTTCTACCATCTGTTCGGGATGGAGATGGACGGCGTGAACGTCTGGATCCTGTTCAAGATCGCGCTGGTCATGCCCGCGAGCGGTCTCTACGCGTGGCTGCTGACGCGCTTGATGCAGCGTCACGCCATTCCCGCGCCGACGCAGGATCGCAAGGATGTGGTTGCGACGGCGACGACGGCCGTGCCCGTTGCGCACAAGAAGACGACGCCAGACGCTACGCCGGCTGCCTGACGGCCTCTGGTTTTTCCGTCTGAATGGTCGTGACCTTCGACGTGCGGATCGACCGTCAGTCGTCGATGGGCTCGTGATCCTCATTGTCCTCGGAGGCGTGGGCCCGTGCGATGGCAGTGCGCACACGGTCGTCGAGCTTGGCGCCGTCGAGCACCACCTTTGAGCTGTGGACGTCACGGACGGCGCTCAGCGGTATGCTGAAATCGCCAGCGTTCTCGATGTAAACGGTCAGTTTGCCGGTGCCTACTTCCCGAACTGCGCCGATGGCCACGTCGCCATCGTGCAGGAAGACAGGGTGCTCAATGCGGATCTGCTCGGCCATGGCGGCGCTCCTCTTCTTCATAAGAAGTAGAGCGGCCATGGCCGTGCGCTAGTTCTTCCGTTGCGTAATTCTTTGGCGCTAGTTCTTCGCGCCAATGAACTCGTCGATGGTGCGGCGGGCGATGACCATGGCCTGCACTTCGCCAGCGCCCTCGAAGATGTTGAGGATGCGGGCGTCGCAGAGGACGCGGCTGACCGGATATTCCAGCGCGAAGCCGTTGCCGCCATGGACCTGCAGCGCGTTGTCGGCGGCGGCCCAGGCGATGCGGGCGGCCAGCATCTTGGCGAGACCCGCCTCGAGGTCGCAACGCTTGCCCTGGTCCTTCTGGCGCGCCGAGAAGTAAGTGAGCTGGCGCACGCCGACGAGTTCGGCGGCCATCATCACCAGCTTGTCGGAGGTGCGTGGGAAGTCGAAGATCTGTCGGCCGAACTGCGTGCGCTCGAGCGAGTATTTGAGGCCGAGTTCCAGCGCGCACTGGGCAACACCGATGGCGCGTGCAGCGGTCTGGATGCGGGCGCCTTCGAATGTCGCCATCAGGTGCTTGAAGCCCATGCCTTCGACTTCGCCGAGCAGGTTGCTCGCCGGCACTTCAAAACCGTCGAAGCCGAGCTCGTATTCCTTCATGCCGCGATAGCCGAGCACCTCGATCTCGCCGCCGGTCATGCCGTTGGCGGGGAAGGGGTTCTCGTCCGTGCCACGCGGCTTCTCGCAGATGAACATGGAGAGGCCGGAGAAGTTGTTGGTGTCCGGGATCGAGCGGGCAAGGACCGTCATCAGGTCAGCGCGGGCAGCGTGGGTGATCCAGGTCTTGTTGCCGGTGATCTTCCAGGTGTCGCCATCGCGCACGGCGCGGGTGCGCAGCGAGCCAAGGTCCGAGCCGGTGTTCGGTTCGGTGAACACGGCGGTCGGCAGGATTTCGCCCGAGGCGATGCCAGGCAGATACTTCTCTTGCTGCGCGCGCGTGCCGCCATTGAGCAGCAGTTCAGCAGCGATTTCAGAGCGGGTGCCGAGCGAGCCGACGCCGATGTAGGCGCGCGAGAGTTCTTCCGAGACGACGCACATCGCCGTCTTGCCGAGGCCGAGACCGCCGAACTCTTCCGGGATGGTGAGGCCGAAAACGCCCATCTCGCCCATCTGCTTCACGACGGCGTCGGGGATCAGCACGTCTTCCATGTGCCAGCTGTGGGCATAGGGCTCGACGACTTTCTTGCCGAACTCGCGGAACTGGTCGCGGATCTGTTCGAACGTCTCTTCGAGGCCGGTGTACTCGACCGTGGCCTTCTGGCTTTCGAGATAGCCGCGGATCAGCTTCGCGGCAGCCATGCGGGCGGCGGCCGTGTTGCCCTTGGAAATCAGGGTCAGGATCGCCGGCGTACCCAGCTTCTGGATGACCGACGGGTCGTTCGTCATGTCGCTCGGACGGACGACTTCGAGCTGCGTCATCGGCAGGCCGCCGCCGAGCTGGTACAGGTATTCGCCGAACAGGATCTGGCTCAGCAGCTGTTCGATCTCGCCGAACTTGCCTTCTTCCGCGATGCGGTCGGCCCAGTTGGCAGTTTCTTTCAGCGTCTCGACATAGGTCAGCACCCAGGCGAGGCCGTGGGTCGAGCGTTGCTCTTCATCGATCTTCTTGCGGTCGACTTTCCCGCCCGGGGCGACTGTCGCGGCAACAGATTTGCGCAATGCAACGAAATACGCTTCCGCATCAGACGCTGCTTGGCGAATTGTCGCCCGAAGATCCGCAATCACGATGCCGTCCGCCATTCGTCTTCACTCCCGTTTCGAGACGATCCCACTAGCTCATTGCGGCGATGCAGCAAAGATCATCCCGCGATTGGGTCACGACAACGCGAACTACGGCATTTTTGACCCTGATCGCTTGTCCGCGCGCCTTGCCTAGATACGGCTGCTCCTGCAGAAGCGGCCAACGGTAGGCGCTGCGGCAAGACATCGCGCGCCACCATCAAGCTCGGAGAATACGACCATGAAGCCCACCCTGAAGGCTGTTCTGCTGGCCGCTGTCGCGTCGATCGCCGTTTCAGGCGCGGCGAACGCCCAGTCCGCTCCCGGCTTCACGTCGCCCAAGACGAGCTGGGGCGTGCCGGATCTTCAGGGCACGTGGTCTAACGCTTCCATCACGGACATGCAGCGTTCAGCCGAATACCCGAACCTCGTGATGACGCCCGAGCAGGTCGCGAAAATGGAGGGCGAAGACTACTATAACAATCGCACCCGTGAGGACTCGAAGCCCACCGATCTCAAGACCGCGAAGCTTCTCGATGGATCGGATCTCCTGTCCGGCGGCGGTTACAACGCGTTCTGGGTCGACCAGGGCACCAAGGTCGCCACCGTGAAGGGCGAGCCGCGCTCGTCGTGGATCATCGAGCCGGCCAATGGCCGTATTCCGCGCAAGGCTGCTGCTGCTCCGGCCGCGCGGCCGGCCGCTACGCCGACGGGCGCTGCTGCGAAATCGGGAACGGTGCAGGGGCCGGGCGCGGTTGATCGCAATGCTGGCGGCGGCATCGGCTCGTACGACAATCCCGAGACGCGCCCAATGGGCGAGCGCTGCATTGTCGGCTTCGGCAATACCGGCGGGCCGGTGATGACCAACGTGCTCTACAACAACCACTACCAGATCGTGCAGGCGCCGGAGCACGTCATCATCGTGGTCGAGATGAACCATGATGCGCGCATCATCCCGATCGTGAAGAGCGCCGCCGAAGCAAAGCTTAGCGATGGGCCGATCAAGAAATGGCTAGGCGAGTCTGTCGGCTGGTATGAAGGCGACACGCTGGTGGTGAAGACTGGGAACGTGATGCCGTCGCAGCGCGGCTACATCTCGAAGGATGGCGTGCTGATCGAGCGCTTCACGCGCTGGAACAACGATCAGATCACCTACGAGTTCACCGTCGACGATCCCACGCAGTTCACCCAGCCGTGGAAGGGCGAGATGGCGCTCAACCTCTCGAAGGAGTCCTTCTACGAATACGCCTGCCATGAAGGTAACTACGCCATGGAAGGCATCCTCGCCGGCGCTCGCAAGCAGGAGCGCGAAGGCAAGACCGTGAAGGCGAACGCAGCCGAGGAAGGCCGCGGGAACTAGCCTGTATTTCCGTCACGCTCGCGTGACGGCGAGGCGTTTGGCGTGAAAAGACGCCTCTTCGTCCGCAAATGCGGGGCGAAGAATCTTGCGCTTTTGTTGCGCGCGTCGCTCACTGTACCCGGTCGGACTTGAGAGCTCCCCCGCAAGAGGGGACCAGATACGGGACGTGAAACATGAAACGCCTATTCCCCATCGCCGTGGGCCTTGTCGCCATGGCGTCGATCACTGCTGCGGCCTTTGCCGGGCCGAGTTACGAAGCCGACGGCAAGATCGTCATCCCCGCCAACATGGATCGTTGGCCGACGGTCGGCACGTCCTACGCGCTCAGCTATGAGGGCGATGGCGGCACGACGCTGAATACGGTGCGGCTCGATCCGGAAAGCTACGAAGCCTATGCAAAGACGGGGCAGTTCCCCGTCGGCGCGGTCATGCAGCTTGAAGTGCGCAGACCGGTCGAGGAGATCGCGCCGGCCAAGGGCGGGAAGACGCAGGGCGCGGTGGTCGGCCGCTCGCTGCATGTGAAGGACGAGAAGGGCGGGCCGGGAACGTGGACGTTCTACAATTTCGGCGCTGACTCAAAGACCGGCAACCCGATCCCGCGCAGCCAGGCCTGCTATTCCTGCCATGAAGACCATGCCGGCAAAACCGACACAGTCTTCATGCAGTTCTATCCGACGCTGAACGAAGCGCACACGCGCGCCGCTCCGCCGAAGAGCTAGCTCGCTAGCGTCACGCAGCCGGGACGAGGCCCTCGGCCACCAGCGCGGCTTGCACGGCGGGCCGCGCTGAAACGCGCTTGCGGTAGGCCGCAAGGTTCGGGAAGGCCGACATGTCGACCTTGAGCGGGTCGGTCCAGATCGTCACGGTGTGGAGATACGCGTCAACCGACGCGAAGTGGTCGCCCATGATGAAGGCGCGACCATCGGACAGCATCTTCTCGATCAGGCTGAAGCGCGTGTAAGCCTTTTCGATACTGGCCTTGCGGCCTTCTTCGGTGATGGCCGGGTTGAACAGGGCGCCCAGCGTCTTGTGCAACTCGGTGGAGATGTAGACCGCCAGTTCGTCCTGCTTCACGCGTGCCTTCGTGCCGTGGGGCGGCGCGAGTTTCAGCTCAGGTTTCAGGTCGGCGATGTAGCCGTGGACGACCACGTTCTCGGTGAGGGTGTCGCCGTCTTCCATGATCAGGGTGGGCACATAACCCTTCGGGTTCACGGCCATGAAGTCTTCGCCGTGCTCCGTTTTCTTGTCGCGGCCGACGCGTTCGAGCTCGACCGGGATATTGGCCTCGCGCAACAGGATGTGGCTCGCGAGCGAGCAGGCGCCGGGCATGTAGTAGAGTTTCATGATTGTCCTCCGTCTCAGGGAGGCCATCAGTTAGGGGAGGCGATTACATTTGGAAACCACGTACCGACATGATACTTGAGATAAACACGTAACCTCCAGGTTACTTAGGGAGTTGGGGATATGGCGCTGAAGGTTCGCAAGAGTGCGGTGCGCCAGCAGGCCGAGATGTGCCCGATCGGGGCATGCATGGATCTGATCGGCGGGGCGTGGACGCCGAACATCATCTGGTATCTATCAGGCGGCGCGCGGCGATTCTCGGAACTGCGCGCGGACGTCAAGCCGATCTCGGCCAAGATGCTATCGACGCGGCTGAAGGAACTCGAGAAGTCCGGCATCGTGAACCGCACCGTGGTCGACACGTCGCCGCCTTCGGTCGAGTACGCGTTGACACCGCTTGGCCGCGAGCTGGTTCCGGCAATCGAGGCGATTGCACGCGTAGGCTTCAAGCTGAAGCGCGAGCAGACAAAGAAACGTCTCACTGTCGCGCGCTGATCGCCGCTAGCGTTTCAGCCGGTAGTGTGTCGCGCCTTCGCCGGCGATCTGCTGCACCTGTTTGAGGCCGGACGCGGTGACGTCGAGGCCGTTGAACAGCGGCTCGCCCTTGCCGAGCAGGACTGGGCTGACGGCGATGTGCATTTCGTCGATCAGACCAGCCTTCAGATATTCGCGGATCGTCTGCGCGCCGCCGCCGATGCGGACATCCTTGCCCGCGGCCGACGCCTTCGCGCGATCCAGCGCGGCGTGGATGCCATCGGTGACGAAGTGGAAGGTCGTGCCGCCTTCCATCTCCAGCGAGGGGCGGGCGTGGTGCGTCAGCACGTAGGTGTCGACGTGGTAAGGCGGGTTGTCGCCCCACCAGCCCTTCCAGCCGTCATCCGTCCAGGGGCCGCGCGAATGGGCGAACATGTTGCGGCCCATGATCCATGCGCCGACATTCTCGAAGCTGCGGACGGCGAAATCGTTGTCGATGCCTTTCGTGCCGCCATCCTTGCCGAATATCGTCGTCTGCATTGTCTCGGTGGGGAAGAACCAGGTGTGCAGATCGTGGCCGCGCTCGCCGAGCGGGTTTTCAAGGCTCTGGTTCGGACCAGCGCCGAAGCCGTCCAGCGAGATCGAGTAGCAATCAACGCGCAGTTTCGACATCGGACGTTCCTGTTCAGAGCGGTTCGTAGACGAGCGAGGTGCGCCCGCCTGCAAGACTAGTCGCGCTTGTCAGCTTGAGCTTGCGCTGATCGACATTCTCGAACAGGCGCAGGCCGCTGCCAAGGATAACTGGGGCGATATCGATCTGGAGTTCATCGACCAGGTTTTCGCGGAGCAGGGACTGGATCAGCATTGCGCCGCCAACGCATGTCACGTCGCGGTCACCGGCAACCTGCTTGGCCAGACGGACAGCATCGGCGACGCCGTTGGTGGCGAAGATGATGGAGACGCCATTGCCTTCCTTCGGGTGTTTCGCGGGCGGCTTGGCTGTGACGATGATCAGCGGCGTGCGGAATTCATAGTCGTCGGCATAGCTGTCGGGGTCTTCCGCCATGTCGAAGCTGCGGCGGCCCATGATGACCGCGCCGGTTGTGCGGTAGGCCGCCTGCATGGCTTCCGACTGCTGCAGCTCTGCGAAGTCGGCATAGAGCGCCGCGGGTGAGCCTTTGGCGTCGGCGGTAAAGCCGTCGAGCGATATAGTTGTGCCTGCGATCAGCTTCGTCATGCGCACCTTAAACCACTTGCATAGTGCAACCAGTTGTTCTGTCGCACGACTGCTCCTATTGTGCAACTGGTTTTCGCGTGAGGTCCAGTTTGGATACCGAACAGCGGTCGGGCTGCCCGATCAATCTTGCCATGGAAGAGCTGGGCGACCGGTGGAGCCTGATCATCATTCGCGACATGATGTTCGGCAACCGCCGTCATTTCCGCGAGCTGCTGACCAAGTCGGACGAGGGTATTGCCTCCAATATTCTCGCGGCGCGACTGAAGCGGATGCAGGAGCTGGGGCTGATTTCGGCCGCGGAAGATCCCAGCCACAAGCAGAAGGTGATCTATTCGCTCACCGAAAAGGCGATCCAGCTTGTGCCGGTGATCGCGATGCTGGGGGCGTGGGGGCGGGTGCATCTGCCCGTGACCGAGGACCTGAGCATCCGCGCGGAGCTTCTGGAGAAGGGCGGCCCGGACATGTGGGCGCAGTTCATGGAAGAGCTGCGCGTTCTGCATTTGGGCAAAAAGCCGAAGGGCTCGGGCCCAACAGTGCTTGAGCGGCTGACGGAAGCCTTCCTCGCGATGCGTGCGAAGCAGGCGCGGCGGAAGAAGGGCTGACGCTCGCTTCAGCGAGCACGCGCTCGTCCTTCGACGGACGCACGCTTTGCGTGCTGCTCAGCATGAGCGCTTTTCAACAGGCAACGCGTTGGCTCAGCTCAGGCCCATCTGCGTGCGGAACTTGCGGCGGAGCAGGTCGATCGGGGCGAGGCCCTGGTCGGACTTGTAGTGCCAGAAGGTCCAGCCATTGCACGACGGCGCGTTCTGAACGTGGGCGCCCATGCGGTGGATCGAGCCGGAGGACTCGCCGGTCATGAGGCTGCCGTCTGCGCGGACGCGGGCAACGTGGCGGTTCTGCGGGCAGAAGAGGCGGTCGCCTGGACGCACGAGGCCATGCTCGACCAGCGCGCCGAACGGCACGCGGGGCTCTGACTTCTTCGACGACTGGACTTCGATGTCTTCAGCGCCGAGCTTGCGCACATTGGCGATGCGGCGGGTGGCGACGTCGATGTAATCCTTGTCGCGCTCGAGGCCGATGAAGCGGCGATCGAGCAGCTTGGCGACTGCGCCGGTCGTGCCCGTGCCGAAGAACGGATCGAGGATCACGTCGCCCGGATTGGTGGTGCCGACGATGATGCGGTGGAGCAGGGCTTCCGGCTTTTGCGTCGGATGCGATTTCTTGCCGTCTTCGCCGCGCATGCGTTCGTTGCCCGAGCAGATGGGGAAGGTCCACCAATCGGAGCGGGCCTGGATGTCGTCATTGCCGGTCTTCAGGGCGTCGTAGTTGAAGGTGTAGCGTTTCTGTTCCTGGCTGCGCGTGGCCCAGATCAGGGTCTCGTGCGCATTGGCGAGGCGCGTGCCCTTGAAGTTGGGCATTGGGTTCGACTTGTTCCAGACGACATCATTGAGGATCCAGAAGCCGAGATCCTGGATCGCCGTGCCGACGCGGAAGATGTTGTGATAAGAGCCGATCACCCAGATCGCGCCATCTGGCTTGAGCACGCGGCGCGCGGCCTTCAGCCAGTCGCGGGTGAACTTGTCGTAGGTAGCGAACGAATCGAATTTGTCCCAGTCATTGTTCACGGCGTCGACATGGCTGTTGTCTGGACGCGTGAGGTCGCCGCCGAGCTGCAGATTGTAGGGCGGATCGGCGAAGACGAGATCGATCGAGCCTTCGGGCAGCGAATTCATTGATTCGATGCAGTCGCCGACCATGATCTGATCAAGCGGGAGCGCGGGCTTCGCCAGCACCTTCGCGGGCGCGGCAGCCTTGGTTTTGGCGGTCTTCTGAACCTGCGGGTCGATCGTTTTGATCGCCATGGAACTGTCTCACGCAACGCCCGAACGGGACTGGAGCGTGGAGACTCGCGGAATCGGGTAAACAACCCATTGAATCTGTAGTTAATTTTGCATTTACCATATCGCGCCTGCGAATTCCGACTCACGATTCAGAAGAGACTCATCTGGCCATTGCCGCCCTGGGCCGGAGGCGGGCGGAAGAGGTCGGTTCGGAGCTTTACATCGACCTCGTTGAGCCCGAGCCGGCGCGTAGCATTCTTGAATCTCGCGGCGATAAGTTGCGCGTAGGGGCCATCGCCGCGCTGCCGCACTTTCCAGTCCGAGCGGTAGTCCTCGCCTTTGTGCATCGAACGCAGCAGCGACATCACGCGTTTGGCGCGGTCGGGGTAATTTGCTTCGAGCCATTCGGTGAAGAGACCGGCGATTTCGAGCGGCAGGCGGAGCAGGACGTAGCCTGCGCGTTTGGCGCCTGCGTCTGCCGCGGCTTCGAGAAGCTGCTCCATCTCGGGCTCGTTGAGGGCAGGGATGATTGGCGCTGTCATCGCCGTGACGGGAACGCCTGCCGCGCTCAGCTCACGCATGGTTTCGACGCGGCGATGCGGCGCGGCGCAGCGCGGCTCCATCGTGCGGGCGAGCTTGCGGTCGAGCGTGGTGAAGGAGACCGCGACGGAGACGAGGCCCTTCGCAGCCATCGGCGCGATGAGGTCGAGATCGCGCAGGATCAGCGCCGACTTGGTGATCATCGCGACGGGATGTTCGTAGCGTGCCAGCACTTCGAGAATGGAGCGCGTGATGCGCAGCTCTTTCTCGATCGGTTGGTAAATGTCGGTGTCGCCCGCGAGCATGATGCGGCCTGGTTTGTAGTTCTTCTTCGACAGCTCTTTTTCCAGCAGCGATGCTGCGCTGGGTTTGACGAATATCTTGGTTTCGAAGTCGAGGCCGGGGGAGAGGCCCCGGTAGGCGTGGTTGGGGCGGGCGAAGCAATAGATGCAGCCGTGCTCGCAGCCTTTGTACGGATTGATGGTCCGGTCGAAGGAGATGTCGGGCGAGGTGTTGTAGGTGATGATCGTCTTCGGGCGCTCGACGATCGTCTCCGTCTTCAGCGTTTCCGGCTTCTCGTCTGTCGTCCAACCGTCATCAAAGGGTTCGGCATACTGCTTTTCGAACCGGCCGGATGCGTTGGAGAGCGCACCTCGGCCCCGGGCCTGGTCGCGCTCGACCGACCAGTCGGCCTGTTGAGATCTTGTTTTCCATTTTTCCTGCGGTGGCATGGCTTATCCCGATAACCATGCTGCCAATCTAGAACAATAAGCGAATAAAAAAAGAACAAAGACGGTTTACATAGGATGATATTCCTGTATCTATTGTGGATGAGCCACACGCCTCCGCCAGGCGGATCGGCTCGGGCCCTATCTGGCCCCGGGACGGAAGCAGCCCGCAGCCCACTCCGTCCTGAAGCGAGGCGGCGGACCATTGCCTTGGTCCGCCGCCAATCGTTTGTATCGGGTCCATGACATCGGACCCCACGCCGAACCCCGCACCTTCCTCCGCAAAGCTCGCGGGTCCCGTTCTGGGACTGGCCGGCGTGCTCGCGCTGATCGGCGGGGCGGGCATGGCGACGGTGGCGATCATCCGCGATCATTCGCTGGGCGGGATACTGGGCGGCGTGTTCGGCGGCTTCCTGCTTGGGCTCATGATCATGGGCGTGGGCGCGTGGATGGCGATGAGCCTGATGAAGGCGTCGAAGGTTCCCGACACGGTGGGCGGCGAGGCGATCGCAGTCGAGCTCAAGGATGTGCTGACCGAGGTTGAAAGCGCGCGGCTTTCGACGGTGGAGGCGGTCAACAGGCGGGCGATGTGGCGCGTGCCGCTGTGCCTTGTCGGCGGCGTTGCGCTCGCGATCGCTTCGCAGTTCTCGGACGATCCGCCGGATCCGATCGAGATGCTGGCGCTTGTCGGCTTTCCTGCCTTGGCTGGTTACTGGTGGGCGTCGGCCGGGCTCTCGGAAAAGTACACGCAGCTCTACAAGGACAAGGTGCTGCCGCGCCTGGCGGCGAGCTTTGGCGCGTTGAGTTATCGCAGCGCTGTGCCACCCGATCTCGGATTGCTGAATGAGGAAAGAGTCTTCCGCAAGTTCGACGCGGTGGACGCGGACGACGAGATCCACGGCACGTATCGCAATCTGCCGCTCAGCATTGTCGAGCTGAAGCTGACCCATGGGTCTGGCAAGAACAAGCAGACGACGTTCAACGGGCTATTGTTGACGCTCGATCTGCCGCGCGATACCGGCGCGGTGACTGCGGTGGTTTCGGATGCGGGCGCGGTCGGCAACTTCATGGACCGGCAGAGGATCCAGAAGCGCGAGCGCGTGAAGCTCGAAGATCCCGTGTTCGAGAAGGTCTACGAGGTCTATGGTTCGGATCAGATCGCGGCGCGGGCGCTGCTAAATCCGGCGTTCATGGAGCGGCTGTTGAAGCTGGGGCAATTGCCGGGCTTCGGTTTGCCGCTGGTGTTGTGTGCGGGGCGGGTGCTGCACATCGCGATGCCGCGCGCAGGCTCGGACCTGTTCGAACCGCCGGGCTTCCGCAAACCCGCCGCGACGCATGAAGCGCTGGTCGCGCTGCGCAAGGATATCGCGGCCGTGCTAGCGGCGGCAGATGCGGTGATCGATCTCGACCATCGCTTCGAGATCGCACAGCGGCAATAGGTGTCAGAGAGAAGCGCCGCGTTTGATGCCGAGTTCATCGCAGATCGCGGCGATGGTTCGGAGGTCGTCCCAGGCTTTGGCTTTGTCCTCGGGGCGGCGAAGCAGATAGGCCGGGTGAAGTAGCGGGACGCACTTTACCGGGGCGGGCAATCCCTCCTGCCGGTAGAGCAGCTTGCGGCCGCGGAGGCGCATGATGCCGTCTTCGGTGCCGAGCATGGCTTGGGTTGCGAACTTGCCGGAGGTGAGCAGGAGCTTCGGTTTCTTGAGTTCGATCTGGCGGGTGAGGAAGGGCGCGCAGATCTGCATCTCGGCGGGTAAGGGATCGCGGTTGCCCGGCGGGCGCCAGTAGATCAGGTTGGTGATGTAGACGTTTTCCTGCCGCGACAGTCCGATGCTGGCGAGCATCTTGTCGAGCAGCTGGCCAGCGCGGCCGACGAAGGGCAACCCTTGTGCGTCTTCCTCGGCGCCGGGGGCTTCGCCCACGATCATGATGTCGGCGTCGAACTGGCCATCGCAGACGACGGTGTTCTTGGC
>Ga0247823_10002562_pt1 | contig 14944 bp, 13 predicted proteins | sample 13C_PalmiticAcid_2_FD_192426 | JGI IMG/M metagenome (GOLD analysis project Ga0247823, IMG submission 192426) | Soil microbial communities from agricultural site in Penn Yan, New York, United States - 13C_PalmiticAcid_Day30 | ecosystem: Environmental > Terrestrial > Soil > Agricultural land...
CTCGAGCATTCCCTTCGCGTCGGACATCTCGTCCATCGGCGCCAGTCGCATCGCGTAGAGCGCCGCGAGCGGGATCGCGGTGAAGAGCATCGGCATGCCGAACGCGCCGGCGAGCAGCGACTTGAGCTGGCGTAGCTCGTGCCACTCCTTCCACAGAATCGCGCCGATGCGTCGCGTCGAGGTGCTCATGCGGCCTCCGCGCGGACACTGTTCACTGCGCTGGTCTCCGCGGTCGCGGCGTCGGCCATGAGCTGCAGGTAAACCTCCTCGAGACTCGACGCGAGCGGCTCGATCGCGAGCACCGGCGCGCCGGCCTCGACGATCGCACGGACGAGCTCGGGCGTGTCGACCGGCGGATCCGCCAGCTCGACGCTCAGCGTGTCGGCCTCGACGTGCACGGCCGTGACGAACGCGAGCGTTTCAATGGCCGGCTCGAACACCGCTGCGGGCACGGCCAGCCGCACGCGCACACCACGGCCGGAGACGGCGGCGCGCAGGTTTGCGGGCGTGTCGAGTCGCATCAGTCGCGTGCGGAACAGGGCGATGGTGTCGCAGAGCTCGTCGGCCTCCGCGAGATTGTGCGTCGCCAGCAGGACCGTGCGTCCCTGGCTGCGGAGATCGCGGATGAACGCGCGCACGGTGTGCGCGCTCTCCGGATCGAGCGCCGACGTCGGCTCGTCGAGGAAGACGATCGACGGGTCGTGCAACAGCGCGCGGGCGATCGCGAGCTTCTGGCGCATTCCCTTCGAGAACTCGCCCGCCCGCTCGCGGTCGCGACCGTCGAGACCGAGCAGCGCCATGTACTCGTCGATGCGCGCATCGATCCGACGGTCGTCGAGTCCGTGTAGCCGCGCGAAGAAGCGGAGGTTCTGCCGCGCGGTCAGCGAGCCATAGATTCCGGGTGACTCGGTGAGGATGCCGATCGCCGAGCGGATCGCATCGTTGTCCTCGCCGAGCCGATGGCCCGCGACGACGGCCGTCCCGCTCGTCGGCGCGACGAGCGCCGCAAGCATGCGCACCGTCGTCGTCTTGCCCGCGCCGTTGGGACCGAGGAAGCCGACGACCGTGCCCGAGGGGACTTCGAGGGTCAGCGCGTCGACCGCGAGTCGATCGCCGAAGCGCCGCGTGAGCCCCCGTGTCTCGATGGCGTTTTCCATGTCGCCCAACTTACCGGATTATCCCCGATCGCTTTGTTTGGCGCTCTTTTTGAACACTCGAGAGCGACACGACACCAACCGACGCTTCCGACGGAGCACCAATGACCGCACACGACCACGAGACGAGCCCACCCATGCATCGACGACGCACCACGATGTTCGACGGGCGGACGATGTACTACTACTCCTTCGGGGACGACGCGCTCGCCGACGAGGCGCGCGCCGAGGAGGCGCCCGCTGACGAGGGACGCCAGCGCGAAGGATCCTCGAGCGCGACGACGGAGGAGCTCGATGTCTGAGATGCGATGGAATCCGCTGCTCGGCGAGTGGGTGGCGACCGCGACGCACCGGCAGGACAGGACGTTCCTCCCCCCCGCCGACTTCTGTCCGCTGTGTCCGACGAAGCCCGGCGGGTTTCCCACCGAGGTCGCCGAGCCGGACTACGACATCGTCGTCTTCGAGAACCGTTTCCCCAGCATGCGCCCCAATCCGGAGCCTCCGGCGATCGAGGGAACCGAGCTCTATCCGGTGATGCCGTCGTACGGCGTCTGCGAGGTCGTCGTCTACACGTCGCGCCACGAGTCGACCCTGGCGAGCGAGCCGGTCGAGCAGATCGACAAGCTGGTCCGGGTCTGGACCGATCGCTACGAGGAGATCGGTGCGATGTCGTTCGTCGACTACGTGTTCATCTTCGAGAACAAGGGCGAGGCGATCGGCGTGACGCTGCATCACCCGCACGGACAGATCTACGGGTATCCGTTCGTGCCGCCGGTCGTGGGGCGCGAGCTCGCGCAGTCGCTCGCGCACACGGACAGAACCGGGCGCTGTCTCGTCTGCGACATCGTCGAGGAGGAGCGGCGCCTCGGCTCGCGCGTCGTCTATGAGAACGATGCGTTCACGGCGTACGCTCCGTTCTTCGCGCGCTACCCGTATGAAGTGCACATTGCGTCGCGCCGGCATCTCGGAGCGCTCACCGACCTGACGCGTCTCGAGCAGCGCGCGCTTGCCGAGGCGCTCAAGAGCGTGATCACCGCGTACGACGGGGTGTTCGATCTCTCCTTCCCCTACATGATGCTCGTGCACCAGCGACCGACCGATGGCGGATCGTACGAGCATTACCATTTTCACATCGAGTTCCTTCCGCTGATGCGCGCGGCGAAGAAGCTGAAGTATCTCGCCGGCAGCGAGAGCGGCGCGGGACTTTTCATCACGGATCTATTGCCGGAGGAGACGGCGGCGCGCCTTCGCTCGCTCGTGGCTCCGGTCGTCTGGCACGAGAGCTCACATGGTTGATCAGGCATCGCTACGCGAGCGCTTTCGCTCGATGTTCGGGGGCGAGCCGCGCCTGTTCGCGGCGCCGGGGCGCGTCAATCTCATCGGCGAGCACACCGACTACAACGACGGCTTCGTGCTGCCGATCGCGATCGACCGGCAGACGGTCGTCGCCGCCTCGTTGCGCGACGACCGCACGATCCGCGTCTGCTCGCTGAGCACCGACGAGACGCTCGAGTTCGATCTCGACGCCGAAGGCAAAGGCAACCGCGGCGTCTGGCTCGACTACGTCGAGGGCGTCGCGCGCGTGCTCGAGTCGCGGGGGCATCGCCTGAAGGGACTCGACATGCTCATCGACTCGGATGTGCCCGTCGGGTCCGGCCTCTCCTCCTCCGCGGCGCTCGAAGTCTCCACCGGCCTCGCAATGCTCTCGAGCTCCGGCGCCGAGATCGACATGATGCGTCTGGCGCTCGATGCGCAGCAGGCCGAGCATCGCTACGTCGGGACGATGTCGGGCATCATGGATCAGTTCATCGCGGCGCTCGGGCGCGAAGGCACCGCGCTGCTGATCGACTGCCGCCATCTCGACGCCTCGCCGGTGCCGATCGACATGAGCGAGATCGCGATCGCGATCTGCGACACGAACGTGCGGCACGAGCTGGCGTCGTCGGAGTACAACGCACGGCGGCGTGAATGCGAGCGCAGCGTCGAGATTCTCCGCGCGGCGCTGCCGTCGGTTCGCGCGCTGCGTGACGTGACGCTCGTCGACTTCGATACGCACGGGCACCTGCTGCCGGATCCGCTGTTCCGTCGCACGCGCCACGTCGTTACCGAGAACGTGCGCACGCTCTCGGCGGCGATCTCGCTGCGAGGCGGCGACTACGAAAAGGTCGGACGGCTCATGCTGCAGTCGCACCTGTCACTGCGCGACGACTACGAGGTGAGCATCGCCGAGCTCGACGTGCTCGTCGAGCTCGCGCACGCGATCGATGGCGTCTACGGCGCGCGCATGACCGGCGGCGGCTTCGGCGGCAGCGCGATCGCGCTGCTGCGTCGCGATGCGATGGACGAGTTCGCGTCGACGATCTCCGGGCGCTATCGCGAGGCCTTCGGGCGCGACGCGACCGTGTTCTTCACCACGATCGCCGACGGGGCTCGCGAGATCCTCTGAGCTCGATGCTTTCCGCAACCCGCCGGTGCATGCGCTGGATTCGACGAGCGACGCTCCGGAATCCCTGAATCTCACCTCCTCATTTCCGACGACTGGCACGACCGATTCCGAGTACGACGGCGTCACGGGTGCAATCGTCCGGGGCCCTCGCGTGCCGATCGAGCCGGTTCGAGCCTGGCAAGGGCCGTATTCACCACGAAATCGTCCTTCCGCAGATCGGCACGGCACTTGAGACACTGCGCCCTGCCCGGCACTCTGCATCGACGCCAACTGCCACACGCGTCCACTGCCTGCCGGGCGGCCGCGACATGCCCTCGGGCATCGCGCGGCGCCACTCGGGATCGACGTAGACGGCCGAGCCGTCCCACCTTCAACGCACGCGAATTCACGGTGCAACCCCTCCGCCGGGCGGAGCGATGGGCGGAGGCGTCGTCGACCCCGGAATCGAACGAGCCACAGAATCACGAGCCCCAGAAGCACCATGAACAATACCACGCCGAATCCGTCGCTGCCCCGCGAGAGCGCCACCACGTCGACGCCGGATCTGATCTGCCTTTCGCACCTGCGCTGGGACTTCGTCTTCCAGCGGCCGCAGCATCTGTTGACACGATGCGCGCGCGAGCGGCGGGTCTTCTTCGTCGAGGAGCCGTACTTCGACGCCGAAGGCGCCGCGCGGCTCGACGTCTCGCATCGGGGTGACGGACTGTACGTCGCGGTGCCGCATCTGCCCGCGGGCGTCACGCAGGACGAGGCCGAGGCGATGCAGCGCGAGCTGCTCGATCACCTCCGACAGGAGCACTCGATCGGCGAGCTGATCCTCTGGTACTACACGCCGATGGCGATCGGCTTCGCCGATCATCTCGAGCCCGTCGTCACGGTCTTCGACGCTATGGACGAGCTCTCCGCGTTCAAGAATGCGCCGCAGCAGCTCATCGAGCGCGAGGCGCGCGTCTTCGAGCGTGCCGACCTCGTGTTCACCGGCGGACAGAGTCTTTACGAGGCGAAGAAGCATCGCCACCCGCACGTCTACGCGTTTCCGAGCAGCATCGATCGCGAGCACTTCGCGAGCGCGCGCGCCGCGACCGACGATCCTGTCGACCAGGCGTCGATCCCGCATCCGCGCATCGGCTTCTTCGGCGTGCTCGACGAGCGCTTCGATCGCGACTTGCTGGCCGGGCTCGCCGCGGCCCGTCCGGACTGGCAGTTCGTGATGATCGGACCGGTCGTGAAGATCGATCCGTCGGAGCTCCCGCGCGCCGCGAACATTCACTACCTGGGCGGCAAGCAGTACGCGGAGCTGCCGGCCTACATCGCCGGATGGGACGTCGCGACGCTCCTGTTCGCGCGCAACGAATCGACGCGCTTCATCAGTCCGACGAAGACGCCGGAGTATCTGGCCGCGGGCCGTCCGGTGGTCTCGACGTCGATCCGTGACGTCGTGCGACCCTACGGCGACGACGGTCTGGTCGCGATCGCCGACGAGGTCGACGAGTTCGTCGCGGCGATCGAGAGGATGCTGGCGATGGAAGACCGAGAGGCGTGGCTCGAGCGGGTCGACGCGTTCCTGGCGAAGACATCGTGGGATCGCACGTGGGCCTCGATGGCCGGACTCATCAACAGCGTGCAGAACGGCCGCGGGGCCGTCAGCTCCGGCGGCGCCCGCGCCGACGCGCGTCAGGCGCAGGACTGAGCCGCGAGAACGACAATCACGAACTATACATACCGGAGACAACGACAATGTTCGATTACCTGATCGTCGGCGCCGGATTCGCCGGCAGCGTGCTCGCCGAGAGGCTTGCGCGCGGCGCGGGGAAGAAGGTGCTGATCATCGACAAGCGGAATCACATCGGCGGCAACGCCTATGATCACTACAACGATCACGGCGTGCTCGTCCACAAGTACGGTCCGCACATCTTTCACACGAACTCGCGCGACGTCTTCGAGTACCTCTCGCACTTCACCGAGTGGCGGCAGTACGAGCATCGCGTGCTGGCGAGCGTCGACGGGCAGCTCGTGCCGATCCCGATCAATCTCGACACGGTCAACCGGCTCTACGGCCTGAGTCTGACGTCGATGCAGGTCGAGGAGTTCTTCCAGTCGGTCGCCGAGCCCTGCGAGACGGTCAAGACGTCCGAGGACGTCATCGTCAGCCGCGTCGGTCGCGAGCTCTACGAGAAGTTCTTCCGCAACTACACCCGCAAGCAGTGGGGACTCGATCCGTCGGAGCTCGACGCGTCGGTGACGTCGCGCGTGCCGGTGCGCACCAACCGCGACGACCGGTACTTCTCCGACACCTACCAGGCGATGCCGCTGCACGGCTACACGCGGATGTTCGAGAAGATGCTCGACCACCCGAACATCTCGATCATGCTGAACGTGGACTACAAGGACGTGCGCAACGAGGTCCGCTTCAAGGAGATGATCTTCACCGGGCCGGTCGACGAGTACTTCGAGTACCAGTTCGGGAAGCTGCCGTACCGCTCGCTCGAGTTCAAGCACGAGACGATCGATCGCGCGACGTACCAGCCGGCTCCCGTCGTCAACTACCCGAACGAGCACCTGTACACGCGCATCACCGAGTTCAAGTATCTCACCGGCCAGGAGCATCACAAGACGAGCATCGTCTACGAGTTCCCGCGTGCCGAGGGCGATCCCTATTATCCGGTGCCGCGTCCCGAGAACGCCGAGATCTACCGCCGCTACAAGGCGCTGGCCGATGCGGCGACCGGCGTGCACTTCGTCGGACGACTGGCGACGTATCGCTACTACAACATGGACCAGGTCGTCGCGCAGGCGCTGACGCTGTTCTCGAAGATCACCGGCGAGGCGCGCTACCCGGTCATTCCGAACCGTCCCGCGGTCGGCGGGCACACCGGCACGACGATCACCGGCAAGGGTCTGCTCGACGGCGTCGGGACGAGCGGAAACGGCAACGGGCTTACGAACGGGAACGGACACACCAACGGAAACGGCCACGCCAACGGCGCCGGCCATTCCAATGGGCACGATCACACGAACGGGAGCACGAATGGGAGCAATCACTCGCGATCGCACGACGACTAGCGCGCCGAAGGATGACGCGCACGCGGACGTCGCGATCTGGGGTGGTGTCGAGTGCACGGTCAACCGTGTCGGCGATCACTTCTTCGACCAGCTCGAGCGCAACGGTCACGCCGGGCGCCTGGACGATCTGACGATGTTCGCCGAGCTCGGGATCCGCACGCTCCGATTCCCGATTCTCTGGGAGCGCACCGCGCCCGACGGACTCGACAACGCGTCGTGGGAATGGGCTGACCGGCGCATGGAGCGCCTGCGCGAGCTCGGCATTCGACCGATCGTCGGCCTGGTGCATCACGGCAGCGGGCCGCGCTCGACCGACCTTCTCGATCCGGAGTTTGCGCCGAAGCTCGCCGAGTACGCGCGGGCGGTTGCCGAGCGTTATCCGTGGGTCGAGGACTTCACGCCGGTCAACGAGCCGTTGACAACGGCGCGCTTCAGCGCGCTGTACGGCTTCTGGTATCCGCACGTGCGCAGCGATGCCGCGTTCGCGCGGGCATTGCTCAACGAGCTGCGCGCGACATCGATGGCGATGCGCGCGATCCGCGAGGTCACGCCGTCGGCGCGACTGGTGCAGACCGAGGACCTGGGCAGGACGCACAGCTCGCCGACGCTGCGCTACCAGGCGCGCTTCGAGAACCATCGTCGATGGCTGACGTTCGACCTGCTCGCCGGAAGGGTCGACGAGGCCCATCCGCTCTGGAAGTACCTGTGCCATCACCTGCAGTCGAGCGCTCCGCTGGACTGGATGCGCGACCACCCGACGCCGCCGGACGTCATCGGCGTCAACTACTACCTGACCAGCGAGCGCTATCTCGACGAGCGCCTCGATCGCTATCCCGGATGCGGCGTCGGCGGCAACCGGCGACATCGCTACGTCGACGTCGAGGCGATCCGCGTGCTCGCCGACGGCATCGACGGTCCGGAGCGACTCATCGGTGAGGCGTGGGATCGCTATCGCATTCCGATCGCGATCACCGAGGCACACCTCGGATGCGTCCGCGTGGAGCAGATCCGGTGGTTCCGGGAAGTGCTCGACGCCGCCAGGCGGCTGCGTTCGAACGGCGTCGACCTGCAGGCGGTCACCGCGTGGGCGATGCTCGGCACCTACGACTGGCACTGCCTCGTCACGCGCTGCGAGGGACTGTACGAGCCCGGCGTCTTCGACGTCCGCGGCGGACGTCCGCGACCGACGGCGCTGGCAGCGATGATCCGCGCCGAGATCGAGGGCGGTCGCTTCGAGCACCCGACGCTCGAGGCTCCAGGGTGGTGGCGCCGGCCCGACCGGCTCCTGTATGCTCCCGCGACCAGCGACCGCGAGGCCGGAGCCGAGCGCTCCCGCTATGAGACATCACCGGCGCGTCTGCCCGAGCGGCGCATCGCACCGGCTCACGCGGTGGCGATTCCTGTCGCCATGCACGACCATCGTCCGACACGGCATCGCTCGCCGGTCATCGGTGGCGTCGAGCGCGCCCACGACTCCGGGTACGACGGCGACCACGACGGCGGACATAACAGCGCCCACGACGGCGCTCATGGCGCGCCCGGACACGCGAACTCCGCGAGCCTGGCCAACCCGATGTCGACAGGTCGGGCCAACGGCATCTCTCACGGCAGCGACGACGCGTTTCTGCACGACGGGCGACTCGACGGTCGAGTCAGCGAAGTGCGACCGCTGCTGATCACCGGCGCGACCGGCACGCTCGGCGGCGCGTTCGCGCGCGTCTGTCGACTGCGCGGCGTGTCCCACCGACTCGTCGCCCGCGACGACATGGACATCGCCGACGCGGAGTCGATCGCGAGGGTGCTCGACGAGGTGCGTCCGTGGGGCGTCGTCAACGCCGCGGGCTATGTGCGCGTCGACGAGGCCGAGCACGACGTCGAGCGCTGCATGCGCGAGAACGCCGACGGTCCCGCCATGCTCGCCGAGGCTTGCGCCGGACGGGGCATCGCACTGACGACCTTCTCCTCCGACCTCGTCTTCGACGGCGCCTCGCTCGAGGCATACACCGAGGCGAGCCCTACGGCGCCGCTCAATGTCTACGGCTCGAGCAAGGTCGAGGCCGAGCGCCGGGTGCTCGAGGCCTATCCGTCGGCGCTGGTCGTTCGCACGAGCGCCTTCTTCGGTCCGTGGGATGAGCACAACTTCGTCACGTTGACGCTGCGCTCGCTCGAGCACGGCGAGCCGGTGATCGTATCGTCGGACATGACGGTGTCGCCGACCTATGTTCCCGATCTCGTCGACGAGACGCTGAACCTGATGATCGATGGCGAGTCGGGCATCTGGCACCTGGCGAGCGACGGGGCGACGACGTGGGAGGAGCTCGCCCGCATCGTCGCGATCGAGGCGGGACACGATCCCGCGCTCGTCTTCGGGCGGCCGACCGCGGAGCTCGGTCTGCTTGCGCGCCGTCCCCTCTTCAGTCCCCTGGCGAGCGTGCACGGCGCCCTGCTGCCGACGCTCGAGCGCGCACTCGAACGGTACTTCCACGACCGCCGCGCCCATCTCGGCGCCGGCATCGACGCTTCGGCACGCGTCGTGCAGGCACAGGTGTGACGGCTTCGGCCGGCTCCCCTGTCCGCGCGATCTCTTGAGGTTCTACACGATGGCTGTTGACACACCGGCGATTCCCCGACCCGAGTACCCCCGCCCGCAGTTCGAGCGACGCGAGTGGTACAACCTGAATGGCGTCTGGGAGTTCGCCTACGACGACCGCGACCGCGGACTGCGCGAGCGGTGGTACGACGGTCGCAAGCTCGACCGGACGATTCTCGTTCCCTTCCCCTACCAGTGCGAGCTGTCGGGCATCAACGACAAGACGATCCACGAGGTCGTCTGGTACGCGCTCGACTTCGATCCCCCGTTCGGATGGCGCGGCCGCGACCTTCTGCTGCACTTCGGCGCGGTCGACTACAAGTCGACCGTCTGGGTCAACGGACACGAGGTCGGGCACAACCGCGGCGGTCACGTCCCGTTCTCGTTCGAGATCTCTCCGTACGTCAACGAGGGACGCAATCGTCTGGTCGTGCGCGTCGAGGACCGGCAGGATCCCGAGCAACCGCGCGGCAAGCAGTCGATCACCGGACAACCCCGCGAGATCGACTACTACTGCACGACCGGCATCTGGCAGACCGTCTGGCTCGAGCCCGCGCCGCCGGTCCGCATCGAGGAGCTGCGGATCACGCCGTACGCGGCCGAGGAATCCTTCGAGCTCGAGATCTTCCTGCACGCGCCGGCCATCGGATGGACGCTCGAGGTCGACGTGCTCGACGGCAGCGAGGTCGTCGCGACCGTCAGCCGGGAGACGACCTCGGCGACCGCGCGCATGATGATCCGCGTGCCGAACGCGAAGCTCTGGTCGACCGAGCAGCCGTTCCTGTACGACCTCCGCGTGCGCCTGCTGACGCGCGGCACCGTGCTCGACGAGGTTCGCTCCTACGTCGGCATCCGCAGCATCGAGCTGCGCAACGGGCGCTACTATCTCAACGGTCGAGAGACGTACCTGCTGATGGTGCTCGACCAGGGGTACTGGCCCCAGAGCTACATGAGCGCGCCCAGCGACGAGGCCATCTGCGCCGATGTCGAGATGACGAAGGCCTACGGCTACAACGGCGCGCGCAAGCACCAGAAGGTCGAGGATCCGCGCTACCTCTACTGGTGCGACAAGCTCGGACTGATGGTGTGGGAGGAGATGGCGAACTCGCGCGGCTGGTCGCTCGTGGCCGAGGAGCGGTTGATGGCGGAGTGGGAGCGGGCGGTGATTCGCGACTACAATCACCCGTGCATTATCACCTGGGTGCCGGTCAACGAGAGCTGGGGATTTCCCGGACTCGGCTCGAGCCATCCAGGACAGTATGCGTTCCTCGAGCGGATCGTCTCGCGCACGCGCCGTCTTGCGCCGCACCGGCCGATCATCGACAACGACGGCTGGGAGCACACCGACATCACCGACGTCTGCGCGATCCACGACTACACGCCGACGGCCGATGGGCTGCGCGAGCGCTATCGCGAGACGCTTCTGGGCGGACCGCTGCCGTCGAACGTCTGGTTGCCGGGCAAGCCGCTGTACATGCGCGGCTCGCGCTATCGCGGCCAGCCGGTGGTGCTCACGGAGGTCGGCGGCTTCCTGATGATCCCGCACGACATCCCGCCGGAGGAGCGCGACATCCTCTATCAGAACTACGGCACGTGCGAGACGGAGGCGGAGATGCTCGACCGCTATCGCGATCTGATGGACGGCATCTCGTCGCTGCCGTTCGTCGCAGGGTTCTGCTACACGCAGTTGACCGACATCGAGCAGGAGATCAACGGTCTGCTCACGTACGACCGCAAGGCAAAGGTTCCGCCCGAGGAGATCGCGAAGATCCACCGCGAGCTCTTCCCGCCGAAGGGCTGGACGGGAACGGCCGCGCTGATCTGATCGGCGCGGCCGTCACGACACATTCGATCACTGCCGCGACGCGCTCGACGCGCTCGCGGCAGTGTCGTGTCAGCGGGATTCTACTGCGGCTGCGGGACGATCCGCAGGTACGGCTTCGGCGCCTTCCATCCGTCGGGGAAGAGCTGCTTCGCCTCATCGTCGGAAACCGCGCCGGCGATGATCACGTCCTCGCCGGCCTTCCAGTTGGCCGGTGTCGAGACCTTGTGGCGGGCGCTGAGCTGCAGCGAATCGACCACGCGCAGCACCTCGTCGAAATTCCTTCCGGCCGACATCGGATAGATCAGCACGAGCTTGATCTTCTTGTCGGGTCCGATCACGAAGACGTTGCGCACGGTCTGGTTGTCCGCGGCCGTGCGACCCTCGGCCGCGCCGTCGAGCTCCGCCGGGAGCATCCCCCAGGCCTTGGCCACCTTCAACTCCGGGTCGCCGATCATCGGGAAGTTCGGCGCCTGGCCCTGCGTCTCCTCGATGTCCTTCGCCCATCGCCCGTGCGCGTCGACCGGGTCGACGCTCAGGCCGATGACCTTGACGCCGCGGCGGTCGAACTCCGGCTTCATACGCGCCATCGTGCCGAGCTCGGTCGTGCAGACGGGCGTGAAATCCTTCGGATGCGAAAAGAGAATGCCCCACGAGTCGCCAAGCCACTCATGGAATCGGATGTGTCCGGCGGTCGTGTCCGCCTCGAAGTCCGGCGCGGTGTCGCCGATGCGAAGACTCATGTCGAGCTCCAGTGATTCAGTTGGTGTGCATGTCGGAAGGGCCGCTCGCGCCCGGAGGCGGCGGCCATGCGCCATGATCGTCATGGCGAAACGGAGGGATGTCGATCTCGCGAGGGGGGATGGGCGAATCTACTCAATCGCGCCGTCACTCCAGTCCCGACTGCAGCAGCAGCGGAGCGAGCGCCACGGCGAGCCGATCGTCGTCGTCGCCGGCGTCGAATCCGTCGAAGAGACTCCATCGCTCCAGATGCTCGACCGACGCTCCGGGCTCCAGCCGGATCATTGGTCCGAGCGACTCGAGCTCCATGAAATCGCCGGCGGTGTAGATCTCGGTGTTGCATCCGAGATCGGGATAGAGCGCTTCGGACGAATACGGGAATCGCTTGACGAACAGCGTCCCGTCGCGATGCCAGCCGGCCCAGCGCTGCGCGTTCGACGCGCCGATCTTCAGCGGCTCGGCCATCGTCGATCGGCTGCGGACGCGGATGAAGCGCCGGCCGAAGCGCAGGCGCTCGTCCGACAGGTCGGTGTACGACCAGAGCGCGAGCGTGCGCACCGGCAGCAGGCTCTCGGCGTGCGGTCGGTACGGCTCCTGCGGAACGAGCGCCTCACCTCCGGGAGCGACGATCGTCAGCGCCCACGGCGCGAGCTCGACCATCCACAGCGACGTGTTCGTTATCCGGTGAAGCAGCGTCAGGCCGCTCCCCGTGTCGTCGAGAACGACGGTGATCGCCCTGGCGATGCCCGTCGCGGACTCCGGCGGCGCGATCAGACGCACCGCGCGCTCGCCGATCTCCTCGACGAGCACCGGGTCGTTGTCCGGCACGTAGCTGCGCGGACTCGCCTCGGGCGCGCACCAGAGCCGGTGACCGCCGTACGCGCGCCACAGTCCCAGCGGCGTTTCGATCCGCGCGTCGAGCGCGTCGCCGAGCACGTTGAGGCCGCCGTGCAGGGCGTACTCGACGATGCGGGGACCGACGTCGGTGGTCGCGACCACGCCGACCGATTCGTTCGAGAGACGTACGCCGTTGAGCGCACCGATCGTTGTGACACGTTCCATTGGACGATCCGCAATACCGCGGCTGAATCATGATCGATTGATGCGAGCGAATGCAACCGACGGGCCGCCGGGACCTCCGCGCGCCGCCGGGCGTCGCGTATGGCACCCCCCTTGCACTGTAGCCTCGTGAAGCGATGAACGAGTGCAGAACGTACGAGCAGTGGGGGTAGGTATGAAGAGGTTATTCGGGATGATCGTCGCCATCGTCACGGGGATGATGGTGCTCGTCGGAATCGTCGGACTGGTGAGGGATTCGGGGATGTTCGAATCCTCGCCCGAAGAGGTCGCCGAGGGCTTCGTGCGCCATCTGGTCGGCGGCGACTTCGCCGGCGCCAAGAGCTATCTCAATCCGGCAATGCGCCATGAGCTCGACGAGAAGGACCTCGAGCACTTCGCGATCTTCATCATGATGCAGAGCGGCGAGGTGGTCGACGTCAGGGGACAGCGGGGATGGGTCAAGGGAGGACAGGCCGAGGCAAGTGCGCGGCTGGTGACGTCGATCGCCGGTGAGCTCGCGCTGAGCCTGCGCATGGTGCGCGAGCGCGGCTCGTGGTCGATCGCCGAGATCGGGACGATCGAGCGCGAGGAGGGCGAGAGCATCTTCGGAACGAAAATCCCCACCGCCATCGCCATCAACGACGACATACGGGTCCCGGTCGGCGGGTAATCCCGGCATACAGCACAAGCGAATCCAATCGATGAACGTTCTTGTTACCGGAGGCGCGGGATACATCGGCAGCGTCGTCACCGAGCAGCTCGTCGGCGACGGACACACGGTCGTCGTCTACGACAATCTCGTCAAGGGGCACTCCGAAGCGGTCGTCGACGGAGCGACGCTCGTCGTCGCCGACCTGCGCGACGGTGCGCGCCTGCGCGAGACGCTCGCGGAGCACGGCATCGACGCGGTGGTTCACATGGCCGCCTACTCACTCGTCGGCGAGTCGGTGCAGGAGCCGCGCAAGTACTACGACAACAACGTCGTCGCCTCACTCTCACTGCTCGACGCCATGGTCGATGCAGGAGTGCGCCGGATCGTGTTCTCGTCGACCGCCGCGGTCTACGGCGAGCCGGAGCAGAGCCCGATCGTCGAGGAGATGCCGCATGCTCCGACGAATCCGTACGGCGAGACGAAGCTCGCGATCGAGTCGGCGCTGCGATGGTACGACAACGCATACGGAATTCGCTACGCGAGCCTCCGGTATTTCAACGCAGCGGGCGCGACCGAGCACTGCGGCGAGATGCACGATCCCGAGACACACCTGATTCCGATCGTCCTGCAGGCAGCGGCGGGGACGATTCCAGATGTGACGATTTTCGGCGATGATTATCCGACGCGTGACGGCACGTGCATTCGCGATTACATCCACGTCTCCGATCTCGCGCGCGCACACATTTTGGCGCTCGGCGCGCTCGACGGAGGCAGCCGGATCTACAACCTCGGCTGCGGCGGCGCGGGATATTCCGTGCGGGAGCTCATCGACGTCGCGCGCGAAGTGACCGGGCGTGAGATTCCGGTGACGTTCGGACCGCGACGCGCGGGCGATCCGGCGATGCTCGTCGCGAGCTCCGATCGAATCCGACGCGAGCTCTCATGGGCGCCGCAGCAGCAGGACCTGCGCGAGATCATCGACTCGGCGTGGCGCTGGATGCAGGCGCATCCCGGCGGCTATCACGAGGCGCCCGCAAACCTCGAAGCGCGATGAACCGACCAATCAACCTGGGGGAGCAGCAATGAACGACAAGAGCGTGCTCGGTCACATCGAGGATCTCATGGCCGAAGAGCGACGCCTGCTCGCGGCCACGGGCCTCGACGCCGACGAACAGAATCGGCTCAACGAAATCGGCGTCGAGCTCGATCAGTACTGGGACCTGTTGCGCCAACGCCGCGCCCTGCGCGACGCCGGCGAGAATCCCGACCAGGCGGAGTTGCGCCCGCCGGGCATCGTCGAGAATTACGAACAGTAGCCGCGCCCTTCAGGGCGCGCTCCGCATGCGCGCAACGCGCGCCAAAAAAAAGGCGCATCAGCATCCCCCCGCGCAACGCGCGCGCACACCCCGCGCAACGC
>Ga0247823_10002565_pt1 | contig 14937 bp, 11 predicted proteins | sample 13C_PalmiticAcid_2_FD_192426 | JGI IMG/M metagenome (GOLD analysis project Ga0247823, IMG submission 192426) | Soil microbial communities from agricultural site in Penn Yan, New York, United States - 13C_PalmiticAcid_Day30 | ecosystem: Environmental > Terrestrial > Soil > Agricultural land...
GCGAAGACCCCCAGGCGGGGGAACAGCGCGGCCTCGTCGGCGTCGAGCAGGTCGAAGCTCCAGGCGAGGGCGGCCAGCAGGGTCCGGTGGTGGTGGGGCACGCCGCGGCCAGTTCGATGGCCAGTGGCAGACCGTCGAGGGCGGCGCACACCTGGGCGACGGCGGTGGCGTCCTCGTCGGTGAAGCCAGGTGCGCCATGCTCGGCGGCGCGGTCGAGGAACAGGCGCACCGAGTCGTAGACGGCCAGTTCGGCCAACGACCTCGGCTGGGTCGGATCGGGCACGGCCAGCGGCGCGACCTCGTAGACCGTCTCCCCCGCGACCCGCAGCGCCTCGCGGCTGGTCGCCAGCACGGTCAGCCGCGGACACGCGTCGAGCAGCCGCGACACCGTCTCGGCGCACGCGCGGACCAGGTGCTCACAGTTGTCCAGCACCACGAGTTCCGCCCCGACCGCGCCCACCAGGGTCTCCAGGCGCGGCGTGCCCGATCGCTCCGGCACACCGAGGGCCGTCGCCACCGCGTCGACCACCAGCTCCGGACACGCCACCGGCGTCAAGTCGACCATGACGACCCGACGCCCGGACAGCTCGGCCACGCACTCGGCGAGCCGGGTCTTGCCGCAGCCACCCGGCCCGGTCAGCGTCACCAGCCTGGCCGAGCGCACCAGCCGCCCCACCTCGGCGAGCTCACGGGTCCGACCGACGAGCGGGGTCACCGGCTCCGCTCGCGCCGGGGCGGGCGCCGCGGTCGAGGGGTCCACCTCGGCCACCCCGGCGAGCACGGCGGCCTCCAGCCCACGCAGAGCGGCGCCTGGCTGGACGGCCAACTCGCGGGCCAGCACCGCCCGCGCCCGCTGGTAGGCGCGCAGCGCGTCGGCCTGGCGGCCACAGCGGTGATAGGCGATCACCAGCAGTTCCCACAGCCGCTCGTGGAACGGGTGCCGCGCCACGAGTTTCTCCACGTCGCCGACCACATCGGCGTGGGCGCCCAGGCGGAGATCGGCCTCGGCCAGCGCCGTCGCGGCGCCGATCCGCAGGTCGGTGAGCCGATCGAGCTCCGCGAGCGCCCACTCGTGGACCGGGCAGTCGGCCAGCGGGTCGCCCCGCCAGAGCCCGAGCCCCGCGCGCAGCTCCCGCGCCGCCACCGCGGCCGATCCGGCCGCCAGCGCCCGCCTGCCCGCGGCGACATGGTCAGCGAACCGGTCGATGTCGAGCGCACCCGCGGGCAGGCGCAGGCGGTAGCCGGGTTCGACGGTGACCAGCGCGTCGGCGAACCCGGCCATGGCGAGCGCCTGCCGGACCCGGACCAGGTGGCTCTGCAGCGTCCGCACCGCGGTCGGCGGCGGCCGCTCACCCCACAGCGCGTCGATCAGCTGCGACCGGGACAGCAGGTCCGGCGACTTGAGGGCGAGAAGGGCGAGCAGTGTGCGCTGGCGGGAACCGGACAGGTGCGGCACACCGCTGGGCCCGCTGATCGCCAGCGGGCCCAGTAAGCGAACTTCGACATCGTTCACAGCGGATCCTCCCGCAATGGAGAGGACGACCGTTGTGTCCAGATACGCCCGACACGCCCGCGGACGATTCGGACTGCTACTCGCAGTGCAGCTGAGTCTCCGTGAAGCACTTGTCCTGGCCGTCGGCGCCGTCGGCCTGGTCGAGCGCGCCGCCCAGGCCCTCGATGCGGTTGTTCCCGCTGTTGCCGATCAGGACGTCGTTCCCGGCCCCGCCTTGAACGTCCTGGATCTCACGGATGGTGTCGGCCTCCCCCAGCTGGCCGCCCGTTCCCAGACCCAGGTCGACCTTGACCGCGATGGCGTGGTCGCTGTAGTCGACGGTGTCGCGCATGCTGGGCCCCGCGCCGATCATGCTGTCGTTTCCGGTGCCGCCGATGAAGGCGCCGCCACCGCTGAAGTCGCGCAGCAGGTCGTTGCCTGCCTCGCCCGCCAGCAGGTCGCCCCACTCGCCGCCGTAGACCTTGTCCGCCCCGTCGCCGCCGTAGAGGTGGTCGTAGCAGGAGATATCGGTCCCGGAGGCGCACAGGGGCGAGGCGACGCTGAGATCGCCGTACATCACATCGTTGCCCGCTCCGCCATACACGCGGTCTGCGCCGACGCCACCGTAGACCGCGTCGTCTCCGGCGTTGCCATAGACATAGTCGTCGCCGTCCCCGCCCATTACCTTGTCGGACCCGCTTCCCCCGCTGAGGACGTCGCCGCCCGCACCACCGTCGAACACCCCGGGGAGGCTTCCCTTGTACCAAAACGAATCGCCGAGGTCGCCGAGGTCGACCCACAGGCTGGTCACGCCGGCGGCCGGACAGTGGACCTCGGTCTGCTTGTAGTTGCGGCAGCCCGGCCCAGCGCCGATCGGCACGGCGTCGGTGACCACGAGCAAGTCGCCCGCGTGGGTCACCTGCACCTTGTTCACCTGCGCCCCGCCCGCCTTCACGACCAACTCACCGCTCGCCACCCATACCGACACGCCCGCCGCGTGCGCGGTGCCGGTCAGCGCGACGCCTGGGACAGCGATGAGCACCGCGAGCGCGGCGGCCCGCCACACCGATGACATGGACACGTCAGGTTCCTCCCCTGTTCTGCGCGACCCCCACGCCGCGCGGGGTGCGACCAGCGTCCGGCTCAGGTGTTGTGGATCGGCTGTGGCGCTGTTGTGGCCCGCGCCGCGTGGTCACCGCCGTGACACAACGCGGGATCGGTGCACTGGTCGCCGCAAGCACCCATCCCACTCGGAGGAGAACAAGATGCGCAGAGCATTGACCGTGCTCGCCGGACTCGCGTTCGCGGCGATGTCGGCACTGTTGGTCGCACCGACCGCGTCGGCGGCGCCCGCGGCCGCCCAGTCGCTGGAGACCTCGCTGTACTCCGGCACCGTCGCCCCGGGCGCCTCGCAGCACCGGTGGTGGAACAACGCCAACCCGCTGAGCGTGTCGTACGTCGTCGGTCTGTCGCCGAAGGGGGCGAGCACGAGCTCGGCGTGCCAGTTCGAGGTGACCAGGACCTGGTACCAGCAGAACTTCGGCGGCGAGCGGGAGTTCCACTACACGCTGGCGAACGTCGGTTCCATCGCCTGCGGCACCGACATCTACCTGTACTCCCTGCCCGACTCGGCGGGCGCATGGACCACCGGCGGGGTCAACCCGGGCCAGACCGTGACCAAGCACTGGAACAACGCCAACCCGCTCAACGCCGCCTACGTCGTCGGCCTGTCCCCGACCGGCGCGACGAGTTCCGCGGCGTGCCAGTTCGAGGTCACCCGCCAGTGGTACCAGCAGCAGCCGGGCGGCGAGCGGGAGTTCTGGTTCAACGTCAAGAACGTCGGCTCCATCGCCTGCACCGCCGAGGTCCTGCTCGGGGTCAAGACGACCTCGACGATCACCTCGACCGGGACGATGGGCCCCGGCGCGGTCCACTCGACGCAGTGGAACAACGCCAACCCGCTGTCGGCGGCCTACATCGTCGGCTTCAGCCCGTCCGGCGCCACGCCCGCCACCGCGTGCCAGTTCGAGCTCACCCGCGCGTACTACGCACAGGTGATCAACTCGAGCGGCTCGACCGAGCGTGAGTTCCGCCAGACCTTCGAGAACGTCGGCGCGATCACGTGCTCGGCGAGCAAGCTCCTCGCGGTCGCCTGACCTGGTGAACCGCGCCTCCCGCCCGGCTTCGCGCTGGTCGGGAGGCGCGGCGGTTCTCGGCTAGGATTTCCTCTGATGCGGCACTAGGCTGCCATCCGTGCCGAATTTGCGGATCAGCGAGGCCGCCGCCCTGCTCGGGGTCAGCGACGACACCGTGCGGCGGTGGATCGACCAGGGCAAACTCACCGCGATCCAGGCCGAGAGCGGCCGCAAGGCCGTCGACGGCCGGGAACTCGCGGCGTTCGCGCAGCGGATGTCGGAGGTCACCGAGCCGGGGATCACCGTCGCGGCGTCCGCGCGCAACCGCATGCGCGGGATCGTCACCCGGGTGGTCAAGGACGGGGTGATGGCCCAGGTCGAGATGCAGGCCGGACCGTTCCGGGTGGTCTCGCTGATGAGCCGCGACGCGGCCGATGAGCTTGGTCTCGAGGTCGGCAGTGTCGCGGTCGCCTCGATCAAGTCCACCCATGTCGTCGTCGAGATCCCGGAGTCCTGAGCATGATCCGTTCCGCCCTGGCCGTCGCCGCGATCGCGTTGTCGTTAGCCGGATGCGCGCAGGCGCAGCCGAGCGGGAGTACGCCTCCGACGTCGGCCGCGTCGACGGTCAGCGGGACGGTGACGGTGTTCGCCGCCGCGTCGCTCACCGAGACGTTCACCAAGCTGGGTAAGGAGTTCGAGGCGGCCAACCCCGGCGTGAAGGTCACCTTCAACTTCGGCGCGAGCTCGGCGCTGGCCCAGCAGCTCAACCAGGGCGCGCCAGCCGACGTGTTCGCCTCCGCGTCGCCGACCAACATGAAGCAGGTCACCGACTCGGGGACGGTCACCGCCGCGCCGACGACGTTCGTGCGCAACAAGCTGCAGATCGCCGTGCCGAAGGGCAACCCGGGCAAGGTCGCGGGTCTGGCCGACTTCGCCAAGGACGAGCTGAAGATCGCGCTGTGCGCCGAGCAGGTCCCGTGCGGCGCGGCGGCCAAGAAGGCGTTCGACGCGGCCAAGCTGACGCCGAAGCCGGACACCCTGGAGCAGGATGTCAAGGCGGTGCTGACCAAGGTCCGACTCGGCGAGGTCGACGCGGCGCTGGTCTACCGGACCGATGTGAAGGCCGCGGGCGACAAGGTCGACGGCATCACCTTCGCCGAGGCGGACAAGGCGGTCAACGACTACCCGATCGCGCCGGTCGCCAAGGCGCCCAACGCGGTCGCGGCCAAGGCGTTCGTCGACTTCGTCCTGTCGGCCAAGGGCCGCGCGGCGTTCAGCGAGGCCGGGTTCGACAGCCCGTGACCAAGACCCGGCGTTCGGCGCGGGGGCGGCTGCCCGCCGTCCTCGTGCTGCCCGCCGTGCTCGGCCTAGCGTTCCTCGTCATCCCGCTGATCGGCCTGCTCGTGCGGGCGCCGTGGTCGACGCTGCCGGACCGGCTGTTCAGCACCGCGGTCGGCGAGGCGCTGCGGCTGTCGCTGGTGTGCGCGACCCTCGCCACCGCGATCTGCGTCGTGCTGGGCGTTCCGCTGGCCTGGCTGCTGGCCCGCGCCGACCTGCCCGGCCGCGGCGTGCTGCGCGCGCTCGTCACGGTCCCACTCGTGCTGCCGCCGGTCGTCGGCGGTGTCGCGCTGCTGCTCGTGCTGGGCAGGCGCGGCCTGATCGGGCAATACCTGTACGAGTGGTTCGACGTGTCGCTGCCGTTCACCACCGCGGGCGTCGTGGTCGCCGAGGCCTTCGTCGCGATGCCGTTCCTGGTGATCGCGGTCGAGGGCGCCCTGCGCGGCGCGGACCCGCGCTACGAGGAGGCGGCAGCGACGCTGGGCGCGTCCCGCTGGCTGACCTTCCGCCGGGTGACGCTGCCGTCGGTCCTGCCGGGCGTGGTCGCGGGGTCGGTGCTGTGCTGGGCCCGCGCGCTCGGCGAGTTCGGCGCGACGATCACCTTCGCAGGCAACTTCCCCGGCGAGACCACCACGATGCCGCTGGCGGTGTACCTGGCGCTGGAGACCGAGCCGGACGCGGCGATCGTGCTCAGCGTCGTGCTGCTGCTCGTGTCCGTCGCCGTGCTCGCGGGCCTGCGGGAACGCTGGATCCGGGGCACGGCATGACACCGGACACGGCGCTGCGCGCCGAATTCCGCGTCACCCGCGACCGGTTCACCCTCGAGCTGGACCTGGCCATCGCCCCCGGCGAGGTCGTCGCCCTCCTCGGGCCCAACGGGGCGGGCAAGACCACGGCGTTGCGCGCGCTGGCGGGTCTGCTCCCGCTGACCGACGGCCACATCCGCCTCGGCGCCGACACCTGGGACGCGCCGCCATCGGTGTTCCGGCCTGCCGAGACGCGGCCGGTCGGGGTCGTGTTCCAGGACTATCTCCTGTTCGCCCACCTGTCCGCGCTGGAGAACGTCGCCTTCGGCCTGCGGGCCCGCGGTGTGCCCCGCCACCCCGCCCGCGCCACCGCGCAGGAGTGGCTCGACCGCGTGGGGCTCGCCGACCAGGCCAGGGTCAAACCCCGGTCGCTGTCCGGCGGCCAGGCGCAGCGGGTGGCGCTGGCCCGTGCCCTGGCCACCGGCCCGGACCTGCTCCTGCTCGACGAGCCGCTGGCCGCGCTCGACGCGAGCACCCGCTTGCAGGTGCGGTCCGAACTGGGCCGCCACCTCGGCGACTACCCCGGCCACACGCTGCTGGTCACCCACGACCCGCTCGACGCGATGGTGCTCGCCGACCGGCTCGTGATCCTGGAGGACGGCGGCGTGGTCCAACAGGGCAGTCCGGCGGAGGTCGCCCGGCAGCCGCGCACCGACTACGTCGCCAACCTCGTCGGGCTCAACCTCTACCGCGGCACCGCCCGCGGCACGACCGTCGACCTCGCCGATGGCGGCACCCTGACCATCGCCACCCCGGCCTCCGGCCCGGTCCACCTCGCGTTCCCGCCCAGCGCGGTCAGCCTGCACCCGGCCGCGCCGACCGGCAGCGCGCGCAACGCCTGGCCGGTGACGGTCGCGGGCATCGAGCAGCACGCCCACACCACGCGGGTCCGGCTCGACGGCACGCCCCGCGTCCTGGCCGATGTCACCACCGCGACGGTCGCAGACCTGCGTATCCAGCCCGGCGACGCGCTGTGGGCCGCGGTGAAGGCGACGGAGACCCATACCTATCCGGCCTAACGCTGGACCTTCCGCGACGGCTCGATCATGGAGATCATCGTGGGGTCCACGCGGCTGCCCAGCCGCACGTCGCCGCGCCGGACCCGATGGGAGGTGGCCAGTTGACTAGCTCACCGGTGAAATGCCTGGTCTGGGACCTGGACGGCACCCTGTGGGATGGCGAGGTGCACGCGGGCGACGACCCGATCCCCTTCGCCGACGCGGTGCGGACCCTGCACACCCTCGACCAGCGCGGCGTCCTGCACGCGGCAGCGGGCGGGGGCGGGCCCGCCGCGGCCCACCTGGCCGGGAAGGGCCTGCTCGACCTGTTCACCTGGCTGGAGGACGGCCAGGACACCAAGTCCGAGTCGATCCGCCGGGTAGCCGCCGAGCTCGACATCGGCCTGGACGCGATCGCGTTCATCGACAACGACCCCGCCGAGCGCGCCGAGGTGGCCGCGGCCCTGCCCGCGGTGCGCTGCTACCCGGCCGAGGCGGCGATCAGGCTGCCCGAGCTGGGCGGCTTCTCCCCCGCGTACGCCACCGCCGAGTCCCGGCGCCGCCGCCACCTCTACCGCGCCGAAGCGGCACGCAAGGCCGCCGAGGCCGCGTACACGGGACCGCCAGGGGAATTCCTCGACTCGCTCGACCAGGTCATGCGGGTCCGGCTGGCCGACCCGGCGGACCTGGACCGGATGCACGAGCTGACCGAGCGTGTCCACCAGCTCAACACCACCGGCCGCACCTTCGCCCGCGACGAACTCCTGGCGCTGTGCGCCTCACCGCGACACGAGGTGCTGATCGCCGAATTGAGCGACCGGTTCGGGTCCTACGGGACCATCGGGCTGGCGGTCACCGGGTTCTCGGCCGCCGACAGCGTCCTGGAGCTGCTGGCCGTCTCGTGCCGGGTCCTGTCCCGTGGCGCGGGCGCCGCGCTGGTCGACCACCTGATCACCGCCGCGCTGGCCGACGGGCGCCGACCGGTCGCCGAGTTCACCAGGACCGACGCCAACCGGCTCATGCTGATCACGCTGCGGTTCGCCGGTTTCGCCGTGGTGCACGAGTCGAACGGAGAGCTGACCCTGGCGGTCGACCCGCACCAGCCGCCCGCGGAGCGGCCGCACCCGCTGCTGGTCTCCCGCGGGCCCACGAGTGGCGGTGCGACCGACATGACCCGATCCTGATCCCGGGAGGTGGGCGGGATGCCACAAGAGCACGTGCCGTCAGGCTCGATCCACGTCGAACGCGGCAGCCACGGCGGCTCGGCGGTGCTGCGCGCGACCGGGGAGATCGACCTTGGCACCGTGGCGGTGTTCAGCGCCGCGTTGGACGACGTGCTGGCGGACGCGCCCGCGGCACTGGTGGTGGACCTGACCGGCGTCGGGTTCCTGGGGTCGTGCGGGATCAGCGCGCTGGCGGTGGCCAGGCAGCGGTGCGCCGACGGGGCGGTCGACCTGCGGGTGGTGGCGACCGAGTCGCCGGTCCTGCGGATACTCGCGGTCACCGGGATGGACGAGGTGCTGTCGATCTTCCCCAGCGTCGAGGCGGCGGCCGCGTCCTGATCCTCCGGTGCGCGGCGTGAGTACCGGTTCGAGCGGTTCGATCCGATCTTGGTGAACCCGCGGTGGTTCGGCCTTGTCGACCGTGGCATCGTGGGCGGACATGACTACCTCCTCGGCTGGCGTCGAGACCGTCCACAAGGGATGGGTGCCTCGGGTCTTCGCCTGGGTGCTGACCGCCGTCGCCGTCCTGTGCGCGTTGGCCGCGGTGAGCGCCGCGGTGCGCCGGGGGTCGCAGCCGGTGCGCGAGACGGTCGACGCCTGGCTGATCCCGGCGCCCGCGAACCTCGCCTATGCCGCGTTCCTCGCGCTGCTCGCCGGGGCGGTGGCCCGGCGCAAGCGGGCGGCCTACTGGATTCTCATCGGGTACTTCGGCCTGCAGCTGCTCGCCGAGATCATGGTCGGCGTGCTGCTCGTCCTCACCCCCGGCCTGATCGACGACGGCGAACCGTGGCAGCCGGTGGCGCTGGGCGTCAACGCCTTGATCACCGTCGTCGCGCTCGGGGTGCTGATCCGGGCCCGCGGCCAGTTCTACGCACGCGTCCAGCACGGCAGCGTGCGCAAGGCGGTCGGTACCTTCGTCGTCCTCGCCGGGGTGGCCATCGCGATCGGGTTCGCGCTGTCGAACCGGTTCCCCGGGACGCTGCAGGGGGTGGCCGAGCAGGTCGCCTGGTCGGCCGACCGGGTGCTGGGCGGGCTGGTCGGCTTCGACGCCGCGCCCGCCGACCGGGGGCCGGGGCCGGTCGGGCTCCTCCTCGGGTTCATGGGCGCGGTGGCCCTCCTCGGGGCCGTGCTGACGCTGTTCCGGTCGCAGCGCACGGCCGCGCGCCTGACCGCCGACGATGAGCGGCGCGTCCGGGAACTGCTTGTCGCCCATGGCGATCGGGACTCACTGGGCTACTTCGCGACGCGGCGGGACAAGTCGGTCGTGTTCTCCGGCAGCGGCAAGGCCGCGATCACCTACCGGGTCATCGGCGGTGTCTGCCTGGCCAGTGGCGACCCGATCGGCGACCCCGAGTCGTGGCCGCCCGCCATCGACAGCTGGCTGACCATGGTCCGCGAGTACGCGTGGACGCCCGCGGTGATGGGCGCGGGCGAACGCGGCGCGAACGCGTTCGCCAAGGCCGGGCTGAAGGTGTTGGAGCTCGGCGACGAGGCGATCGTCGACGTGGCCGCGTTCTCGTTGGACGGGCGGGAGATGCGCCCGGTCCGGCAGGCGGTCAACCGGCTGGAGCGGTCCGGCCATACCACCAGGATCCGCCGCCACGACACGATCCCCCAGTCCGATATGGACATAGCGGTCCGACTCGCCCACGAGTGGCGCGACACCGAGTCCGAGCGCGGCTTCTCCATGGCGCTTGGCAGGCTTGGTGATCCCGCCGACGGCGAGTGCGTCCTGGTGGAGGCCCTCGACACCGCGGGCACGCCGGTCGCCCTGCTGTCGTTCAGCCCCTGGGGCGCCCACGGGCTGTCCCTCGACCTGATGCGGCGGGACCGCGCGTCGGACAACGGGCTGGTCGAGTTCATGGTGACCGCGCTGGTGGCCGCCGCGCCCGGGCTCGGGGTCGAGCGGGTCTCGCTGAACTTCGCGGTGTTCCGGGCGGTGTTCGAGGAGGGTGCGCAGATCGGCGCCGGTCCGGTGCTGATCGCGTGGCGGCGGACGCTGCTGTTCTTCTCCCGTTGGTGGCAGTTGGAGTCGCTCTACCGCGCGAACGTGAAGTACCGGCCGCGCTGGGTGCCGCGCTACCTCTGCTTCGGCGAGCTGCGCGACCTGGTCAAGGTCGGACTCGCCTCGGCGGCGGCGGAAGGGTTCCTGACCCTCCCGTGGCGCAAGTCCGAGCTGCCGGTCGCCATCGACCCGGCCCTGGTCCTGCCCTCCGCCGCCGTGGTGGCCGAGGCCGCGCCCGCCGAGCGCGCGGTGACCGAGCAGACGCGGGTCCGGCTGGCCAAGGTCGACCAGATCCGGGCCGCGGGCGGCGATCCGTATCCGGTGTCGTTCGCGCGCACCCACACGTTCGCCGCGGTGAAGGCCGCCCACCACGGACTCGCCCCCGACACCCGCACCGGCGCCGAGGTGGCTGTCGCGGGTCGGGTGCTGCGGATGCGCGACCACGGCGGCCTGTCCTTCGCGACCCTGCGCGACGGAACCGGCGAGATCCAGATCCTCGTGTCGGCGGAGCGGACCGCGCGGCAGGCGGACTGGCGGGCCCTGATCGACATCGGCGACCACGTCGGTGTCACCGGCGAGGTGATCACCACCCGCCGCGGGGAGCTGACGGTCCTGGCGGCCGACTGGACGATGACGGCGAAGTGCCTGCGCCCGCTGCCGGACAAGCACCGCGGCCTCAGTGACCCGGAGGCCCGGGTCCGCAACCGCGCCCTGGACCTGATCACCAACCCAGCGGCCGGACGGATGCTGCGGGCCCGCGCCGACGCCGTCGCCGCACTGCGGGACACCCTGCGCGGCGAGGGCTACATCGAGGTCGAGACACCGATCCTGCAACAGGTCCACGGCGGCGCCAACGCGCGCCCGTTCACCACCCACATCAATGTCTACGACCTGGACCTGTACCTGCGCATCGCCCCGGAGCTGTACCTCAAGCGGCTCTGCGTCGGCGGGGTGGAGAAGGTCTTCGAGCTGGGCCGCACATTCCGCAACGAGGGCGTGTCCTACAAGCACAACCCCGAGTTCACGATGCTTGAGGCCTACCAGTCCTATGCGGACTACACGACGATGCGAATCATGACCGAGAACCTGGTCCGCGCCGCCGCCACCGCCGTTCACGGTTCGCCGGTCCTGCTGCGCGACAACGAGAAGATCGACATCTCCGGCGACTGGCCGGTGGTCTCTGTCAACGAAGCGATAAGCACCGCCCTCGGCGAGGCGATCACCAGCGGCACGTCCGAATCGGATCTGCGGCGGTTCGCCAGCCGGGCCGGGGTGCGGCTGGACCCGGGCTGGAACCGCGGGCAGGTGGTGCTGGAACTCTACGAACAGCTGGCGGAGCGGACCACGACGGTGCCGACCTTCTATACGGACTTCCCGACCGAGGTCTCCCCCTTGACCCGACAGCACCGGACCGACCCCGCGCTCGCCGAGCGCTGGGACCTGGTCGCGTTCGGCACCGAACTGGGCACGGCGTACTCGGAGCTGATCGACCCGGTCGAGCAGCGGCGCAGGCTCACCGCGCAGTCACTGCTCGCGGCGGGCGGGGATCCGGAGGCGATGGAGCTCGATGAGGACTTCCTGTCCACACTGGAGTTCGCGATGCCGCCGACCGGCGGCCTCGGCCTGGGTGTCGACCGGCTGATGATGCTGCTGACCGGCATGTCCCTCCGCGACACCGTCGCCTTCCCGATGACCCGCATGGTCCCGCACCGACAGCACTAACGGCTTTCCAGCAACCGGACGACAAGATCGGCCACAAGTCGAGCCTGTCGCCCGTCCGGGTCCAGGTCCGGGTCGAAGATGGTCAGGTCCATCCCGAGGCACTCCGGCGCCGAGACCAGCGGGCGGACCAGTTCGACCAGCTCGTCGGCGAACAGCCCACCCGGATCGGGCGCGTCGACGGCGTCGAGCACGGTCGGGTCCAGCACGTCCACGTCCAGGTGCACCCAGTACGCGTCCACGGCCGAGAGCGTCGAGCGGGTCCACTCCGCCGAGGCGGCGGCGCCCGCCGCGCGGATTGCGGGCGTGTGCCGGAAGGCGATGCCCGCGGCCTCCAGGTCGGGGATCTCCTCGTCGTAGTCGCGGATCCCGAGCACCACGACGTCCTCGTCGGCGAACAGCGGCGCGCCGGTGGTCAGGTCGGCCTGCCCCCGCCCGGTGACCAGCGCCAGCGCCTCGCCGCCCGCCGCGCCGACGTGGGCCGAGTTCCCCGGGTGGCGCAGATCCGCGCTGCCGTCGAGGTAGACCAGCCCCACCCGCCGCGGATCGGTGGCGGCGAACAGCGCGGGACCGAGCAGCAGGCTGCAGTCGCCGCCGAGGACGAGCGCGAATTCCGGGATCCCCCGCAGCCGGTCGGCCAGCGCCCGCGCGTAGGACGCGATCTGTGGGGCGTGGAAGTCGCCGTCACCGGGCTGCCATGAACCACGGTCATAGCGCGGGGCGACGAGATGACCCGCGTCGCGGGCGCCCAGCCGGTTCAGCAGATCGAGGTCACGCAGAGCACCGGGCGCCTTGTAGCAGCCCGGGACGGCGCCGGGAGCGGGCGGCCGGAGCCCCAGGTTGGTGGGCGCGTCGAGGACGGCGATGGTCATGTAACCAGCATACTGGTTTCAGTGGATACGCGCGGCTGGCTTCACCTGGTGATCACCGAGAGGCCACCCGGCCCGCCTAGGTTCGATGAAGCACCCGCGAGCGGGTCATCGACACCGACAAGCACACCCCTATCCCGCTGACCAAGCACACGTCGATCGTCAACGGCGGTCCGCTGCTGGTCTCCGACGGCGCGGTGGCCATCGACCCGGCCCGTGACGGCTCGAGCCCGGAGCCGATCGCGGGCGCGGCCAAGGCCGAGTTCTTCTGGCGCTGGTACGAACGCCGCAACCCGCGCACGGCGGCGGGCGTGCTGCCCGACGGCAGGCTCGTCCTGCCGCGGTCCGACGGCCGGGCTCCCGGCTGGAGCGCTGGCCTGACGATCGGCGAGACAGCTGATGTCATGGCCGCGCTGGGTGCCCGCTCAGCGATCAACCTCGACGGCGGCGGATCGAGCACCGTGGTGACCGACGGCCAGGTCATCAACCACCCGAGCGACATCGCCGGGGAGCGACCGGCAGGTGACGCGATCGTGTTGGTGCCCTAGGCATCCGATCTTCGAAACAGCGGACCCGCCGCCCAGCGGGTCCGTTTTGTTTCGCGCCCTAACGAAGTCTTGACACTACTGACTCAAGGCACCACGCTGCGCAATTATGCATGAAAGTTGCCCTGAACTTTCATGAATGAACACTGCTCGTGCCTGCTCTTCGCCCCTGCGCCTGGAAGGTATCCATGAGTGCACGACCCCGCGCCCGCACCCTGCTGGCGATCGCCGCGATAGCCGGATCACTCACGCTGGTGACCGGCTCCCCGGCCAGCGCCGCGCCGACCACGATCGGCAACGTCACCGCCTTCTCCCAGACCGGCGGCACCTTCGACATCACGGCGGGCACCGCCAAGGTCAAGGTGACCTTCGCCCAGGCAGGCGTGTTCCGCCTGTGGCTGGCCCCCACCGGCACCTTCACCGACCCGGCGGCGGGCAAGATCGCCATCAAGACCGACTTCGGCGCCGTCAGCCCGACCTACACCGACGCCGGGACATACTACAAGATCAGCACCAGCGCCCTGACGCTGCGCGCGTACAAGTCCCCGCTGAAGTTCGAGCTCTACAAGGCCGACAACACCACCGCCGTGTGGAAGGAGTCGACCGGCCTGACCTGGGACGCCCAGGCGAGCACGGCGACGCAGTCGCTGGCCAGAGCAACCGACGAGCAGTTCTACGGCACCGGTTTCCGCCTCGGCAACTGGGCGCTGCGCGACCTGACCGTCCCGGTGGCCGTCGACAACCAGTGGAAGGAGAACACCAACGCCTCCCCGGCGCCGTTCTACTGGTCCACGAACGGCTACGGCGTGGTCCGCAACACCTGGGCCCCCGGGCAGTACGCGTTCAACCCCACCGTCGGCCTGCGCCACAACGAGGCCCGCTTCGACGCGTTCTACTTCGTCGGCGACACCCCGAAGGACATCCTCAACCGCTACACCGATGTCACGGGCAAGCCCTTCCTCGCGCCGATCTGGGGCTTCGAGATGGGCAACGCCGACTGCTTCAACGCCTCGAACCCTCAGTACCAGGGTGACCACAACCGCCTTGAGCACCAGACCACCCCGGACGTGGTGAAGTACGCCGACCAGGCGGTCGCCGCGGACTTCCCGCGTGGCTGGTTCCTGCCCAACGACGGCTACGGCTGCGGCTACACCGACCTGACCACCACGGTCGCCGCCCTCAAGCAGCGCGGCTTCAAGACCGGTCTGTGGACCTCCACGGGTCTGTCCAACATCGCCAACGAGGTCGGCGTGTCCGGCACCCGCGCGGTCAAGACCGACGTCGCGTGGATCGGCGGCGGCTACAAGACGGCGTTCGACGGCGTGCAGCAGGCCGTCGACGGCATCGAGAACAACAGCGACGGCCGCCGCTTCGTCTGGACGGTCGACGGCTGGGCGGGCACGCAGCGCAACGCGGTGGTCTGGAGCGGCGACACGTCGGGCACGTGGGACCAGATGCGCTGGCACGTCCCGGCGATGGCCAGCGCGGGCCTCTCGGCGCTGAACTACGCCTCGGGCGACGTCGACGGCATCTTCGGCGGCAGCGCGAAGACCTACGCGCGTGACCTGCAGTGGAAGGCGTTCCTGCCCTCGCTGATGACGATGTCCGGCTGGGGCCCGGCCAACCCGTCGACCGGCTACAGCGACAAGCAGCCGTGGCGCTGGGCCGAGCCGACCCTGTCGATCAACAAGAAGTACCTGAAGCTGCGCGAGCGGCTGCTGCCTTACTTCTACTCGACCAGCCGGGTCGCGCACGAGACCGGCTACCCCTCGACCCGCGCCATGGTCCTGGAGTACCCGAACGACCC